>Ga0209573_1003228_pt1 | contig 18480 bp, 16 predicted proteins | sample TNRBio252014_DNA_FD_185870 | JGI IMG/M metagenome (GOLD analysis project Ga0209573, IMG submission 185870) | Wastewater treatment Type I Accumulibacter community from EBPR Bioreactor in Madison, WI, USA - TNR Reactor_6/25/2014_ DNA (SPAdes)... | ecosystem: Engineered > Bioreactor > EBPR >...
GAGGCGGTCGAGGACGCCGCCGTGGCCCTCGATCGTCCGGCCCCAGTCCTTGGCACCGAGGTCGCGTTTGATCGCCGACAGCGTGAAGCCGCCCAGGAAGCCGAAGACGACGATCAGCCCACTCATCGCCGCCGCTTGCAAGGGCGTAAACGGAGTGACCACGTGCAGCGCGGTGCCGACGGCGATCGCGGTCAGGCCGCCGCCGAGGAGGCCCTCGATGGTTTTCGACGGGCTGACCGCAGGGGCGAGGCGGGTGCGGCCGAACAGCTTGCCGAAGACGTACTGGAAGACGTCGCTGATCTGCACCACCGTCATCAGGTAGAGCAGCAGCATGGCGGGCGGCAGCCGGTAGCCGGGGATCTGCAGCATCAGCAGCGCCGGCGCGTGGCTGATGGTGTAGACGGCGAGCATCAGCGCCCATTGCACCTTGGCACAGCGGGCGAGGAAGTCCCTGGTGTCGCCGGCGACGGCGGCGAGCGACGGCAGGATCAGGAACGCATAGACCGGGATCAGGATGGCGAACAGGCCATACCAGCCGTAGCCGATCAGCGCGTACTGCAGCGGCAGGAAGACGAAGAAGCAGAGGAACAGCGGGCGGTGGTCGCCGGCACGGGTCGGCGTCAGCGTCAGGAACTCGCGCAGCGCCATCAGCGACAGCAGGCCGAACAGCACGACGGTGACCACGGGGCCGAGGACCACCGCCGCGGCGAACAGCGCGATCATCAGCCACCAGGAGCGCACCCGGGCATTGAGGTTGCGGAGCACGTCGCGCTGTGCGTCGGTCTTCGCCCGGCGCGCCAGCAGCCAGCCGAGGATGCTGAACACCGCCAGCAGGGCGACGACGCCTCCGACCAGCCGCACGAACCAGGGTTCGCTCATCATCGCCGCGGGGTCTCCTCGCTCGGGGTGAGGTCTCGCGGGGCGGCCAGCGCCGCCAGCGCGTCGCGGGCGCGGGCGAGGTAGGCGGCCTTCGCTTCGCCCGGCTGCAGGGGGCAGGGAGTGCCGAAGCGCAGCGTGCAGATCAAGGGCACGATCAAGGGCGAGCCCTTCGGCAGGATGCGGTGCAGGTTCTCGAGGTAGACCGGCACCGGCTCGGCCGCGGGAAACCGCTTCGCCAAATGATATAGGCCGCTCCTGAACGGGCCGATTTCGTCGCCGCCGCGGGTTCCCTCCGGGAACAGCAGGAGTGAGCCGCCCTGCGCCAGGATGTCGGTGAGCGGCTGCAGCGGATCGCCGGTCGGCCGGACGGCACGGTCGACCAGCACCGCCGCTAGGCAATCGACGGCGAGGAAGCGGCGAAAGCGCGAGCGGCCCCAGTAGTCGAGCGCCGCCACCGGGTGGACCCGCCCCCTCAGGTCGGCCGGCAATGCGGCGATGATGGCGAGCGTATCGAGATGGCTGGCATGGTTGGCGAAGTAGATGCGCTGCCGCGTCTCCGGCGCGCAGCCCTCCCAGCGAGCGTGCGCGCCGACGAGGAGCCGCACCAGGGCGATCAGCAGCGTGCGGACGACGGAGGTCATCGGCCAGTGAGCTGCCGGGCGATCGCCCGCGTCCGGGTGGCGCAGGTCACGAGGCTGCCGGCGGCGATGACGATGCCGGCGACGAGGAGGCTCGTCCGGCTGCCGGCGAACGGCGTCTCGAGCGCCTGGGCGACGAGGGCGAAGGTGAGAACCGCCATCCGCCGCTGCTTCGCCATGATGCCATCGAAGCTCTGCGGCAGACCGAGCGCGCCGCCGAAGACGCGGACGTAGGCGGTGAGCACCGCCGTCAGGGCGGCGGCCCAGCCGAACCAGGGGGCGCCCGCGGCATAGCCGATCGGAACCAGCAGCAAACTGTCGGCGATGCGGTCGGGGAATTCGTTGTAGAGGGCGCCGGTCGACGTCTTACGCCCGCCCTCGATCGCCACCATGCCGTCGAGGAGATTGCAGACGAGGCGGAGCTGGATGCAGAGCGCCGCCACCAGCCAGGCGAGAGAACTGTCGCCGAAGCCGATCAGCGCCCCGCCCGCCGCCGCTACCGGGATCGAGGCGAGAGAAATCTGGTTCGGGGTGATCGCCGAGGCGGCCAACCGCGCGGTGAGCCAGCGCGCCCAGCCGGTGGAACGGCTGGCGATCGGCCGGCGCGCGCCGATGTCGTCGTGCGCTTCGTCTTCCACGGATCATCCTCGTGTGGCCCCGGCGCCGATCATTGCGATTGGCCGCGGCCTTGGCAATCGCGGAGGGCGCAGCATTGTGCTGCTCACCGGATCAGCCGCACCTCGACGTTCAGGTCGAGCGTTGCCCGGGTGCGGTCGGCGGTCAGCACCGGCGCAGCCGTTGGCCGCTGACGAAGACGCACGGCCTCGCTCGGCGCCTCGCAGCAGACACGCTCGCATTGCTTCGTCCTCGTCGAGCGGGACCGTCGTGATGTCGAGAGCGGCGACCGCGAAACGGATGCGCGAAACGGATGTCCGTGCCCGGCACGCCGCGGTCGGCGAGGACGGAGGCCACCTCCGCCAGGTTGAACGCGGACATGACAGCAGCATCCAGGTTCGCCTCGACAACGTCGGGGTCGGCTTTGGAGCAGCCTGTCAGGCGCCGGTGGCGTCCGGAATGCGGGAACTTGGAGGGCGACCGGCGATCGACGTTCATGACCCCGACCGCTGGGGGCGTTCATCGATCTTGTCAAATCGGATGAATGAGCGGAACACCTGGGAAGTAGCTGCGGTAGCGGGTGGCGTCGCGGGTGAGTAGACGGAAGCTGGCCACCGCGGCGTGCGCTCCGATGTAGAAGTCGGGCAGCGGCGAGCGTCGGTCACCGCCGCGGCGTCGATAATCGGCGAAGCACTTGCCGGCCAGGAACGCCGCTTCCCAGGGCAGCGGATCGCGGCGGAAGCCATCGGCCAGCGCTGCCTCGAGCTCTTCGATCCGCCGATAGCCGACCGACACCTCGGCATAGATCAGCGGGTTGATGACCAGCACCGCCGTGTCGGCGGCCTCCCGCAGCGCGTCGCCGGACCACGCCGCCCAGACCGGGTCGAGGGTGGCGACGTCGAGGATGACGTTGCTGTCGACCAGTATGGGGATCACCGAGCGGGACGGCTGTCGGGATCGCGGGTCAGCGCCATGATCTCGTCGGTCGTCATCCGGATGCCGGCGCTTCCCCGCAGCCGGTCGAGCAGCTTGCGCCCGCGCCCGCGGTTGCCCTGATCGGCGGCGCGGACGATCCGCACTGCGGTGCCATCGAACTCGAACTCGACGTCGGTGTCCGGCAACAGGCCGGCCCGCTCCCGGATCTCGACGGGGATCGTGACCTGGCCCTTCGATGTGATGCGCATCGAGCGACTCTTACGAATAAATATCTTACTCTTACACGATGGCCCTCGGCGTCTGCTCCGTCAAGCCGGAGGCTGCTGTCGGCACCGGGTGGTCGGCAGCCACCGGAGTTGGCGGTCGGCCGCGAGGCTTACAAACACACTCGGAGCAAATCTGGATTGTCGTTGCGACTTAGAAACTTATGTGAGTAAGCCTCCCCCATTAGGAGGCTTTGGAAGAGGCATGAGTGATACGCTTTCGACTGTCGCCATTGCCGTCGCCTCGCTGGTTCCGCTTCTCCTCGCCGTCGGCTGGTCGATTTCGCATCGCGCGCTGCGCAGGGAGCAGCGGCGAAACCGGGCAATCATCGCCGCTGCAGTCGACGGCATCGTCACGATCGATGGTCGAGGTGCGATCGAAGGCTTCAATCCGGCCGCCGAGCGGCTGTTCGGCTACTCCGCCGACGAGGTGGTCGGACAGAACGTGCGCATCTTGATGCCCGAGCCGTACCACTCCGAGCATGACCGATATCTCGCGGCCTATCGCGACACCGGGCACGCACGCATCATCGGGATCGGCCGCGAGGTGGTCGGCCGGCGCAAGGACGGCACCACCTTTCCGATGGAACTCTCGGTCGGCGAGAGTCGCAACCACAACCAGCGTCTGTTCGCCGGCACCGTTCGCGACATCACGCAACGCAAGCGCGCCGAGCAGCAATTGCGGGATAGCGAGAGCAAAGCGCGGGCGATCTTCGAGACGGCGGTCGACGGCATCATCACCATTGATCAGCATGGGACGATCCTCACCGCCAATCCGGCGGCGCTACGCCTGTTCGCCTATTCGATCGAAGAGATCGCCGGCCGCAACGTCAGCATGCTGATGCCGGAGCCGGACCGCAGCGGACACGACCGCTACCTCGCGCACTATCTCACGACCGGCGAGCGGCGGATCATCGGCATCGGTCGGACGGTTCAGGGAAAACGCAAGGACGGCTCGCTGTTCCCGATGGAACTTTCGGTAGGCGAAGCGGCGATCGGCGAGTCGCGCATCTTCACCGGGATCGTCCGCGACATCACCGACCGCAAGCGCGAGGAGGAGAAGCTGCGGGCTGCGAAGGAAGCCGCCGAGCGCGCGCACCTGTCGCAGTCGCAGTTTCTGGCCGCGGTCGGCCACGACCTGCGGCAGCCGGTGCAGGCTTTGACGCTGTTCACCTCGGTGCTCGGCGCCAAGCTGGCCGGTGCCCCGGCGGCGGCGCTGCTCGACGACATTCGCGGCTCGGTGGAGGCGCTGGACATGCTGCTGGACGCGCTGCTCGACGTGTCCAGCCTGGATGCCGGCATCGTCGTGCCGCACGAGACCGCCTTTTCGATTTCGACCCTGCTCGATCGACTGGCCGCGGAGTTCGCGCCGCAGGCGAACCAGAAGGACCTCGGCCTCGGCGTCGTCCCCTCTTCCGCCGTCGTCAGGACCGATCCGACCCTGCTCTACCGAATTCTGCAGAACTTCCTCTCCAACGCCGTTCGCTACACCACCCAAGGCAGGATCGTCGTCGGCTGCCGGCGGCGTGGCCGCAAGCTGCGGATCGAGGTCATCGACACGGGCCACGGTATCCCCGAGCGGCTGCAACAGGAGATCTTCAAGGAGTTCTACCAGATCAATAATCCCGAGCGCGATCGAACGCAGGGGCTCGGCCTCGGCCTCGCCATCGTGCAGCGGCTGTCGCGTCTGCTGCACTCCCCGGTGACGGTACATTCGCGAGAGGGGCGCGGCTCGGTATTCGCGATCGACGTCGTGCTGGTCGGATTCAACCGTTCTGCCAACATCGTCCCGCTTCGGCCGGCGGTTCCACAACCACAGCCTCCCGGCCGCGGGCTGGTATTCGTCATCGACGACGAGCCGACGGTTTTGAAGGGGTTGCGGCTGGCGATCGATAGCTGGGGCTATACCGTCCTCACCGCCCGCACCGAACTGGAGGGCATCGCGCAATTGACGGGTGGCAGGCCGCCAGCGCCGGACGTGATCATCGCCGACTACAGGCTGCGCGGCATCTGCAACGGCGCACAGGTGGTCGCCCAGTTGCGTCAGATGTTCAATCGACCCATCCCGGGAATTCTGATTACCGGCGACACTGCGCCGGCGCGGATACGCGAAGCGGCCGAGCACGGCTACATGCTGCTGCACAAGCCCATCGATCCTGCCCGCCTGCGTGCGGCAATCGCCGAAGCGCTCGCCGGCGGTGATCCGAGCCGTTCGCATGAAGCAGATCGATAAGCCCGGGCCGGCTCCTCCGGTTTCCACTCGAAACTAGGCAAGATTGTCGTCGAGACACGCTCATGGTTGCCAGTTACGGGACCGCTGTGGTCTCGTCTGTTCGGCACAGGCATGAGAAGCATCGATCGTGACCTGCAACGAACTCTCGGCAGCCTCCGTGTTCGAGTTGGTGCAGCCGCTGGCGGAGCCGGCGACGGACCGAGCGGTGATGCGTGCCTATCGCGTCAACCCGCTTCGCGTCTTTCCCGCCCGCGCCTACGAGGAGGAGCGGATCGTCCGCCCGTTCTTCGGCCGGCCGAGCATCCTGACCAGCCGCGCGGACGATATTCATCATGTCCTGCTCGACAACGCCGAAAACTACGGCCGGACCCGCGCCGGCGTTCGCATTCTCCGCCCGCTGATGGGTGATGGCCTTTTCCTGGCTTCGGGCACAGCGTGGCGGGCGCAGCGCCGCACCATCGCTCCCGCTTTCGTCCCCGCCGCCGTGCCGGCGTTCGCGAAAGCGGCGGCGGAGGCGCTGATCCCGGCGTTGCGCGCTCTTCAAAGCCGCGGCGATGCTCCCGTCGATCTGCTCGGCTGGCTGCAGATGCTCGCCCTCGACATCGCCGGCCGCGCACTGTTTTCGCTTCCGCTCGAAGGCGAGCTCGGCCGCGACCTACGCACTCGGATCGCCGGATATGGCGTGCGTTACGGTCGCCCCTCCTTCCTCGATTTTGCGCTGCCTCCGTGGCTGCCGAGCCCACGGGATTTCGGTCGCTTTCGGTTTCACCGGCGCGTGTTCGCTTCGATCGATCGGCTGGTCGCCGCCCGCCGCCGTCTGCCGGTAGACCCATCGCGCCGTGATCTGTTCGACATGCTCGGCGATGCAGACTGGATGACCGATGGCGCAAATCCCTCGGACACGCTTCGCAATCAGATCGCCACGCTGATCATCGCCGGCCACGAGACCACGGCGGTCGCGTTGTTCTGGGCCCTGCATCTGCTGGCGGGAAATCCGGACTGGCAGGAGCGCCTCGCTGCCGAGGCGGCGCCACAGGACCTTTCGCCGTCCGGTGTCGGCAGCGCGCAGTCGACGCTGGTGCTCTCGCGGGCCGTCGTCGACGAGGCGATGCGGTTGTTCCCGCCGGCCTACGTGATCGTGCGCCAAGCGGTCGGCGCCGATCGCCTGGACGATCTGCCGGTCGAACCCGGCACCGTGATCCTGATATCGCCCTGGGTGTTGCACCGCCATCGCCAGCTTTGGCGAGAGCCGGACCAGTTCACGCCGGAACGTTTCCTGGACAAGCAGACGCCGACCGGCCGCTTCGCCTACCTGCCGTTCGGCGCCGGGCCGCGTGTCTGTGTCGGAGCATCGCTGGCCGTCACCGAGGCGAGCGTCGTGATCGCAACGGTTCTGCGTGCCTTTCGCATCGAGCCGATCGACAGGACACCGGTGCTGCCGGTCGCAGCTATCACCACGCAACCGAACCGTGCACCGCTCTTCCGGCTCATCCCTCGCATCGACTGAGTGAACGGTCGAGCCCAGGTCGAGAAGGCCAGGTGGCGGCCGGCCGCCAGCTTGTCATTCCAGCCGGTCGATCAAGATCAGCTCGTCCCGCGCACCACGGGCGGGATGCGCGGAGCGCCCTTTTTTGGACACCGCGGACCTGACCCTGCCTGACAGCCATCCCCTGGTGAGATCGGCAGGACGAACATCCCCCGGAGCCGACCTGCCTCCGGCAGCACCGCCGCGCGCAAGCGGGGTCGAGGCCGCGCAGCGCCGGCGATAGCCCGGGCCGACCGCAAGGGAGGCGCCTTGAGGCCGGGAGCACGGCGGTAGGCTCGCAAAGGTCGGGAATTCGGGCACCGACTTCGTCAGACGCCGGCGTGCGCCGCGGCTCGCGGCTTCCTGGCGCGAGCCCGCCTTCGCCCGCAAGGGCGAGAGCCCTCCGCGGCTGGCGCCGCGGCCAGAGGTGCGGGCAGGCCGGCCCGCGCCGCGGGGAAGCGGCCGCGGGCAATCCCGCCGGCGGCCGTCTTCGAAGAGGCCCGCTATGGCGAAGAATTCCTACCTGTCGACGCTGAAGGTGTTCAGCCGCGAGGAGAAGGTGAGTCTCCATGAGCCCGACGACCAGCCCGGCTGGGTCGAGATCGACTGGAAGAACCCGGGGGCCGAGGTCGAGCTGATCCTGTGGCCGAGCGAGGCCGAAGCCGAGGCGTTCGTCACCGGCATCGACAGCGTCCGGCCGCGTGCCGCGGCGACGGCGATGCGAAGTTTCGGTGCGACGCTGCACGTCGTCGCGGTGTTGCACCTCATGCCCGAGGCGCCGGGCATCACCGTCAAGGCGTCCGTCAGGCACACCCCGTCCGCCTGAGCATCGCGCGATGACGCGTCGGCAGGCGCGCTCCACAGCGTTCAGGCTGAGCGCCTGGCTCGAGCGTCTGCAGGGGCTACAGCGGGGTCGCTGCAGCGCGCGGCGGTTCGCTGCGATCGACACGCACGTCCGCACACTGCTGCCGGAGCACATCCACGGCTGCTGCGACATCGTCGGCTTGCGGGCGGTCCGCACCGAGTTCACCGACAGCCACGACCGCGAGACACGCCGTCCGCCGAGAGGGCAGCGCGCCGATGCACCGCAGACCCGCCTCATCGTCGAAATCGACAACCAGATCGCCCGGCTCGGCCGACCGTGCCGCGTCCCGGCGGAGGAACATCCGATGACCAAATCCATCCCGCTCGACAAGCTCGTGCTGGCCGAATGCAACGTCCGCAAAACCGTCGACGCGACGACGATCGGCGAGCTCGCCGAGAGCATCGCCGCGCACGGCGTGCTGCAGAACCTGGGCGTCCGGACAGCCGGCAAGAACCGCTTCGAGGTGATCATCGGCGGCCGCCGCTTCCGCGCGCTGCGCAAGCTCGCCGACGAAGGCCGCATCGATGCCGGCTTCGCCGTGCCCTGCAGTGTGCTGCAGCTCGACGAGGCCGGCGCGCAGGAACTCGGCATCACCGAAAACGTGATGCGCGAGGCACTCCCGCCGGTCGAGGAATTTCAGGCATTTGCCGCACTGGCCGCCGCCGGCGTCGCCGCCGAGGACATCGCGCGGCGCTTCGGCGTCGAGGTCCGGCACGTCAGGCGCCGGATGAAGCTGGGACAGCTCGCCCAGCCGATCCGCGAGGCGCTGCGCGACGGGCGGATCACGCTGAACGTCGCCGCGGCGTTCACCATCGCCGATGCCGAGCGGCAGGTGAGCGTCTGGACCGAGCTCGCCGGCCGCTACGATCCGCGGAACCTGACCGACTGGACGGTCCGCAACGCCCTCAACCGCTATCTCACCCGTGTCGGTGACCGGCTGTGTCGCTTCGTCGGCGAGGACGCCTACCTCGCCGTCGGCGGCCGGATCACCGAGGACCTGTTCGACGATCACCGCTACGTCGACGATCGGGCGCTGCTGGAGCGGCTCGCCGCCGAGAAGCTGCAGGCGGTCGCCGAGGCGTGGCGGCGGCAGGGCTGGAAGTGGGTGGAGTCGTCGCTCGATGGCGGGCCGGCCGTCGAAATCGTCGATAGGGAGGATGCACCGCCCTCGGCCGAGTTGCTCGAAGAGCAGACGTCGATCGAGGCGCGGATCGAGGCGCTGGAAGCCGGCAGCGACCAGCCGGGCGAGGACGAGGAAGGCGAGCTCGACCGGCTGTACGCGCGTCTGGACGAAATTGCGGCGATGCCGGGGGAGTTTTCGCCGGAGACGATGGCCAGGACCGGCGTGTTCCTGTCGATCGACCTCGAGGGCAGCGTCGACAGCGAGTGCGGGCTGATCCGGCGCGAAGACCGGCCGGCAAAGCCGGCCATCTCCGGCGGCGATGCCGACGAGGAGACCGCCGCGGGGGAGCGAATCCTCGATCCGGCGGACGACGCCGAGTACGAACCGGCGACGGCTCCGGCCGAGACGGAAGCCGGTTGGCGCATGCCGCAGACGCTGCAGGCCGACATCGCCGCGTGGCGGACGCAGGTGCTGCAGCTGGCGATCGCCGAGCAGCCGGAGATCGCCTACGACCTGCTGGTCTTTCGCCTGGTCACCGCCATCAGCCGGCGCGCTTCCCTGGTCTGCAGCGCGTCGCCGCTCGACCTGGTGCCGCAGCCGACCAGACCGGAGAGCAGCCGGCAGGACATGACGCCAGCCAAGCAGGCGCTGGCGGAGCACGAGCAGACGCTGGCCTGGAGCTGGCTGGAAGACGTTGGCGACGACGACGCCTTCGTCCGCTTCCGCGCCTTGCCGCGGATCGACAAGGATCGACTGATGGCGTGGGCGACAGCCCAGCTGCTGCGGCCGCAGACCAGCGATCATCCGCGCACCCGCGAATTCGAACTCGCCGGCGAGGCGGCGGGCGCCGACGTCCGCAAGTACTGGACGCCCGACGCCGCCAACTACTGGGGGCGGACGACCCGAGCGCACATGCTGGCCGTGCTCGACCAGCTCGGCGGCAACAGCCGCCTGCATGCACCGCTGCGCAAGGACGCGCTGGTGGCGATCATGGACCGGCTGTTCGACGGCGCCGACGCCGTCGTCTCGCAGGCCGCCAAGGACGCCGCCCGCAGCTGGCTGCCGGCGGGCATGGCGTTCACAGCCGCCACAGCCGAACCCGCCGACGACGCCGCAGCCGCCTGAAGCCGGGCCCGCGGACGGCGCTTCCTGGCGCAACCGCGGACGGGGATGCAAGGGGCTCTCGCCCCTCCGCGGCCGCGGCCGCGGCCGCGGCCAGAGGTGCATCCCCGCCACCGCCGCGCCTCGCCGGAAGCCGCCGCGGGCCATCCCGGCCGGGCGGCACGGAGTTTACTTTCATGAACGACCACAGACCCTGCGGGCGCTGCGCCGGCGCGCGCACGCTCAGCCATGATGCCTTCGTTGCCGTCGATGGTACCGCTTATCCCGCCCGCAGCGAACGCTGCTACGCCTGCACCGGCCAAGGCAGCTTCGCCAGGCCGGACGCCGACGCGATCATCGCGGCGATCAAAGGCCGCAAGGGATTGCGCAGCAAGCGACCCGAGCATCCCCGCGCCTATTACGTCTGGCGCCTCGCCCGCTTTCACGGCGGCGCCGACGTCACCATGCCGATCTGCGCCGGCCTGGAAATCGCCGGCGATCCCTGGCGAGCCGAACTGGATGAGCTTGCCGATCTGGTCGCCAAGCGGGTGTTCGGCACCGACCTCGCCGCCGCGCATCGCTGGGGCCTCGCCCTCGGTCACATCGATCGGACGCTGCCGGGACTGCCGCCCTCGGCCTATCCGTGCGGCCCAGTCGCCGACCGCGACAAGCCGGAAGAGGAACGGATCGAGCTTCTTTAATCAGGAGAACGACGATGACCGAGAACCGACACCGGGCCTACACGCTCAGTTGGGCACGAACACTCGCCGATCGTGGCGAGTCTGCGAGCGCGATCGACCAACTCATCGCCGAGGCCGTCGGCTATCAACCTCTGTCGACACGCGAGCGCCACGACTACACCGGCAAATGGCAACGAGCGACCGACGAGGACCGCCAAATCCTTCGTGCCCGTCTCGACAACATCCGCGACCAGGCGAAAGGCGCCGCGAAAGGATTGTTGGCAGGATACTACCTCTCGCACCTCAACAGCTGACTCTGGATGGCGAAGACGTGCCGGCATCGGCCGAGACGCGGCGGATTGCCGGCGAGCCCAGTCACCTATGCCTGAACAGGAGCATTGTCATGACCACCCGGGCACAGCGCCTCGCGTTGGCGGCGCTATACCGCCGACACGACCTCGGCGTCAGCTACCTGCAGTTCCGCCGTGGCGCCTTCCTGGCGTTCCGCGGCGAATGCTTGATGGTGCGCTGGTGCGGGATGTTGGTCGGCATCGAGACCGATGGCTACACCCACACCTGATTCCTCCCCCTCTTCTCGCCGCGACCGCCATGCTGATCCGCATCGGCCTGCCGCTCGCCGGTGGACACCTCGTCGCAGCCGCACGCCGGCTGGGCGCGCCGGTTCTCATCAGCGCCAATGCCCTCTCGCGGCCCTGGCCGCGCAAGCATCGCGGCGAGCACCGCTGGCCGGGTTTCCGGCAGCCATCCGCCGCCCTCGCCGGCCTCGACGTCGCGCTCGACAGTGCGGGCTTCGTCGCCATGCGCCGGTATCGGGGCTACCCCTGGCCAGTCGACGCGTATGTGCGGCTGGCCGGAGCGCACCCATGGTCGTGGTGGGCAGCCATGGTCGTGGTGGGCAGCCATGGACCTCTGTTGCGAGCCGGAGATCGCCCGCGACCGCGACGAAGTGCAACTCCGGATCGCCGGTACCTGCCGGCTGCTTTCCGCCTGCCGGCGCGCCGCCGGCGACTTCGGCGTGACGCCGCCGACGCCGGTGCTGCAAGGCTGGCTCGCTGACGACTTCCTCCGCTGCGCCGATCGCCTGCCGTTGCCCGCCTGGCCCGACCTCGTCGGTCTCGGCTCGATGTGCCGGCACCGGACCGGCGGCCTCGACGGTATCGTCGCCATCGTCGATCGCCTCGACCAGATGCTGCCGGCCCACGTCCGCCTTCACCTCTTCGGCGTCAAGAGCGCGGCAATCGCAGCACTCGCTGGCCATCCGCGCATCGCTTCGACCGACAGCCAGGCGTGGGATTTCACGGCGCGGAAGACCTGCGGCGCCGCCAACGACATGGCGCACCGGGCGCGGTGCATGCAGACCTGGTACGCCCGCCAACGACAGCACCTGCGCGCCCGCGCGCCACCCATCACCCCCTCGCTGCCGTTCGAAGCACCTCGCGACGGCGACCTGTTCGACGAGGCGTGGTTCGACCTCGTCGCCGCCGGCGAAATCGATCCCGAAACCGTCAATCCGCAGCGCCTGTGGGAGAATGCCGACAACGACTGACCGCCGGTCCGGCCCGCGGGACGACGGCACCGGTCATGTCGGCGTGGTGAACTTGTTCGCTATCTGTTCTTACCGTACGCTGCCTCATGGTCACCCGAGACGACTTGCTGCACGTCATCGTCCGCGCGCTGATGGACAGCCGCTACGTCCAGCCACGACGTCGCCGCAACGCCTGGCACGAGGGGTACGACGAGGACCTCGTGCAGGCGAGACGCTGCGCGGCCGCCATCGTCGACGCCCTCGACGCTGCCGGTCTGCAGTGGACGGCGCCACCGCCGTCCCGGGCGCCGACGACGCCGGGACCGCGGTCCAGCGAGTAACTTCGTCGCCATCCTCTCACCTCTCCCGCTAGGTCGGCGACCACGCCTCAGGGTGATCGGCGCGGCCAGGCCCGCGGCCAGCCGGTCTCGCTAGCGGCAGGTCGCCGGACGCGCAAGGGCCAGGGCCCTCCGCGGCTGACGCCGCGGCCAGAGGTGCGCGCCGGCAAATCCACCTGCCGCTCTCCGCGATCCGGCCGCGGGCTCTCCCGCAGCTCCGGCCCTGGTCCATCAATTCCGGAGAGATATCCATGGAAACCTTCGACCTCGCGCGGGTGGATGCCGCGCAACGGCGTCTCGCCGCCATCGTAGGCGAGCGCTTCGGCTTCGGCGTCGACGCCGTGTTCGTCGACGAGAGCGATCGCAGCGTCCCGCCGGGCATCCCCGATGCGCTCTACGTCAACCGCGGCGACGCTTGGGTTCGCACCACCCTCTACGACGTCGCCGAAGACCGGGTCCTCGACATCGCCTGGGGCGACTGGCTGGAAGCTGCCGAAGCGCAGCCGAGGGCCGGGCGATGACGGCACCGAAGCGCGACCTGGCGCAGGAGATCACCGCGCGGATCATCGCCCAGCTCGAGCACGGCGTGCGGCCGTGGCGGAAGCCGTGGAACGCCGCGCACTGCGACGGCCGGATCGTCCTGCCGCTGCGCGCCAACGGCGTCGCCTACCGCGGCATCAACGTCCTGCTGCTGTGGATGACGGCGGTCGCCAACGGTTACGCCTCGCCGTTCTGGCTGACCTTCCGCCAGGCGCGAGAACACGGCGCGCACGTGCGCAAGGGCGAACGGGGCACCACCATCGTCTACTACGGCCAGCAGACGCGGACGTCCGTCGGCGACGAAGGCGCCGAGGAGCAGGAGAGCTTCCGCTTCCTCAAGGGCTACACCGTCTTTTCCGCCGACCAGATCGAGGGCCTGGACGACGCCTGGCATCCCCGGCCGACACCGCCGGCGCCGGTCGAACGCCTCGATCGCTGCGAGACGTTCTTCACCGCCCTGCCGGCCGACGTCCGCCACGGCGGCGGTCAGGCGTACTACGCGATCGGCTCCGACCACATCCAGCTGCCGCCGATCGAAGCGTTCGAGTCCGTCGAGACATACTACTCCACCCGGGCGCACGAGACTTGCCACTGGACTCGTCACCCGAGCAGGCTAGATCGTGACTTCGGCCGCAAACGCTGGGGCGACGAAGGCTATGCCGTCGAAGAACTCGTCGCCGAGCTGGGTGCCAGTTACATGGGTGCACAGCTAGATTTACCAGATTTGCACATCGAAGACCACGCCAGTTACATCGCCAGCTGGCTGCGGGTCCTGAACAACGACCGCAAGGCCATCTTCACCGCCGCCGCCCGCGCCCAGGAGGCGGTCGACCTGCTGCACCGCCTCGCCGGCACCACCGCCGAGCCCGGCGTCGAGGGCGACACCGAACCGCTGGCCGCCTGAGCGGCACGCCGCCCGGGCCAACCGGGCACACCGCATTCGATTGCAACGCCGTCGCCCCGGCGCTCAACGTCTGGAGAACCCCCGATGAGCCTGTCGAGCTTGCCGCTGTTCAGCGGCCGAGACCACGCGCCTATCCGTCCGCAGTCGCCCGCGGATCGTGCCGACCGTATCCTGGAGGTGGCCGACGACCTCCTCGCGCCGCTCACCCACTCGCACGTCGACACCGGCCAACTCCGCGAATTCCTCGAGCGCGCCTTCGGCGGATCGGACGCCGCCGGCGCCTGGACGTGGAAGGACGCCTGGGACGCCCTCGAAGCGGCACAGGTGCTGTACATCAAGCAGATCGGCCGCTCGCTTTGCGGCCACAGTGCGCCGGCGACGCTCAGGCGGCTGGAGGCAATCGCCGCGCGCGTGCCGACGCACAGCCACCGCTCCGAACAGCAACTGCGACGCCAACAGTTCTCGACGCCGCTGCCGCTCGCCTGGATCCTCGCCACCGCCGCCGATCCGCAGCCCGGCGACGTTGTTCTCGAACCGTCCGCCGGCACCGGGTCGCTGGCCGTCTTTGCGCGCATTCGCGGCGCCACGCTGATCCTCAACGAACTCGACGACCTGCGCGCCGCGCTGTTGCGTCGGCTGTTCCGGCCGACGCCGGTCGGCCAGGGCAACGCAGAGCAGATCCACGACCTGCTCGATCCGTCGCTGGTGCCGTCGATCGTCCTGATCAATCCGCCGTTCACCGTGGGCGCGCATCGCGCTTGCGACCGGCACGCGGCGCACGCGCATCTGCGTTCGGCGCTGCTGCGCCTCGCCCCCGGCGGCCGCATGGTCGCCCTCACCCCGGCCAGCTTTCAGCCGGACAGCGGCGACCTCGCCCGGCTGGCTTCACCGTCGCTGACCATCTCCCTTCCCGGCGAGGTCTATCGCCGGCACGGCACCACCGTCGATACCCGGCTCACCGTCTACGACAAGCCCGTCGACGGCACACCGGCGTCGTCACCGCGCCGTCGGGACGCGTCCTCGCTCGCTTCCGCCCTGGAGATGATCCTGCAGCATCTGCCGGCGCGTCCGGGCGATCGGATCGTCCCGCCGCAAGCGACGCCGAGCGCACGCACCGTCATCACCGCCGCGCCGCGACGGCGCAGGGTGGCACCGCGGCTGGAAGAAGCCGTCCCGGCCGCCCCGGCGGCAATCGCCGAGATCGGCTATCACCCGATCGACCGGGCCGACGAGGGTCCGTCCGGCGAGAGCTCATCCGGCGACAGCGCCGCGCCGAGGATGTCCGACGCCCTCTATCAGGCGTACGCGCCGCAACGGATTTTCATCCCCGGTGCCGCCGATCATCCGACGCCGCTGGTACAGTCGGTGGCGCTGGCGTCGGTCTTGCCGCCGCTGCCGCGCTATCGCCCGCGGCTTTACGCCGGCCTGCTCGAGAGCGGCGCGTTGTCGGCGGCGCAGATCGAAAGCGTCATCTACGCCGGCGAAGCGCATGGCGACTATCTCGCCGGCGCCGGCCTGCCGGGTGAGACCTTCGATGCCGTCGCTGCCGTCGCTGCCGTCGAGGAAGGAACACCCGGTGCCGTCCGCTATCGCCGCGGCTGGTTTCTTGGGGACGGCACCGGCGCCGGCAAGGGCCGCCAGGTCGCCGGCATCCTGCTCGACAACTGGCTGCACGGCCGTAGGCGGGCGCTGTGGCTGTCGTTCAGCTCCAGGCTGATCGAGGACGCGAGGCGCGACTGGACCGCGCTTGGCAGCGACGCGCGCGACATCGCCGATCTTTCGCGCTGGTCGCAGGACACCGCCATCCCGCTGTCGCAGGGCATCCTGTTCCTCACCTACGCGACGCTGCGCGTCGGCGAGCGCAAGACCAAGCCGTCGCGTCTGCAACAGGTCCTCGACTGGCTGGGGACAGGCTTCGACGGCGTCATCGTCTTCGACGAAGCGCATGCCATGGCCAACGCCGCCGGCGGCAAGACCGTGCGCGGCGATGCCAAGCCCTCCGAGCAGGGCCGCGCCGGATTACGCCCGCAGAACGCCCTGCCCGAGGCGCGGGTCGTCTACGTTTCGGCCACCGGCGCCACCGAGCTCAAGCATCTGGCCTATGCCTCCCGCCTCGGCTTGTGGGGCACGCCCGAGATTCCGTTTGCGACACGCAACGAGTTCATCGCCGCCATCGAGCAGGGCGGCGTCGCGGCGATGGAGATGGTCTGCCGCGACCTCAAGGCGCAGGGGCTCTATGCCTCGCGATCGCTCAGCTTCGACGGCGTCGAGTACGACATCATCGAGCATCCGCTGACGCCGGCGCAGACGGCGATCTACGACGCCTTTGCCGTCGCCTTCACCATCATCCACAACAACCTGCGTGCCGCCCTCGAGCGGACGCACATCACCGATCCCCGTGACGGCACCCTCGACCGCAACGCCAATGCCGCGGCCCTCTCGGCGTTCGAGAGCGCCAAGCAGCGCTTCTTCGCGCATCTGCTGGTGGCGATGAAGTGCCCGACGCTGATCCGCGCGATCGAGCACGACCTCGCCTGCGGCCATGCCGCGATCGTCCAGCTCGTCTCCACCGGCGAGGCACTGATGGATCGCAGGCTGGCCGAGATCCCGCCCGGCGAACAGCATGATCTTCATCTCGACCTGACGCCCCGCGAGATCGCCATGGAGTATCTCGCCAACAGCTTCCCGACGCAGTTGCACGAGATCCGCGAGGACGAATCCGGCAACCCGTTCTCGGTGCCGCTCTTCACCGAGGACGGCGCGATCGTCCACTGCCGGGAGAGCCTCGACGCCCGCGACCGGCTGATCGAGCAGCTGGGCGCGCTGCCGGCGGTCGCAGGCGCGCTCGACCAGATCGTGCAGCACTTCGGCACCGAGCAGGTCGCCGAGATCACCGGCCGCAGCCGCCGCGTCGTCCGCAAGCACGCCTTCGGCCGTGACCGGCTGTGCGTCGAAAAGCGTCCGGCCGGCGCCAACCTTGCCGAGACCCGAGCCTTCATGGAGGACCGCAAGCGGATCCTGGTGTTCTCCAACGCCGGCGGCGTCGGCCGCAGCTATCACGCCGACCTCGGCTGCCGCAACCAGCGCCGGCGCATGCACTACCTGCTGGAGGCCGGCTGGCGCGCCGACCAGGCGATCCAGGGCCTCGGCCGCTCGCATCGCACCAACCAGGCGGCGACGCCGGTGTTCTTCGATGAGTTCGAGCAAATGATCGCCGGCCGCGTCGAAGAGGAGATCGCCGCCGGCACCTACGAGGTCGGCATCGAGACCATTCGCGCCGAACGCCTGACGATCATGGATCGCCAGGCGATCCATACCGATCCACGCAGCGGCGCCAGAACCCACGCCGTTCGCATCCGCCGGGTGGTTCGCAATCAGCCGCTGAACGCCGGCGATGCCCTCGGCCTTTACGCCCACCTCGACCCCAGGCCGGCGATCAATGCCAGCTCGCGCCATGCCGGCCTGGTATGCCGGGCGACTTCGATCATCGATGACGACGGCGCCGTCATCCGCCGTGTCCGCATTGTCCGTCCGCTCGGCGGCCAGACGATGACGATCGACGAGTTCGAACGCTCGCACTGGCGACTGGAAGCCGCCGAACGAGGATGGCGCGCCGTCTGGACCGCAGACGCCGAACGCCTGCCGGCGACCACCGAGGATGAACTCGTGCTCGTCACCGGCTTGCTGCTGCCGATCTGGACCCGGCTGCCGGACGAACGCATGCTCGTCTACCGGCTGCAGACCGATGACGGCGAACGGATGCTCGGCCGGCAGATCCGCCCCGACCAGTTGGCGCCGCTGCTGCACGCCTGCGGCATCGATCAGGCGCCGGCCGATCCGGACACCGTCTGGTCGGCGATCATGCTGCAGGGCGGCATCGTCGGCCTTGCTGGCGGCCGCCAGCTTCGTCGCGCCACCGTCGCCGGCGCGCACCGCTGCGAGATCGTCGACGCCGGGCCGCTGCATCTCGATCAGCTCAAAGCCGCCGGCTGCTTCACCGAGATCATCGCCTGGAAGACCCGCGTGTTCGTCCCCGACGACGCGCGCCGCCGCGAGATCCTCGCGCACGTGCTCACGCTGTGGCCGGCGGCGTGACGGCGATGGCGACGCCGGTCGGCTGCGTTCTCAGCCTCGCCTGGAACAACCCCTACACCCGCGACGAGGCGCCTGGCGTTCCGCGCCACGATCGACCAGCCGGATCGCTTTCGGAGGTCGCGCGATGTCGGCGCGCATCTTGGCCTGACGCCGTGGCGCTACCAGTCCGGCGAGACCGACGTGCAAGGCCGCATCAGCC
>Ga0209573_1003229_pt1 | contig 18480 bp, 16 predicted proteins | sample TNRBio252014_DNA_FD_185870 | JGI IMG/M metagenome (GOLD analysis project Ga0209573, IMG submission 185870) | Wastewater treatment Type I Accumulibacter community from EBPR Bioreactor in Madison, WI, USA - TNR Reactor_6/25/2014_ DNA (SPAdes)... | ecosystem: Engineered > Bioreactor > EBPR >...
GTTTGACGGCGAGCGCCCGGCGCGCAAGTTCGATGGCGAGCGTCCCGCGCGCCAGTTTGACGGCGAACGTCCGGCGCGCAAGTTTGACGGCGAGCGCCCGCCGCGCAAGTTTGACGGCGAGCGCCCGCCGCGCAGGTTTGAGGATCGTGCGCCGCGCGCTGAAACGGCGGATACTGATGAATCGGAACGCATCGCCAAGCGTTTGGCGCGCGCCGGGATTTCGTCGCGACGTGATGCGGAAGAGCTGATCGCCGCCGGTCGCATCAAAGTGAACGGCAAGGTGCTGGAAAGCCCCGCGTTCAATGTCACGCCGAAAGACCGCATCGAACTGGACGGAACTGAAATTCCGGCCATTGAGCGCACCCGGCTGTTTTTGTTCCACAAGCCTGCGGGCATCGTGACCACCAATCGTGATCCCGAGGGACGCCGCACCGTGTTCGACGCCTTGCCCGAAGGACTGCCTCGCCTGATGACGGTCGGCCGCCTCGATATCAACACCGAGGGCCTGCTGCTTCTGACCAATGATGGCGGTCTGTCGCGCATGATTGAACTGCCTGCTACCGGCTGGCTGCGCCGCTATCGCGTGCGCGTCCACGGCAAGGTGGACGAACAGGCATTGGCCGACCTGCGCGACGGTATCGCCGTTGATGGGACCTTTTATGGTGCGATCGAAGCGTCATTGGACAAGGAGCAAGGCAGCAACGCGTGGCTCACCATTGGTTTGCGCGAAGGCAAGAACCGCGAAGTCAAGAATGTGCTTGGCGCGCTCGGGCTGGAGGTTGCCCGCCTGATTCGTATTTCCTACGGCCCGTTCCAACTCGCCGAATTGCCCGAGGGCCATATTATGGAAGTGCGTGGCCGTACGCTGCGCGACCAGTTGGGCGAGCGGCTGATCGAAGAATCCGGCGCGAACTTTGAAGCCGATATCAACAAGCCTTTCTCCAACAAGCCGGTGCGGCGCGACGACAGGCGGCGAAGCAACCCGGATGAGCGCCAGGAACGGCCGCTGCGGACCGCTCGTCCGCTGGTCAGGGAAGGCGAGGGCGGTCTGATCAAGAACTTCCGCCGTGATCGCGACCGCAAGCGCGAAGATACGCTGGATCGGCTTTCGACCACCCGGCCCGAGCGGCCATTCGGCAAGGGCGACGGCGATCAGACCCGCAAGCCGCGTTTTGGCGACAAGCCGGCAGGGCGCAAGCCCTTTGGCAAGCCGGATCGCGACGAGACGCCGGCGCATGAGCCGGGCGGACGCCGGGCTAATGTCTGGATGGCGCCAGGCGCACGGCCAGCAAGCAAGCTGACCGAGGACGCCCGCAAGCCGCGCGCGCCGAAACCCGGCGGTTTCAAAGGTCCCCCAAAGGGTAAGCCGCGCTTTGAAGGCGGCAAGCCGAAAGGCGATATCCGCAGCGGCGGCGATCGTCCAGGTGGCTCAGGACCGCGCGGCCCGCGGCCAGGCGGCCCAAGGCAAGGACGCGGCAAACCCTGATGCGCATTGTCGGGGGCGAAATGAGGGGCCGTCCCCTGGCTACCCCGCGCAGCCAGTCGATCCGGCCGACCACGGACCGAACGCGCGAAGCGTTGTTTAACGTGCTGGCGCACAGCTTCGCCAGCCGGCTTGAGGGCGCTCGCGTGCTTGACCTTTTCGCCGGCACCGGCGCGCTCGGGCTGGAGGCGATTTCACGGGGCGCAGCCAGTTGCATCTTCATCGAGGAATCGGCGGAAGGGCGCGGCTTGATCCGCGATAATGTCGAGGCTTTCGGCCTTCAGGGCCGCACCAAGATTTTCCGCCGTGACGCCACCCGGCTGGGCGCTGTGGGAACCATCCAACCCGTCGGCCTTCTTTTCGCAGACCCGCCCTACGGCAAGGGCCTTGGAGATCGCGCGATTGGCAGCGCGCTGGAGGGCGGCTGGCTGTCGCCACGCGCGCTGTGCGTGATTGAGGAGGCCGCCAATGCGCCGTTTGACGCTGGTCCCGCATTTCGTCAGCTTGATGAGCGGCCCTATGGCGAAACCGTGATTCGCATATTGGAAGTCGCCTGAGTTCGGCCTTGTTTGACCAACAGAACCCCGGCACAAGATCAATAGCAAAAATGAGGAACGCCGGATGAGATATGCAGCACTGCGCCTTTCCCTGGTCGTCGCACTGACCGCCAGTCCGGCGCTGGCTCAGGACCGCTCGGCAAACGACATTTCAAACTTCCTGCTCAATAACGGGATGGAGGTCGTGGTCATCCCCGACCACCGCGCGCCGATCGTCACCCACATGGTATGGTACAAGATCGGTTCGGCGGATGAGCCCGCAGGCAAATCCGGAATCGCGCATTTCTTTGAACACCTGATGTTCAAGGGAACATCGAATCACAAGGCCGGCGAGTTTGGCGCCAAGGTTTCGGAAATTGGCGGCAGCGAGAACGCCTTCACCACCTATGATTATACTGGCTACTACCAGACCGTGTCGCCGGATGCGCTTGAGACGATGATGAGTTTCGAGGCGGACCGGATGCGCAATCTGGTCCTGACAGACGCTGTAATCGTGCCAGAGCGCGACGTTATCCTTGAGGAGCGCAACCAGCGTATTGAAGGCGATCCGGGCTCTCTTCTGTCGGAAGAATCGCAAGCGACGCTCTACCAGAACCACCCTTATCGTATCCCGGTCATCGGCTGGAAACACGAGATCGAACAGTTGAACCGCACCGATGCGGTCGCCTTCTATGATCGCTATTATGCGCCCAACAATGCAGTGTTGGTCGTGGCCGGCGATGTTGACGAAAAGACCGTGCGCGAGCTCGCTGAAAAGACCTATGGCAAAGTGCCGCGCGGGCCTGATCTGGCGCCACGCATCCGGCCGCAGGAGCCCGAGCAGAACGCCAGCCGCACCGTGACCCTGCGCGATCAGCGCGTCACCGTGCCGAGCTTCTACAAGAGCTGGGTCGTTCCCTCCTATAACACCGACAAGGATGGTGAAGCCGAAGCGCTCGATCTTCTGTCCGAAATCCTCGGTGGCGGCTCGCGCTCCCGCATCTATCAGGAACTGGTGGTCAAGAGCGGCTCCGCCTCGGGAGCCGGCGCCTTTTATACGGGCTCGATGCTCGATGACACTTCCTTTGGCGTCTATGGTGCGCCCAAAGACGCCGAGGGGCTGGCCAAGGTCGAGCAGGAAGTGGACGCAGAGATCGCCCGTATAATCAAGGATGGCGTGACGGACAGTGAGCTGGAGAAGGCCAAAAACCGATACGTGCGCTCAATGATCTTCGCGCGCGACAGCCAGTCGGGCATGGCCAACATCTATGGCGTGGCGCTGACCACTGGTTCGACCGTCCAGGACGTCGCCGAATGGCCCGACCGCATCCGCGCTGTCACCGCCGACCAAGTCAAGGCGGTTGCGAAGAAATATCTCCGCTCCGACATCGCGGTCACGAGTTACCTGCTGCCCAAGCTGGCCGCAGATCAGGCGCAGAATTGAGGGCAAGACAATGATTCCACATAATTTTGCCCGCCGTTCGCCGCTCGCGCTTCTGGCTACGGTCTTTGCGCTTCTGTTTCTCGCGGCCGCTGCCCGCGCCGAGGTGCGTATTCAGGATGTCATCTCCGACAAGGGTGTCGAAGCCTGGCTGGTCGAGGACTATTCCGTTCCCATCATCGCAATCCGCTTTGCCTTTGAAGGCGGTTACACGCAGGACCCGGCCGGTAAGGAGGGAATCGCCAACCTGATGACTGGTCTGTTTGATGAGGGCGCTGGCGATCTCGACAGCGAGTCTTTCCAGATACGCCTTGATGATGCGGGCGCCGAAATGAGTTTCAATTCGAGCCGTGACGCCATTTACGGCTCCATGCGTATGCTGGCCGACCAGAAGGACGAGGCTTTCGAGCTGCTGCGCATGGCGGTCAACGAGACCCGGTTCGACCAGGCGCCGATCGACCGCATCCGCTCGCAAATTGTTTCTGGAATTGTCGCCGCTGAAAAGACCCCGGAAAAGGAGGCTGCCGACAAGTGGGCCAAGGCGCTCTATGGCGATCACCCCTATGCGCGGCCCGAATCGGGAACCCGCGAAACGCTGGCCAGCATCACGGCGGACGATCTACGGGCCTTCAAACAGGCCATGTTCGCCCGCGGCAATGTCCGCATTGGCGTTGTCGGCGCAATTGACGCAGCAACCCTCAAGCCGTTGCTCGACAAGGTGTTCGGGTCGTTGCCTGCCGAACCGAAACTGACCCCGGTCGCCGATGTCACGCCAAAGCTCGACCAGTCGGTTTCGGTTATTTATGATCTGCCGCAGACGTCGCTGCAGCTGGCCTATCCGGGCATCCCGCGTACCGATCCCGATTTCTTCGCCGCCTATCTGATGAACCATATTCTGGGCGGGGGCACGTTCACTTCGCGCTTGTTTGACGAGGTGCGCGAAAAGCGCGGACTGGCCTACAGCGTCGATTCGGCGCTACTAAACAGCGAGCACGCCAGTTCATTCCTGATCGTTACCTCGACTCGTTCGGACCGCGCTGCCGAAACACTCAAAGTTGTGCGCGACACAGTCAAGAAGCTGGCCGATGAGGGACCGGCGCAAAACGAAATCGATGAGGCCAAGAAATACATTATCGGCTCATATCCGATCAACAACCTGAACAGCTCCGGCTCAATCGCGCGCACCCTGGTGGAGTTGCAACTGGAAGATCTTGGTATTGACTACATCAGCCGGCGCGGCGCGATGATTGACGCTGTGACGGTTGAGCAGGTCAAGTCGGTGGCCAAGCGCATTCTGGGCGCCGAGCCAGCCGTCATGACAATAGGTCCCGCTCTGGAGCCCGCCAAGTGAGCCAGTCAGCGAACACGAGCCCCACATTCGCCCTTGCGCTGGGTGGCGGCGGCGCGCGCGGTTTGGCGCATATCCATGTGCTGGAGGTGCTGGATGAACTGGGCATAAAGCCGGTCGCTATTTCCGGCTCGTCAATCGGCGCAATCATCGGCGCAGCCTATGCGTCCGGCATCAGCGGCAACGAGATACGACAGCATGTGCGAACTGTGCTGAAAAGCGGCGCCGAGGTCACGCGCCGTCTGTGGCAGACGCGTCCGGGAACCTTCGCTGAGGCTTTTCGCGCCCGCTTTGAACTGGAGCGTATACTGCAGGCGTTTTTGCCGGCCGAAGTGGCCCAGCGCTTCGAGGATCTGAAAGTGCCGCTGATTGTCACGGCGACCGACTATTTCGGCCACAAGTTGCATGTCATCGAGCAAGGCGAATTGATATCGGCGATCGCAGCGTCCGGCGCTTTGCCTGCGGTCTTTCAGCCGATCACGCGCGACGGCCGAATGTTGGTGGATGGCGGCATATTCAATCCCGTCCCGTTTGATCTCCTTTCTGGCAAGGCCGACATTGTTATCGGAATTGACGTTGTCGGGGCGCCCGAACAGGGAGAACGCGAAAAGCCCTCAGCTATCGACATGATGTATGGCGCAAGCCAGTTGATGATGCAGTCCATCATCGCAGGCATGCTGGCCAAGCAGCCGCCTGAGATTTTTCTCAGCCCCCCGGTCTCCAAGTTCCGCGTGCTCGATTTCCTCAAGGTTGACGCCATTCTGGAGGAATCACACTCCATCCGCGACGACCTCAAGCGAGCCATAGAGGCGGCGGTTGAGAAGCATTGACAGCGGCGCATTGCACAAGCCGGTCGGCGACAATAGATGAAGACAGGCTGCGATACCCTTGCGGCGCCGAAATTGAACATACCGGAATATGCGCGCATGGATGACGTCCTCGACCCCAAACGTTTGATCGACACCGTTTCGGCGCTGGTCGATGCAGCCAAGCGCGCCGGCGCCGACGCCGCTGATGCGGTTGCCGTGCGTGGGCGTTCCAGTGGCGTTTCAGTGCGCATGGGCAAGGTCGAAAACACCAGCGCGTCTGAGGGCGACGACATGTCGCTCAGGGTCTTTGTCGGCAAGCGTGTGGCGTCGGTTTCGGCGACGGCCAACTCAAAACCCGAAGCGCTGGCCGAACGCGCAGTCGCCATGGCGCGCGTTTCGCCCGAAGATCCGTTTCAGGGCCTCGCCGATCCGGCGCTGCTTGCAAGTGCCCAGCCTGATCTCGACCTCTACGATCCAACCGTTCTGACCGCCGCCCAGATGCGCGAACAGGCGCTTGAGGCTGAAGAGACCGCTTTGGCGGTTGCCGGCGTTACAAATTCTGGCGGCAGCGGCGTCGGCGCCGGTCTCGGTGGCATTGTCCTGGCTACGTCCACCGGATTCCTGGGCCATTATGTCGGCTCACGTTTTTCCCGTTCCGTCAGCGTTATTGCAGGCGAGGGCACCACCATGGAGAGGGATTGGGACGCTTCATCACGGCTGCACTTTGCCGACCTCGACACGCCCTCCAAGATTGGCCAAACCGCCGCCGAGCGCGCGGTGAAACGGCTCAAGCCGCGCAAGATGCCGACGGGTCCCGTCGACGTGATCTTTGACCCGAGGGTTGCCCGTGGCATCGCCGGGCATCTCGCCAGCGCAATCAACGGCGCCTCTGTGGCGCGTAAAACAAGCTTCCTTCGCGACAAGATGGGACAACAAGTGGCCTCAACGGCGATCACGGTCTCTGACGAGCCTCTGAAAATGCGCGGCCAGGCCTCGCGGCCCTTCGACGGCGAAGGCGTGGCCGGCGACAAGCTGCTCATGATCGACAAGGGCGTGCTGAATCACTGGTTTTTGTCGACGTCCGCCGCGCTCGAACTTGGGCTTGTCACAAACGGGCGCGGCGCGCGCTCGGCGTCGTCCGTGTCGCCTTCGTCGACCAATCTGGCCATTGAACCGGGCGAGCAGACTCCCGAAGAACTGATCCGCAGCCTGAAGTCAGGCTTTTACGTCACCGAAGTGTTCGGTCAGGGGGTGAACATGATCACCGGCGAGTATAGCCGCGGCGCGTCGGGATTCTGGATCGAGAATGGCGCGCTGGCTTTCCCAGTTTCCGAAGTGACGATAGCGTCCAACCTGAAGGACATGTTCCTGCGCATGGTTCCAGCGAACGACACGGATCACAACTACTCGAGCGCCGCCCCAACGCTTTTGATCGAGGGTATGACGCTTGCCGGCAACTAAGATTGGACCGACCGCAACAGACGACCTCCAACTATTGCGGGCCTGTGCGACCGAAGCGGGTCGCATTGCATTGCGCTATTTCAAGCGCGATCCGCAGGTCTGGATGAAGAACGGGACTTCGCCGGTCTCCGAGGCGGATTATGCCGTCGATCGCTATCTACGCGACACGCTCCTGGCCGCGCGCCCCGAATACGGCTGGCTTTCGGAGGAAACCTCTGATGACCTGTCGCGCTTGAACGCACAGCGCCTGTTTGTTGTCGATCCGATTGACGGCACACGCGGCTTTCTTGAGGGCGGCGACCGCTGGTGCGTGAGCGTCGCCGTTGTCGAAAACGGACGCTCGCTTGCCGGCGTTCTGGAGTGCCCGGCGCGTCAGGAACAATATTGGGCCGAGTCGGGACGCGGCTCCTATCTCGACGGTGAAAGGCTTGCGACGATTCCATTGGGCGCAAGTCTCCGTCTTGGCGGTCCAAAACCGCTTATTGATTTGTTCGACAAGGCGTGGCGAGGCGAAGTAACAAGGGTTGCTTATGTTCCGTCGCTCGCCTATCGGATTGCAATGATTGCGGCGGGAAAACTCGACGCGACTTTCGTGAAGCCAAATGCGCATGACTGGGATTTGGCCGCAGCGGACCTGATCCTCGCCGAGGCAGGCGGATTGATCGAGGACGCGGCAGGTGAGTATCCTCGATACGGCAAGGAAAACACCGCCCACGGTGCGCTCGCTGCCGGTGGGCGCGAGATAGTGGAAACAATGCGCGGCGTTCTCGCGCACAGTTGAGACCAATGGCCTGACGCCTTTGGGACAGACGGATCTGACATGGCTGAAGAGAACAAGAAACAGCTTTTGCACCTTGTGTTCGGGGGCGAACTGAAAAAGCTGGGGTCGAACGAATTTCGCAATCTGGACGATCTGGATATCGTCGGCATCTATCCGGATTACGCATCCGCCCAGGCGGCCTGGAAATTCAAGGCGCAAGGCAGCGTCGACAACGCCCATATGCGCTATTACGTGGTGCACCTGCACAAGCTGCTCGACCCCGGTTCTGAAGGCTGACCCGGACAGTCGCGGCAGGCATGTCGAGCAAGAACCCTACGCAGCCGCAAGGTCCGGCCCAATCAGCGGCCCGGTCGGGGAGTAAGCGCCTGTGGCGGCGCATACGCACGCCGCTCGCCAAATCGACAATCGTCAAGGGAGCGGCTGTCTCGATTTTGTCCGGCTTTCTGCGGTTTGTGAAATGGACCACCCGGCCCATTGCCGGATCTCAGGAGAAAGCCACCGATTTCGAGGCGCTTGAACCTGTCATATTCGCGCTTTGGCATGGTCAGCATTTGATGGCGGCGCCGCTTTATCCGGGTAGCCGCCCGGTCGCAACCATGGTCTCAAGGTCGGCCGATGCGGAACTTAACGCCAAGGTTGTTGAACGGTTCGGCATGAGGGCCGTTCGTGGTTCCGGCGGGCGCCCAGGCGCCGATATTGCCTCCAAGGGTGGCGCACGGGCCTTGCTTGGTCTCAAGAAGGCGCTCGATTCCGGAATGAATGTCACGATGATCGCTGATATCCCGCACGGCAAACCGCGCGACGCCGGACAGGGCATCATTCTTTTGGCCTCGCTGTCCGGCCGGCCGATCCTGCCAGTGGCGATCGCCACAAGCCGCCGGAAAGTGATTGAGAAATCCTGGGACAAGACCACCATAAATTTGCCGTTTGGCAGAAGGTTTGTGGCCATCAGCGACCCCATCCACGTACCGCCACGGCTTGATGAGGCCAAGATGACCGAACTGCGCGCCTCTCTGACTGCGGCGATGAACCTGGCGACCGAGCGCGCCGACCGAATGGTTGGAGCAGGCCGGTGAGCGATCGCTGGGCGCGTTTGATGTTGTCGGTTTATGGGGCAGGCGGGTCGCTCGCCTATCCCTTTATCGGCAGCTATGTTTCCTGGCGCGCTCGCAGCGGAAAGGAAGACCGCGCCCGCCGCCGTGAGCGCTATGGCAAGACGCGCATCGAGCGCCCCGAAGGGCCGCTGGTCTGGATTCATGCCGCCAGTGTCGGCGAAACTCTTGCCGTCCAGGCGCTGATCAATCGCCTTCTGGGGTTCGGCATCGAGATTGTCCTGACGACGGGAACGGTCACCTCCGCGCGGGTGGTGGAACAACGGTTTGGCGACCGCGTTATCCACCAGTATGTGCCACTTGACCTTCGACCAGCCGTCCGGCGCTTTCTGGACCACTGGAAGCCGGAACTGGCGATCATTGCGGAATCGGAAATCTGGCCGATGACGATCCTTGAGCTTGGGGCTCGGCGCGTGCCGCAGGTACTGGTCAATGGCCGCCTTTCCGATCGTTCATTCAAGTCCTGGTCGAAGCGGCACAATCTTGCTGAAGCGCTGTTCGAAAACCTGGCTCTGGTCGTCGCCCAGTCCGACGTAGATGGCGAGCGCTTCCGTTTGCTCGGCGCGCGCCCGGTTATCGTTTCGGGCAACCTCAAGGTTGATACGCCGCCACCGCCGGTCGACGATATCGAGCTTGCCACGCTGCGCCGGCAGATCGGCCGGCGCCCGTGCTGGGCGGCGGTTTCGACTCATGACGGGGAGGAAGATATTGCGGCATGGGTTCATCGACGGCTGAAGCCGCGCCATCCCTCGCTTTTGACCATCATCGTGCCGCGTCATCCCGAGCGCGCCGATGAAATCTGCGCCTCGCTGACGGAACAGGGGCTATCCTATGCGCGGCGCAGCGAAGGTGATCAGGTTGACCCCGGGACCGATATACTGGTTGGTGATACAATCGGTGACATGGGCCTCTATCTGCGGCTTTCGGAGATTGTTTTTGTGGGTCGCTCACTGGCTGGAAAGGGCGGCCAGAATCCGCTCGAACCTGCCATGTTGAACAGCGCCATCCTGTCGGGCCGCGACATCCAGAATTTCCGCGACAGCTACCAGCGCCTGACCGCCAGCGGCGGCGCCAAGTTTGTCAGAGATCGCGAAACGTTGGCAGGGGCGGTCAATTTTCTTCTGACCAACGAAGCGGCCCGCCGCCAGATGATGGCCGCCTCCTTCGAGACCGTCGAGGCCATGCGCGGCGCTCTCGGCCACACAATGCGGGCGCTCGACCCTTTCATCAGGCCGCTTGTCGTTCAGGCCCGCCTCGGGGGACGCGGTGGCTAGCGAGGCTCCGCCATTCTGGTGGCAGCCGACGGATTGGCGGGCCATCAGCCTTTACCCCGTTTCGATGATTGTCGGGGCCATTGCGGCGCGCCGGATGCGCAACGCTCCCCGTGTTCCGGTCAGTGCGCCGGTCCTTTGTGTCGGCAATTTCACCGTTGGCGGCACGGGAAAGACGCCAACGGTGATCGCCCTGGCCAAAGCGGCGCTTGCAGCCGGCCATCGGCCCGGCATCCTGTCACGCGGCCATGGCGGCGCGTTTCAGCAGCCCCATCTGGTTGATGCTGGCCACGACAGCGCGAGGCATGTCGGCGACGAACCATTGCTTCTGGCCGCGCACGCGCCGGTCGCTGTGACGCCCAACCGCCTCAGCGGCGCCCGGCTACTTATCGCGCAGGGTTGCGATTTCCTGATTATGGATGATGGCTTCCAGAGCGCCCGTATTGCGATTGATCACGCCCTTGCCATCATCGACGCGCGGCACGGCCTAGGCAACGGCCATGTCATTCCAGGCGGCCCGTTGCGTGCGCCTCTGGACGAGCAGATGCGGCATGTGGATTCGCTTCTGTGCATGGGTATAGGCAATTCGGCTGTCGATGTGGTCCGGATCGCCGCACGCGCTGGCAAACCGGTTCTTCAGGCTCGCACCGTTCCGGTTGGATATTCTGCGCTTGCTGGCGAACGATTTGTCGCTTTTGCCGGGATCGGCCATCCCCAGCGCTTTTTTAACAGCGCAGCAGAGACGGGCGCGATCCTTGTCGAAAGCCGCAGTTTTGGCGATCACCATTTCTATCAGCCCGATGAACTGGCGGATTTGGCCTCAACCGCCGGCAAGAACGGCTGCGGACTTCTTACCACCTCGAAAGACGCCGCGCGGCTGCGTCACGGGATCTTGCCGGATGAGTTCGCCGAGCGACTTACGGTGCTTGAGGTGGAAACGGTGTTTGACGATCCGGCAACGCCGAACCGGCTGATTGCAGCAACGCTTGGCGCCTGGGAACGCCGCAAGATGGGCTGAACCGCTCAGCGCTTGCGCAGGGCGGGGTTCTGCTCCAGTTCGCGCTCAAGCGACGCCTTGGCGTCGATATAGGCTTCCTGCCGCGCCACACTCCAATATTTGAGCTCATCGATTGGAATGCTCTCGCCGGTGACTGCGCAGCGCACAAAAGCGCCCGGCGACAGCACCTGGAAATCGCCATCGAGATAGCGGATACGCGCCTCGCGCGCGCCGGGACCCTCAAAGCGGTTCATCATGTCAAAACGGACCCTGTTCGAGGCCGACTTCCGCCACAGAAGCCGTGCGAGGTCAAGCGCTACCGGCGCCCGAACAGGCGCTCGATATCGGCAAGTTTCAGCTCAATATAGGTTGGGCGGCCGTGATTGCAGGTGCCCGAACCCGGCGTCGTCTCCATTTGCCGCAATAACGCGTTCATCTCATCGGGTTTCATCAGGCGTCCGGAGCGCACAGAGCCATGGCAGGCCATGCGCGAGGCGATGGCGTTTAGTCGTGTCACAAGCGTGTCGAGTGAGCCCATCTCGGCCAACTCGTCTGCCAGATCTCGAATCAGCGCCTGCGCATCAACTTCGCCAAGCATGGCCGGCGTTTCGCGCACGGCCACAGCGCCGGGTCCGAATCGCTCAAGACGGAGCCCAAACTGCGCCAGCGCATCGGCTTGCAGACATAATCGTTCAACATCGTCTGCCGGCAGATCGACAATCTCGGGCAGCAAAAGCATCTGGGCTGGCAGGGCGCGCCCCGACATTGCGGTCTTCAAAGACTCATAGACCAGCCGCTCATGCGCTGCATGCTGGTCGACGATGATCAGCGAATCGGCGGTCTGCGCGACGATATAGTTGGCGTGCACCTGCGCGCGCGCCGCGCCCAGCGGATGATCAAGGTCATTTGCCGCAGCTTCAATGGAGCCAGCGCGGCTGTCGGCGCTGGCCAGCGGGCCGGCGTCAAACACTGCCTGCGCCGCTTCGGCAAAACCGCCCAACGGTCGTTGAAAGCTGGTCGCTGGCTCGAATCCGCCGACGGGCCGATAGGACCCGCGTGGGTCCGAAGAATAGCCGCGATGGTCGCTTGCGTGACCATAGCTCATACCGCCGGGCCGAAACGCTCCGGCCAGATCGCTGGCGGCGCCAGTCGATGGCCGAATGCCGGCGGTTGCCAGCGCTTGGCGGATCGCCCCGATAACCAGCCCGCGCACCAGACCGGGATCACGAAACCGCACGTCGGCTTTGGCCGGATGCACATTCACATCGACATTTGCCGGGTCGAGCTCCAAAAACAGCGCAACGACGGGAAACCGGTCGCGCGCCAGAACGTCAAAATAGGCGGCGCGAACAGCGGCTGCGAGTTGCTTGTCCCGAACCGGGCGGCCGTTGACATAGATATATTGCTGCAAGGCGTTGGCGCGCGAATGCGAGGGAATAGAGATATGGCCGGTCAGCCGGACGCCCTCGCGACCGGCGTCGATCTCGAGGCTGTTGGCGCGAAAATCTGCGCCTATCACCTGCGCGATTCGCTCAAGTCCATCGTCGACAGCCTGAAAATCGATCGTCGTCCGGTCTGGTCCTGAGAGCGTGAACCGCACCTGCGGAAACGCAATTGCCGTCCGCTTGACAATATCGCCGATTGCCGAGCTTTCGGCGCGTTCGCCCTTCATGAATTTCAGCCGGGCAGGGGTGGCGAAAAAAAGGTCGCGGACTTCGACCACCGTGCCCCGGTTAGCGGGCGCAGGCTTGACCGGACCGATCCGGCCGCCCTCGACGCTGATCTCGGAGCCGGCGTCGCCATCGGGCGTGCGTGAACGGATCGTCAGCCGCGACACTGAGCCAATCGAGGGCAGCGCCTCGCCCCGGAAGCCAAGTGAACGGATGTCATGTATGTCGGTGGAAAGCTTCGAGGTGCAATGCCGCCCGATGGCCAGCGGCAGTTCATCTTGAGCGATGCCGCCGCCATTGTCAGTAACCCGGATCAACGTCAATCCGCCACCCGCAGTGGCGATCTCAATATGGCGCGCGCCTGCGTCGAGCGCGTTCTCTACCAACTCCTTGACCACACTGGCCGGGCGCTCGATCACCTCGCCGGCGGCGATCTGGTTGATTATTGTTTCTGAAAGCTGGCGAATGGGCATGCAGCTACCCTAACCGGATTCGAGCGCTGCGAATACGAGCGCGCGCCACGCTCAACAGAAAGCTTGGGCGAATCATGCTATCTCTTTGATAATACACAGTTGGAGATGGTTCATGCGGAAGCTCTTGTTGATTGCGGCCCTTACCCTTTGCTACGCACCGGCGTTTGCCGGGACCCCAACCGAGGCGGTCGCCTTCTTTTATGCTCCCGTCCAGTACCTGCCAGACATCGAGCTGCGTGACCGTTTCACAGATCCGGCCAAGGGCGTTTTTGAGCTGAATGACAAGGCCGTGGCCAATGACCAGGAAGTTAGCTGTTTCGATTTCAGTCCGGCGGTCGATGCCCAGGACTATGACGAAGCTGAACTGGCGAAAACGCTGCAACTAACCGAATCGGTGTCGGCTGATATGGCCACTGTCACCGCGAAGTTTACGCTGTTTGCCAGTGCGCCGGTGGGCGAGGGACAGCAGGAGATGCTCTGGAGCCTGCGGCAGGTGGACGGCGCCTGGCTGGTTTCCGATCTGGAGTCGATCACCGGCAAATGGAGACTCAGCGACATCAAATGCGAGCTGTCCAATTGAGACAGACGGGCCTGCACCACCACAATTCAATTCCATTGGCGCTGCTCTGCGGTTAGAACACCGGCAAATCCAAGTTGGAAATTTCTGATGAGCATCGAAAAAAAGGGCCTCAAGGCCGCGTCTTTCGTCTGGAACGACCCGTTCCTTCTTGAAGATCAGCTTTCAGAAGACGAGCGTATGATCCGCGATGCGGCAGCCGCCTTCGCGGCGGACAAACTTATGCCGCGCATCGAAAATGCCTACATGAACGAACAGACCGATCCAGCAATCTTCCGCGAGATGGGCGATGCAGGTCTGCTCGGCATCACTATCCCGGAAGAATATGGCGGCCTGGGCGCCGGCTACGTGACCTACGGGCTGGTGGCGCGCGAGGTAGAGCGTGTTGACTCTGGTTACCGCTCGATGATGAGCGTCCAGTCGTCACTGGTGATGTACCCGATCCACGCCTATGGCTCGGAAGAACAGCGCAAGAAGTATCTGCCGAAGCTCGCTTCGGGCGAATGGATCGGCTGCTTTGGCCTGACCGAACCGGATGCAGGTTCCGACCCCAGCGGCATGAAGACCCGCGCCGAAAAGACCGCCGGCGGCTATCGCCTCAACGGCGCAAAGATGTGGATATCCAATGCGCCGATCGCCGACGTGTTTGTCGTCTGGGCCAAGCTCAAGGGCGAGGACGGCAAGGACGTGATCCGCGGTTTTGTGCTCGAAAAGGGCATGAAGGGCCTCTCTGCGCCCAAGATCGACGGCAAGCTATCTTTGCGCGCTTCGATTACCGGCGAAATCGTGCTGGAGAATGTCGAGGTCGGCGAAGATGCGCTATTGCCCAACGTGAAGGGCCTTGGCGGTCCGTTCGGCTGCCTGAACCGAGCCCGTTATGGCATTTCCTGGGGCGCGCTGGGCGCTGCCGAGGATTGCTGGTTCCGCTCCCGTCAATATGGCCTGGACCGCAAGCAGTTCGGCAAGCCGCTGGCCGCAACCCAGCTTTACCAGAAGAAGCTGGCTGATATGCAGACCGACATTGCACTGGGGCTTCAAGGCTCGCTGCGCGTCGGCCGCATCATGGACGAAGGCAAGATGGCCCCCGAAATGATTTCGATTGTCAAGCGCAACAATTGCGGCAAGGCGCTCGACATTGCCCGCATGGCCCGTGACATGCATGGCGGCAACGGCATCCAGATTGGCTACCATGTGATGCGCCATGCAGCCAACCTGGAGACAGTCAACACCTATGAGGGCGCGCATGACGTCCATGCGCTGATCCTTGGGCGCGCGCAGACCGGCATTCAAGCGTTCTTCTAGACCGTGTCGCAAGCAGTCCCCCGCACCGAAATCGCCGAACTCGTCACGCTGCGCGACGTGCTGCGGTACGTCGTGTCCGCATTTTCGGCGGCCGACCTGCATTACGGCCACGGTTCGGCGACGCCTTTGGACGAGGCGGCGTTTCTGATCCTCGAAACGCTGAACCTTCCGGTCGACGACTTCAACGCGTTTGCCGACGCCCGCCTGACCAGTCGCGAAAAGACGCTGCTGGGCGAACGAATCGCCGACCGTATCGAGAAGCGGCTTCCCGCCGCCTATCTGACGGGCCGCACCTATCTGACCGGCGTACCGTTCCGGTCCGATGCGCGCGCGCTGGCGCCGCGATCATTCATTGCTGATCTGCTGCGATCACCGCTGTTTGACGGCTCGCGGCAAGGCATGGCGCTGGTGGAAGACCCGGAAACGGTGACTTCTGTGCTGGACCTGTGCACCGGCGGCGGGTCGCTGGCGATTCTCGCCGCCTATGCGTTCCCGAATGCCGAGATCGACGCTGTCGACATTTCACCCGAGGCGATGGCGCTTGCGGCCGAAAATGTCGCCGATCACGGCTTCGGTGACCGTATTCACCTGAAGCCCGGCAACCTGTTCCAGCCGGTCGAAAACCGGACCTATGACCTGATCATCACCAATCCCCCCTATGTCGGACGTGATGTTATGGAGGCGTTGCCGGCCGAGTTCCGGCACGAGCCGGCTATTGCGCTGGATGGCGGCGAAGACGGTTTCGACATTGTGCGCCGGATTCTGGCTGATGCCAAAGCGCACCTGAACCCGGGCGCTGGCCTTTTGTGCGAAATTGGAACGGACCGCGAGGTCCTGGAGGCCGGCTATCCGGATACGCCATTCTTCTGGCTGGACACGGAAGGATCGGAAGGCGAGGTATTCTGGCTCACGCGCGAGCAATTGCCAGACTGATATCCGGTCAGGCAATCGCCCGGTGCTCGACATGCGGGGCGGCTGCCATGACGCGATTTCGGCCTCTGGCCTTGGCTTGATAAAGCGCGGCGTCAGCCTCCTCCATCATCATTGACAGCATCTTGCGCGGGGAACCGGTCGTTGCCGACACGCCCATGCTTATTGTCACCTTGCGCCGAACGCGCGAGGCGTCAAACAGCTTGCTGACACTTCTGCGAATGGACTCCGCAACCAGGATGGCCCGCTCCTCGCAAGTTTCGGTCAACACAACGACAAACTCTTCGCCGCCCAGCCGTGCAATCATGTCCAGGTCCGGTCTGACGCTCATTTTGAGCGTCTCCGCGACAGCGATCAGGCAGGCGTCGCCTTCGGCGTGTCCAAATGTGTCATTGTAGGATTTGAAATGGTCGATGTCGGCCAGGATGATCGCATGATTGCCCCGAAGGGCGCGCGCAAACGTCATCAGGCTGCGCCTGTTGGACACGCTGGTCAGCGCATCGGTGCTGTTTTCGATCAGCAATTCGCGGTTTGCCGCCTCAAGTTCAGCGCTTCGCTGCTCCAGCCGCTTTGCCAGTTCCTTGTTGTCGATTGATAGCCGCAGCGCCGCCAGAAGCTGATCGCCAAGGGCGTTGCTGATCAGGATTGCGCAAACCGCCATCAGCAGAGAGCCGGTCGTCAGCAACATGCTGTATTGAAAAGGGCTTAAGGCGAAGCCGGCGGCCACTCCGAGGAAAATGGGCAACTGAAACAGGTTGAACGCCGCGCGGTAGACGATGCAGGGAACCGCCAATGTCACTGCGGCAAATACAATGGATGTCACGACGAGCGCCTGGTCCTGGTTGCCAATCGGGACCAGCCAGCAGGCCGCAATACCCCAATTGCAGCCAGCCAGAAGATAGACGGCGCGTATCTGCACAGTCCATGCCTTGTCAGACAGGCCAGGCAACAGATTGTGTTTGCGGCAGTGGACACTAACGAGCGCAATGATGGCGACGAAAAAGAAGAAGCTCATCCACAGTACGAGCCAGAAGGCCGTACCGGGCGACCAGTTCGCATAGGCCATCATCATCGCGCCAACCAAAGCCAGCACCCAGGAGGATGCCGTCTTGTCGAGCGCCCGAAGTTCCAGCGTAAGGATATTCTCTTCCCCGTTGAAGGGGATCTGCTGAGCAGCGGCCATCGTATGATCCTGCACTGCAGCGAGAGATAGCAAGGGGGTGTGAATTATTGGTTGTCGAACCTTTGAAAATCACACCGGCCATTGCCGCAATTGATCGAACGCCCGGGCGATGGCGAAAGGTGATCGGCGCTGCGCCAGTTCTGCGCCAATAGCTCTTGCCCGCCGCGCGCCGCTGCGCGACAAGAAAGGATGGAGAATTTGACATGACGGCAGCATTTATTTCCCATCTTTCGTCTGAACTGGAAGGCCTGAAATCCGCCGGGCTCTACAAATCAGAACGTGTCATCACCTCGATGCAGTCGGCGGAGATCGAGGTCGCCGGCGGCAAGCATGTGCTCAATTTCTGCGCCAACAACTATCTCGGCCTAGCTGACAATGAAGAAATCCGGGCATCCGCGAAGGCTGCGCTCGACCGCTATGGCTACGGCATGGCCTCGGTGCGCTTCATCTGCGGCACGCAGGAAGAACACAAACAGCTTGAGGCGAAGATCTCGTCCTTCCTCAAGATGGAAGACACGATCCTCTACGGCTCCTGCTTTGACGCCAATGGCGGGCTGTTTGAGACGCTGCTGGGAGAAGAAGACGCCATCATTTCCGATGCGCTGAACCACGCCTCGATCATTGACGGCGTGCGGCTCTCCAAAGCCAAACGCTTTCGCTACGCCAATAATGACATGGCGGCGTTGGAAGAAGAGCTAAAGAAGGCTGAGGGCAGCCGCTTCAAGCTGATCGCCACCGATGGCGTGTTCTCGATGGACGGCATCATCGCCAATCTTGGCGGCGTCTGCGATCTCGCAGAAAAATACGGCGCCATGGTCATGGTGGATGACAGCCATGCGGTCGGATTTGTCGGCAGGCATGGCCGTGGATCGGCCGAATATTGCGGTGTCGAGGGCAGGGTGGACATTATCACCGGCACGCTGGGCAAGGCGCTCGGCGGCGCGTCCGGCGGTTATACGTCAGGCAGGCGCGAAGTGGTCGAGTGGCTGCGCCAGCGCTCGCGACCGTATCTGTTCTCCAATACGCTGATGCCAGCCATCGCCGCCGCTTCGCTGACAGTCTTTGATATTGTTGAAACGGGCGACGTGCTGCGCGCCAGGCTGGTC
>Ga0209573_1003230_pt1 | contig 18477 bp, 16 predicted proteins | sample TNRBio252014_DNA_FD_185870 | JGI IMG/M metagenome (GOLD analysis project Ga0209573, IMG submission 185870) | Wastewater treatment Type I Accumulibacter community from EBPR Bioreactor in Madison, WI, USA - TNR Reactor_6/25/2014_ DNA (SPAdes)... | ecosystem: Engineered > Bioreactor > EBPR >...
AGCGCCACTTGTCGAAGAAGGCGATGGAATCCACCGCCGCGTTCCACAGCGTCTCGACATCCGCCAGCGCCTGGGGGAACTTCGCCTCGTCCCACGGCTGGCCGACGAAGGTGTAGACCCAGTCGCCGACGACGATCTGCGCGGTGCGCTGGCGCCAGGGGCCGCCGGTGAAGTCGTAGACCACGGCCGGATAGCCGGCGATGGTGGCGGTCTGCACGCTGTTGGCGTCGATCTGCTCGCTGATGGGCTGCAAGGCCTGCTCAGGCGTCTGCTCGCCCAACGCATGCACCCCGATGCCCAGCGACGCGCGCACGCTGTCGAAGCCCTCGGCTGGCCCCAACTCCGGCCCACCCACGATGCGCGCCGGGAAGGTGGGATCGACGGCGAAGCCCTCTGGCAGCAGCAGGCAGTAGCCGTCAAACAGATTGACGTGCAGGCTGCGGCCATTGCGCACCTGCGGACAGACGTCGGCGGGACGCACCACGACGCGCTCGTTCTGCGGCGGGAAGAAGACGATGGATTGGGTCACCGTGTCCCAGGCCTGCGCGGCCTGCTCGTCCAGCTCCGCCACATCCCCCGGCCGAGGCTGCATAGTGATCTGATACTTGCTGTCGTTGGCGACGATGAACGCGCCTTGCTGGGCAAAGAAACCGGGCAGATTGCCGAACATGGTGGCCGGCTGGCCGCCGATGACGTCGAACATCTCCAGCGGGTCCATGCCCGGCAGGTTCAGCTCCAGCCACATGTTGGCGTACTCGGCGCTGCTCATGCCGTCCGCCGGGCCGTTGTAGGCCACCGCCAGGCTGAGGGCCACGCCCTCCACGGCCGTGGCGTCCAGCGGCTCGCCCACCAGATGCACGACCTCGCCAGGCCGGAACGGGTCCGGCTCCACACGCAGGTTCGATGGGTAGAGGAAGCACCAGCCGTTCTCAGGGCTGACCGCCAGCGTCGTGCCCTCGGTCTCGGCCGGGCAGATGGCGGCCAGGTCAGGCTCGCTGGGCTGCGCGGCCGGCGTGTCAGTCGGCTCAGCCTCTGGCGTGGCCGTGGGCGGCGCCGGGGTGGTTACGGTCGCCGACGGGGCAGCGCAGCCGGCCAACAGCATGATCATTATTACAAGTATCCACAAAGATTTCATGGGACTCCTCGCGCTCCTTGATCTCTCCAAAGTAATTTTTATGCTGTCGAGCAACACGCCACTACACAACGGTACAACGCCAAATGTTCAGAAAGCTGCCGACATCGGGCGCCGCAGCGCACGCAAAGCCTCCAGGAACCGCGGGGACAGGTCCACAAACCTACCGCGGGCCGGCTCGGTCTGCCCACTCGCCTACACCTGCACTGCGCTCAGGCGCAAGTGTCCTCGGAACCGGCGAGCCACGGTCCGGGGTGCAGCGCAAAGACCGGCCAGAGCAGGAAAATGGGAATAGCTCAACCCCCACGTGTGCACCGGTACCTGTTGGCGCGGGGAAGATCAATGCTCAGGCCGGGATGGCGACGTATTCGGCAAAGGATTGCGATCGAGGCACCGGCATCTTGTCTTCCAATAGCCCGCGCACATGCATCTCGAAAGCCTCATGCATGTTGCGCGTCACCTGATCGCGCGTCTTTCCTGTGGCCACACAGCCAGGTAGGTCGGGTGAATAGGCTGAGTAGTTACCATTGGCTTTTTCGATCACAATCAGAAAGCGATACACGGTTATCCACCCTTTGCACTGCCTCAGGGAGCGGAGCTCAGCGCCACCTCCAGCGCCTGGTGCAGCGTGCGCACGCCGATGACCTCGATGCCGTCGGGCGCGCTGATGGCCGTGTTGCGGCTGCGCGGGGTGATGCAGCGGGTGAAGCCCAGCTTGGCGGCCTCGTTCAGCCGCCGCGCCAACTGGCTGACGCTGCGCAGCTCGCCGCTCAAGCCGACCTCGCCTACCACGGCCAGATCGGCCGGCACCGGCACATTCTTCAGGCTGCTGGCGATGGCTACGGCCACGGCCAGGTCGGCCGCCGGCTCGCTGATGCGCAGCCCGCCCACCACGTTGACGAACACGTCCTGGTCGCTCAGCCGGAAGCCGGCGCGCTTGCCCAGCACAGCCGTCAGCAGCAGCAGCCGGTTGAAGTCCACGCCGTTGGCCGTGCGCCGCGGCTGGGGGAAGCTGGTGGTCGAGGCCAGCGCCTGCACTTCGACCAGCAGGGGGCGAGTGCCCTCCATGGTCACGGCGATGGCCGAGCCGGCCGCGTTGGGCAGGCGCTCGGCCAGGAAGGCCTCGGACGGGTTGGTCACCTCCCTCAGCCCGGCCTCGACCATCTCGAACACCCCCACCTCGTCGGTGGAGCCGAAGCGGTTCTTGACGCTGCGCAGCAGGCGATAAGTCTGGAAACGCTCGCCTTCGAGATAGAGCACCGTGTCCACCATGTGTTCCAGCACCCGCGGGCCGGCGATGTTGCCCTCCTTGGTGACGTGGCCCACCAGGAAGACCGGCACGCCCTGGCTCTTGGCCATGCGCAGCAACTGCGCCGAGCACTCGCGCACCTGGGTTACGCTGCCGGCCGTCGAGGCCACCGCGTCGGTGTGGATGGCCTGGATCGAGTCGACTACCATCAGCCGCGGCGCGATGTCGCCCACGTGCTGCAGGATCGACTCCAGGTGGGTCTCGGCGTGGACGAAAAGGTTGGCCTCGTGGATGCCCAGCCGGCTGGCCCGCAGCTTGAGCTGGCGCGCGCTCTCCTCGGCGCTGACGTAGAGCACGCGGCCCTCCGTGCGGGCCATGCTGGCCGCCAGTTGCAGCAGCAGCGTCGATTTGCCGATGCCGGGGTCGCCGCTGACCAGCACCACCGAGCCGGGCACGATGCCGCCGCCCAGCACCCGGCTCAGCTCGCTGCCCTCCACCGGCACGCGGTCCAGGCCGTCGGCCGAGATGGCGGTCAGCGGCTGGGGCGCGCCGCCCCCCTCGACCGGCACGAAGGTGCGGGCGGCGTTGCGGCCGGCTGGCGGCTCCACTACCTGCTTCTCGATCAGCGTGTTCCACTCGCCGCAGTCGGGGCACTTGCCCATCCACTTGGCCTGGGCGCTGCCGCAGTTCTGGCAGACGTAGCGGATTTTGATTTTGGACATGGGCGCTCCGGAGTGATGGGTGTTTGGGAGTGAAGAAGTTCAACTTCTCCGAGAAGTTGGACTTCTTCGGGATCGTTAGAACAATTGTACTTATCGAGGCTGGCGCGTCAAGTCATGACCCCAGGAGACCGGCAAGACGCCGGTTGCTGATCTATCCCGCCAAGCTGAGCGCCGCGGCGATATCCTCGGCGATCATCTGGCGCTTGCTCTTCTCGATGAAGAAGCTGGGGCCGACCTGCAGATACGACGGAAACGCGCGCTGGCCGCGGAAGAAGTAAGCCGGGCCGCGCAGCTTGTAGGTCGAGCCGGCCGGGATCGCGCGCGGTTGGCCGGCGCGCATGGCGATGGCGTTGACAGCTTTGATGGCCACGTCGCCCATCAGCAGGTAGGCTCGCACGTTGGCAAAGAGCGCCAGCTCCTGCTCCAGGATGTGTGAACACTGGACGACCGTGGCGGCCTGGACGCCGTAGCCGGTCTTGCCGCACTTGACTGCCGTGGTCAGGTAGACGCCCAGGTCGAGGATGTCCTGCACCGACTCCACCGCCGCGCCGGCGTCCTGGAAGGCCTGCACCGTGGTCTGCTGGAACAGCGGATTGCCCGCGGCGTAGTAATAGTCGGCCGGATCGGCCGGCGCCGCCTCGGAGATCAGCACGATGCGGATCCTCTTTGGCTCTACCTCGACGTCGAGGATGGCGTAGCAGTCGTGGCGGACATCAGGACAGGGGAAGTCTTTGCAGCCAATGCATTGGTTGACGCGCATGAGGTATCTCCGTCAACGCTGTCGCAGCGTAAAAAACACGTAGCCGTAGCCCACAGCCAGCACCACCTCCGACGCCAAAAAGCCCCAGCCCACGGCGCTCAGCAGCCCGCTGCTCAGGCCGATGATCGTCACCACGGCTGAGCCGCTGACGACGGCGAAGTTGCCCAGGCTCAGCGCGCGCTGCACCACGGGCTCGCGGGCCTTGCGCGCCATGCCCAGCATCAGCCCCGCGCCCAGCACGGCCGCGCCGAAGTAACGCGCTTGCAGGATGGCCGACGGGTTAGGGTCCAGCCCCAGCATCTGGAGGTAGGCGGCCGGCGTCAGCAGGGTAGCCACGCCGTACAGCGCGCCGATGACAGCGGTGATGGTCAAGAGTAGGGTCAGCATGATCGTATTATCGTCACAACGCGGTCGGGCGCAAACCGGTTGCGCCGGCCGCCCTGCCGTCCCGCAGTAGTTGACCCTCCCCCTCTTTTGTGCTATCATCGCGTGCTGCGGCGCGCCATAGGCTGGCGCTCCAAGGAGCTAATATCTCATGAGACTGAACAAACGCCATTTCCTCTTGTTGATCCTGACGGCCGCGCTGCTTGCCGGCTGCTCGACCTCGACGCCAACCCCGCCGGCGTTGCTGCCCACCCGCCCGCCCGTGCTCTTCAACGACGTGCTGGAGATGCAGTTCAACCAACCCGCTGCGCCCTTGCCCGATGGCCCCGTGTCCGGCCTGGTCGGCGTTTACGCCACACCCAGCGCGGGGGAGAACACGCTGATGTTCTGCCAGTTGGAGCGTACCACCCTGCTGTGCGGCCGCTACCCAGCTACGCTGGCTGGGGTTGCGCCCGGCCTGGTCCAAGTCAGCGGCCAGGTCGCGGGCGGCGTGTTGACCGTCAGCCAGGCCGAGCCGCTGGCGTGGGACGAGACGGCGCAGCGCGCGGCGGCTCAGGCCAAACTGGACGCCATTGTCTACGACCTGACGCGCTACAACTGGGGGTTCATCGCCCAGGAGCAGTACGCCGAGTCCTCCTCCTGGTTCAACCCGACAGCCGAGGAGCTCACGACCATCCCGTTGGAGCTGTACGCCTACGACAGCGCCAACGACCTGGTGGTTTGGCGCGCCCAGGGCCGGGAGTTGCCCAAAGAGACGCGCACGGTCTACCGCTTCCCGGTGCTCTACTTCGCCACCGATCCGGCCGGCGTCCTGCCCACCCAGGCCTTCATCACCATCGAAGGCTACACGGAGGAGTAAGACCACGCCCACCATGATTTCTTCAGACTACCGCTTCTGCCCCCGCTGCGGCCAACCGCTGGTCGAGCAAGACGCCTTTGGACGCCTGCGGCCGGTTTGCGCAGCCTGTGGGTTCGTCCATTTCCGCGATCCCAAGCTCGCCGCGGCCGTGTTGTTGATTGACGGCAACCGCGTGCTGCTGATCCGGCGGGCTGTGGACCCAGGACGTGGCCTGTGGGCGCTGCCGGCCGGCTTCGTCGAGGTCGACGAGCTGCCTGATGAAGCGGCCGCGCGCGAGGTGTTGGAGGAGACCGGCCTGCGCGTGGCGATCGGCGACCTGCTGCGCATCCGCCGCATCACCAATCCCAACAAGCCCGGCCTGTTGCTCACCTACCGCGGCCAGCTCATCGACGGCAACCTGCAGGCCAACGACGACGTGAGTGAAGCCCGCTGGTTCAGCGCTGCCGAAATCCCCTGGGACGAACTGGCCTTCGAGACCACGCGCGAGAGCCTACGTGAGTGGCTGGCAGGCAATCGGTAAATTGGTAGTTTGGTAGTTTGGTAAATTGGCCGGGCACTGAGTTTCGCCTGCTCACCATCTAGCCTAGCTACCAACCGACCAATCTACCAATTTCCCAATCTCCAATCACCCAATTACCCAATCACCTATGAACACCATCGACCTCCACTGCCACACCACCGCCTCCGACGGCCGGCACAGCCCCACTGAGCTGGTGCAGATGGCCGCCGAGATGGGCTTGCGGGCCATCGCCGTCTGCGACCACGACTCGACCGAGGGACTGGACGAGGCGCTGGCGGCCGGCCGCGCGACGTGCGTCGAGGTAATTCCCAGCGTCGAGCTGAGCTGCGACGTGGCCGAGGGTGAGCTGCATATGCTGGGCTATTTCGTCGACTACAGCGACGCCGCCTTTCAGGCCGAGCTGAGCCGGCTGCGCGAGGGCCGTATCGGCCGCGCCCAGGCCATGGTGCGCAAGTTGACGGCGCTGGGCTACCCCATCTCTTTCCAGCGGGTGCAGGAGCTGGCCGGCGACGGCGCGATCGGCCGGCCGCACATCGCGCAGGCTCTGATTGAGGCCCGCCTGGTGCAGAACAAAGGGGAAGCTTTCGAGCGGCTAATCGGCCGCGGCGGTCCAGCCTACGTCGAACGCGCCAAGCTGTCGCCAGCCGACGGCTGCCGATTGATCCGGCGCGCCGGCGGCCTGCCCGTCTTTGCCCATCCTTTCATCGCGCTGGCCAGCGGCCGCGCGCTGGAGCCGATGCCCGTGGAGTCGTCGCTGCCGGCCCTGGTCGAGGCTGGCCTGGCTGGCCTGGAGGTCTATTACTCCAACTACACGCCGAGCCTGATCGAGCGGCTGCTGCGGCTAAGCCGGCAGTATGGCTTGCTGGTGACCGGCGGGTCCGATTTTCACGGCGAAGGGGTGGCCGGCGCGCCGCTGGGCGGCGTCTATGTGCCGCCCAAGTGCCTGGCCGCGCTCAAGGCCGCCCATCAGCAGGCCAGCCAGGCAGCGCCGGAAGTGAACTGACATGCTCGACATTGCCATCGATCTGGCCCGCCAGGCCGGCGAGCTCCTACGCCTGGGCCACCAGAACGGCGCCGGCCTGATCCGCAGTAAAAGCAGCGCTGTGGACCTGGTCACCCAGTTCGACCTGGCCTCGGAGCAGTTGATCAGCGACGGGCTGCGCCAGCATTTCCCCGACCATGCCATCTACGGCGAGGAGACCGGAGGCACGCTGCCGGCGGCTGGGCCGGTGTGGGTAGTGGATCCGCTGGACGGCACCACCAACTTCGCCCACGGCTACCCCGTGTTTAGCGTCACCCTGGCGCTGTTGGTGGATGGCCGGCCAGAGCTGGGCGTCACCTACGATCCGCTGCGCGACGACTTGTTCTGGGCGCAGCGCGGCCAGGGCGCCTGGCGCGGCCAACGCCGCTTGCAGGTCTCGACCACCACCGGGCTGGACGCCAGCCTGCTGGCCACCGGCTTCGCCTACGACCGGGCCAGCAACGCCGACAACAACCTGGCCGAGTTCAGCCACTTTGCGCCTCGGACGCGCGGCGTGCGCCGCGGCGGCTCGGCCGCGCTGGACATGGCCTGGGTAGCGGCCGGCTGGCTGGACGGCTACTGGGAGCGCGGCATTCACGTGTGGGACCTGGCGGCAGGCGTGCTGCTGATGCGCGAGGCCGGCGGCGTCGTGACGAACTACAGCGGCCGGCCGTGGCAGCCGGCCGACCGGAACGTGGTAGCTGCCAACAGCGTCTTCCATGCGGTTCTCCTGGAGAGTCTGCAACGCGTTCGCCAAGGTCTGCCCGCGCCGGCCCCGCACTAGTACACAGACTTCGATCTATGTATCTCGACCCTAACAGACACCCTCGCCGCCGGCGCAAAGGCTCGCCGGCGCCGCTCTTTATCGTGGCTTTGGCTGCGCTGCTGATCGTCGGCTATCTGGCCAACCAGGAGTACGACCTGCTGCGCAACCCCTTCGAGACGCCCACACCCGCGCCCACGCCCACGCGTAGCGCGCTGTCCTACCTGGACGAGGCGCAGGGCTACCTGGACCAGGGCAAGGTGCTGGAGGCAGCCGATACGCTGAGCGTCATCGCCGAGCGCGAGCCGGAGAACGACGAGGTGCGGCGCGAGATCGCCCATCTCTACGTCTACGGCGGCCAATACAGCGCGGCGCTGCCGGTTGCCCGGGAAGCTGTGGCGATCAACGAGGACGACGCGCGCAACCAGGCCACGCTGGCCATGGCGCTGACCTGGAACCAGGAGTACGACAAGGCCTATGAAGTGGCCCAACTGGCCGTGCAGATGGACCCCACGCTGGCGCAGGCCCATGCCCGCCTGGCTGAGGTGCTGGCCAGCCTGGGCAGTTGGCGCCAGGCCATCCAGGAGGCTGAGGTCGCCATCGAGCTGGCCCCGCGCGACTTCGACGCCGTGCGCATCCTGGGCTATGCCTATGAGGTGCAGGGCAAATACCAGGAAGCGCTGGACTACTACCAGCAGGCGGCCGATCTCAAACCGCGCCTGCCGCTGATCTACCTGGTGATGGGACGCAACCACCGCGCGCTGAACGACTTCGACGCGGCCATTGCCAGCTTTCGCCGTGGCCTGGAGGGCGCGGCCGACGATCCCTGGCTGCACTTCGAGTTGGGCAAGACGCTGTTTCAGGTCGGCGACCAGGAGCTGGGCCTGCGCGAGCTGCGCAAGGCCGTGGAACTCAAGCCTGACATGCCTGACGCCTACCAGCAGCTGGGCGTGGGCCTCTACCTGCGCCGCGCCTACGAAGAGGCGATCGAAAACATGCAAAAGGCCATCGATCTGGGCAACAACGCCGCCATCAACTACTACATTATCGGCCGTTCTTATCTCAACGTCGAGACGCCGGACTGCGAGAACGCCGTGCCCAACCTGCGCAAGGCGCTGGAGATCGACGCCGAGATGATTCCCTACGTCGATGCCGCCGACAGCATCCGGGCCTGCGGCGGAGAACCGCCCTGATCGCAAGCGACTGGCAGCACGTGGGTTGAGTAGGCGTGGGTTGAGTAGGCGTCTGCGCCGTATCGAAACCCGTCTGCGCCGTACCGCAACCAACGTGCCGCCAGTCGCCGTGATCTCGCACTGCGAATTTGACCGATTTTCTATCTTGGTGTAAGATAGCCGTCGTTAGCACTCAGTAAGCCAGAGTGCTAACGACGTTCTTTTCTAGACCCAGTGACAGTGCGTCACACCACAAAACAATGTACAGAGGAGCAACAGAGTAACATGAACCTCAAACCGCTAGGTGATCGACTGCTGGTCAAGCCGATCGAACAGGAAGAGAAGACTGCTTCCGGCATCATTCTGCCGGAGACCGCCAAGGAAAAGCCCCAGGAGGGCGAGGTGCTGGCCGTGGGGCCTGGCAGCCGCAAGGAAGATGGCGACCGCGTCGCCATGGACGTGGCCGTGGGCAACCGCGTGCTGTACGCCAAGTATGCCGGCACTGAGATCAAGATGGACGGCGTCAAGTATCTCATTTTGCGCGAGAGCGACGTGCTGGCCATCGTCAGCTAAGCGTCGCCCAAGCAACGCAATAGCATAAACATCAGAGACAATTTCGAAGGAGCAATGAGCTAACATGGCTAAGCAAATCGTTTTCGCTGAGGAAGCGCGCCGCAACCTCAAGGTTGGCGTGGACACCCTCGCCAACGCCGTCAAGACCACCCTCGGCCCCAAGGGCCGCAACGTCGCCCTGGACAAGAAATGGGGCGCCCCCACCATCACCCATGACGGCGTGACCGTGGCCAAGGAGATCGAGCTGGAGGATCCCTATCAGAACATGGGCGCCCAGCTCCTGAAGGAAGCTGCCACCAAGACCAACGACATCGCCGGCGACGGCACCACCACCGCCACCGTGCTGGCCCAGACCATCGTCACCGAGGGCCTGAAGAACGTGGCCGCTGGCGCCAACCCCATGCTGCTCAAGCGCGGTATCGAGCGCGGCGTGGCCGTGCTGGCCACCGCGATCCGCGAGCAGGCCATCGAGATCAGCACCAAAGACGAGATCGCTGCCGTGGCCGCCATCTCGGCCCAGGATCCTGAGATCGGCAACCTGATCGCCGATGTGATGGACAAGGTCGGCAAGGACGGCGTCATCACCGTCGAAGAGAGCAAGACCGGCCTGGCCTTCGAGACCGAGTACGTCGAGGGTATGCAGTTCGACCGCGGCTACATCTCGCCCTACTTCATCACCAACCCCGAGCGCATGGAAGCCGAGATGGAGGATCCCCACATCCTGCTGACCGACAAAAAGATCTCGGCTGCGGCTGATATCGTCCCGATCCTGGAGAAGCTGATCCAGATCGGCAAGCGCGACCTGGTGATCATCGCCGAGGACGTGGACAGCGAGGCGCTGGCCACCCTGGTGCTGAACAAGCTGCGCGGCGTCTTCAACGTGCTGGCCATCAAGGCGCCTGGCTTTGGCGACCGCCGCAAGGCTATGCTGCAAGACATGGCCATCCTGACCGGCGCGCAGGTCATCACCGAAGAGATGGGCCGCAAGCTGGAGACTGCCACCATCAGCGACCTGGGCCGCTGTGACAAGATCGTGGCCACCAAGGACGACACCACCATCGTGGGCGGGCATGGCGACGACGTGCAGATCCGCGGCCGCATCGAGCAGATCAAGGTCGAGATCGAGAACAGCACCAGCGACTACGACAAAGAGAAGCTGCAGGAGCGGCTGGCCAAGCTGGCCGGCGGCGTGGCTATCATCCGCGTCGGCGCTGCCACCGAGACTGAGCTGAAGGAAAAGAAGCACCGTGTCGAGGACGCCCTGAGCGCGACCCGTGCGGCCGTCGAGGAAGGCATCGTGCCCGGCGGCGGCGTGGCTCTGGTCAACGCCGTGGCCTCGCTGCCCAAGGCTGAAGAAGGCGCCGAGGGCGACATCCTGACGGGCGTGCGCCTGCTGCGCCGCGCGCTGGAAGAGCCCATGCGCCAGATCGCCACGAATGCCGGCAAGGACGGCGCCGTGACGGTCGAGACCGTGCGCCGCCTGCAGAAGGACCAGGGCAACAAGCGCCTGGGCTACGACGTGATCGGCGAAGAGTATGTGGATATGGTCAACGCCGGCATCATCGACCCGGCCAAGGTGACGCGCGGCGGCCTGGAGAATGCGGCCAGCATCGCGGCCATGATCCTGACCACCGAGGCGCTGATCACCGACATTCCTGAGAAGGAAAAGACTCCGCCCATGCCCGGCGGCGGCGGCGGCATGGACTTCTAGTCTCTTGCCTGCCTCATCCTAGAACTTCGACTGCCCGCCAGGCAACACCTGGCGGGCAGTTTTTTGATCTATGGAGCGCGTCACTGCGAGGGTATCCAGGCTTTTCGCAGCCCTGCCACGGCCCAGCGGTCATCTTGCCGATCACGGTGCGCGGCGGTATAATCTCCCCAGGCTATCCAGGGGCTGGCGGCTCCGCCGAGAAGCTGCCAACTCCGTCTAACGCAAGGAGATCATTCGTGAAAATCTTAGGTCGTCTCTCGATCTTTCCCCGTATACCCGAAGCACTGGACCGGCTGCCGGAGCTGGCCAACAACCTGTGGTGGAGCTGGAACACCGATGCCCAGGCGGTCTTCCGTGACATCGACCCCGACCTGTGGGAGCGCGTGAACCACAACCCGGTCAAGCTGCTGCGCGAGGTGAAACAGGAGAAGCTGGACGCGGCCGCGGCCGACGCGCCTGCCGTGGCCCGCTACCACGCTGTGCTGGCCCGCTTCGACGGCTACATGAACCCGGCCGAGACCTGGTTCAGCCGCACCTTCCCTGACCAGACCGGCCAGACCATCGCCTACTTCTCGGCCGAGTTCGGCCTGCACGAGGCGCTGCCCATCTACTCGGGCGGCCTGGGCGTGCTCTCGGGCGACCACTGCAAGACGGCCAGCGACCTGGGGCTGCCCTTCGTGGCCGTCGGTTTTCTCTACCCGCAAGGCTACTTCACCCAGTACATCAACGCCGAGGGCTGGCAGGAGGCCCGTTACAGCAAGCTCAGCTTCTCCGAGGTGCCAGCTACGCCCGCCATCGGCAAGGATGGCAAGGAAGTGCTGGTCAGGTGTGAGCTGCCCGGCCGTGAGGTCTACGCCAAGGTCTGGAAGATCCAGGTGGGCCGCATTCCGCTTTATCTGATGGACACCGACGTGCCGCAGAACCAGCCGGGCGACCGTGAGCTCAGCGCGCGGCTCTATGGCGGTGACCAGAACCTGCGCATCAGCCAGGAGTTTGTGCTGGGCATCGGCGGCGTGCGCGCTGTGCGCGCGCTGGGGCTGGAGCCGGCTGTCTGGCACATGAACGAGGGCCATTCGGCCTTCCTCGGCCTGGAGCGGGCCCGTAACTACGTGCAGGAGCAAGGGCTAAGCTTTGCCGAAGCGCAAGAGGTGGTGCGCGCCAGCAGCGTCTTCACCACCCATACGCCCGTGCCAGCCGGCCACGACGTGTTCAACTGGGACCTGATGGACCGCTTCTTCAGCCACTATTGGTCGCAGCTTGGCCTGGAGCGCGAGCCGTTCCTGGAGTTGGCGCGCCACGACCAGGTCTGGGGCCCCGGCTTCAGCATGACGGTGCTGGCGCTGCGCATGGCCGGACGCACCAACGGCGTGGCCGCGCTGCACGGCGTAGTCTCGCGCGACATGTGGCAGTGGCTCTGGCCGCAGACGCCGGTAGACGAGGTGCCCATCGGCCACGTCACCAACGGTGTGCATCTGGAGACCTGGCTGGGGCCGGACATGGCCGCGCTGCTGGACGCTCACTTGCCGGCAGACTGGCGCGAGCGACTGGACGAGCCGGGCGTGCTGGATGGCATCTACGCCATTCCTGACGAAGCCTTCTGGCAGGCCCACCGGGCAGCCAAACGCCGCCTGGTCGAGTTCGTGCGCCGCCGCGCGCACGCCCGCGCGATCCGCCAGGGCGAATCGCCGGCCGTGCTGGAGTTGATCGAGGGGGTTTTCGACGAAGATGCCTTCACCATCGGCTTCGCCCGCCGCTTTGCCACCTATAAGCGCGCCACGCTGATCTTCCGCGACATGGAGCGCTTCGACCGCCTGCTCAACAACCCGCAAGGCTCGGCGCAGATCATGTTCTCTGGCAAGGCCCATCCGGCCGATGACGCCGGCAAGACCTACATCCAGCACATCGCGCGCGTGGCGCAACTGCCAGAGTACTGGGACAAAGTCGGCTTCATCGAAGACTACGACATGAACGTGGCCCGCTACCTGGTGCAGGGCGTGGATCTGTGGCTGAACACCCCGCGTCGCCCGCGCGAGGCCAGCGGCACCAGCGGCCAGAAAGCGGCCATGAACGGCGTGCCCAACCTCAGCGTGCTGGACGGCTGGTGGGTCGAGGGCTACAACGGCAAGAATGGCTGGGTGGTCGGCGAAGATCGGGAGTACCGCGACCGTGAGGTGCAGGACGAGGCTGATTCGCTGTCCCTCTACCGCGCGCTGGAGCACGATATCATCCCGCTCTACTTTGACCGTGATCAGGACGGCGTCCCTCACGGTTGGGTAGCGGTCGCCAAGGAAGCCATGCACAGCAGCCTGTGGGCTTTCAGCTTCCGCCGCATGCTGGAGGAATACTGCCAGCAGTTGTACGTTCCGGCGGCCCATAGCAGCGCGATCTTTGCAGCCCAGCAATTTGCCGCCGCACGCGGGTTGGCAACCTGGAAGCAACAGGTACGAAGCCAGTGGGACGCGGTTGATGCAGCGGCGCACGGCCCCAACGAGAGCCAGCTCACCATCGGCGAGGCCGCAACCGTGACGGCCGACGTCTTTCTGGGCCAGTTGAAGCCTGAGCAGGTGCAGGTCGAGATCGTCTACGGCGAGGATCACGGCGAGGCGTTGGCCCGACCGGCCCACGTGGTCATGACCCAGGCCGAGAGCGCGGCGGACGGCCTGTATCGCTACCAGGGCAACTTCGAACCTAACCACACCGGCGCGTTGATCTACGGCGTGCGGGTGCTGCCCTACCATCCTGCCATGCTGAACAAGCATGAGATGGGCCTGGCCCGCTGGGCGCGCTAACCTCTGAATGGCTCGGGCCGGTCTCCGACCGAGCCCGCTGTCCCCATCTCGCGCTCGGGCCGGTCTCCTGACCGTGCCCGCTGCCCCCATCTCGCCGCTCGGGCCGGTCTCCTGACCATGCCCGCTGCTCATCTCGCCGCTCGGGCCGGTCTCCTGACCTGCCCGCAAAGGTATGAATGTCTGGTATGAGACTTCTCGACCTGCCACTGATCCGCCGTGTCCGGCAAAACCACGCCGTCGAACACGCCACCATCACCATGCTGATGGCGCGCCATCGCTCGCTGCCGCTGGTAGGGGGGCGCAGCAACCACCGCGGCTACTACGTCTTCGGCGCGGTGGAGACCGAGCAGTTGGCCGCGGCCGCGCGCGACGCACTGGTCCGCCTGCAGCGGGGCGAGGCCGAGCTAGCCATCCACCCCAACTGCGGCACCAACCTGGTGACCACGGGCGCGATGGCCGGGCTGGCCACCCTTGCGGCCACCGCCATCAGCCGGCGCTTGCAGGCCAGCCTGGCCGACCGCATCGCCGTGGCCGTCATGGCCGCCACGGCCGCGGTGGTGGCCAGCCGGCCAGTGGGGTTACGCCTGCAAAGGGACGTCACTACGCTGGCTGATGTGGCTGGCTTGCAGGTCGAGTCCATCACCCGCAGCCAGCTCGGCCGCATGGTGATCCACTTTGTGGCAATCAGCAGCGCAGCCTAACCCTTCCTGCGTCGCCCATATCGCTCGGGCCGGTCTCCTGACCGTGCCCGTTCTGGCCACGGTCAGGAGACCGGCCCGAGCTAACCGCCCATGATCTACCTCCTCCACGGCTCCGATGAACTGCTGCGCAGCGAGCGTCTGGCGGCGATTCGCGCCGCGCTGGGCGAGCCAGAGCTGGCCGACCTGAGCACATCGTGGCTGGACGGCCGCAAGGCGTCGGTGGCCGAGGTGACCTACCACTGCGACGTGACGCCCTTCCTCAGCCCGCGCCGGCTGGTGATCGTCAGCGGCCTGCTGGCCCAGCTTAAGCGACGCCAGCAGGCCGGCAAGAAAAAGGGCGGGCCGGCCGAGGCGGATGAAGCAGGTAAAGGATCGTCCAAGGCCGACGCCGACCGCGATGTCTTCCTGCAGTACCTGCCGACCCTGCCCGACTCCACCGATCTGGCGCTGGTGGAGCCGGACGCTGTGCCCCGCAACGAGCGGCCTTACAAGGAGTTGGCCCGGCTGGCTGAGGCTGGCCAGGCCGAGATCGTGCTGTGCGAGGCGCCGGAGGAGCGCGATCTGCCCGACTGGGTGCTGCGGCGGGTCAAGCAGAAGGGCGGGGCCATCGAGCGTGATGCGGCCTTTGACCTGGCTACCAGCATCGGCCGCAACCTGCGGCTGCTGGACAGTGAACTGGACAAGCTATTGACTTACCGCAGCGGGGGCGGCTCGATCCGCCGCGAGGACGTGCGTCTGCTGGTGCCCTACACCCAGGAGGCCAGCATCTTCGACATGGTCGACGCCATCGGCCAGCAAGATGGCCCCAAGGCTGTCCGCCTGCTGCGCGAGTTGGATCGCGACGGCGCGGCGCCGCTTTACCTGCTGTCGATGATCACACGCCAATTCCGCATCCTGGTGCAGGTGTCGGATCAAATGGACCTGGGGCTGGGCAAGGATGAGATCGCCAAGGTCATCGGCCTGCACCCTTTCCCCACCCAGAAAGCCATGCAGCAATGCCGCCAGTGGCGCATGAGCGATCTGGAGGCCGCTTACGATCGGCTGCTGGAGACCGATCTGGCCATCAAGACCGGCAAGCTGCCCGACGACCTGGCGCTGGACCTGTTGGTGGTGGAGCTGAGCGCGCGCAGATAGAGAGGGGAACTCGTCCCTCTAGCTGCCCTCCGCCTTGCGCAACACGCGCGCATCCCCCACGCGCCGGGTGACGTGGCGGGCGTCCAGGTGCTCCATCAGGGCGAGGGCGTATTTGCGGCTGGTGTCCAGCAGGTCGCGCACCTGGGCCACAGTGATGCTTCCCTCCCGGCGCATGAAGTCCATGATCTGCTGCAACATGGCGTCGTAGGCTGCGGCCTCGAAGACCACGTCATCGTTGACGCGCGCTAGCCGGCCGCTGTCTAACAGCCACTGCAAGACGTCCTCGCCCACTGCCGCTTTCGCTTCGGTCGCGCTGGGGGGCATGGCCGGCTGTGTCTTGAACTGGGCCAGCAGCCGGTCGGCCGCGACCTGCTCCTTGGGCGCCAGCCTGGCCGCGTGGCCGCGCAGCCGCACGACGGCCCCCTCGTCCACGACCAACCCCTCCTGCACGGCCTGGCCCAGCAGATCGTTGAACTGGCGCGGCGACCAGGTCTGGCGCTTGCCCTGCCAGCGGTTCTTCAACTCCTCGCGGCCCATGCCCACGCGCAGCGGAAACTGCTGGTGGTAGCCGGCCAGGGTCGACTCCAACCGGCCAGCCAGCTCGCGCCAGCCCTCGGCTGAGATCACTGTTTGCAAGGCGGCCAGCCGTTGTCCCTCTTCGATTTGCCCGGCGTCCCAGTCCCGATCCAACGCCATGACCTGTGCGCCGGTCAGCAGCTCGGCGAAGGCTTGCGCGGCCGAAGCGCGATCCAGGCTGCTGGCGCTGGCCACGGCCGCGTAAGGCGCTGGCTCCTGACGGCGCAGGGCTTGCAGCAGAACACTGGGCGGATCGCCGCTCTGCAAAGCCTCCAACATGGCAACGACCTCGGGGCGGAAGCGCCGCCAGCGCCGGCCAGGATAGGGGTTGACCACCACGCCGCCGCCCAGGGTGCGGCTGGGCGAGGCCTGGCGCAGGATGAAGCGATCGCCGCGCTGCACGGCCACGGGGGCTTCCAGCCGCAACTGCACCCAGCCTTCCTGGCCCGGCTCCAGCGCCTCGGCGTTGAGCAGGCGGGTACGGGCCGCCACCTCGGCCGCGCCGCAGAAGAAGTCCACCGGCTGGTTGTGCAGCAACGGCTTCTCAAGGCCGCGCGCGACCATGCGCAGATGCACGTCTACTAACGCGGTGGGGCGCAGCGTAGCGGGCAGGGCCACCACGTTGCCGCGGCTGACCTGCTCCTTGCTGACGCCGCTCAGATTGACGGCCACACGGCTGCCGGGCACGGCCTGCTCCAGCTTGTGCTTATGGGTTTGCAGGCCGCGCACCCGGGCCCGCAGGCCGGCCGGCACAATCTCCACCTCCTGCCCGACCACCAGGTCGCCGTCGCTCAGCGTGCCGGTGACCACCGTACCGAAGCCGGCCACGCTGAAGGCGCGGTCGATGGGCAGGCGCGGTTTGGCTACGTTGCGGCGCTCTGGCGTCTGGCTGAGCACTTGCTGGATGGTCTGGGTGAGGCGATCGAGTCCCTCGCCCGTGCGCGCGGAGATGGGGACGATGGGCGCGCCGGCCAGCGAGGTGCGCTCCAGCGCCTCGGCCACGTCGGCCTGTACCAGCTCCAGCCAGTCAGGGTCGTGCTGCACCATGTCGATCTTGGTGAGCGCAACTACGCCGTGGGTAACTTGCAGCAGGTCGAGGATGGCCAGATGCTCGCTGGTCTGGGGCATCACCCCCTCGTCGGCGGCGATGACGAACAGGGCCGCGTCGATGCCGCCCACGCCGGCCAACATGTTTTTGATGAAGTCGATGTGGCCGGGTACGTCGACGATGCCCACTGCCTGGCCGTCGGGCAGGGTCAGCCAGGCGAAACCCAGGTCGATGGTCATCTCCCTCGTCTTTTCCTCGGCCAGCCGGTCAGGGTCGATGCCGGTCAGCGCCAGCACCAGAGTCGACTTGCCGTGGTCCACGTGGCCGGCCGTGCCGATGACTTTCACTTGTACACCACCTTGCTGCGGCGCAGCGCGCTGAGCACCAGCTCCAGCAGAGCCAGCCCGGCGGCAAAGACCAGGTCGATCAGCAGCGCCAGGGCGAAGGCATAGGTCAATGTGCGCAGGCCGCGGGTGAGGGCGTCGACCAGGCTGGCTGGCAGGCTGGGCAGCCAGCCAAAGACCAGCATGACGCCCGCTACGATGGCCAGATAGACCAGCACCAGCCGCCACGACTCGCGATCAGAGGGGCTGGGCATCATGGCGTTGCTGACGGCGAAGATCAGATAGAGCCACAGGGCAGCGTCATCGATCTGAAACGCGCCCAGCAGCAGCTCGGCGATCTGGTTCCACGCGCCGCGCTGCCAGGCCAGGCCCAGGCTGGCCGCATCGAACACCCAGTAGCCGATGGCCAGCAGGGCCAGCGTGCCGGCCAGGAAGGGAGCCAGGCCCACAAGGCTGTCGCGTACGGGGTCGGTGCGTTTGACCTCGACCGAGCCCAGCACGACCTGCTTGCCCTGCACGGAGGGGCTCAGGCGCAGACGGCCAGTGGGCACCCCCAGCAGCTTGGCCATCAGCCAGTGGCTGCCCTCGTGCAGCAGGACGCCAGGCAACAGCACGAACCAAAGCAGCGCCATGCCCGCGTTGCTGCTGCTGAACAGCAAGATGCCGACGCCCTGCAGGTGCTGGCTGATCCAGCGCTGCAGCCAGTAGAGCAGCATCACAAGCAGTGCGAAAGCGAGCAGGGTGGGGAAGAAGGAGGACATGAGGGCAGAGTAACCAGAGCGGACACAGAGAACACGGAGGAGGCACAGAGTTCACAGAGAAGATGCGGCGCAACCGGAGCGGACACAGAGCACACGGAGGAGGCACAGAGTTCACAGAGAAGATGCGGCGTGACCCGAGCGGACACAGAGAGCACGGAGGAGACACAGAGTTCACAGAGAAGATGCGGCGCAACCGGAGCGGACACAGAGAACACGGAGGAGGCACAGAGTTCACAGAGAAGATGCGGCGTGACCCGA
>Ga0209573_1003231_pt1 | contig 18476 bp, 10 predicted proteins | sample TNRBio252014_DNA_FD_185870 | JGI IMG/M metagenome (GOLD analysis project Ga0209573, IMG submission 185870) | Wastewater treatment Type I Accumulibacter community from EBPR Bioreactor in Madison, WI, USA - TNR Reactor_6/25/2014_ DNA (SPAdes)... | ecosystem: Engineered > Bioreactor > EBPR >...
TTGGCTGGTCCGAAAGTCCCCGAATTGAACGACGGCCAGAACGTCGCCGGCGAAGCAAAGAGCCCCGAAGGTCGGCAGCTTGTGCGAGGTGTCGTGACTTACACATCCGGCCCCGGCGTGACGGCACCCGACGTCGGAGCACTTGTGCTGCTGCTGCCCGTGACCAATTCAGCAGGACTGAAACTGGATCCAGGACCCCTGCGGGAACCTGAGGTGACAGTCGCACAAAGTGCCGTTGCAGCAGCACTGCGAATTCTGGGGGGCAGCTTTGTGCGGACAGATTCGCAGGGAGGCTTTCAGTTTGAAAGGACCGGTCCGGCACCGGCCGCTTTGCTGGTGATTTCGCGACATGCCGCGCGAGAAGCCGGTGAACCCGTTTCGTCGGAAGTTGAAGAACTGTTGGGGCAGTGGTTCGAATCGGGTCTGCGACTGATCGGTCGACTGGCAGTGCAGCAACGACCCCTGGCGGGACTTGTTGAGGGGCAGACGGACGACCAGATTATTGACGTCGCGTTTGGGCAGTCAGCAGCAACGTCCGTGACGCCCTGATTCGACCGGCAGAGAACCGGGCAGTTTGTGAATTGGCTATCGGCGTCCCCACTGAGCGTAGGGAACCGGGCCGAGGAATGCCTGATTTTCCAGCGGAGCGTTTTTGCCAAGTTCGCTGATGGCCGGTGTGAAGAACAGGAAGACCGCATGAGCCAGCAACAAGGGAACCATGGTCAGTCGGCAACCCCAGCGAGAGAAAAAGCCGGCAGAGGCATCTGGCTGGATTCCGCGGTGATAAGCCCACGCAATCAGCACGCGAGCCGGATAGGTGAGCAGGATGAAGAACGGAGTCAGTACCAGCATGGCGTCGGCCGGGAGCAGTTTGATCTTGGTCAGATACAGCGGGAACGTCATCACATAAATCAGCAGTGTGGTGATCATCCAGCTGAACGGAGCATTGCGAATAATGCGGCGAGCTGCTGAGACTGAAAAGATCGCAGTGAAGCGTCCCGTCACCGCCTGATGCACCTGCAGCATGGGCAGCCACGCTGTAACGGGAACCATGATCAGTACGCCAAGGAACGACAATAATCCGTAAACGGGTGCCGTTCGACCTGGTGCGGAATACGCGACCAGCAGTCCGGTGGGAATGATCAGCCACAGGACAGCGCCGAGGAATCCTTTCAGGCCGATCCAGAAATGATGAACCGGCCTGATCAGCGTGACAACCTCATCAAGGCGTTGAGCAAACTCCAGGCGACCTCGAGCGGTGAAGATCGTTGCCAGCATCCATCGGATGTTCCGAATGGGTCTCAGAAAACATCCGACCGTTCCACCTCGAGAGATCGCCAGCAGGAGATGAATGGCAACCACCCATTGGCAGATGGTCAGAATAGTCGTCAGCCGCTGAACTCGTTCCGCCTGTTCTCCCAGGATCACTGCCGCATCACTCACCCGAGTTGACAACAGCCGCACGGGAACGAGGAACACCAGCGAGAAGAACACGATGATGCCCAGCCGTGGCGCCAGGGTCATCAGCGGAAATCCGTCTCGAAGTCGTCCTGACATGGCGACTCGCTTCTGCGGATCCAGCAGGTAGCCCAGCGTCAGAATATTCAGTCCTGGAATTGCGGCCAGAATGGCCAGCACAAGAATCAGACACAATGTTCCAAACGCCAGATGGATAGCCCAGAGCAACGAACGGAAGGGCCTGCGAATCCCTGGAAACGGTCCTGGGCCAAGCCGTTCATCCAGTTGAGAAGGGCGCTCGACATCCAGGGCCGGAACGAAGTCTTCGTCGTCGGAATTCTGACTGCAAGCGGGTTCTGTCAGCAACGCACTCATGGCGATCCGTTAGTAAGAATGCTCAAATGGCATCTGGTGAAGATCCTGGTCTCAACGCCCACAGGGAATTCGGTCAAACCGCGGCAAAATTGGGAGTTGTTGCCAGGTTTTCGGTACAAGCTTCGAACGAATCATTGAGAGTGGTCCCTGATGATACCAGCTGCCGGGCTCGACTCCACGTGAACCCGAGTGTCTGATACCCTGTGATGACCAGGGGAAAGATCAAACACCGCTGGCTGTAAATCGTGTCTGCAGGCCGTTTTCGTTTCGCATTTCGCATCACCAATCAGTCTGCAACCACAGGAATCATGAAAGATGCGACCTGTTTCCGCACTGTTTGGGATCGCCGTAGTGATCCTGGTATTCAAGGTGGTCGAGGTTGCGGGCCGAGTTGACCATCGTCCGGCCCCACCGTCAGCGGTCACATCCGACGATGATCTGGCAACTGCGGCCGACCGCTTGAACTCCTGCTTTCACGAACGATGGACGGCAGAATCTGTCAGTGTGGCCCAGCGATCCAACGAGCTGACCGTGCTGCGTCGACTGTCGCTGGCGTTGTTCGGAACGATTCCATCGCTGGAAGAAATCCGCGCATTTGAGGCGGACCAGGCACCTCAGAAAATTGACCGCTGGGTCGTGCGGATGCTTCAGGACTCACGGTTCAGCGATTACTTCTCGGAACGGCTTGCTCGAAGTCTTGTTGGCGTTGAGGGTGGCCCCTTTATCATTTTTCGCCGGGATCGGCTGACTGCGTGGCTGGCAGAACAATTGCGCCAGGATGTTCCCTGGTCTCAGATCACAAAAGAACTGATTGCTGCAGAGGGGCTGTGGACAGATCGTCCCGCGTCGAATTTCATCAGCGTGGCCCGACTGGATGATGAGACGCTGGACCGCAACAAACTGGCCGGTCGCACGGTGCGAACATTTCTTGGTCAGCGAATCGACTGTGCTCAGTGTCATGATCATCCGTTTGATCCGCGGTGGAAGCAGTCAGACTTTGAAGGACTGACAGCGTTCTATTGTCAGGTGGGTGTGACGGTCGGTGGAATCACCGATAGTGAGCTGGATGACAACAAGCAGAAAGTGGTTTATCGCGTCGTTGATCCGGGACTCAGTGAAGAGGAAGCACGAATAGTTCCCGAGTCCGTGCCATTCAATTCAGATTGGTTGCCGCGGGAAGGAGGACTCCGTCAGCGACTGGCCACCTGGATTACTCACAAGGACAATCGCCGCTACGAACGAGCCATTGCCAATCGGATGTGGGGTCTGATGTTCGGAAAACCGCTCCACGAGCCGGTGGATGACCTGCCGCATCCGGAAGACGGCGAAACCGACGCGCTGGATATCCTGGGGCAGGAGTTCCGGCAGCGAGGCGATCGGTTGAGTGTGCTGATTCGATTGATCGCGATGTCCGAGCCGTTTCAGCTGTCATCAGAAACCGATGTGACCGATGAAGACGCCTGGCAGGCTCAGGTGCAGGCCTGGTCCGTGTTTCCTCTGGTGCGTCTTCGTCCCGAACAGGTGATCGGCTCGTTGTTTCAGGCCGGTCATGTTCGCACGATCGATCAAAATTCCAACGTGATCGCTCGCCTGCAGAAGTTTGGCAACGAGAACGATTTTCTGAAGGAATACGGCGATTTAGGAGACGATGAACTGTTGCAGCAGGTGGGCACCATTCCTCAAGCCCTGCTGAGAATGAATGGACGGTTTTCCTCAGAACTGAGCAAAGCGGAACTGCTGTCTGCGGCGGGTGTGATTATTGATTTCTCGCCCGATCCGGAAGCCCTCATTGAAAATAGTTATCTGACCTGTCTGAGTCGCCGGCCGTCGCCCGAAGAAGCCCAGTGGTTCCGGGAACTTCTGGCAAAGGCGACGGATACCGAGGAGGAAGAAGAGGAAGAGGCAAACGATCAGGGCTCGTCCAGTGCATCGGAAAGTGAGCCCCGTCGAACACGAGCGGACGTTGTTCAGGATCTGTTCTGGACGCTGTTCAACAGTCCGGAGTTTTCATGGAATCACTGATGAAGCCGGAATCTCGTAATCCCAATGACGATGCCGGCTTGTTGCCGGAAAACCGTTCACCGTGCTCGCGGTCATTCCACGTGAAAGCTCCTCGCGTGTTTGTGACAAATTCTCATTCTGCCGAGCTGAGTTTCAGTGAGCTGCGGCTGTTTGTGGTCGCACACACGACACTACGAATCGCGCGGTTGAAATGAGCTTCAGAAATCACCGTGTTTCTCTGACAGGATGAAGGTCCATGTCGCCTGAATTGAATCGACGCCATCTTCTTCAGCTCCTTTCCGCCTGCGGTGTTTCCCTGGCACTGCCGGGCATGTCCGTGCGTGCTGCTTCGCGCCGCAGGACAGAACGTCCAAAGTCTCTGGTGACGCTGTGGATGGCGGGCGGGATGAGCCAACTGGAGACATGGGATCCGCATCCTGGTTCACCGACCGGGGGTGAAGTGAAGGATATTGCCACGACGGCGAAAGACATTCGGATCTCCGAAATGCTGCCGCAGATGGCCGAACAGATGCAGTCGTGCATGCTGATTCGGTCGCTCACATCGAAGGAAGGCGATCACGAACGGGGATCGGCGTTTGTCAAAACGGGTTACCGACCTGAGCCGACTCTGAAGTATCCCACCCTGGGAGCCATTGCTGCCCACGAGTTGCCGGATGACAAAATTGAGATTCCGCAGTACATCAGCCTGGCGTCGGACCAGGTTGTTCCGGAAGGCGGGTATCTGGGAAATGAATGGGATGCGTTTCGAGTCTTCTCGCCGGGCGTGGGAATGGCCAATCTGAAATCGGGTGTCTCAAAGGACCGGGAGGTTGACCGTCTGAAGAGCCTGAGTGTGGTGAGTCGTCAGTTTGAGCAGCATCGCCGCTTCGGGACGCGACGAACACTGCACCAGGACACTCTGGATCGGGCTTTGACGATGATGTCGTCTGATCAACTGAAAGCGCTGGAGCTGGATTCGGAACCGGCGGCTGTCAAAGCGGCCTATGGCGACACATCGTTCGGTCGCGGTTGCCTGGTGGCACGGCGTCTGGTGGAAGTGGGAGTCCGTTCGATCGAAGTGAATCTGTCGGGCTTCGACACTCACATTTCCAACCATGAGGGACACCGGACGCAGACTCGCATTCTGGATCCGGCCGTTGCCACTCTGATCCGCGAACTGCGCGAACGTGATCTGCTGGAATCGACGATCGTGCTGTGCATCAGTGAATTCGGAAGAACGCCCAGCATCAATCCGGCGGGGGGACGAGATCACTGGCCAAACTGGTTTTCGTGCATGATCGCCGGCGGCGGATTCCGCGAAGGAACTGTCATCGGCGCCACTCCTGCTGAAGTGCCTCGAGCGTCCAGCAGCATGCAGATGTCCGGGAAGTCCCAGGGCCCCGGACCGGTGGATCCCATTTCGGTTCCTGAGCTGTATGCCACAATCATGGCGGTCATGGGCATCGATCCTCAGAAGGAAGTGATGACCCCCATCGGACGCCCCATGCGATTCGCCGATGCCCTGCCCTGCCCACGTCTGCTGCGGGACGGAGTGCTGCCTGCAATTTCGTGATCGTTTCGTCACTCCGCTGCCCTCACTATATACCTTCCGGTGATGATGTTTGTACCGGAGGACAGACCACGCACTCGTGGGCAACCAGCAGTCTGTCCCGGTACTCGAAAACTGTGAGCCGCAAGGCGCTAGCCGCGGGTAATTCGACAACAGGAACGGCGGCTAGTGACTTGCCGCTCACGAGAGCTGCGGCATCCAGACAGACTCCTGGAAGTGCGGCATTTCGGCGTTTCATCACGGCTCGTGGACAACCCCTGTCATTTCCGCAAGACTTCGTGCTCTTGCGAGGAAGGACAACGACATGACAGCACAGACTGCACGTCCTCAGCTCCGAGCCGGTATGGTCGGAATGGGGATGATTTTTGATGACACTTATCGACCTTTCTTTGAAACGACGCACCGCCGTGGGTTGTACGACCGGAGTTTCGGCGATGTCGATGTTCCGCTGGTTGCCGTCGCCACAAAGACGGGTCAGCGAGCCGACCGGTATCTGGAACAGTCTCGCGGCATTCTGCCTCCGTTTCGAAGCTGCAGAGGCGATCATGCGGTTCAGGAAATGCTGCAGGAAGAGCTGACTTTTGCCTGTGTGGCCACGCCGGATGATCGTCATTTCGACGCTGCCAAAGCCATTTTGAATGCCGGCGTGCACCTGCTGGTGGAAAAGCCATCGGTGCTGTCACTGGAAGAACTGGATGAACTGAACGCCCTGGCCACGAAGAGAGGCCTGCTGGCTCGAGTCGTTTACCACAAGCTGCTGGATCCGGATCACAAACGGCTCAGAACGCTGGTGCACGACAATGTGCTGAAGCACGTGAACAACGGGTACTGTTCGCTGCTGGAACCGCGACAGATTTCCGGGCAGCAGTTTTCGGAATGGATCACCGGAAGGAATCCCGGAACCTACGTCGCAGTGCACTACATCAAGCTGATCGATTTCACGTTCGGTGGTCGATTGAAAACGATTCTTTGCACCGGTCAGCGAGGAATCGTCGGGCCTCGCGATGGCAACACGTGGGACAGCGTACAACTGCGGCTGATCTACGAGTATGACTCGGGACGCGAAGCGGCGTTTGACATTCACACGTCGTGGGTGACGCCCGACAACTTTCCAGGCTACGTCGAGCAGGAAGTTCAGTTTCGATTCGACAACGGAATCTGGAACGGGCATTCGCGGAAACGTGGTGTTGAACTGACCGTTGAGAATCTGACGCCGATCAGGATGAAGAACACCATCAACAATCATTACAACGCCACGTTTGTCGAGCCGTGGGGCGAACGAATTCAGCGTGGGTATGGAGTGGAAGTGATTGAACGATTTGCGCGCGAGGTCGCATGGGTCGAACATGGCGGAGCCGCATCGGATCGCGCAGCGCGTCTGGCGGAAATCAGAAAACTGCACTATGCGGATCTGTCCGCCGATCGTCAGGTCGTGGCTGCCGTGCAGGCGATGGAAATGATTCTCGACGAACAGGCTAAAGGACGGCCTGACAGAGTTACCCGATATGACGGCAAATCGATCACGCTTCACTGAACATCTGCAGATTCAATCGCCGCGTTGCTGCAATGCAGTCCATACACGTGACCACCAGAGCTGGTTGCGTTTCCGGTTGCGGCTTCGCATGGACGTGGTGACAGCTTTCTGAAGGGTTTTTTCCGCTCACAGCACACGCTACAACACAGATCCGCGAAGACACCCTTCCATTGGAGCCTGTGATGATTCTCGCCGTGTGCTCGATCGCCAGTTTGATCCTTTCCTTCGTCACGTCCCCGGCCCTGCTGCTGTGGCAGGACAGTACAGTGGACGGTGCGAAACAGGAACTTCGTCATTCGGATCTGAGTGTCTATCAGGGCGATGATGGAACCCTGCAGGCAGTGAAATCCGCTGATGACTGGGCGAAACGACGCCTGCAGATTCTGAAGGGCATGCAGGACGCCACGGGCCCGCTGCCGTCACGAGACAGTCTGCCCGTATTTGATCCACGGATCACGGAAGACATCCGCAAAGAGGGAGTGCGGCGACTGACGATGACGATCGCCATGGAAGGGACAGATCGCCTTCCGCTGGACCTTTATCTGCCGTCCACGTTGGGAGATTCCATTGACGTCTCCAGCCTGCTTTCCGGAAAGGCCGACCAGAAACTGGCGGCCGTCGTCGCACTGCATCCCACCGGCGCAGCCGGCAAGCGGATCGTGGCGGGGGAAGGTGGCAAAGCCGGACGGCAGTATGGGCTGGAAATGGCCCAGCGAGGATATGTCGTGATCGCTCCGGATTATCCGTCATTTGGTCAGTACGAGAAGTACGACTTTGCGGCTGACTCATTTGTCTCGGGCACGATGAAAGGTATCGTGAACCACATGCGCTGTGTCGACCTGCTGTCGGCTCTGCCCTTTGTTGATGCAGAACGCATCGGCGTCATCGGTCATTCGCTGGGCGGACACAATGCCATCTTTCTGGCCGTCTTTGATGAACGAGTCAAAGTGATTGTCTCCAGCTGTGGCTGGTGTCCGTTTCATGATTACTACGGCGGGAAAATTGCCGGCTGGACCAGCGATCGATACATGCCGCTGCTCCGCGACAAATACGAACTGAATCCGGACAAGGTTCCGTTCGATTTCTATGAACTGATCGCCGCGCTGGCACCGCGGACGTTTGTTTCTGTTTCGCCGGTGGGAGATGCCAATTTCGATATCAACGGAGTCCGAAAGGCGATTCCCGTTGCCGGTTCGATCTATTCGCTGTTCAAAGCTCGCGAAGAACTGATTCTGCTGACTCCGGACTGCGAGCATGACTTCCCCACCGATATGCGGCTGCAGTCGTATGTGGTGATGGACCGGGTTCTGAAGCACACTCCCCTGCCCTTCGATCCGGATTACAGTCAGGATCTGCCAAGGATCCCGGCGACCGAGCCTTCCGAGGCTCTGGCCACATTCGAAGTGATCGATGGATTTGAACTGCAGCAGACGGCTGCCGAGCCGCTGGTTACAGACCCTGTCGCAATGTCGTACGACGAAGATGGCCGCCTGTTTGTCGCAGAGATGCGTGACTACTCGGAACAGGACAAGGAACGTCTGGGGGTCATTCGGGTGCTGGTCGATAAGGACAGCGACGGCAGATTTGATGACAGTCATCTGTACGCGGAAGGGCTAAGCTGGCCGACAGCCATCATCTGTGCGAACGGCGGCATCTATGTCGGCGCAGCACCGGATCTGTATTTTCTGAAAGACACCGATGGGGATCTGAAAGCGGACGTGAAGGAAATGGTGTTCACTGGGTTTGGGCGTCAAAACGTACAAGGACTGATCAACAGCTTTCACTGGGGGCCTGACAACAGGATTTACGGGTCTGCCAGCACCGTGGGTGGAACCATCAGGACGCCAAAGCATCCGGATCGAAAGCCGCTCGAATGTCGTGGTCGTGACTTTTCATTCGATCCTGTGACACTGGAACTGCGAGCGGAAACCGGTGGCGGTCAGCACGGCATGTGCTTTGATGACTGGGGCCACCGGTTCGTCAGTGCCAACAGTGATCATGCTCAGGCGATCGTTTATCGGGACGAATACCTGACGCGATCGCCTCTGCCCTCGGCAGCGCCGGCTCGAGTGAGCATTGCGGTCGATGGCGGACAGGCACCCGTCTTTCGTATCAGTCCGGTCGAACCATGGCGAGTTGTGCGAACTCGGCTGCGTGCGTCGGGGCTTTCGAAGGGAATCGTGGAAGGTGGCGGTCGTCCGGCGGGATACTTTACCGGCGCGTCGGGCATTGTGATCTATCGCGGTGATGCGTGGCCGGCAGAGACAAAGGGGCTGGCGATTATCGGTGATGTTGGCAGCAACATCGTACATCGCAAGAAGGTCACCCCGGAGGGAGTCATCTGGAAAGCGGAACGGATCGATCCGGGGAAGGAGCTGGTCGCCTCCACCGACAACTGGTTCCGTCCCGTGCAGTACGCGAACGCTCCAGATGGCTGCCTGCAGATTCTGGATATGTATCGTGAGACGATCGAGCATCCTGCCAGCCTTCCGCCGGAGATCAAACGGCATCTGGATCTGACCAGCGGACGCGATCGCGGGCGACTGTATCGACTGGCCCCGAAAGGCTGGTCACCTCGCCCGGTTCCGCAGCTCAGCAAAGCGTCCACGGCCGAACTGGTCGCGTTGCTCGCACACCCCAATGCGTGGCATCGGGAAACCGCGTCACGACTGATTTACGAACGACAGGACAAAGCCGCCGTTCCATTACTGAAAGCGCTGATGCGAAATTCAGAATCGTCGCTGGCTCATTTTCATGCTCTGGGAAGTCTGCAGGGCCTGAATGCACTGCAGGCTGATGACGTCATCTCAGGTCTTGCTGATGCAGAACCAGGAGTTCGCGAACGCGCTGTCCTGGTGGCTGAGACAATGGCCGGAAACTCCGAGGTCGCTGCAAAGCTGGTGACGATGGCCAACGATGCAGACCCGCGAGTCCGCATGCAGCTGGCATTTACGTTGGGTCTGTTTCCGCCGTCAGCAGAACGTCGCCTGGCACTGCGGCAGATTCTGGCGACAAGCCCGCAGGATCGATGGATCCGAACGGCCGTGTTTTCGTCTCTGGGATCTGAAGCTCCTGATGCACTGACGGAATTGAGTCAGGATACAACTTTAAGTGCGGCGTCGGCCTCGGTCGCTCTTCCGGAACTGGCCGACCTGGTGGCTCGACGTAACACGAGTGATGCGGGCTGGAACGTGATTGCGTCGGTCGTTCGCTCCCGCAGTGCTGACCCTGCCCTGCAGGTGAAGATTCTTCAGTCGGTGTATGCTTCCAACAAAACGGCATCGTCGAATCCGGCGTTTGCCTCACTCTCGACAGAACTGCTGGCAAGTGCTCGAAAGCAGGCAACCGATGAAACGCTGTCCGCCGTTCAGCGCGCCTCGGCTCTGAGTGCCCTCAGTTTGTCAAACTTTACGACCGACGGATCTTTGCTGCTGGATTCACTGGAAACGACTCAGCCCCCCGAGGTGCAGTCGGCAGCCCTGGGAACGCTTGTGCGATTTGGTGACGATGCGATTGCGGCGGAACTACTGGAACGCTGGCCCGGATTGTCTCCCAAACTGGCCGAAAGTGTCCGCGACGGTTTGCTCAGTCGCGCGACCTGGAGCATTCAGTTGCTGGAGGCCATTGCGGCGGGAAACATCCCTGCCACGACATTGAGCCAGTCAGACGTGCAGCGTTTGGCAGATGTTCCGGATGAACGCGTTCGTTCGCGAGCCATCAAGCTTCTGGAAACTATGGCAGGGTCTTCCCGAGACGATGTGATCCGCAGTTATCAGGTGGCACTGACGCTTAGCGGAGATCGAACTCGCGGAGCTGCGATTTTTCGGCAGAATTGCTCGACCTGCCATCAGATCGGCGACGTCGGATACCAGGTCGGGCCCAATCTGGCAACGATGAAGAATCGCGGACCAGAGGCCATCCTGACCAACGTGCTGGATCCCAATCGCGAAGTCAATCCTGCCTGGCGCGATTATGTGGCGATCACCAGCGAAGGGGCGACTCACAACGGAGTCCTGATCGCCGAATCCGCCAGCAGTCTGACGCTGCGTCGTGCCGAAGCAAAGGAGACCAGCCTGCTGCGATCGGATGTGGAAGCCCTGCGAGATACCGGCCGATCTCTGATGCCGGAAGGGCTGGAGAAGACAATTAATACTCAAGCGATGGCCGATCTGGTGGCGTTTCTGATGACTCTGGAATAATGCCCGCCTGCAGAGACATTTGAGTAGCCGAATTCGTGAGAATTCGAGATTCGAGATTCGGAAGTCTCACGACTTCCGCTACAGAAGACGGCGTTATTTTTCGGGTAACACCCCTCATCAGAAACTGCCAAGCCAGGTTCCCAGCAGAACCACAGTCAGTGTGGCAACAACAGGACTGAGTACTGTTACCACCGCGACGTCCAGGTAACCCTGCCGATGTGTGACACCACAGATCAGCAGCAGAGTGATCAATGCGCCGTTGTGTGGCAGGCTGTCAAAGCCACCGCAGGACATCGAGGCGATTCGGTGCAGTAATTCCGGATTGATGCCAGCGGCAATTCCCCGTTCGTAGTAAGTCTCGCCCAGTGTTTTCAGAGCCAGGCTCAATCCGCCGGACGCGGAACCTGTGATCCCGGCCAGCGCATTGACGGCGATTGCTTCAGAGATCAATGGGTTTCCAGGAGCGATGCCGGTTACGACCTTTGCAACAAGGGTAAAGCCAGCCAGTGCTTTGATGGTGGCGCCATAGCCAACTTCCGAGGCTGTATTGAAAATCGGCAGCAGGGATGATCGAGCTCCATTGGCCAGAGAAGGCTTCAGGCGGTCGAGTGATCGATAATGCAGGGCGATCGTCAAGCCGACCGTCACCAGCATGGAAAGGATCGCGGCCCAGGTTCCTTTGACAGTCTTCAGATCGGTTCGTCCGAATTGCTCTGTGGCCAGGTAGTCTGCATTCCACCTGGGGATCACGAACTGCAGAAAAACAAAGCTCAGTGCAACGGCACAGATCACGGGAGCAAAGGCCTTCCATGCGGCTGGCAGGTTTTCAGAGTCCGTGGTGGGTGAAGCGATGTCGCCAGGTTGTTCGGGGCCGAAACCTTCGCCCGCAGTCCTGGCCCGGCGAACTCGAGTATTCAGCCAGATCATTCCAATCGCGAACATGACCAGACCTCCAATGCATCCCAGTCCTGGCGCGGCGAATGTGGTCGTGCGAAAGAACTGCGTGGGGATCTGATTCTGAATCTGCATGGATCCCGGCAATGCGGTCATCGTGAACGTGAAGGATCCCAGAGCAATCGTGGCGGGGATCAGACGTCGTGGGATATTTGCCTGGCGAAACAGGTCCCGAGTCAGCGGGAAGACGGCGAAGACGACGACAAACAGAGAAACTCCACCGTACGTCAGAATCGCACAGCTCAGAACCACGGCCAGCACTGCCTGCTGATGCCCGACAGCGCGGACAATGACACTCGCGATCTTCGCAGCGGCCCCGGAATCTTCCATGAGTTTCCCGAACAGCGCGCCCAGCAGAAACAGCGGGAAGAAATCGCGGATGAACTGGCCGACAGCTCCCATAAAGATCTGTGTGTAGGACGCCAGCAGCGGCAGGTTTCCGTCGATCACCACGGCCAGCATCGCACACAGCGGAGCCAGAACGATGACGCTGACATCTCGGTACGCCAGACCAATCAGCAACAGCAGCGACAGCAGAATGCCAATGACGCCCGACATTGAGTGGTTCCGATTCAGGGAGACTGAGAACGCCTGACAAAACCGGGACTGGCTCCCGAACCTGGCTGAAAACTCAATTGAATTGGCTGACGACAGAATGCCTGTCCCGGTTTTGTTAGAACCTCGTGGCCGTGGACTGCGTCGCCAGGCTGCCGACAATGTTCAGGCGAACGCAGGCTTCAGTCATCACCACGAGCGGCTTTGCGATCTTCCCAGTCATCCAGCGTGCAGATCACTTCTCGTGCCTGAGCCCCGTTGTAGTCGCCCACGACGCCGTCTTCTGCCATGTAGTCGATCATGCGGGCCGCTCGGCCATATCCGATTCCCAGAGCTCGCTGAAGCAGCGAGACACTGCCGCGGCCTTCGCGGATCACAATTTCGACCGCCTGGTCGTAAAGATCATCATGGAGACGCGCGCCGCCTTCAGTGCCTGAGCCTCCACCCGAAGCGGCGCTGCTGGCTGCTGCTGTCAGCTTGATCAGTTCAGGACTGTATTCAGGCTGAACATCGCTGAAGAAGTCGATGACCGCATTGATTTCCTCATCGCTGACATACGTTCCCTGCGCTCGAGTCAGATGGCTGGTCGATGGAGCCAGGTACAGCATGTCCCCACTGCCCAGCAGTCGTTCCGCACCGCCTTCATCAAGGACAACCCGGCTGTCCATCTTGCTGGCCACCTGGAACGAAATTCGGGCCGGCAGATTCGACTTGATCAGTCCGGTGATCACGTCGACGGTAGGCTTCTGCGTCGCCAGAACCAGATGAATCCCCACCGCTCGTGACTTCTGCGCGAGGCGAATAATGTAGGCTTCGACGTCTTTTCCGGACGTCATCATCAGATCGGCCATTTCGTCGGCAATGATGACAACGAACGGCATCCGATCCGGAACGGCAGCAGCTTCCGGATCCGATTCCTTCAGTCCCAGACGATCCAGAATTTCAGGCCGTGCCAGCTTGTTGTAACTGTCCAGGTGACGCACGCCGACGCGAGCCAGCAGGTCGTAGCGTTCTTCCATCTTGTCCACGGCCCATGCAAGGACAGCCTCGGCCTTTTTCATGTCCGTAATCACCGGATGCATCAGGTGCGGAATGTTTTTGTAGGGGCTGAGTTCCACCATTTTCGGGTCGATCATCAGCATCCGAACTTCATCCGGAGTTCTGGTCATCAGCAGCGACAGAATCAGTGTATTCAGACACACGCTCTTCCCGGTACCTGTGCGGCCGGCAATCAGCAGGTGCGGCATCTTGGCCATATCAACCACCAGTGGTCGACCGCTGACGTCTTTGCCCAGGAACAAAGGCAGTCGCAGGTCATCCCAGGATGTCCCGGCGACCTGCAGCAATTCTCTCATCCGAACCATGACCTGTTTGTCGTTCGGTACTTCAACTCCAACCGTATTCTTTCCGGGAATCGGAGCGACGACACGCACTGAGGGGACTCGCAGCGCAATTGCGAGATCATCTTCCAGAGCTGTCACTTTATTCAGTCGAAGGCCCTTCTCCAGCTCCAGTTCGAACTGAGTGACCACCGGGCCCGTATCAATCTCAGCAACGCGCACGTTCAGTCCAAATTCCTGAAACGCCTGTTCCAGAGTCGTGGCGGCAACGCGTGCCTTCTTCGCCAGCAATTCATAGGGGAACTCTTCCGATTCCATCAACAGGCTGACATCCGGCAATGAAAAGCCGCGGCGCGCCGTCAGCCCGTCCGGATTGTGCAGTGACAATGCCGCCGGGGGATTGATGCGGATAGAACGCCCTTCGACATCGGCCGAAAGTGTCTTCGGCTCAGATTCCGTGGTGGCGACTGAAAACGGAATTGTGTCCGGCTCAGGATCGTCTGCTACCGGCTTTCCGTGGGCGGTGACTGGTCGCGACAGCCGAACACTGGTGGAACGCTGGTGCAGCCAGCTTCCGGCTGCTCGGATCCCGGTGGCGGGTAAGGCTGCCAGTCGCAGGAGTGGAGGGACAATGTCAGCCAGGGGGGTCAGCAGAATTCCTGCGGCAATCAGACTGCCTGCCAGGATCATGACTCCCACTGACGAAAACTTCTTCTGCAGCAGCAATCCGGCGTAAGCGCCGAGTTGTCCTCCACTGCCATAAAGCGACCCGGAGGAAAACGTGGGAACAAAAACATGCAGCAATGCACAGGTCGAAAGAACCAGCAGGACAATTCCTGCCAATGTGGGAAGTGTCTTTCTCGTTTGTTCGCGGGAAAAAAGCTTCAGGTCCCAGGAAGTGAGTGTTGCAAGCACGACCCAGATCCCGAAACCCAGGAGCTGCCGTAAGTAATACGCCACGACGGCTCCGACTTCACCACAGATATTGGTGGGCTGCTGGCGGACCGGAAAGACAAGCGTTGACGGGGGATCCGCCGGATCGTAACTGAGAAAACTCAAGCCGACGAACACCACAAGGGCCAGCAGCCCCAGTGCGAGCAGGTCAGTCTTTAGTCGTTCGGTATCCAGCATGGTTCCAGATCACATTCAGAAAACTCAGAGCGCAGGCGGAAGCTCGGTCCTGCAGCCCCGGCAACACTAGCACTCTGACTTTTGTCGGCTGTTGCATTTTTGAGTCAGGTGTTGCGAAAACTCACCATCCGGACGCATTGTGCGGTCATTTCGGGTTCCGAAAAGTCTTCGGAAGATCCGACTGTGTCGGGCACGCGGAGTAAACGGTCGTATCGATTAGCAAGATCGCCGGAACCACAAAACTCCGAAAACAGATGCTTGACATTCAAGAACGGCAGTCGATGTGACAGACGGAAGGCAGAGCAGGAATCTCAGGAGCGTCCGATGACCATCAGTCAGGCCAAATCGTCCGCTGTTTACGTGGGCACCTTTGATCCGATGACACTGGGGCATCTGGACATCATCCGCCGGGCGGCCCGGATCTTTGAACGTGTCACGGTGGGGATTGGGATCAATCCGGACAAGAGCACGCTGTTCTCGCCGGGCGAGCGTCTGGATCACTGCCGGAAGAGTGTCGAGAATCTGCCCAACGTCGAAGTACGAACATTCGATGGACTGGCGGTCGAATTTGTCCGGTTGTGCGGCAGCCGCATCCTGCTCCGCGGAGTTCGGACATTGACGGACATTGAGGCAGAGTTCGCCATGACTTTGACCAACCGTGTGCTGGATCAGGATATCGAATCCGTGTTTCTGATGTCGTCAGAACGCTTCGCGCACGTGTCGAGTTCTCTGATCAAACAGATTGCCCGAATGTCTCGTGGCGACGATGTGCATCAGCGGCTGAAGGATTTTGTCCCCGAAGCGATCATCGAACCTCTGATTCGCAGACTGCAGCAGCAGAACTGAGCGTCTGATGCGGTGATGCGCGAGTTCGTACGAGTCAAACGCGTGCGTTACCCTCCGCCGACCAGCGTCACAATTTCGATGTGGTCTCCCGATTGAAGAACACACCTCTCATGTTCTTCGCGTGGAACAACGTTGCAGTTTCGCTCCACAGCGCAATAGCGATTTTCGATGTTCAGATCCCGAAGCAGCTCCGCCAGCGTCAGGGCTTCATGGATCTGTCGGGGTTCGCCGTTGAGCTGAATCTCGATGAGCATTGGAAACCGTTCCGGAGAGTCACTCAGTCAACTGCTTAGTACTCATTTTGCTCACCACCGCCCGTTGAAGCAGCAGCGATGGCCGTGGGTTTTGCGATCTGGCGAATGGTTCTCTGATCACGCTCTTCACTGAGCTTCGCGATCGCCGCGTCCAGTGTCATGACTCCCAGTTCACCGTCAATGCGGCAGCGCACGTTGACCGATTTGGTTTCTGCTTCTTTGGGACCGACAACCAGCATGTAAGGAATCAGGTCCATCTGCGCTTCACGAATCTTGGCCTGCACGCGAGCGCTTTGCAGATCGGTGCTGACACGGAATCCGGCCGCTCGCAGTTGTCCGGCAACTTCCGACGCGTAATCGTCGGATTTTTCGGACAATGGCAGAACTCGGATCTGTTCCGGCGCCAGCCACAATGGAAACGCGCCGGCGAAATGTTCGATCAGTACGCCACAAAAGCGTTCCATCGACCCGAATGGAGCCCGATGGATCATCACGGGGCGATGCTGCTTGTTGTCCGCGCCGGTGTATTCCAGCTGAAAGCGAAGCGGCAGATTGTAATCGAGTTGCACGGTACCCAGTTGCCATTCACGGCCCAGGCAGTCCTTCACCATGAAGTCGGCCTTGGGACCATAGAATGCGGCTTCTCCCTCGCATTCCACAAACGGCTGGCCTTCTTCAGTAAGAACCTTGCGAAGGACATTCTGTGCACTCTCCCACAGTTCATCGCTGCCCACATATTTGTCGGACTTCGGATCACGCGAGGAAAGCTGAACGCGATAGTCTTCAAGTCCCACCGACTTCAGTACGTACTTCACCAATCCCAGGGTGTCCTTGAATTCCCGCTCGACCTGCTCGGGTGTGCAGAACAGATGGGCATCATCCTGAGTCAGCCCGCGAACGCGGAGCATGCCATTCAGTTCTCCGGATTGTTCATAGCGGTACACAGTGCCGAATTCGGCCAGTCGCACGGGCAGATCCCGATAACTTCTGGGGATCGCTTTATACATCTGCACGTGGTGCGGACAATTCATCGGCTTCAGCAGAAAACGTTCCTGCTGTCGTTCCCAGCGACGTAGTGCCTCGCGCTTTTGATCCGCACTGCCGGTGATCGGGAAGTCTTTGTCGTCAAAGCCCAGCGCCTTTGCCGCGTCCAGCAATTGTCGTTCAGTCTCCGGCGACAACGCTGCCAGATCTTCGTCTTTCGGATCAAGACAGCGGATCCAGTGGTCGATCAGCTGTCCGGCAGAATGCATGAAGATGGGAGCAAACTGCGAGTCGCGATAATACGGAAAGTGGCCGCTGGTCTCGTACATTTCCACGCGACCGATGTGCGGCGAATAGACGGGCTGATAGCCGCGACGCAGCAGTTCGGACTTGATGAATTCTTCCAGCGTGGCCCGGATGGTCGCGCCTTTGGGAAGCCAGAGGCAAAACCCAGGGCCGACTTCGTTGGCGATGGTAAACAGCCCCAGCTTTTTGCCGAGTACACGGTGGTCGCGTTTCTTCGCTTCTTCCAGCTGCTCGAGGTGTGCCTTCAGATCCTTCTTGTCGAAGAAGGCGATCCCGTAAAGCCGCTGCAGCTGAGGGCCGGAAGCATCACCCTTCCAGTAGGACCCGGCCACGCTGGTCAGTTTGAAGGCCCTGACCTTGCCGGCATGGGGAATGTGGGGGCCTCGGCACAGGTCCACAAACTCACCCTGACGATAAAAGCTCAGAGTCGGATGTTCGGCCAGTCCGGTCCGAATGTGTTCGGTCTTCAGAGTCTGCTGCAGATCACTGCACAACCGGATGGCTTCGTCGCGCGACGCTTCAAAACGTTCAAACGGCTCGGCGGCGTCGATGATCTTCTGCATCTCCGCTTCAATGCGAGGAAAGTCCTCTTCACTGATCGGGGTCTTCAGATCAAAGTCGTAATAGAACCCATGGCCGGTGGTCGGACCAAACGCTAGTCCGGTACCAGGAAACAGTCTCATGACAGCGCGTGCCATGATGTGTGCGCAGCTGTGCCGCATGACGGCCAGGGCTTCCGGATCCCGTTCGGTAATCAACCGCAGCGGCACCGGGCGCAGTTCAGACAGCTCGCCCAGCGGGCGCACGGCATCCACAATCGTGCCGTTGATACTGGCTGCAATGGTGGCCTTCGCCAGACGATCACCGATACCAGAGGCGACATCGAGGGCGGTTGCCAGATCCTGTTGATCAAGAAGATTTCCGTCCGGAAGCTGAACCTGAATCATGAAATGAACTTCAATCAAAAAT
>Ga0209573_1003232_pt1 | contig 18440 bp, 20 predicted proteins | sample TNRBio252014_DNA_FD_185870 | JGI IMG/M metagenome (GOLD analysis project Ga0209573, IMG submission 185870) | Wastewater treatment Type I Accumulibacter community from EBPR Bioreactor in Madison, WI, USA - TNR Reactor_6/25/2014_ DNA (SPAdes)... | ecosystem: Engineered > Bioreactor > EBPR >...
AAATTCTTCCACACCGCCATGAGAATGATCGCTGGCATCGCCCAGTCTGGATCGCCCAGCCAGTCGATCGGCTCGACGCCCACCCAACTCAATCCGTAATTCAACATCCCATAGCGGGGATGGTAGAGATAGCGCCAAACCACCGCCACCGCCACCAGGGTCGTCACAACGGGCAGAAAGAAAGCGGTGCGGAACAGGCCGGGAAAGCGAACCCGGTGGGAATTCACCAGCAGCGCTGCGCCCAGAGAGACCGCAACGGATAATGGTCCGCCGACGATCACGAAATAGAAGGTATTGCCCAGCGCCGTCCAAAACAGCGGACTCTGTAGTAATTGCAGATAATTATTAAAACCGATGAAACGTAACCGGTCGAGATCGCCCAGCGCGTAAATATCGAAATCAGTAAAACTCAGCAGCAACGCCGCCAGCACCGGCAGGAAGAAGAAGACGGCAATCAATAACAATGCCGGACTGAGAAAGACCCAAGCGCTGAAAGTCGTGTGACGTTCCGTACCGGTCACGGCATCGACTCCCGCGCCAGCAACCACCGTCGCTTTTCCAGAATGCGATCCACATCCCGGTCCAGCGCCGCCAGTGCCTCATCCACGCTCAACTGCTGGCGCACCGCTAATTCTGCGTAATGGGCAATGCGGCTGGCGATGCGCTCCCATTCGGGAATCGGTGGCGTCGGCTGCACCTGCTGCAACTGTTGGCGGAATGCCTGCGCATGGCGGTTGCTGGCCAGCGCTGAATCATTCCAGGCGGACTGACGGGCTGGCAGGTCGCCGGTCAGTTGGTAAAACTGCGCTTGCTGCTCCGGTTGGGCGAGATACTCCAGCAACTTCCAGGCGGCCTCCTGGCGCGGCGAAGTTCGGCTGAGCGCCAGGCTGGCCCCGCCCGCCAGCGATACGCCAATCCTCCCCTTCTCTTGCCGGTGAAACGAGGAATCCGCCAATCCTGGCAATGGCGCGGTCATCCAGTGCGGTTGCAGCGCCGCCGGCAACCGCCGCCCGAACTCGCCAATGTTCCACGGCCCGCTGATATAGACGGCGAAATAACCGCTGGCGAATTCCTGATAGAGATTAGCGATCTGGGTATTGCCCACCGGCGGCGCCAGTTCCTGTTCAAACAAACTCAAATAAAACAGGAACGCTTCACGGAAGCGGGGATGCTGAAAATCGCCGTACTGATGTCGGTCGCGCAGCAGCGTTGCGCCGCGTTGCAGGGCGAGAATGACCGGCAACTGCCATTCATTGATCGGCAGTAAAATGGCGTAACGTTCCGCGCCATCCAGTGTTTTAAGTCGGGCCATCGCCTGCAGCCAGTCATCCCAAGTCGCGGGCGGTTCGGTAAAGCCGACCGCCGCCAGCAAATCGCTACGGTAGAAGAACAGCCGGGTATCGACATACCAGGGCAAGGCCCAAGTCTGACCCTCCAGCCGGTTCGTCGCGAAAATACCGGGGAAATAATCAGTGAGCGCGGCGGCTGGCCAGCCTTTCAGCCGCTCATCCAATGGCGCAACCGCTCGCAACGCAACGAATTCGGGAATCCACGTATTACCCAACTGGAACACATCGGGCATGGCGTCGCCAGCGTAAGCCGTCAGCAGCTTTTCATGCGCTGCGCTCCAAGGAATTTGCTGCGCCCGCACCCGAATGCCAGGGTAGCGACGCTCAAACTCCGGCAACAATGCCTGCACTTGTTCGCCCTCCTGGCCCATCGCCCAGAATTCCACCACTACGGGCCGGTCAGCAGCGGAATCACAGCCTGCCAGCCACACGGCGATAAAGATGATCGAAAGTAGTCGGGGTAGAGAAAGCATCATGATAGTGTAGCGGTAATTCATCCGTCCCTTGAATTTTGTCCAGGTTATCCCCATAGGATAATGTTGAGATTTCCAACCGCTTCGTCAGCCTGTGAGGTGTCCCATGCCCATTTATGAATACCGTTGCCAGTCCTGTAACCACGACCTGGAAGTGATGCAAAAGCTCAGTGATCCTGAACTGAGCGACTGCCCAGCTTGTGGCCAGCCGCAGCTAAAAAAACTGATTTCAGCGGTTGGCTTCCGCCTGAAAGGCAGCGGCTGGTATGAAACCGACTTCAAGAAAGGCAACCAGAAAAACGTCGCCAAGGACGATGCGTCGGCCAAAGACAGCTCGCCGGCCAGCGCCTGTGATGGAGCCGGAGGGTGCGCCGCCTGTCCGGCGCCCGCAGCGGCGTGACGCCATGGCGAGCCGTCATCCGTTGACCTTCAACCTTTAGTCGTTAACCTTGTAGCCTTCATCCCTGCATCACGGAACCCAGACGCCATGCGCAGCCACTATTGCGGCCAAGTCACCGACGCTTTTTTGGATCAAGAAGTCACTCTCTGTGGTTGGGCGCATCGCCGCCGGGATCACGGCGGGGTGATTTTCATCGACCTGCGCGACCGTGAAGGTTTGGTGCAAGTTGTGATCGATCCTGACACCCCGGAGGCTTTTGCCAACGCCGAACGAGTGCGCAACGAATATGTGCTGCGCGTGATCGGGCGGGTGCGCCGTCGCCCGGAGGGTACGGAAAATCCCCATCTGCCTACCGGCGCGATTGAAGTTTTAGCGCGTGAAGTGGAGATTCTCAACCGTTCCGAACCGTTGCCGTTCCAACTGGATGATAACGATACCTCGGAAGAAGTGCGGCTGCGCTATCGCTATCTCGACCTGCGCCGGCCGGTGATGCAAGACCGCCTGCGGCTGCGCACCCGCGTGATCAGCACGTTGCGCCGCTTCCTGGAGCAACAGGGTTTCCTGGACATCGAAACGCCGATGCTGACCAAGGCCACCCCGGAAGGCGCCCGCGATTATCTGGTGCCGAGCCGCACGCATCCCGGCAGCTTTTTCGCGCTGCCACAATCGCCGCAGTTGTTCAAGCAATTGCTGATGATGGCGGGCATGGATCGCTATTATCAGGTGGTGCGCTGTTTCCGCGATGAGGACTTGCGCGCTGACCGCCAGCCGGAATTCACCCAGCTCGACATCGAAACCTCGTTCATGGATGAGCAGGCGATCACCGACGTGATGGAAACGATGATCCGCCAGTTGTTCAAGGAAGTGCTGGAGGTTGATCTGCCGGACCCGTTCCCTCGGATGCCTTACGGCACAGCGATGCAGCGCTACGGGTCGGACAAACCAGATTTGCGCATCCCGTTGGAACTGACCGAACTGTCGGATTTGATGGCGAGCGTGGAATTCAAGGTTTTCGCCAGCGCCGCCAATGATCCCAACGGTCGGGTTGCAGCGCTGCGCGTGCCGGATGGCGGCAAACTGACCCGCCGCGAAATTGATCTGTACACCGAATTCGTCGGTCGTTACGGTGCAAAGGGGCTGGCCTATATCAAGGTCAACGATGTCGCCGTCGGGCGCGACGGGCTGCAAGCGCCGATTGTGAAATTCCTGCCAGACGAAACGCTGGCGAAAATTCTGACCCGCACCGGGGCGGAGAATGGCGATCTAATCTTCTTCGGCGCAGATTCCGCCAAGGTGGTTAACGACGCTCTGGGGGCGTTGCGGCTGAAGGTGGGCCACGATCTGGGCTTGGTCAAGGGTGACTGGGCGCCACTGTGGGTGGTCAATTTTCCGATGTTTGAATGGGATGAGCAGAGCCAGCGTTGGAACGCTCTGCATCATCCCTTCACCGCGCCGCGCCGCGACGATCCGGCCGAGATGTGCGCTAATCCAGGTCATTGCTTATCACGGGCCTACGATATGGTGCTGAACGGCAGTGAAATTGGCGGGGGTTCGGTGCGTATCCATCGCCAGGAAATGCAAAGCGCCGTGTTCGACCTGCTCGGTATCAGTCCCGAAGAGGCGCGGGCCAAATTTGGCTTCCTGCTGGACGCGCTCAAGTTCGGTTGTCCTCCGCACGGCGGCTTGGCTTTTGGCCTGGATCGGTTGGTGATGTTGATGGTGGGGGCTAGCTCCATCCGCGACGTAATGGCCTTCCCCAAGACCCAGAGCGCCGCCTGTCTGATGACCCAAGCGCCAGCGCCGGTCACGGAACTGCAATTACGCGACTTGAATATCCGCTTGCGGCGCACCCCCTAGCATTGAGCAAACTACCCTCGCCTCCGACCCCTTTCCCGCTGGCGGGCGAGGGGCAGGCATTCCGCGATAAGCGCCCGGAGTCGGTATTGGTCGTGGTCTATACCGCCACCGATGAAGTGCTGGTGTTGCGTCGCCGCCAACCGCCCGATTTCTGGCAGTCTGTGACCGGCAGCCTGCACTGGGATGAAGCCGACCCACTGGACGCGGCGCGGCGGGAGTTGTTCGAGGAAACCGGTTTGGACGAAGGACTCGACATCGTAGATTGTGGCGTCGTCAACCGCTTCCCGATCCTGCCGGCCTGGCGGCATCGTTACGCGCCGGAAGTTGTCGAGAATATTGAGCATGTGTTTCGGGTTCAGTTGCCGGAGCCTCGGTCAGTGACGCTCAGTCTCTCCGAACACAGCGAGTATGTATGGCTGCCTCGGTCTGTTGCCGCCATGCGCATGACTTCTTGGACCAACCAGGCCGCTGTTCTAGCGCTGCCCAAACCGATACTTTAAGCGCAGAAAGTTCCTCATCATGGCTGTTTATGCGATAGGCGATATTCAAGGCTGCTACGATCCGTTGCAACGCTTGCTGGATCGATTGCGCTTCGATCCTGCCGCCGACACGCTCTGGCTTGTTGGCGATTTAGTGAATCGTGGACCGCATTCGGTGGAGGTGTTGCGGTTGTTGCACAGCCTCAGCAAGCAGGTGGTAGCGGTGCTGGGTAACCACGATCTGACCCTATTGGCCGTCGCTGCGGGCCAAGTCAAGCCCAAACGTAAGGACACGTTCCATACGATTCTCGAAGCGCCCGATAGCAGCGAACTGTTGGGCTGGTTGCGCCATCGCCCCGTGCTGCATCATGATGCAGAACTCGGCTTCACCATGGTTCACGCCGGCCTGCCGCCGCCCTGGGATTTGTCCCTAGCGCAATGTTGTGCGGCGGAGCTGGAAGCGACCTTGCGCAGTACGGGTTGGATGAAGTTCATGGGGCAAATGTTCGGCAGTGAACCGCGCTGCTGGCGGAAAAATCTGACCGGTGACGACCGACTACGCTTCACCGTCAACGCCCTGACCCGAATGCGCTTTTGCACGACGGACGGCGCATTGTCCTTTGCTGAAAAGGGCGCGCCCGGCAGCCAGGAATCCGGTTTGCTCCCCTGGTTTGCCGCGCCGCGCCGCCGTAACGCTGATCTCAATATCGTCTTCGGTCACTGGGCGGCGTTAGGCTACTACCGCGCCCCCGGCATTTACGCTCTCGACAGCGGCTGCGTTTGGGGCCATCGACTGACCGCCATTCGGCTGGATGAACCGGGCGCGCCAGCCGTCAGCGTCCCAGCGGCAGTCGCGCTATCGTCATGACTGCATGACTGCTCCGCTGACGCTCATAGCTGCCCTGGCCCATAACCGGGTGATTGGTCGAGATAATCGCCTGCCTTGGCGGTTGCCGGCGGATTTAAGGTTCTTCAAGCAGACTACGATGGGTAAGCCGTTGCTGATGGGGCGCCGCACTTGGGAGTCCATCGGCCGCCCGCTGCCTGGCCGACGCATGATCGTATTGACCGGCCAACCCGATTATTCCGCGCCCGGCGGTACGGTAGCGCGTTCGCTGGATGAGGCGTTACTGCTGGCTGGATCGGTCCCGGAAATGATGGTGATCGGCGGCGCTACGCTTTACGCACAAACGCTGCCACTGGCGACCCGACTGTATCTGACCGTGGTTGAAGCCGATATTCCCGGTGATGTCTGGTTTCCTGAATGGAGACCACTGGACTGGCGGCTTGCATGGGAAGAGGCGCATCCCGCTGACGTCGATCATATCTGGCCGTACCGTTTTCAGCGATGGGAACGGAAGACTAATGCCAAGGTCACCTGTTGAGCTGGAAAGAGACTGTTTCTGAATTTGTCCATCCACAAGGCAGTGTTGCTCCGACGTTCGGAGGGCATTTTGCCTGTGGGGTTGAGGAAAGTGGCCGGCAAGAGTGGCGAGCGCTCCGGCTCAACCGGGAGTGGGAAACCTATTTGGCAAAGGGCCGAATAGGAAGCCGCAGGAACCGATCAGGCCACCGTCGCATCACTTTGAATCACACCCCTGGACGGGAATAGGTTTGACCTCTGTCGGGTGCTCGGCTAGAATTTCTGGTCTTGCCTCAACCGCTCATTCAAGATCATAGGAAATTGGAACTCACATGTACGCTGTCATCAAAACCGGGGGCAAACAATACCGGGTTGCTGAGGGGCAAACCCTCAAGGTCGAAAAGCTCGAAATCGAGGAAGGTGCCTCCGTAGAATTCGATACGGTGCTGATGATCGCCGACGGCGACCGAATCGAAATCGGCGCACCTTATATCGAAGGTGGCCGGGTGACCGCTACCGTCAAATCCCAGGGGCGCGGGCCGAAGATCCGCATCATCAAGTTCCGGCGCCGCAAGCATTACTTCAAAACGCAGGGCCACCGGCAAAGCTATACCGAGTTGCGCATCAACGGTATCGGCAGCCTCGCTGCCCCAATGGCCTTCGCGCCGGCGCTGAATCAGGAGTCATAAGTCATGGCGCATAAAAAAGCCGGCGGCAGTAGCCGCAACGGTCGTGATTCTCAATCCAAGCGCCTCGGCGTCAAGCTGTTTGGTGGCCAGTTGGCGCTGCCCGGCAACATCATCATCCGACAATGCGGCACCAAATATCATCCTGGCCAAAATGTCGGCTGTGGCAAGGACTACACCTTGTTCGCTAAAGCCGAGGGTCATGTGGTGTTTGAGATCAAGGGACCGTTCAATCGCCAGTATGTGAGTGTCCGTCCGGCGAATACCCAACCGGCGGCATGAACGGCAGCCTGGGCCAGTCGAAAGCCCCGTTTGGGGCTTTTCTTTTGCCTACGCTGTGCAAGAGGGCATCATGAAATTCGTCGATGAAGTGATCATCCGGGTCGAGGCTGGCGACGGTGGCGATGGTTGTATCAGCTTCCGGCGGGAAAAATATATCCCTTTTGGCGGCCCCGATGGCGGTGATGGCGGTGATGGCGGTAGTATTTACCTGGTTGCTGATGCTGAACTCAATACCTTGGCCGACTACCGTTTCACCCGCCGGTTTCAGGGCGAATGCGGACAGAAAGGGATGGGCGCCAATTGCACCGGACGCAGTGGCGCCGATCTGGACATCATCGTCCCGGTCGGCGCCACCGCCTGGGACGATGATACCGGCGAACTGATGGGTGACCTCGTCACATCGGGGCAACGGCTGTTGGTCGCGCAGGGCGGCTTTCACGGGCTGGGCAACACTCGCTACAAGAGCAGCACCAATCGCGCCCCGCGCCAGTTTAAGCCGGGAACGCCGGGCGAGGCGCGCAATTTGCGGCTGGAATTGAAAGTGATCGCCGATGTGGGCCTGCTGGGCATGCCCAATGCGGGTAAATCGACCCTGATCCGCGCCGTGTCCGCCGCTCGACCCAAGATCGCTGACTATCCTTTCACTACCCTGCATCCCAATCTGGGCGTGGTGCGGGTTGGGCCGTTAAAAAGCTTCGTGATGGCTGATATTCCAGGATTGATCGAAGGTGCAGCGGATGGAGCGGGCCTGGGTATCCAGTTTTTGCGCCATTTGAGCCGCACCCGACTGTTGCTGCATTTGGTGGATGTTTCGCCCTACAGCGACAGCGGCGATCCGGTGCGGGATGTTGAGGTCATTCTGGGTGAACTCACCCGATACAGCGCCGAATTGGCCAGCCGTGAACGCTGGCTGGTATTGAACAAGCTGGATCTGTTACCCGCCGAGCAACGCATTCCGCGCCTGGCGGAAATGGTCGCCGCCCTGAACTGGACCGGACCGGTCTTCGGCATCGCCGCCATTGAAGGTAAAGGCACGGAGGCGCTGATCCAGGCGATCATGGCGCGGCTGGAGGAGGATCATGTTCAGCAAGAACCGTGAACAACTAGGCGCGGCCCAGCGCTGGGTGGTCAAGATTGGCAGCGCCATGATCACCAATGAAGGGCGGGGGCTGGACAATTTCTCTATTGACGCCTGGGTGGCGCAAATGGCGGAACTGCATCAGTCCGGTCGGGAGCTGCTGCTCGTCACTTCCGGCGCTGTAGCCGAGGGTATGAAACGGCTGGGTTGGCGGCAGCGACCGACCACCTTGGCCGATTTGCAGGCGGCGGCGGCGGTCGGACAGATGGGCCTGGCGCAGGCTTGGGAATCGGCCTTCGAACGCTACGGCATTCAGACCGCACAGGTTCTGCTGACCCACGAGGACGCTGCGGATCGGCAACGCTACCTCAATATCCGCAACACATTGCGTACCTTGCTGCGGCTGCGGGTGGTGCCGGTCATCAATGAAAACGACACGGTGGCCTTCGAGGAAATCCGCTTTGGCGATAACGATACGCTGGGCGCGCTGGTGGCGAATCTGGTGGAGGCAGAGCTGTACGTGATCCTCACTGACCAGCAGGGACTCTATGATAAAAACCCCCGTGAATTTCCAGATGCCCGGCTGCTCAGTGAAGGTCGGGCCGGCGATGCGACGCTGAACGCCATGGCCGGCGGTGGGGCGGGCGCGTTGGGCAGCGGCGGGATGTTGACCAAACTGCATGCAGCGTCCCGGGCCGCTCGCTCCGGGGCGTTCACCCTGCTAGCCTGGGGTCGGGAGCCTGAAGTATTGCGGCGAGTAGCGGCAGGCGAGGCACTGGGTACTCTGCTGCGACCGAGTCAAAGCCCGGTAGCGGCCCGCAAGCAGTGGCTGGCCGTGCAACTCCAAGTGCGGGGCCGGTTACATCTGGACGCCGGCGCGGTGCGGGCGCTGCGCACGGCGGGTAAAAGTTTGCTACCCGTCGGGGTCACCGCTATTGAGGGCAAATTTGCCCGGGGCGATTTGGCCGTTTGCCTCGATCCGAACGGAGTCGAAGTTGCACGTGGGCTGGTCAACTACGATGCTGAGCAAGCGCTGTTGCTAATCGGCAAGACGACCCACCGCATCGAGGAACTGATAGGACCCATGGATGACCCGGAATTGATTCACCGGGACAATCTAGTAGTGATTTAACAGTCTGGCAGGTAAAAAAGATGGCGCGCCCGGCGGGACTCGAACCCACGACCTTTGGCTTCGGAGGCCAACACTCTATCCATCTGAGCTACGGGCGCTGGAAAAGGCAGGTTAAGAGTACCTGTGATCATGCATTTCCGTCCAGTCCCTTAATGATATTTTTATCTACTGCCCACGTAGCTTCCCGCAAACCTGCATTGGCGTACCAGTTTCAGGCAACGCCAAATAACGTTATCATTAGTGATGTTTAGTTTGACCCAAACCACAAGATAACAAGCCTAACCCAAACCTTCCCACCAACGGCGCCTCCGCCAGGATTTGCGCTCGATCCATGGAACACTGATCGAGTCGGGTCTGTCGCTACGCAGCCGAGGATGTGCAGGTTGAGAATGCGCTCAGTGAGGTGAGAGTGTGAGTTCGCAAGCCGATAAATCTGTTGTCACCACGTCCGTCATCCTGCTCTCGGCATTGGTGCTTCTGGCGACCGTGTTGTTCCTGGTGGCCGCCCTCATTGGCGTCGTCAATAGCGTCGCCCCCGATGATGGTTCACGCAAGCAAGCGGCGGTGATCGACCGCATTCAGCCGGTGGCGCGGGTGTCAACCGCTCTGCCCAAACCGGCAGGCGAGGTGAAGATGACCGGTCAGGAGGTCTACAACAAAGTCTGCGCCGCTTGCCATGCCGCTGGCGTGTTGGGCGCACCCAAGACTGGTGACAAGACGCTCTGGGAACCCCGGTTTGCTCAGGGCCTGGATACGTTGGTCACTCACGCTGTGACCGGTATTCGCGCCATGCCTGCCAAGGGTGGTGATCCGTCGTTGACCGAAACCCATATCAAAGACTCCATTATCTATATGTTGGGTGAGTCGGGAATCAAGGTCGAAGCAACCCCAGTAGCAGCAGCTCCAGTCGAAGCTGCGCCTGCTCCAGCGCAAACGGCTCCTGAAACTGCTGCGCCTGCTCCAGCGCAATAAACCTTGATCCTCGCCCCCAACGCCTCTCCCGTCAGCAGGCTTGGGAAATGAACGGTGATGATCACCGGCCATCCTCCGGGGTGGCCTTTCTTTTTCAGGCCCGTCGTCATGCGCCCTGATCTTCGCTATACCGAATCCCCGCGCCATGAACGCCGCGATGGGGCCAATCTCCGCGCTCTGTTGCCTTATCTCTGGGAATATCGCAGCCGGGTGTTGCTGGCGCTCGGCTGTCTGGTATTGGCCAAGGTGGCGAATATCGGCGTTCCGCTGGTGCTCAAAGAGATCGTCGACCACCTGGACGCCCAGCGTCTGGCGGTCATTGCTCTGCCGACTACGCTATTGCTGGCCTACGGCGCGTTGAAACTGGGCAACGCTCTGTTCAGCGAGCTGCGTGATACGCTATTTGCTCGGGTCCGCTACCGGGCCATGCGCCGGTTAACCGTGCGGACCCTGGCGCACCTGCATGATTTATCCCTGCGCTTTCACCTGGAGCGCAAAACCGGGGCCATCAGCCGCGATTTGGAGCGGGGCGCACGCAGTCTGAGCACCTTGCTGAATTATCTGGCGTTCAGCATTCTGCCGGTATTGATCGAATTTCTGCTGGCGGCGGCGCTGTTGCTGGGCCGCTATCCGGCGGTGTTCACGATCATCGTCTTCGGCAGTGTCATCGCCTATGTCACTTTCACTCTGACCATCACCAACTGGCGGATGGAGCATCGTCATTTGATGAATCGGCTGGAATCGCAGGCCAATAATGAAGCCATCGATAGCCTGATCAATTACGAAACGGTTAAATACTTTGGCAACGAGGATTGGGAACTGCGGCGCTGCGATGCAACTCTGGCCGGCTGGGAAAACAGCGCAGTGCTCAGCCAGACCTCCATGTCGGCACTCAACTTCGGCCAAGGCGCGATCATCGCGGTCGGCGTCACACTGATCCTGTTCGCCGCTGCTGGGCAGGTCGCTGCGGGCCAATTGACGCTGGGCGATCTGGTGCTGGTCAACGCCCTGTTGTTGCAACTATTCATCCCACTGAACTTTCTCGGCATCGTTTACCGGCAAATCAAGTATGCATTAGCGGATATGGACGACTTAATCCGCCTGTTCGAACGGACTCCAGAAATCCGCGATGCGCCAGACGCAGTCCCGTTGCAGGTGACGCAGGGCGAACTGCGGTTCGAGAATGTGGACTTTGGCTATCAACCGGATCGGCAGATCTTGTTCAATGTCAGCTTCACCGTGCCGCCGGGTCGCAAGCTGGCGGTGGTCGGGGCCAGCGGGGCCGGGAAATCGACGCTGGCGCGATTATTGTTCCGCTTTTACGATGTCAACGGGGGGCAAGTCCTGATCGACGGGCAGGACCTTCAGCGCGTGACCCAGCAGAGTTTGCGGGCGGCCATCGGCATCGTTCCGCAGGACACAGTGCTATTTAATGACACGCTGTATTACAACCTGGCCTATGCCCGCCCCGAAGCCAGCCGTGAAGAAATTGCTGAAGCGGCGCGCATGGCGCAATTGCATGAGTTTATCGCCGCGCTGCCCGCCGGTTACGATACTCTGGTCGGAGAACGCGGTTTAAAACTGTCCGGCGGCGAGAAGCAACGGGTCGCGATTGCTCGGGCGATTCTCAAACGTCCGCGCATCCTGATTTTCGACGAAGCCACTTCGGCGCTGGACAGCCAATCCGAACAGGCCATTTTGCAGGCGTTACGCGCTGTGGCCGCCGACCACACGACGCTGGTCATTGCCCACCGGCTGTCTACCATCGTCGACGCTGATCAGATTTTGGTGCTGGAGCATGGCCGGGTGCGGGAACAGGGCGCTCACCGCGAATTGCTGCAACAGAATGGGATGTACGCCCAGATGTGGGCCTTGCAGCAACAGGAGCAGGCCGTGCGGAAAGAGGAGCAATTGCTGGGGCTGGATTAGCGGAAATTATTCGTCAAGCGCCGCCAGCAACGCCCGTTCCGTCTCGCCGAGAATCACCCGCACCCCGGCTTGCTGGCGATACAGCCAGGCAAGCCGCTCATGCCGTTCGGTGAAATCCTCATGATCCGCTTCAACAGCGCTGGCTAAAAAAGCAGTCAGTTCAATAACCGCTTCTTCCAATTCGTCCAGTTGATCCAGTAATTCGCGTTGCTGGAGGCGCAGTTCGTGGAATATCGCCATCGCTTTCTCCCGGAAAGACTTTATGGAGCGCCTGTCTAGCAGGACAGTCCCCGACCGCTGCTGAAGTGATGATGCGTCAAGAATTGGCGCGTCGGATTCTGGCTACCGCGATGCCGCTATTTAACCAAATCATAACCAAAGGTGAACATGAGCCCTGCCGTGCCTAACAGGTTCAGTTGCACATTGAAATCACCGTACTTATAGCCCAACGCCGGCAATGCCCCAAGCCCCACCCCATTTTTGTTAATAGGGATTTTATCCTCGTAAGGCTCCTTGTAACCGAGCAGCAGACCGCCGGTCAGCTTGAAGTACAGATTGCTGCTGATGGAATCCAGCGGCCAGGATTTACCAAAGTAGAGGTATTGGCTTTTCTGGTCGAAGCTGTTGTTGAAATAGGCGGCTCCCACCAGCCAGCGGGAGGGCGATTGCCACTCCAGGCCCACCAGCCACGAATAATCGGCATGTTCGGGGTCAGAGTCGAAATGGATCACGCCCGGAGCGGCTTGCACCATGAGTAGGTCGCCATCTTCAAAAAGGCCGGCTTGGCTCTCACACGCAGCGAGCAGCGCTAAACAAGGCATCAGGCGCAGCCACCGTAGTGGCCTCAATGACGATGATGGCGTCGAAAAATTCATAAGGCGGCTTTCCAGAGCAAAGGTCATACGGAATGAGATTGTCGAAGCTTAAAGCAAAGACTTACCCTCTTGCTAGGCACAGCCGCCGGGAAAAACTTAAGAAGCGCTCATGAAACGGTCTGCACCGTGCCGTCGAGATTCATCAGCAGCATTTCAACCTCCAGTTTCGGATAGCGTTTGCTAATCGCCTGCGCCAATTCACGCAGATACTTGCTGTGAATTCGTTCTTCCAGTAACGGATCTTTGGCAAAGTCCGCTTTCAGAATGACCTTATAGGCGCCGCAATCCCGATGGTCCATCAAAATCACCGAGTTGATGTGATGCAGGTCAATAGCCACTTTGAGATGATCCCAAAACGTTTTATTCCAGTCCTTGAACGTCTGGGTGACTGCGCCCAGCGCTGCGCCGGCCAGAATGACGTGGTCATACTGATCAGTTAAACCGCGACCATCCATGTACTTAGCGATGTCGTCAATCAGCCGGTAATCCATGCAACTGAGCAATAGAGTTTCGGCGGTATGCGCAGGGGCCGCGCCGGATGGGGTCGCATCATGTCCGGTTGCGGCCTGGGCTAATCTCAGCAGCGCCACTCCGCTGCCCAAGGCCGCCAGTTGGATAAAGCGGCGGCGGTTCAGTGAGGAATCGTTCTGCAGGTGATGGCAACAAGCCAAGGGTGAGTGAATGACTGTCATGGAGATTCGGCCTTGTCAGAATCTGTATTGGTGGACGTTGCCTGGAATCTATCCCCGCCTCCAGCAGGCGCTGATGAGTTAGAATAATCCCTTCATTTTTCATGTCCTATTGTGCATCCATGCCGGTTTTCAATCCTATCACTTCATCCTTGAATGTTGCAAAGCAGATTCAGGCGGCTCTCCCACCTGACAACCGCCAGCCCCTGCGCTGGGGCCAACTCTACGGTACAGCACCCGCTCTGCTCATCGCCGCAGCCACCCGGTTTCGTGGCCTGATCCTGGTCATCGCCCCCGATAGTCAAACCGCCTTACGGCTGGAAACTGAATTGCGCGTGTTCGGCGGGGAGGAATTGGAGATTCTGGCATTCCCGGACTGGGAGACCCTGCCCTACGACGGTTTTTCGCCGCACCAGGACATTCTCTCGCAGCGATTGGCGACGCTCTACCGACTACCGCAACGGCGGAGCGGCGTGTTGGTCGCCCCGGTGGCGACCTTGATGCAACGCCTGGCGCCCCGCGATTATCTGGATCGCTATGCGTTGCTGCTCAAAGTCGGCGAACGGCTGAATTTGGACCCGTTCCGCGAGCGGCTGGAGGCGGCGGGCTATGCCTGCGTGTCGCAGGTGGCCGAACACGGTGAGTTTGCCGTGCGTGGTTCGATTCTTGATCTGTTCCCGATGGGCGCAGAGCGGCCGTACCGGATTGAACTGTTTGATGACATAGTGGAAAGCATCCGCGATTTCGACCCGGATACGCAATTGTCAGTGGCGAAGGTTGACCATATTCAATTGCTGCCGGCGCGGGAGTTTGCACTGGACAAAGAATCCATCACTCGTTTCCGCCAGTCCTGGCGGCGTCAGTTCGAGGGTGACCCACAGCGCAGTCTGATTTACCGGGAGGTCAGCGCCGGCCACGCGCCGGGGGGGATTGAATACTATCTGCCGCTGTTCTTCGAGCCGGTGGCGACGCTGTTTGATCATCTGCCGGAAAGCACCCTGGCGATTCGGCTGGACGGGGTTGCGGCGGCGATGGCGGCGTTTCAGGAGCAGATCATGGAGCGCTATGAGCAGCACCGCTACGACGCCGAGCGGCCACTGTTACCGCCACCGGTGCTGTTTCTGGAAGCGGTGCAAGTGGAGCAGGCATTGGCGCGTTATCCACGGGTTGAGCTGTGCGAAGCGGGGGATGGTGGAATCAACTACCCGACCCAGCCGCCGCCGGCCCTGCCGTTTCAGCCGCGCCATGAACGGCCTGCTGAGGCGCTGGAGCGATTCCTGGTGGAATTCCCGGGACGGGTCTTGATCACTGCGGAATCGGCAGGGCGGCGCGAGGTGCTATTGGACACGCTGCGCGGCTATGGCTTGCGGCCCGTGATGTGTTCCGGTTGGGCGGAATTTCTGGCGCGAGAGGATGCGTTGTTGGCGCTGACCATTGCGCCGCTGGAACAGGGGCTGTGGCTCACCGACCCCCCGCTGGCGATCATTGCGGAATCGCAGTTGTACGGCGAACGAGCGCGGCAGGTGCGGCGCCGCGTCCAAAGCCGCGATCCTGAAACTATTATTCGCGACCTGACCGATCTCAGCCTGGGCGCGCCGGTCGTTCATGAACAACACGGCATTGGTCGCTACGCCGGGTTGCAACGGTTGGAGGTCGCCGGCATCGACGGCGAGTTCGTGGTGGTGGAATACGCCGGCGATGACCGCTTGTACGTGCCGGTGGCCGCCTTGCAGTTGCTCAGTCGCTACACCGGCGCGGCGCCGGAAAATGCGCCATGGCACAAACTCGGCAGTGGGCAATGGGAAAAGGCCAAGCGCAAGGCGGTTGAGCGCGTTAACGATGCAGCGGCAGAGCTCCTGGATTTGTACGCCCGCCGTGAAGCGCGGCCCGGCCACGCTTTCACGCTCAGCGAGGCTGATTACGCCGCGTTCGCCGCGACCTTCCCGTTTGAGGAAACGGTTGACCAGCAGACGGCGATTGAGGCGGTGATCGCTGACCTGCGTTCCGGCAAACCGATGGATCGAGTAGTTTGCGGTGATGTCGGCTTTGGCAAAACCGAAGTGGCGATGCGGGCGGCCTTCGTGGCGGTGCAGGATGGGCGACAAGTCGCCGTGTTGACGCCGACCACGCTCCTGGCGCAGCAACACTATCAAAACTTCCTCGACCGCTTCGCCGACTGGCCGGTGCGGATTGAATTACTCTCCCGGTTCCGTTCGCCGAAGCAGCAGGCGGAGACATTGCAAGCGCTGGCCGGGGGGAAAGTGGATATTCTGATCGGCACCCACAAGCTATTGCAGGACAGCGTGAAGTTCCAGCAACTGGGGCTGGTGGTGGTCGATGAGGAGCATCGGTTTGGCGTGCGACACAAGGAGCGGTTGAAAGCGTTGCGGGCGGCAGTGGATATCTTGACCCTGACGGCGACGCCGATTCCCCGCACCTTGAATATGGCGATGGCTGGTTTGCGTGATTTGTCCATTATCGCCACGCCCCCGGCGGGACGGTTGGCGGTCAAAACATTTGTCGGTGAGTGGAACCCAGCGACGATTCGGGAAGCCTGCCAGCGGGAACTGAAGCGCGGCGGGCAGATTTATTTTCTGCACAATGAGGTGGAGACCATTCAACGCATGGCTGCACAACTGGCGGAACTGGCGCCGGGGGCGCGGATTGCGGTTGCTCATGGTCAGATGCGCGAGCGGGACTTGGAGCAGGTCATGCTGGATTTCTACCATCGCCGTTGCAACCTGCTGATATGCACCACCATCATTGAATCGGGCATCGACGTACCCAGCGCCAACACCATTCTCATCCACCGCGCTGACAAGCTGGGCCTGGCGCAACTGCATCAGTTACGTGGGCGGGTGGGCCGTTCGCATCATCGCGCCTATGCCTATTTGATCGTGCCGCCCAAGAGCGTGATGACCGCTGACGCCGTGAAGCGCATCGAGGCGATTGAATCGCTGGAGGATTTGGGTGCGGGGTTCCTGCTGGCCAGTCACGATCTGGAAATTCGCGGTGCGGGCGAATTGCTCGGCGAAGCGCAAAGCGGCCAGATTCACGAAGTCGGCTTCAGCCTGTACATGGACTTACTGGAGCGGGCGGTGCAGGCGTTGAAGGCCGGGAAGGTTCCAGAGCTGGATCGACCGCTGGATCACGGGCCGGAAATTGATGTGCAAAGCCCGGCGCTGATTCCCGATGATTATCTACCCGATGTCCACAGCCGGCTGATTTTGTACAAGCGCATTGCCAGCGCTCGTAACGATGAAGAGTTGCGGGAGTTGCAAGTGGAGATGATCGACCGTTTTGGTTTACTGCCGACTGCGGTGAAAACTCTGTTCCGGGTGACCGGGCTGAAATTGCGAGCGCTGCCGGTAGGGGTGAAAAAGATTGAGGCGGGGCCGAAAGGCGGACGGCTGGTCTTTGGGCCTGAGCCAAAAGTGAATGCGGTTAAACTGGTGGAATTGATTCAGCGGCAAGCCAAAGTCTACAAACTGGACGGTCGGGATAAGCTGCGTTTTATCAAGGAATTGCCCGATGTCGAGGCCAGGGCAGCGGCAGTGGAGCAGTTGCTGGAGGCGATTACAGAATGATCCACGTCACCTCAATGATCCGCATCGCTGAAGACGAACTACAGTTTCAGTTCAAACTGGCGTCTGGCCCTGGCGGCCAGAACGTGAACAAGGTGGCGACGGCGGCGGAACTGCGCTTCGATGCGATGGGTTCGCCCTCGTTGCCGGAGGCGGTGCGGGCGCGGTTGCTGACCTTGGCCGGAAGCCGCGTGACTCAGGAGGGAGAACTGTTGATCACCGCCCGCCGCTTCCGCAGTCAGGAGCGCAACCGGCAGGATGCGATTGATCGGTTGATCGTCCTGATCCAGAAAGCGGCGACGCCGCCCAAGCCGCGCCTCAGGACTCAGCCTTCGCGGGCCGCTAAGCAACGGCGGATGGACGAAAAGCGGCGGGTGGGGGAGAAGAAGCAGACTCGCCGACCCATGGGATCGTCGGGGGAGGGTGAGTGAGAACCGATAGCGCCTGTCCCTGCGGCTCAGGCAAGGCTTACACTGCCTGCTGCGAACCCTATCTCGATCACGACCAGCGCCCGGTCACAGCCGAAGCGTTAATGCGTTCCCGTTATTCGGGATACGTCCTCGCTCGAAAGGATTATCTGCTTCGCACCTGGCATGAATCCACTCGACCCGAAACGCTCGATTTGAACGATGCGGGGACCGTCCGCTGGCTGGGGTTGAAGGTGGTCCGCACCGAGGCTGGCGGTCCCGACGATGCGCGGGGCGTGGTCGAGTTCGTGGCGCGCTCCAAGGTGGGCGGCAAGGCGCATCGACTCCACGAAACCAGCCAGTTCGTGCGGGAAGGCGGGCAGTGGTTTTATCTGGATGGGACGCTGCGCACCGTCACTCAACCCGCTCAGAAGTAATTGGCAATCTGCGCGCCTGTCGATGAAACCCAAATCGAAAATAGACTGACCGCCATGGACCCATCTCAACTCAACTGGATCGCTAATTTTATGGTCTGTAAATTTTCCTGTGATGGCAAGGGCTGGCAGCGCGGGGCTAGGGCGTCATCCACATCCATTGATCCTGCTAAGCGATTTTCCCTCCACCTGCCCACCCCATCGTTCGGATACAGGAAAATTTACAGGAGGAAACTTTTTGGCCTATCTGAACGATTTTTCGCTGAACGTCCGGGAGGCCATCGACAAGTTCCGGTTTCACAGCCAGATCCCGACGATGATTGAAGCGAATTTAGGGGGTTCCGGCATCAGCACGGGATGGGGTTGCAGCAGAACGAAATAGGGGGTGATTTTTTGTGGAAATTATTGATACTTTAAGTGAGTTGTTGTAAATTTTTTGATTATACACCGG
>Ga0209573_1003233_pt1 | contig 18440 bp, 14 predicted proteins | sample TNRBio252014_DNA_FD_185870 | JGI IMG/M metagenome (GOLD analysis project Ga0209573, IMG submission 185870) | Wastewater treatment Type I Accumulibacter community from EBPR Bioreactor in Madison, WI, USA - TNR Reactor_6/25/2014_ DNA (SPAdes)... | ecosystem: Engineered > Bioreactor > EBPR >...
TCAAACGGCGCTTTCAAGGTGCTGCGAACCAGGCGTTGGGCGGTCGGTTTATCCATGATCAAGACTTCTCCAGCAGATAAGAGGACAGGATGAGTTCACGCGGATCAGGCGGCGCATTCGCCTCAGCTTTAGGGGTCGCGCCCAGTAGATACTGGCGCGCAATTTCCTGGCGAAGAATGGCCACCATCGCAATCGGATCGGCGGTCTGCTCAAAAGCTTTCTTCACTTTGTTCAAGGTGTGCTTGCCAATGCGCCCCTCGCTGATCAGCCGGTGAACATCCGCCGCGAGTTTCCGATCTTCCGGCGTGAGCGCCGGCGCGTTGCGAAAATCCTTGGCGCGCAGACGCTTCAACAGCATCGCCTCGCTACCGCCGCCTTTGGCCGTGGCCGACAGCAGGCTATCCACGCCGGGCGTGGCGGCGGCCAGGAAACCGCTCTTGTTTTTATCCAGCAGTGGGTAGAACCGCTCGGGCGGAATATCTTGCCGAGGTTCCTGAGCCGTCGTTTCGAGAATTTCCGCCGTGGCGAAGAAGTCCAGCTCATCGGCTTGATCAAGGCCGTCATGCGCGCGAAAGAATTTGTCCAGGCGTCCCTGACGAAAATAGGTGATCACTGCGGGACGTTCAGGTGCTGGCGGGGTATCCGGGTGATCGACCGGCGCCCGTTCGGGCGCATGGCAACGACTCGACCGGGCTTTACGGGGCAGCGCCAGAATGCGCCGGAATAGTTCAGGTTGTTGCTCCTTCACGTCGAGAATCAAGCGCAGATATTTCAGTTCGCTCTTCGGTTCCGCCGGATCGCCCTCCGCCGCCGCTTTGGAATTGATCCGATCAAACAGATTGTGCGAGGTGATTTCTTCATCGCCCGTGAGCAGCCGCGCATCGTTGCCCAGGAGCGCGATGAAAGCGTGAATCTTCGACTTGGCGGCTTCGGTCAACGCAATCTCATCATTCCCTTCATCCGTCGGGAAAAAGTTGTAGGTCGAGATGGTCTTGAATTTCGTGCCGACCCGATTCACACGCCCCACCCGCTGCATCATTCGGCTCGGATTCCACGGGATGTCGTAATTGATGACTGTCGCGGAACGATGCAGGTTCACGCCTTCCGCCAAGACATCGGTCGTGACCAGAATGCGGTAGTCATCACCCTCCTCATGACTATTGGCGTCGAAATTGGCAATCACCGCCTGGCGTTGTTCAGGGCTGGACAGTGAACTGAATAACAACGTCTTTTTATCCACCTCCTCTTTAATCCGCTCTGCCAGATAACGGGCGGTGTCCGCAAACTCACTGAAGATAATCAGCTTTCCGATCCTGAAAAGAGGCTGCGTAGTCAGTTCGCGTTTGAATTCCAGCCACTTCGGATCACGCTGAACGCCTTTCCAAGCGTACTGAATGTTGCGTAATACCGCTAAATCCGACGCAATATGCTGGCGAAACATCGGAGTGAAATCCTTTGTTGCAAACTTCTCGGCTTTTTCGTCCTGAATCAATCCTTCCATGGCGTCATCATCTCCCTCTTCCAGAAATTCCAGCACCTTGTGGCTATGTTTTTTACTGGTATAAACAAAACCTTCATCAAAGGCGTTCAACACCAGCTCATGTGATTTAATAAATCGCCTGAGCGTCTCATTAAAAGCATGAAAACTGCTTTCCAGCCGTTTAACCAACAGGATTTTCATGAAGGTCGCCAAGTTACGCTGACCTTGCACCGCACGCTCTTCTATCGGCCCGGTGTAATAGAGTTCACTCAGTGGTTGGTAGCGGGCATAGTGAAAATCAATACGGGTAATGCTTTCCAGGGTACTTGTGAAAATTTGACTCTCAATCGGATTTAATTGATAGAGCAATGGGACCGGATCGTTAACCTTTGGAAACCCCATCTTCTGCTTTTTCAAGTCATCGCCATAGAATTCTTCAATCTCGCGACGGGTGCGACGCACCATAATATATTTAAGGACACGATTCCGCAGTTCCTGCGCATTTCTCTCCACAACTTCGACATAGCGTTCAGCGTCATCCAGACGATGCAGCCCATTAAGACGCCCGCGCAGAGTCGCAAAAAAGGCTTCGAGATTCGGTAGGCCGGGAATGGTGCTATTGCGCGGCGACTGGAATAACTTCAACTGATTGAAAATATCATCCAGTGTGTTGTTATACGGTGTTGCCGAAACCAGAATCACGCCTTTATTTTGGCAGATTTGTTTCAGAAGTTCGTAACGCTGGGTCGAATCGCCTTTGAAGCGGTGGGATTCATCAATGAAAACATATTTGTAGAACTCGACGCCCTGCCTGAGCGCTTCTTCCAGCTTGCCAATAGAAATACATTTATGGCCGGGAATGCAGAAATCTCGAAATACACGCGGCCATGAACCTGGACTGTTTTCATCGAGAAGACTGGGCGGCGCAACGACCAGACAACGGCCATCGAGTTGTAAAGCTAACAAGGCCGAGATAAAGGTTTTTCCCAAACCGACGACATCTGCAATAAAAACCCCTCCATAGGTTTTGAGCATTTGCTGCGCCGTAAAAACCGCATCCTCCTGATATTGAAGTTTCTTGAAATTCTGCGGTAAATTTTCAATATTTAACCTGGAACGGTCACCTAAATAATCACGGAAATATTCAGCCAGAAACTTTAGATAGAGTTCATAAGGCGTGAAGAGGGCAAAGGGCGACTCTTTTTCTACGACAGTAATAATCGTTTCGTGAACCTCCTTGACATCTACAGCATTGGCCCAAAGATCATTAAACTGATGCAATGCATAATCGTGATCTTCCGGTTCATTGAGCAACACATTGAATTCCAGATGACCCTCCAAACCGCTGTATGAAAGGTTGCTTGACCCCGTAATAACATAACCGTGGTTCACATCGGGCATCGGCTGCTCCGGGGTCATGATATAAACCTTTGCGTGAATATTCTGCTCCCGATACAGCTTCACGGTCAGTTTGCCTGAGCGAATCCACTCAATAAACTTGCGGATACCCGTTTCAATAGCGAGCGAATCTTGCGCCTCAATCAATTCCTTGCGCATCATTCCACCGAACGTTTGCCTGATTTCAGCCGTCGATAAGGGGCTATCTGATACATGCTGAGCAATTTGCAGTAACCCATAAACGACCTGCTCATTTTTTAGACCGATCAGGATGCGAATTTTTTTCACGGATTCCAGCACCGGATAAAGCCGAAAGAACCCGCTGATAAAAAAATACCCGACCAGACAATCGAAGTCCCGAGTGGTTGGCAAAATCGTTTCCAGCCGCTTGCTCAGAGTATTTTCACCCTGATTAGTCAGGAATTTTTTCGGAGAGACGGGCATGAAGGTCATGGGTGGAAGCCTTACTTACAGGGAATAAGCCTTATACAAATTCTTGGTAGGTTTTAGTGTTTTCAACCGAAGGTGTAGATACCGTCCTACCATTCTGGCGTTTCTGGGCATTTTCGCCGGGTTGGGATTCGCTGCCGAAGGCCGGGATTTTGCAACGGCAGGACAACAACTGTGCTGGGCGTGTTTGCCGGATCGCTGCTAGAGTGGTTGCTGCTCGCCGGCGGGGTCGGATTGCTGCGTGGGCGGTTAACGCTGGGCGCGTTGCGCTGGATCAACCGCGCCTCGGGGTTGCTGATAGGCGGTTTTGGCGGATGGGCGCTATTGGCCGCCCTGCGAAGTTGACGGATTGCCCGATGACCCGTTGCTGTTCATCGCCCGATGTCGCTCCTTCAACCGCCGGTAGTTCTGGGCCGAGTATTCCAGAAACTCCAGTTCACGTTCGTTCAAGGGCCGAACCGGCTTGACCGGGCTGCCAACGTAGAGAAACCCGCTTTCCAGCACCTTGCCGGACGGGACGACGCTGCCAGCGCCAATCGTCACCCGCGACCGCACGAGCGCTTTGTCCATCACAATGGCGCCCATGCCGATCAGGCAAAAATCCTCAATCGTGCAGGCGTGCAGAATGACCTTGTGTCCAACGGTCACGTCATTGCCGATGTGCGTCGGCTGGCCGCCCGGACAGAAGCGGCTGTCATGGGTGACATGAATAACCGTCCCATCCTGAATGCTGGTGCGGTCGCCAATGCGGATGCTCTGAATATCGCCCCGGACGACGCTCATCGGCCAGATCGAACTGTCCTCACCGATTTCGACATCGCCGATGACCAAGGCCAGGTCATCGACATAGGCGGTAGGATGGATCCGTGGGGTGTGCTGCTCAAAAGAACGAATGGGCATAAGGAAAAGACTCTCAAGAATGAACGGGCTAATCTTCAGCGCATCGTCACCAATTCTTCAGCGCTGGTGGGGTGAATCGCCACGGTATCGTCGAAATCGCGCTTGGCGGCGCCCATGCGAATCGCTACCGCGAAGCCTTGCAGTATTTCATCCGCGCCCTCGCCGATGAGGTGGCAACCGACGATTTTCTCCTCCGGGCCGACGCAGACCAGTTTCATTGCTGTTTGCGGTTGGCGAGTCGTGAATGCGTGGTACATGGGCCGGAACTGGGTTTGGTAAACCTTGACCGCGCTGCCGAATTGATTTCGGGCTTCTTCCTCGGTCAGGCCCACCGCGCCAATGGGGGGATGACTGAACACGACCGTGGCAATATTTTCATAGGACAAGCATCGTTCCGGTTGTCCGCCGAACAGCCGGTCAGCCAGCCGGCGGCCCGCCGCAATCGCCACCGGGGTCAGATGTAAACGCTCGGTCACGTCGCCGATGGCGTAAACGCCAGGAATAGAGGTGTTCTGGAAAGGATCCGTGGGAATGGAGCCGTTTGGATTCATCGTCACCCCCGCCGCCGCCAGATTCAGGGCATCGGTGTTCGGGGCGCGGCCGATAGCCCAGATCAGGGTATTGACCGGCAGGGGACTGGTCTGGCCCTCGCAGTGCAAGCTGAGTGTCCCATTGGCGAGCCGCGCTACCGCCCGAACTTGGGTGCGCGTGAGCACGGTGACGCCATCCTCTTGCAACCGTTCCATTAACTGCTCACGGAGTAGGGCGTCGAAGGGGCGCAGCACCTGATCCTTGCGCACCAGCAAGGTCACTTCGGAACCCAGAGCGTGCAGCATTCCCGCCAGTTCGACGGCGATATAGCCGCTGCCGACGATGGCGGCGCGTGGCGGACAGGATTGCAATTCAAAGAAACCATCCGAGGTGACGCCGAATTCAGCGCCGGGCAGTTTGGGAACTTGCGGTCGCCCACCCGTGGCGATGACGATATGATCGGCGGTGTAGCGATTGCCGTTGACCTCCAGCTCGTGGGCGTCCACGAACCGGCCAAAGCCGCGAATCAGTTCGACTCCGGCATCGGCCAGGTAACTGAGATACCACTCGTTGATGTTGTGAACGAACGCATCGCGGGCGACTTGCAGTTTTCGCCAGTCAAAACCAAAGTAATCCAGCCGAAAGCCATAGCCCGCCGCGTCATCGAGCGCATGGGCGAGATGGGCGGCGTACCACATGATTTTCTTGGGGACGCAACCGACATTAACGCAGGTTCCGCCGAGTCGGCCCGCTTCGATGAGCGCACAACGGGCGCCGTAACGGGCCGCCCGTTCCGCGACGGACAGACCGCCGCTGCCGCCGCCGATCACGATGAGATCGTAGTGTTGTTCAGCCATGCATCCTCCTCTGACGAGGGCCTCCTAAGGGTGATTGACTTGTAGGTATGGATAGCGAGTTTTGATTTGTTGTGGCTATAAAAAATCCCCCCATCGCGGGGGGATTGTGGAACGTCAACCGGGCTTCGCCTCTTAAAAATTAAGCGAGCGGCATCTCCGGCAGCGGCTTGAGCTTCCAGATTTCCGCGTTGTACTCCAGCATCGTGCGATCCGTGGAGAATTTGCCGCTGGTCGCCGTGTTCATAATGCTCATCCGCGTCCAGCGCTCCTCATCCTGATAGGCCAGCGCCGCTTGAGTCTGCGCGTCGATGAAGGCGCGCAAATCGGCAATCGTCAGCCACGGATCGTGGGGACTGGTCAGCGAATGCAGGATCGGGTCAAAAATACCCTGCTCAAACTGGTTGAAGTGCCCGCTTTCCAGCAAGTGCATGATCCGGGTGATATCCGGATCGCCATGGATGATCGCCGCCGGATTGTAGTTCTGCCGCCGTTCCTCGACCTCCGGGGCGGTCAGACCGAACAGGAAGAAATTCTCATCGCCGCATTCCTCGCGGATTTCGATATTAGCGCCGTCCAGCGTACCGATGGTGACCGCGCCGTTCATCATGAACTTCATGTTGCCGGTGCCGGAAGCTTCCTTGCCGGCGGTCGAAATCTGTTCGGACAGGTCGGTGCCGGGGCAGATAATCTCCATTGCCGACACCCGATAATTGGGCAGGAACGCCAATTTCAACCGGTCGCCGACATCGGGATCGTTGTTAATGACCCGGGCGACATTATTGGTCAGCTTGATGATCTGCTTGGCCATGTAATAGCCGGGCGCCGCCTTGCCGCCGATCAACACACAGCGCGGCGTCCAGTTCGCCGTATCGCCGCGTTTGAGGCGGTCGTACAGATAGATCACATGCAGGATATTCAGCAACTGGCGCTTGTATTCGTGCATACGTTTGACCTGCACGTCGAACAGGGCTTTGGTGTTGAACACTACGCCGCAATCCGCTTCAACCAGCGTCGCCAGCCGCACTTTGTTATCGTGCTTGACCTGCTGCCATTTCGCCCGGAACTTGGCGTTATCCGCGTAAGGAATCAATTTGCGCAGTTGGTTCAGGTCAGTAATCCAGCCCGGCCCGATGGTGTCGGTGACCAGCACATTCAGACCGGGGTTACAACCCGCCATCCAGCGCCGTTGAGTAACGCCATTGGTCTTGTTATTGAACTTCTCCGGCCACAACTCGTAGAAGTCGCGGAATAACCCTTTCTGCAGCAGTTCGGAATGCAACGCCGCCACGCCGTTGACCGAGAAACTGCCGACGATGGCCAGATACGCCATGCGCACCTGTTGCTCGTAACCTTCCTCAATCAGCGACATGCGGCTCTGACGGTCGATATCGCCAGGCCAGCGCCGCGCCACCTCGGCCAGGAAACGAGCGTTGATCTCGTAAATGATGTCCAGGATGCGCGGCAGCAACTGCCGGAACAACCGCGCTGGCCAGCGCTCCAGCGCCTCGGGCAGCAGGGTGTGGTTGGTATAGGCCATGACCTGGCTGGTAATTTTCCAGGCTATATCCCAGCTAACGCCATGCTCATCCATCAACAGCCGCATCAACTCGGCCACGGCGATCGTTGGATGCGTATCGTTGAGCTGGAAGCGGTTTTTTTCGGCGAATTCGCTGAAGTCTTCGCCGTGGACGCGCACCCATTGCCGCAGGACGTCTTGCAGGCTGGCCGAGGCCAGGAAGTACTGCTGACGCAACCGCAGTTCCTTGCCGCTCTCGGTGGCGTCATTGGGGTAGAGCACCATGGTGATGTTTTCCGCCATGTTCTTGGCGCCCACCGCCTCGGTATAACTGCCGGCGTTGAAGTCCTCAAGATCGAATTCATCGGTCGCCGTCGCCGACCACAGCCGCAGGGTGTTGACAGTGCCGTTCTGATAGCCAGGGATCGGCACATCATAGGGCACGGCCAGTACGTCATGCGTGTCTACCCAGCGCCAGCCCATTTCGCCATCGGCTTTCATGAATGCTTCGTTGCGGCCGCCATAGCGCACGCGCTGGGTGTATTCAGGCCGCTCCAGTTCCCACACACTCCCGTTACGCAGCCAGTTATCCGGCTCTTCGACCTGGTAACCGTTCTCGATCTTCTGGCGGAACATGCCGTAGACGTAACGGATGCCGTAGCCAACCACTGGCAGCCGCAGGGTGGCGCAGCTATCCAGGAAGCAGGCCGCCAGCCGTCCGAGACCGCCGTTGCCCAGACCGGCGTCATTTTCGCATTCGGCCAGTTCTTCCATGGTCAGGCCCATTTCGTGCAGCGCCTTGTTGACAGGTTCGGTGACGCCCAGATTCAACATGGCGTTGCTCAACGCCCGTCCCATCAGGAATTCCATGGACAGGTAGTAGGCGCGACGGACGCCGCCATCTTGCTCGTAAGCATAGCGCGTGTCCTTCCAGCGCTCCCACAGCCGGTCGCGCAGGGTCAGCACCAGCGCTTCGTACATATAGTGGGCGTACTTGGTATGCCGGTCGCGACCCAGGGTGTGGCTGAAATAATGCCGGAAGTCAGCGACGATGCTCTTGGTGTCCATACCGAGGGGAGGAAGTTCGGTGAGCCAGGAGGCCGGGTTGGTTTTTTCTAGCATTTGAATGGGCATATCGATAGAGTCCGCTGGTGCTGGTGCTGGTGCTCAAGGCTCGAAGACAGTCGTCCGGCCGGGTCAGCCGGACGACATCGTAGAAGCCTTATGTAGTCTCTAGCCACAGTCTCTGATGCGGTCGATCGCGCATCGGCTATGGCTGACATCATGGAAAACCATAGTCGGGCGATTTTGAATTGCAAGGTCAGAGCGCGGAAGATCGCCGAATCGTGGCGACGGGGCGGTCTGCGGGAGCCGGTTTTGCGCGATTACCGTTCGAGGCAGCGGGCCGCTTGCTCCCGGGTGTAGAAACAGCCGCAGCGGACAAAACCGGCGATAACGCTGGCCTTGACCGCCGCCACCCGGCCGGTGGGGCTGCGATTCAGAACCAGATGATCAGGCAGCCCCTCCAGAGCATGGAAAGGCGCCGGACGCCCATCGGCCCAACAGGAGGGGTAAACTGCGCCGGTGTCGCGGTCCAGGAATCCGGGAGTGAAACCGCGATGCCGGTTGCCCTGGCTTACGCCGCCGGTGCCGGCAAAGAACCGGTTGTCGGCGACCAGGGTGTTTAATGTGAGCGTCTGCGCCATGGTGATGCCCTCACGCTCGAGTGGATGAAGCAACCCCCAAATCAATCTCATAGCATGGGTGTGGCTATAATACCACCAGAGCCACTTTTTGCCAAAAAGAGACAATTTGTTGCATTTTAGTCTAGGAGTTTTGGGCAGGTAAAATCAAGCAGCGGTGCGAAAAAAATGAAGGCGAATTTTCATCTATATGTAGCTTTGTCTGGGCATGGTTTCGGTCATTTGGCGCAGGTTGCGCCTGTGTTGAATGAATGGCGGCGACGCTATCCAACCGGGCGGCTGACTGTGCAAAGCGCCTTGCCGGAAGTGGTGTTACGCCAGCGCTTGGTGGGCGAATTTACGGTGATGACGGGCGCCGCTGATTTTGGCATGGTGATGGTCGATGCACTGGAAGCGAAGGTGGCGGAGAGTTTGGCCGCCTATCGGGCGTTTCATGCCGACTGGGCGGCGCGGCTAGCCTGGCAGGAGCAAGTCTTGCGAGACGCCGCGCCGGATGGGTTGCTGGCCGATATTCCCTATCTCACCCTGGCCGCCGCCGCCCGGCTGGACGTTCCCGCATTGGCGCTGTGTTCGCTGAACTGGGCGGATATTCTGGCCGGGTATGGTCAGCATGAGCCGGACTTACAGGCATTGCGCGCGCCCATGCTGGCCGCCTACAACAGCGCTAAAGCATTCCTGCGACCCGCGCCGTCTATGCCGATGCCAGAATTGTGGAATACGCAATCGATTGGTCCGATCGCCGCGCTCGGCCGGAATCGGCGGGCGCAGATTGACCGGCAACTGAGTTTACGCGGTGACGAGACGCTGATCTTGATGGGGCTGGGCGGGGTGGATATGCGTCCGCCGCTGGAAAATTGGCCGCGACTACCGGGTGTTTGTTGGTTGACCCCGCCGGTCTGGAATACGACGCGGACGGATATGCCAAACTGGGCGGGACTGGCCGATTTGAGCATGATCGATCTCATCCGCTCCTGCGACGTATTATTCACCAAGCCGGGCTATGGCGCGTTTACCGAAGCGGTCTGCAATGGCGTTCGAGTGCTGTACATTGCCCGCGACGATTGGCCGGAGGAGCCGTGGCTGAGTCGCTGGCTACAGGAGTACGGCAACGCCATCAAGATCAACCGGCGACAGTGGGCGAGCGGCGAACTGGAAGGAACGTTGCAGGCGCTGCTGACCGAACCGGTCAAACCGCCCATAGCGCCGACCGGAATAGCCGATGCGGTCGGCTGGATAGAGCAGTTGATGGCCTGCTGATCCAGCAGGCTGCAGGTTATATCATCTCCCCAATCAGGCATCCAACCGGTCAGAATTACTGTTATCATCCGCGCTTCCCGCCCGACCCAGGAGAATGCCCGCGATGCTGCGTTTCCGTGGAAGCCCCGCCCTGTCATCGTTTCGTCTGGAGAAGTTGCTGGCCGCACTGCGCCAGCGGGTTCCCGCCGTCGCCCGCGTTCGCGCCGAATTTGTGCATTTCGTGGAAGGTTCGCTGAGCGCGCCTGACCGCGAAGTGCTGGAACGATTGCTGCAATACGGTCCTCGTCCCGGCGCAGCGCAGCAACTGGCCCTGACCGGGGTGAGGGTCGAAGAGCAGAGGGAACCCCCTGCCGCGCCACTGTTCCTGGTCATTCCCCGCCCCGGCGTGATCTCGCCCTGGTCGTCCAAAGCCACCGACATCGCTCATAACTGCGGCTTGCAGCGCATTCGCCGCATCGAGCGTGGTATTGCTTACTACCTGGATGCCGAACGGACGCTGACCGATCACGAATTGTCCGCGTTGAAGCCGCTGTTGCATGACCGGATGACAGAAGCGGTTCTGGAACCAGGCGATGATCCATCCGTGCTGTTTGCCCATGCCCAACCGGCTCCCCTGACGACCGTGGACCTGCTGGGCAAAGGACGAGAGGCTTTGGCGACCGCCAATCGCGAACTGGGGTTGGCGTTGTCAGACGACGAGATCGACTATCTGTTGGAAAGTTTTACCCGGTTGGCGCGCAATCCGACCGATGTGGAGCTGATGATGTTCGCTCAGGCGAATTCCGAACATTGCCGGCACAAAATTTTCAATGCGGACTGGATCATCGATGGCGTTCCGCAGGAGCGTTCGCTGTTCGCCATGATTCGCTACACCCATGAACGCCATCCCGCCGAGGTGCTTTCCGCCTACAGCGACAATGCGGCGGTGATGACGGGGTTTCCCGCCGGGCGCTTTTTCCCCGATCCCGGCGATGGCGAATACCGTTATCACCCGGAGGATGTGCAGATTCTGATGAAGGTGGAGACCCACAATCACCCGACCGCGATTTCTCCCTTCCCTGGCGCCGCAACCGGTTCGGGCGGCGAAATCCGCGATGAAGGCGCGACCGGGCGTGGCGCGAAGCCAAAAGCCGGATTATGCGGCTTTTCGGTGTCCCATTTACGGATTCCCGATTTTATCCAGCCCTGGGAGAGGGACTACGGTAAACCGGGCCGCATCGTTTCGGCGCTGGACATCATGCTGGAGGGGCCGATTGGCGCGGCGGCGTTTAATAACGAATTTGGCCGTCCTAATCTGGCGGGCTATTTCCGCACGTTTGAGCAAGATGGCCCCGATGGGCAACGACGCGGCTATCACAAGCCGATCATGATCGCTGGCGGGCTGGGCAATATCCGCGAACCGCATGTCCACAAGGCTGAATTCCCGCCGGGGACCGTCATCGTGATTCTGGGCGGGCCGGCGATGCTGATTGGTCTCGGCGGCGGGGCGGCGTCCAGTATGGCGGCAGGCAGTTCTCACGAAGAATTGGACTTCGCCTCGGTGCAACGCGGCAATCCGGAAATGCAGCGCCGCGCCCAGGAGGTCATCGACCGCTGCACAGCGCTAGGCGCAGATAATCCCATTCTCTCCATTCACGATGTGGGCGCGGGCGGACTGTCCAATGCCGTGCCGGAAATCGTGCAGGGCGCGAACCGGGGCGGGCAATTTGAATTGCGTGAAGTCCTGAACGACGACCCTGGCATGTCGCCCATGCAAATCTGGTGCAATGAGGCTCAGGAGCGTTATGTGCTGGCGATTGCCGCCGCTGGGGTGGAGACTTTTAAGGCGCTGTGCGAACGGGAGCGTTGCCCGTATGCCGTGTTGGGCGTCGCTACCGAAGAAGCGCGATTGACGCTCAGCGACCGGCAATTCGCCAACCGGCCGGTGGATTTGCCGATGAACGTGCTGTTTGGCAAACCGCCCAAAATGCTGCGGGATGTCGCCGGTCAAGTGGTGGAAGAACAAGCGTCCATCCGGCTGGAAACCGACGCCGCCGATATTGAGTTGGCCGATGCCGTAGCGCGGGTGCTGCGCTTCCCGGCGGTGGCGGACAAGAGCTTTCTCATCACCATCGGCGACCGCACTGTGACTGGACTGGTCTGCCGGGATCAGATGGTTGGACCCTGGCAGGTTCCGGTCAGCGATGTGGCGGTGACGGCGACCAGCTTCGATGTCTACACCGGCGAGGCGATGGCCATGGGGGAACGGACGCCGCTGGCTTTGTTGAACGCGCCGGCTTCGGGACGTATGGCGGTGGGCGAGGCGCTGACCAATATGGCCGCCGCCTGCATTGAGAAACTGGGCGATGTCAAATTATCCGCCAACTGGATGGCGGCGGCGGGCCATCCCGGTGAAGACGCTCGACTGTTTGACACGGTGAAAGCGGTTGGCATGGAGTTATGTCCGGCGCTGGGCGTCGCCATTCCGGTGGGCAAGGATTCGTTGTCGATGAAGACGGTCTGGGAGGAGGGGGGCGAGCGGAAAAGCGTTGTTGCGCCGCTGTCGCTGATTATCTCCGCTTTCGCGCCCGTGCAGGACGTGCGCCGCACATTGACGCCGCAACTACGAATCGACCGGGGCGATACCGATTTGATCCTGATCGATCTTGGACGCGGCAAAAACCGGCTGGGCGGCTCAGCGCTGGCGCAGGTTTACAACCGATGGGACGATGAAGCGCCGGATGTGGATACGCCGGACGATCTCAAAGCGTTTTTTGCCGTCATTCAGGAACTCAACGCGGCGGGCCGGTTGCTGGCCTATCATGACCGCGCTGATGGTGGATTGCTGGCGACGCTGGCGGAAATGATGTTCGCTGGCGGTTGTGGAGTGACCGTATTACTGGACGATCTCGGTGAGGAATTGTTGTCGGCGTTGTTCGCCGAGGAACTGGGCGCTGTGGTGCAAGTGCGGGCGTTGGATCGCCAGCGGGTTTTGATGAAGCTGGCGGCGGCGGGCCTGGGCGAATGCAGCCATGTGATCGGGACGCTGAACGACCGCGACCGGCTGATGTTGTGCCATGCCGGCGATGTGGCGTTCTCCGCCGGTCGTACGGAATTACGGCAAGGGTGGTCGGAAACCAGTTATCGGTTGCAGGCGCGGCGCGATCATCCCGACTGCGCCCGCGAGGCGTTCGAGGCGGCTGGCGATCCGGCGGATCCGGGATTGAACATTCGTTTGACCTTCAATCCGGCTGTTGATGTCGCAGCGCCTTTTATTACCGATGGCGCCCGACCGCGCATCGCCATTCTGCGCGAGCAGGGGGTCAACGGTCAGGTGGAAATGGCGGCGGCTTTTGACCGGGCGGGTTTTGCGACGGTCGATGTCCACATGAGCGACCTTATTGCCGGACGGATCACCCTGGCGGATTTTCATGGCGTCGCCGCCTGCGGCGGATTTTCCTACGGCGACGTGCTGGGCGCCGGGGAGGGTTGGGCCAAGTCGATTCTGTTCAACGCCCGCGCCCGCGAGGAGTTCGCCGCCTTCTTTGCCCGGCCGGACAGTTTCGGCCTGGGCGTTTGCAACGGTTGCCAGATGTTGTCCAACCTGCATGAACTCATCGCGGGAACCGAACTTTGGCCGCGCTTTGTCCGCAATCGGGTCGAGCAGTTTGAAGCGCGTCTGAGTCTGGTCGAGGTGTTGCCGTCGCCGTCGCTGTTCCTGCAAGGGATGGAAGGTTCGCGCTTGCCGATTGCCGTCGCGCATGGCGAGGGTCGTGCGGAGTTCCACGCGGAGAATGGGCTGGAAGCGGCGTTGGCGGCAGGTCTGGCCACGTTGCGGTTTGTGGATAATTCTGGCCAGCCGACGGAGCGTTATCCGGCCAATCCCAATGGTTCGCCGGGCGGCGTCACCGGTTTATGCAGCCGCGATGGACGGTTTACCATTATGATGCCGCATCCCGAACGGGTGTTTCGCACCGTGCAATATTCCTGGCGTCCTGATGGGTGGGGCGAAGATGGGCCGTGGTTACGGCTGTTCCGCAACGCCCGGCGCTGGCTTGGATGATGTTTGGGTAATTTTTCCATGTGTTCCGCGTCTTTCCTGGACTATAAGTATTTAACACTTTCATGATCGAGGAGACAGACCATGCCCAAAGCCATCCGCATCCATGAATACGGCGGTCCCGAAGTGCTGCGTTGGGAGGAGGTCGAAGTTGGCGATCCCGGTCCCGGCCAGTTGCGAATCCGCCACGCCGCCATCGGTCTTAATTATATTGATATTTACCATCGCACTGGCCTGTATCCGTTGCCGTCGCTGCCCTGGACGCTGGGCATGGAAGGGGCTGGCCAGGTGGAGGCGGTCGGGGAGGGCGTGACTGAATTCAAGGTTGGTGATCGGGTGGCTTACGCCAGCCCGCCGGTTGGGGCCTACGCCGAAGCGCGCTTGATCGCGGCTGACCGGGTCGTGGCGTTGCCTGTCGCCATCGACGATCAAATGGCTGCCGCCATGATGCTACAGGGCATGACCGCTCAGTATCTGCTGCGGCGCACCTACCGGGTGCAACCGGGCGACGCCATTTTGCTGCATGCCGCCGCCGGGGGCGTCGGCTTGATCGTCAGCCAGTGGGCGCGGCAACTGGGGGCGCTGGTCATTGGCACGGTCGGCAGCGACAAAAAAGCGGAGTTGGCCCGCGCCCACGGTTGCCATCACGCCATTGTTTATAGTCGAGAAAATTTCGTGGAGCGGGTCCGTGAGATCACCAACGGCCAGGGAGTTGCTGTCGTCTACGATTCAGTGGGCCAGGAAACCTTCATGGGATCGCTGGACTGCTTGCGTCCGCTGGGGATGATGGTCAGCTTTGGCAATGCCTCGGGACCCATTCCGGCGTTTGAACCGGGTATTTTGGCGGCGAAGGGTTCGCTGTTCCTGACCCGGCCCACCTTGATGACCTATACGGCCAAGCGAGAGGATTTGCTGGCCAGCGCCGCCGAACTGTTTCAGGTTGTGTCCAGCGGCGCGGTGAAAATCGCTGTACGGCAAATGTATCCCTTGGCTGAAACCGCGCAGGCGCACAGGGATTTGGAGGCACGTAAAACCACGGGATCGACAGTATTGCTGCCGTAACTTTTGCGGGAGAAAGCTGCTGATTGGACGCAATAATAATCCGGGAGGTGACTGCGCCCGATGATTCACTTTCTCGGCGAGTTTGAAGGTCGGCTCGATGCTAAAGCCCGCATCGCGCTGCCGGCTGCGTTGAGAAAGCAGCTTCCTGTCGAGTCCGGGGAACGTTTTGTCGTTAATCGGGGATTTGAGCAGCATTTGACGCTGTATCCCTGTACGGAGTGGCGGCGGATCACTGCCGAAATTAACCGGCTGAATCTGTACGTTAAAAAGAATCGCGATTTCGTTCGCTATTTCCACCGGGGCGCGACGGAGCTGGAGTTGGACAGCAGTGGTCGGCTGTTGCTGCCCCGGCGCTTGCTGGACTATGCCGGGATTCGGGAGGCGGTGATCCTGCTGGCCTATGCGAATCGCATCGAGTGTTGGGAGCCGACGTTGTACGAAAATCTGCTGTCCGATGAGCCGGCGGATTTTGCCCGATTGGCTGAGGAGATTATGGGCGGCGCGGGCCAGCCGGAAGTGGCTGATGAGCGGTTTCCCGGTTTCCGCGATTTTTCGCCAGCCCCGCCGGATTCGCGGCATTAATCACCTGTTTTGCGCGGGATGCCTATCCATAACTTACTGTTCTAGAAAATATTTTCCAGTGGGCCATGCCCCTCAACGAAGCCGATGCTTGCCGTCTCTTTGTCACCCCCAAGCTGCAAGCAGCGGGCTGGGAGTCTTCCCTGCACTCTCTCCATGAGCAGAAGGTGTTGACCGATGGACGGGTATTGACCGCCAGCAGCAAGCCGCTACAGGGAGAGAAGAAGCGGGCCGATTACATTGCAGAATTGGGGGTCGCTATTGATGCCGTCATAGAAACACCCGGTAACCGTTGAACACCCGGTGTGCAACATAGACCGACCGAAAGCAACCTTGATCATTCACGGTGAGCGATGACCACGCCTTGGCTATGTAGCGCATGGTGTGTTCCCCAAACAAGGGATATTGCACCGAGACAACCAAATAGCCCGGCCCGTAGCGATCTTTGAACTTTGCATAAGTGGCCTTTTCGAGTTTCTGCTTTATGACGGAAACGAAGTTGGCCGTAAACTTGACATCAGGGTCAACAAAGACTCCGTCGCCAATGGGTCGATGCACTTCGCCTTCGGTGGCGTAGGAGTACACGTCAATGGCGAAAGCCCGATTCCAAAAAGCCGTCGTCACTTCGACCCATCGCGTCGTGCGTCCGGACCGTATGATGGCCTCAGGCGGATTTGGTTCTTCTACGACCGCGAAATTGGAGTGATAGCGGTGATTGAACGTAAATGCTCATTAACTGCTGGTGAAGCTAAGTTCAGGATGCAGCAGCGCCCGGCACCTATTTGTCATGTGACCCCCAACGTTCAAGCTCAGGGGCGCGGCGCAGCTTGCGGCGCGTCCCGCTGTCGGTTTACCACTATAAACCGACTGGGGAAATTCCGATTCCGTCTGAAGCATAACAGTCCAGCCGGTATCGTATCAGGAATATTCGCAGCATGAACTTTAACGTGGAGAAGATTCCCTAAGATATCGAGAACGATGTGGCGTTTATGTCCCTTTACTTTTTTAATGCCATCGATGCCGCGTTGTTCGCTATCATATTGAGTTTTAACGCTTTATGAGTCGATAATACCATAACTAGGCAGGGGTTCACGCCCCTCTTTCTAACGATGAAGCTGGGTCAGCTTATTTAATACAGCCGTCCAAGTGCCATTTTTATTCCAGCGGCTAAAGTGACCGTAAATGGTTTTCCATGGAGGAAAGTCGTTAGGAAGTAACCGCCAAGTGATACTCTTTTGACGACGTAAAGGATTGCATCCACAATGAGCTTTTTAGGGTGTTTATGGGCGTTTCCTCGTTGATCTTTTGGGTTAAAATGATGTTCAACAATTGCCCATTCTTCGCTAGACAAATCGCTATCGTACATATATTTTATCTCGTAATTTTGATTTTAAGATAATGATTCTTAATTGGATCATATCATGAACTACTTTTTCGAGACAGGTTCTAAGGGAGCGAGTGGTTCGCAGGGTGCGAGAGCATCAAGGTGAGCATGAATTGCAATGGGCAGCCATGGGTTCCATTGCCACCAAGATCGGCGGCACGGCCGAAACGCTACGGCGCTGGGTACGGCAGGCCGAGCGCGATAGCGGTGAGCGGGAGGGGGTGACGACCGCCGAGCGGGAGCGGATCAAGGCGTTGGAGCAAGAGGTACGGGAACTGCGCCAGGCCAACGAGATCCTGCGTAAGGCATCGGCGTATTTTACCCAGGCGGAGCTCGACCGCCCCTTCAAGCGATGAATGCGTTCATCGACGCGCACCGCGCTGTCTATGGGGTCGAGCCGATCTGCAAAGTGTTGCCGATTGCCCCGTCGACAGACTACCTGCACGCGGCCCGCCAGACTGATCCTGGCCGAAGGTCGGCCCGCGTCCTGCTCGATGAGCGCCTGCGTGAGCCAATCCAGCGGGTCTGGAGCGACAATTTCCAGGTTTATGGTGCCCACAAGGTCTGGCGCCCATTGCAGCGAGAAGGCGTCAACGTGGCCCGCTGTACGGTGGAACGGCTGATGCGACGGGATGGTCTGCGAGGCGTCGGGCGCGGCAAGCCGGTCAAAACCACGGTGGGCGACCCGGCCAGGCCGGGTCCGCTGGATCGCGTGCATCGGCAATTCCAGGCTGATCGCCCGAATGCGCGGTGGGTATCCGATTTCACGTAGGTCTCGACTGGGCAAGGCTTCGTCTATGTCGCCTTCGTGATGGACGTTCTTGCCCGCCGCATTGTCGGCTGGAAGGTGTCGAGTTTGGCCCGAACCGATTTCGCGCTGGATGCCTTGGAGCAAGCGCTGTAGGCTCGACAACCGGTCGGCCAAGAGGGCTTGGTTCACCCTAGCGATCGCGGTGTTCAGTACGTGTCGATCCGCTATACCGAACGTCTGGCCGAGGCGGGTATCGAGCCTTCGGTGGGCAGTGTGGGTGATTCCTACGACAACGCGTTGGCTGAGACCATTAATGGCTTGTATGAAGCCGAGGTGATCCACCGGCAATCGTGGAAAAATCGTGAGGCCGTCGAACTCGCCACCCTCACTTGGGTCAACGGGTTCAACCATCCGCGGCTCTTAGCCCCGATCGGTAACATCCCGCCAGCCGAGGCTGAGGAAGTTTATTATCGCCAACTAAACGGGTTCGCTATAGCAGCGTGACTCACACTAAACAGCCTCTAAGATTCCCG
>Ga0209573_1003235_pt1 | contig 18428 bp, 11 predicted proteins | sample TNRBio252014_DNA_FD_185870 | JGI IMG/M metagenome (GOLD analysis project Ga0209573, IMG submission 185870) | Wastewater treatment Type I Accumulibacter community from EBPR Bioreactor in Madison, WI, USA - TNR Reactor_6/25/2014_ DNA (SPAdes)... | ecosystem: Engineered > Bioreactor > EBPR >...
CGACCGCTTCGGCCGCGCCCTAGCGACCGTCATCAACATCCTAGACCCCGACGCCATCGTGCTCGGTGGCGGATTATCGAATATCGACCGGCTCTACACCGAAGGCCGCAGCCGGGTCGCACATTACGTGTTTAACGATCAACTCACCACCCCCATTTTGAAGAATATCCACGGCGACAGCTCCGGCGTCCGAGGCGCGGCGCAGTTGTGGCGGTGCGAGGAGATTTGACGAACAAACATCGAAAATCAAAAATACCCATCGGGTAAAAACCCAGGATATACTGCAAATTGACGTATATCGTCAACTAAGGATAAACAAATGCAAGTTTCCAAATGGGGCGATAGCTTAGCGGTAAGATTACCCGCCGCCGTAATCGAGATATTGGATCTCAAGGAAGGCGACGATATTCAAATTCATGTCACGGGATCGCGCAGTCTGGAGATCAGCAAAATGCCCGAAGCACGCGAGATTCTTGTTCGCTTAAGAAAATACCGTGGAAAATTACCGGCGGATTTCAAATTCGACCGTATCGAAGCCCATGAGCGATAAGGCATTTCTGGATACCAATATTCTTCTGTACTTATTGTCCGCGGATCTCCTGAGTACTGGCTTCAAGCAACACACTAACCGCGTCAAAATTCCCCGGCTTCGATAGTTAAATATGCATAGGGTTTATGCCTCGCACTATTAATCCAGCCAAACAACATAGTTCCAGCCGCCATTCGGATTGACATCGCCCCCCTCACCGACTATTCTAAAGTCTGACTTTGGATTAGCCGAAATATGGATAAAAATATCACACGCACCCTTGGGAAATCGATTCTGGAAGCGAGCACCCGCTTTAAGGTCATTTTACTGACCGGCCCGCGCCAGGTTGGCAAAACCACGCTATTGCAAGATATCCGGGAACCAGCGCGCACTTATATCACGCTGGACGATCTCTCCCTGCGCATGGCCGCGCAGCAAGACCCGGCAAGCTTCCTGGACAGACTCAGTCTTCCGATTCTGATTGATGAAGTGCAGTATGCGCCGAATCTATTCCCTTACATCAAAATGACGGTCGATAAAACTAAACAAAATGGGCTGTTTTGGCTCACTGGATCGCAGCAATTCGACATGATGAAGAATGTCACGGAATCGCTGGCGGGACGCGTTGCGCTGCTGCAACTACAAGGCATTTCATTAGCGGAAGAACAAGGCCGTAGCGATGACTCGCCATTTCTGCCTGATTTGGCGCAACTCAAATCCCGTCAGAAAACTGCAAAACCGCTCACCGTACCGGAAGCCTATTACAAAATATGGCGCGGCTCTTACCCGGACATGGTGGCGCATCACAGCGATCAGCACTGGGAACAATTCTACAGTTCCTATGTTTCCACCTACATCCAGCGCGATGTGCGGGAGTATCTGAATATCAACGACACAGCGGCTTTTCATAAATTCATGCAAATTGCCGCCGCACGCACCGGCCAGCTCATCAATTATGCGGATATGGCGCGGGATACCGGCGTCAGCGAAGTGACGGTTAAAACTTGGCTGAATGTCCTGCACGCTTCCGGGATTGTCTATTTACTCCAACCCTATTTTAACAACCGCACCAAACGGCTGGTCAAAACGCCCAAGCTGTATTTCATGGATACCGGTCTGTGCGCCTACTTGACCGGCTGGTTGAATGCCGATGTTCTGGAGCGCGGCGCAATGTCCGGCGCAATATTGGAAACCTGGGTCATCGCGGAAATCATCAAATCCTACCTGCATCATAGCCGCACCCCTCGGATCTACTTTTACCGCGACAAGGAAAAGCGGGAAGTCGATCTGCTCATTGAAGAAAACGGAACACTTTACCCGATCGAGATCAAAAAATCGGCTGCACTTCACAATATGAAATTCAAAGGATTTAGCATGCTCGAAAACCTCGACACCCTGGTCGGGCATGGCGGGATAATCTGTTTTGCAAATACCCTGATACCGGTATCCGATCACGTCGATGCGATACCGGTTGGGTATTTGTGATCACGCTGAGAAACCGCTATACCGCCATAACAAATCAGCGTAACCATGTTGCAAGTTTTGGGAGACGATCGCTAATCAGTTGGAGCTGGTGATTAGGATTTCGGCACAGGGCTGACTCCCTTTGCCAAAATATTTCTCAGCTCCTCGACTGAGAGAGGCATTTCTCGCTTGCGGTGAATCATGCGGTGGCAATTTGAGCACAGCACCGTCAAATCTTCTTTCGGGTTGATACTCGAAGGTTCCGGAAGCGTTGAAATGGGTACAATGTGATGCACCTCTATGTAGTTTCTCCCATGTTCACCATAAGCCGCTTCAAAGTTAAACCCACAAGCTTTGCATGATGTTCCATGAAATTCGACGGCAGCAGCTCTGAGTGCGGAATTACGTTCAAAGTACGCAATAAGTTTTGCCTTTTTCCCACCTTCAACTGCATTCTCCTCGTCCGCAAGCGACTTCAAATCGTCTTCGATCTGATTCTTTAAGACTTGGTTTTCCTTATCCGCCTTTTCAATTAGCCGGTATACGCCACGCCGTACCTTCTCAAAATGTGGTTCATTCAATGGCTTCCAGTTACCTGACTGTGGGCAATAATCTTCGATTTTCTTTTGAATCGTCTCTCTATACGAATGTGAACTTCCATAGTGCGCGGGCATGCCACCCCGAAGTTCCGTGACCTTATCTTTTATGTATTTCGCTTGTGCTTCCCCACCAAGAAGACGCAAGGCAGTCACAATTTCTTCGAGTTCAATTGGTCCCGTTCTCATCTACATTGCCTAACAGAAATAGCAAAAAGGTGAAACATCTTCATAAAACCACTCATTTTAATGATCTGCCAAACTACCAGTACCGTCAGGCGCACCACTATTATTCAACGCAAACACCACCCCCGCTAGCGGCGGTAACGTAATCGCGATCGAATCGGGAAATCCCATCCACGGCATGGGGACGCTGGCGATCTTGCCGAGGTTGCCGAGATTGCTGCCACCGTAATACGCCGAATCACTGTTGAAGATTTCCTGGTATGCGCCGCTGGCGGGTACGCCGATGCGATAACCGGTTCGCGGTACCGGGGTGAAGTTGAGCACGACCACGGCAAATGAACCGTCTTTGGCACGCCGCAGGTAGCTGATGACTGATTGTTCGACATCCTGGCAATCGATCCATTGAAAACCATCGGCGGTAACCTCCAGTTGATGCAACGCCGGAATCGTTTTGTAACAACGGTTCAGATCGCGCACCACCGCTTGCACGCCGGCGTGCAGCGGTTGCTGCAATAATCCCCAGTCCAGTTCGCCGTTGACGCGCCACTCCTGCCGCTGCGCGAATTCATTGCCCATGAAATTGAGTTTTTTGCCCGGCCAGGTCATTTGGAACGTCAGCAATAAGCGTACATTGGCGAATTTCTGCCAGTCGTCGCCGGGCATTTTATTGAACAGCGATCCTTTGCCGTGCACCACTTCATCGTGTGAAAACGGCAGCACGAAGTTTTCGCTGTACGCGTACAGTTGGCTGAACGTCAGTTGATCGTGATGATAGCGGCGGAAAATCGGGTCTTGGTGCATATACGAAAGCGTGTCATGCATCCAGCCCATGTTCCATTTCATCGAGAATCCCAAGCCGCCGGTATACGTTGGCCGCGACACGCCCGGCCAAGCGGTTGATTCTTCCGCAAGCGTCAATGCGCCGGGAAATTCCGCGTGTACCATCACATTGAGTTCGCGCAGGAAGTCGATCGCCGCCAGATTCTCCCGTCCGCCGTATTGATTCGGCAGCCATTCGCCCTCTTTGCGCGAATAATCGAGGTACAGCATCGACGCGACGGCATCGACACGCAAGCCGTCGAGATGAAATTCGGACAGCCAGAAATGCGCGCTCGACAACAAAAATGATTTCACTTCGTTGCGGCCAAAATTAAAAATGTACGTGCCCCAATCCTGATGAAATCCCAGCCGCGGGTCTTCGTGTTCGTACAATGCGGTGCCGTCGAACCGCGCCAGCGCGAAACTGTCTTGCGGAAAATGCGCGGGCACCCAATCCAGAATCACACCGATTCCGGATTGATGGCAGGCATCGACAAAAAACTTGAAATCATCCGGCGTGCCGTAGCGGCTGGTGACGGCAAAGTACCCGGTGGTTTGATAACCCCACGATTCGTCGAGCGGATGTTCGGAAACCGGCAGCAGTTCGACATGGGTATAGCCCATTTCCTGAACATACGGCAGCAAGTGCTCAGCCAGTTCGCGATACGTATAAAAATGCCCGTCGGGATGGCGCTTCCACGACCCGGCATGCAATTCGAGTATATTCAGCGGTGCATGCAACCAATCCCAATTATTGCGGTGATTCAGCCACGCCGCATCTTGCCAGGCATAAGTATTTCCGGCGGATGTCAGCGCCGCCGTTTGCGGACGCAATTCGCAGCGGCGGGCGTAAGGATCGGTTTTGATCATAATCGCGCCGCTGTCACGGTTACGGATTTCAAATTTGTACAGCGAATCGGGCGGCAATTCCGGAATGAACAATTCCCAAACGCCGCTGGCATGATGCACTTTCATCGGATGCACCCGGCCATCCCAGCGGTTGAAATCGCCGATCACGCTTACCCGCTCGGCATTCGGCGCCCACACCGCGAAGCGCGTGCCGGTAATTCCGGCATTGCTGACCTGATGCGCGCCGAGCGTGCGGTATGCTTGCCACAGTTTGCCTTCATTGAATAAATACAGGTCATGATCGGAAATTTGCGGCGCAAACGCATACGGATCGTAGGTTTCATAGACAATGGCGGTATTTCCCTTTTGTTCCGCACGCAATCGATACGGCATCGTCGGCATCGACTCGCCCGACCATTCGAAAATTCCTTCGGGATGTATGCATTGCATCGGCTCGAATCCGATCGCGGTCTTGATCCAGACATGGGCATCATGCGGACGAAAAACCCGCACCACCGTTTGCCCATGCTGGCGATGCCATCCTAAATAACTGAAAGGATCATGAAGCCGTGCATGCAGCAAAGCGGTTTGTAACGGATGAGTTTTGGGTTGAGCTTTCACGACGTCATGAGCCTGTAAAAAATGTGATGAATTATAGCCTGTCTGTTCCGGGACAATAGATAATTAAAATGAAACAAATAGCTGAGGAAGCACTAAATGCGATACCATATTACTGTCAATCCGAACGGAAATTATTGCTATGGATAGTCAGCAAAGATCACCCGCCGATGAGTCTCAAGCCGAGTACAAAATCAGCTCCTCTTATAATCATGTCAGACATGATACCTTGGCATTGATATTGGCCGGCGGCCGCGGCAGCCGCTTGCATCAGCTGACCGGCTGGCGCGCCAAGCCGGCAGTGCCGTTTGGCGGCAAATTCCGCATCATCGATTTTCCGCTGTCGAATTGCGTCAATTCCGGTGTGCGGCGCATCGGCGTCGTGACGCAGTATAAGGCCCAGAGTCTGATTCGTCATATCCAGCACGGCTGGAGCTTCCTCGATGGACGTTTCAAGGAGTTCGTCGAGCTGCTGCCCGCGCAACAGCGCACCGCCGATGAAACCTGGTACCAAGGCACCGCCGATGCGGTTTTTCAGAACGTCGACATCATGCAGCGTCACGATGCGAAGTACGTGCTGATTCTCGGCGGCGATCACATTTACAAAATGGATTACAGCAAACTGCTGGCGGAGCATATTGAAAAACAGGCGGATATGACCGTTGCCTGTCTCGAAGTTCCGCTGGAAGATGCGAAGGCTTTCGGCGTCATGGGTGTCAACGATGCCTGGCAAGTCACCACTTTCGCCGAGAAACCGGCCAACCCCGCAGCCATTCCCGGTCAACCGGACAAAGCACTGGCCAGCATGGGCATTTATGTGTTTAACGCCAGATTTCTTTATGAACAATTAATCCGCGATCATCAAACCCAGGATTCTTCACATGATTTCGGCAAGGATATCATCCCTTACCTGGTACCCCGCTATCGCGTGTTTGCGCACCGGTTTCAGAGCAGTTGCGTCAATATGGCTTCGGGGATTCCCTATTGGCGCGATGTCGGTACCATTGATGCTTACTGGGAAGCCAACATCGATCTGGTCAGCGTCACCCCGCAACTCAATCTATACGATGCCGATTGGCCGATCTGGACGCATCAAGAACAATTACCGCCGGCCAAATTCGTGTTCGACGACGATAACCGCCGCGGCCAAGCATTGGACTCATCGGTATCGGGCGGCTGCATCATCAGCGGCGCGACCGTGCGCCGCTCGCTATTGTTCTCCAATGTCAAGGTCAACAGTTTCAGCAGCATCGAAGACTCGGTCATTCTTCCCGATGTCGTCATTGGCAGGCATGCGCAATTGCGGCGGGTAGTGGTTGAGAAAAAATGTAAAATCCCGGAAGGTCTGACCGCCGGCTTTGATCCGGAAGCCGATCGCAAGCAATTCCATGTGACTGAGAGAGGCATTACATTAATCACGCCGGAGATGTTGGGGCAGCAAATCCATAAAGTCTAAGCATCTATGAATAAATACGTCGATTTAGCAAGCGGGATTATTGGCAATTGTCAGCAGCAAAGTCCGCCTCAGCAGTCACGTGATACATTCCGATAATAATAATAATTTCCAAGGGACAGCGCCACTTCGTCATGAAAAAACTGAATCTCATCTTGTTATGGCATATGCATCAACCGGATTACCGGGATTATGTCACCAATGAATTTGTATTGCCGTGGGTATACCTGCACGCCATTAAAGATTATACCGACATGGCCTATCATCTGGAGATGCACCCTCAAACCAAGGCCGTGGTTAATTTTGTGCCCGTGCTGCTGGATCAGCTCGAGGATTTCGATGAGCAATTCCGCACCGGTGAAATACGTTGCCCGTTGTTACGCCTGCTGGCCATGCCCGATCTCGATCAAGTCACCCTGCAAGACCGTCTCTACGTATTCGATAGCTGTTTTCTCAGCAATCACGAAACCATGCTGAATCCTTATCCTGCGTATAAGCGCTTGCACGAGCTTTACGAAGTTTTCAGCAAACGCGGTGACCGTGAATTGACCTACTTTTCCGGGCAATATCTAGGGGATCTGCTGGTTTGGTATCACCTTGCGTGGATGGGCGAGAGTGTGCGGCGCAATAATGAATTCATGATGCGCTTGATGGCGCAAAGCCAGGAATTCAGCTATGAAGACCGGTTGCAATTATTCAAGCTGATCGGCGATTTAATCAGCGGCTTGATCCCGCGTTACCGCAAGCTCATGGAAACCGGGCAAATCGAATTATCCACCACACCGCATTACCACCCGCTGGCACCGCTGCTGATCGACTTTTCTTCGGCGCGCGACAGCCAGCCGGATACCGGGCTGCCGGAACATCAATACTATCCCGGCGGCCGCAGCCGCGTGGCATTTCACATGTCGTCGGCAATCACCAGCCACGTCCGGCGCTTCAACGAAAAACCGACCGGTATCTGGCCGGCGGAAGGCGCGATTTCGACGGCATTATTGAAAATTCTGGCTGAACATCAGTGCCAATGGAGCGCCAGCGGCGAAGGCGTGCTTGCCAATAGTTTGCGCGCATCCCACCCGGGTGAATCTTTACCGGATCGCAATCACTATTTATACCGTCCCTACCGGATCGCTGGAGAAACCGAGTCCGTGACCTGCTTTTTCCGCGATGACCAGTTGTCGGATCTGATCGGTTTCGAGTATGCCAAATGGTTCGGACGCGATGCCGCGGAAAACTTCATTCAATCTCTGGAACGGATTTACCATCACACGCCGGCCGATGAAAATCCGGTGGTCAGTGTCATACTGGATGGTGAGAATGCTTGGGAATCCTACCCGTACAACGGCTTCTACTTTCTTGAAGACCTCTACGGCATGCTCGACAATCATTCCTATATCCGCACCACTACTTACCGCGATTATCTTGCCGATCCCGGCAATACCGCCAACATCCAAACTTTACCGGCATTGTCAGCCGGTAGCTGGGTGTATGGAACATTTTCCACCTGGATCGGCGACCAGGAAAAAAATAATGCTTGGGACATGCTCTGCGCGGCTAAACATAGTTATGATCTGGTCATGCAAAGCGACCGGCTGACCGAAGACAAAAAAATGCAAGCCAGCCGGCAATTGGCATCATGCGAAAGCTCCGATTGGTTCTGGTGGTTCGGCGATTACAACCCGGCGCATTCGGTCGCCAGCTTCGATCAATTATTCAGGAAAAATTTGATGAATCTCTATCACTTGCTAAAATTGCCAATACCCCCGGCGATACTTGCGCCGATCAGTAAAGGCAATGGGCAAACCGACACCAGCGGAGCAATGCGGCGTTCTTCCTGACCGATACGGCTTGAGCTGCGGTTTGCAGCAAGTGTCCGAGTTTTTGGTTGCAAAAACCCTTGGGAAAGCCCTGAAAAGGGTAACGAGCGCAGCAGTTTCTCAGAACTTTCTTAACGATTACCGGAGTTACTGAATGTCACAACCCGTTTCACTGCTCTTTGGCGTGCATGCGCATCAGCCGGTCGGCAATTTTCCCGAAGTCCTGAAGGACGCGCATCTGCGTTGCTATAAACCATTCCTGCAAGTACTTTACCGTTACCCGGAATTCCGCTTTTCCGTGCATTTCTCCGGGTGGCTGCTGGATTATCTGCTGCAAAATTTTCCGGATGACATGGCATTGCTGCATGAAATGGTGTCGCGGCGGCAAGTCGAACTCTTCGGCGCCGGCGATACCGAGCCAGTGCTGGCGGTGATACCGAACCGCGACCGCATCGGGCAGGTTGAAACATTTTCCGCGAAACTTGCGGAAAAAATGGGGCAACGCCCGCAAGGCGCCTGGTTAACCGAACGTGTATGGGAATCGACGGTTGTTCCGGCGCTGGCGGATTGCGGCATTCGATATGTCATTGTCGACGACTACCACTTTCTGTGCGCCGGAAAAACCGCTGATGAATTGCATGGTTATTTCACCACCGAGGAAGAAGGCCGCAAGCTCGATCTGTTTCCGATTTCAGAAACCTTGCGCTATAAAATTCCGTTCGCTCCGGTTGAAGATACCATCGCCTATCTGGAATCGCTGACGAATCCGCCGGCATCGGACACTGCCGTTGCCGCGGTCTATTTTGATGATATTGAGAAATTCGGAATTTGGCCGGAAACTTATCAATGGGTCTACGAAAAAGGCTGGCTTGAACGTTTCATTCAAGGCGTGCTGGCGTCACCCAAAATTTCACCGCAGCATTACAGCGAATATCACGCCGCGCAAAAAACGCGCGGTGTGATCTATTTACCGACGGTATCGTATATCGAAATGAACGAATGGACACTGCCCGCTGATGCCGCAGGTACTTATGCCGAATTGGTTCAGCATGCCAAAACGAGCCACTGGTATGATTCCAAGAAAGCTTTTATACGCGGCGGTATCTGGAAAAATTTCTTTTCCCGCTACCCGGAGTCGAACTGGATGCATAAACGCATGCTGGCGCTTTCCGCCCGATTGGCGGCGCTGCCGGAAAAACGCCGCACCGGTCAAATGCAGCAAAAACTCTACGAAGCACAGGCTAACGACGCTTACTGGCACGGTTTATTCGGCGGCCTGTACCTGCCGCATTTGCGCCGCGCGGTCTACAATGCCATAGTAGAACTCGAAGCGCTGCTTGATGCGGTTGCGCCACGTCCTTCATGTTTCACCGAGGATACCGATTTTGACGGCATTGATGAGACCTATTTGCGCAACGGCGTATTGCAAGCGGTACTGAAACTCGATCGTTTTGCCAGTATTTGCGAATTCGATGCTTATCCGCTATATCATAATTTTGGCGATACGCTTCGCAGCCAGGACGAACACTATTACCGGAAAATTCAAGCGGCCAATCGAAAAACACCCAGCCTCAACGGCAATGGTATTGCTTCAGCGCATGACCGGATCAGTTACAAGCATGAGATCACCGCCGCGGATGTCAATGCCGATGACCATCCGCGCAGCTTGTTTATCGATCGTTTGGACGGTATGTTTATCGCCTATCGTTCAATGGCGTCGGCGCTCGAAAATATTCACTTTCAATCGGAAAATACCGCGTATCCGGTTCATAAGCTGATCCTGCTCGACGATCACCGGTTGCAGGTAACTTACCGGTTCACCGCCAAGTTTGCGCACGCATTCAGCACCGAAATCAACCTGGCAATGCCGAGCTGCGACGGCATGGGCGGCCGCTATATCTTTCAAGGCAAAATTCCCGGCGGCTTTGGCCAATTACTGGAACTCTCCGCGGTGACCGAATTGACGCTCGACGACGATACCTTGGGCGGCAGCGTCACGCTGACGGCGTCGCATCCGGTTACTTTGCGCGCGCGCCCGCATTTCTCGGTATCGCAATCGGAGAGCGGTTTTGAGAAAATCATGCAAGCGGTCACGTTACTGCTTGAATGGCCGGTCGCAGCGCCGGAATTGATCGTTACTTTGGAAATCAAGCCGCGCGCAAACCATTAAAATTCCTCGATCATATTTTTAACACGCTACGACTCACCAATACGCCAATACTACTTTATGTCCGCACTCACGCATTCACCCGCCTGGCTTGCACTCAAAAAACACCATTCCGTCATGGCGCCACGGCATTTGCGCCAATTGTTCCATGACGATCCATCCCGCTTCGATAAATTCTCTTTGTGCTTCAAAGACATTCTGATGGATTTTTCGAAGCAGCCGGTTACGGCGGAAACCGTTGATTTGCTGCTTGCCTTGGCGCAACAGCAACAATTGCAAAGCTGGATCGCCCGCATGTTTTCCGGCGACAAAATCAATGCCACCGAACAACGCGCTGCTTTGCATATCGCGTTGCGCAGCGACCAGCCGGTTTATGCCGAGGGCGTGGATGTGCTGCCGGATGTCAAGCGCGTGCTCAAGCAAATCGAACGCTTTTCCATCGCCATCCAGAGCGGCGCGCGCCGGGGTTATAGCGGCAAGATCTTTACCGATGTCGTCAATATCGGCATCGGCGGCTCGGATCTCGGCCCGGTGATGGTCACCGAGGCGCTGAAACCTTATTGGGTGAACGGCATCAAGCCGCACTTCATTTCCAATATCGACGGCGCGCAATTAACCGATACGTTGCGGCATCTCAACCCGGAAACAACGTTGATCATCATCGCGTCGAAAACCTTTACCACGCAGGAAACATTGACCAATGCGCACTCCGCACGTCAATGGTTTCTGGCAAACGGCGGCAGCGAAGCAGCCATCGCGCAGCATTTCGTCGCGGTCTCGACCAACCGTGCTGCGGTGACGCAATTCGGTATCGACCCGGATAACATGTTCGAATTCTGGGATTGGGTCGGCGGCCGCTATTCGCTATGGTCGGCAATCGGTCTGCCGATCGCGTTGACTACCGGCATGGATCATTTCTATGCGCTGCTCGTCGGCGCGCGCGGCATGGACCGGCACTTCGCCACCGCACCGCTGCGACAAAACCTGCCGGTGATGCTGGGGCTGCTGGGTATCTGGCAAATTAATTTTTATGGCACCGCCAGCCATGCGGTATTGCCGTACGATCAATCGTTGCACCGTTTCCCCGCGTATTTGCAGCAACTGGAAATGGAAAGCAACGGCAAACGTATCACCCGTGACGGTGAGACCGCCGACTATGCGACCGGCGCAGTGGTCTGGGGCGAGCCGGGAACCAACGGCCAGCACGCCTTTTATCAATTACTGCATCAAGGCACGCAAACCGTCTCCGCCGATTTTCTGGCGCCGTGCCAGAGCCAATACCCGGTGGGCGATCACCACCGCATGCTGCTGGCTAATTTTTTCGCGCAAACCGAAGCGCTCATGACCGGTAAAACCGGGGAGGAGGTCCGCGCCGAATTGCAAAAACAAGGATTGAGCGGTCCAGCCCTCGAACAATTGCTGCCGCACAAGATTTTCCCCGGTAACCGCCCGACTACGTCGATTCTTTTCAAAAAACTCGATCCTGAAACACTCGGCGCGCTGATCGCGTTGTACGAACATAAGGTGTTTGTGCAAAGCGTGATCTGGAATATCAATCCGTTCGATCAATGGGGCGTGGAACTGGGTAAGCAACTCGCCGGAAAAATCCTGTCCGAACTCGACCAGACAGAGACGATTACGTCCCATGATGCATCCACCAACGGCTTGATTCAGTATTTCAAAGCGCACCGGTAACAGTTTTCATGCCGTCGCCACAATCCCTCCGCGTGCTGTTCATCACCCCGGAAGTGTTTCCGCTGTGCAAAACCGGCGGGCTAGGCGACGTCAGCGCCGCACTGCCGGCCGCATTGCGGTTGCTGCAAACCGATGTCAGGCTGCTGTTGCCGGGTTATCCGCAAGTCCTCGCAGGCGTCAAATACAAATCCAAGATCGCTGAATTTTCAACCTTACCGCACTTTCCTCCGGCTACATTGCTATCCGCGCGATTGTCGCTGAACAAAGCGGAACATATTCCGGTATTTGTGATTGATTGCCCCGGCCTCTACTGCCGCGACGGCGGGCCTTACATGGACGAATACGGCCGCGATTGGCCGGATAATGCGTTGCGCTTCGGCTTGCTGTCGAAAATCGGCGCGATCTTGAGCAGCGATATCAGTCCGATTGCCTGGCGCCCGCACATCGCGCATTGCAACGATTGGCAAAGCGGACTTACCCCCGCTTACTTGCATTTTCACAACGGTAAAAAAGCGGCCACTATCATCACCATTCATAACCTCGCGTTTCAAGGCTGTTTCCCGCCCGGAACCGTGGTGCAATTGGGATTGCCGCCCGAGAGCTTCGACATTCACGGCGCCGAATATTACGGCAATCTGTCGTTTCTCAAAGCCGGACTTTATTACGCGGACCGTCTCACCACCGTCAGCCCCAATTACGCCCAAGAGATACAGACGGAACCACTGGGGTTCGGTCTGCAAGGCCTGCTCGCCGCGCGCAGCGATCAACTGAGCGGTATCATCAACGGTATCGATACCCGGGAATGGGATCCCGCTACCGATCCTCACCTGGCGCAAAACTACAGCAGCAAAAAACTGTCCGACAAAGCCGCTAACAAAAGCGCTTTGCAGCAGCGCATGGGATTGACCGCCGATGCGGATATTCCGCTGTTCGGCATGGTAAGCCGTTTGAGTTTCCAGAAAGGCAGCGATTTGCTGATTCAGATAGCGCCGCAACTGATAAAAATACCCGCGCAACTGGTCGTGCTCGGCAGCGACCAGGCGCAACTGGAGCATCTGCTGGTGATGCTCGCGCACAGTCATCCGGATCGTATCGCCGTACGCATCGGCTATGAGGAATCTTTATCGCATCTGATCGAAGCCGGCGCCGATTGCTTTTTGATGCCGTCGCGTTTTGAGCCATGCGGGCTGAATCAAATGTACAGCCAGCGTTACGGCACTCCGCCGGTCGTGCATGCCACCGGCGGCCTGGCCGACACCGTGGTCGATTGCACACCGGAAACGCTTGCCAACAATAGCGCCAGCGGCTTCATGTTCGGCACCATGTCCGCCGATAGCTTGCTTCACGCCATTCAACGCGCCGCCGCTACCTATCACGACAAAAAAACCTGGCAGCGATTGCAGAAAAACGGCATGGCGAAAGATTTTAGCTGGCAAGCGAGTGCAATGGCTTATCTGAAAATCTACCGATCATTACTGTAAATTGGCAAAGACGATCAAACTTAAACCCGGTTCAATCATGCAGATACAAAAACAGGAGCCTAGGCTCCTGTTTTTAGATAAAGAGCCGGAAATATTAAGCGACAACTGCTTTTCTACGTCGCGCCATAAATCCCACAAGTCCTAAACCGGCCAGCAACATCGCGTATGTTTCAGGTTCCGGAACCGGTGTGACTTCAAATCCGGCATAACGCACATTGGATTGCGAATTGTTATAGAAGCCGAATTGTCCCGAGGCAAACGTGGTGTCGTTAACGGTCACGTTCCATAGCTCGGTAGCGCCTTGACTGATCACAATATGAATGTCGCCGGGCGTCAGGTTGTATTCCAGATGGAAGGTGTATTCGATATTATCAACCCAGCCTTTGGTGCTGGAATGATTGGTGGCAAGCACGCTCATGTCGCCGAAATCAACCTGATTTTCCCAAAATTCTTCCAATGATAAATCTACCAGACCATCGCCGGTCGCACCTTCAAATTTCTTGAGGGTCATCCCTTCCGTTGCGGTACGGCCTACATAGCCTTGCGACGCTTGTTTCCAGTCGAACAGATAAAAGTTACTGGAATTTTGATAACCGAAGACAAAACCCATGTAATCGTCGTCGCCGGATGTTTTAACCTTCCAGGTGCCGTCGACGGTATAGCTGCTCAGGTTTTGGTTGTTCAAAAAGAACGACGGATCGGCATTGATTACCTGTTCGACAGCGGTATTACCGGGTTCCAGCACCCAGTTGCCAGGACCTTGACCGCCTGGATAATTGAGCGTCAGTTCCGTCCAGCTTGATAAATCAACCGGCGCCGCATGAACGGCAAGTGGTGTGAGCGAAAACAATCCGGCGATTGCCAGATTGCGTATATTTTTTTTCATCATAATTAATCCCTTTAATAAAATTTTTATTTCGACAAGGCATGCCTCCATTAGCACAAACTTATTATTATCAATAAATTACCTTGTGTTTCTACGGTGAATATTTAACTGTTGACAATTTCACCAGCCTCGATCTTAATCTTTTCAGTTAAGAAATTGAATAAGTATTTTGCCGATTCATGAAAATCTTGAGAAGAAAACGATGAGGAAATGCTGATTAATTCACCGAGCAAGATGAGATGCGAGGCGGATGGAGCACAAGAACTAAGACATATCGTGAAGATAGGCAAGTTTCTGAGCACCGCTCAACGCAGCAAATCGCTTGCGCAGACAATTAATCAGCGTTGCCATAACAAAGGAAGCAAAGGAAGGCAATTTTGCCCGGCGGTTGTCTTTCCGGGCGCAACCATCAATGCACACAACCTGCCAAATAATTTCCTGACCGCGCCCGATAATTACGCGCAATCACCGCTCATACGCCAGCACCGGCGCCAGCCAGCGCTCGGCTTCTTCGACTGTCCAGCCTTTGCGTTGCGCATAGTCTTCGACCTGATCCTTGCCGATCTTGCCGACCGCAAAAAACGACGATTCCGGGTGCGAGAAGTAAAAACCGGAGACCGCGGCGGTTGGTACCATCGCAAATGATTCGGTAATGATGATGCCGGTATTCTCAGTGGCGTTCAGGGTGGCGAACAACGGTCCCTTTTCGGTGTGATCCGGACAAGCGGGATAACCCGGCGCCGGACGGATACCGAGATATTCCTCGTTGATCAATTGTTCGTTGGTCAGTTTTTCATCCTTGACGTACCCCCAGAATTCACGGCGCACGCGCATGTGCATATGTTCCGCGAACGCTTCCGCCAGCCGGTCGGCCAGTGCTTTCAATACAATTGCGCTGTAGTCGTCGTTGACCGCTTCGAATGCCTTGATGCGATCATCGATGCCGAATCCGGCGCCGACCGCGAACAAACCGATGGTATCCGGGATGCCGGTTGCTTTCGGTGCAATATAGTCGGCCAAGCAACGATTGGGTTTACCCGAGGGTTTCTGATCCTGCTGCCGCAGGCAGTGGTATACCATTGCGATTTTGCTGCGCGAAGCGTCGGTATAGATTTCGATATCGTCGCCGACCGCATTCGCCGGAAATAAACCGATCACCGCATTGGCGCCGAGCCACTTTTGCTCGACGATTTTCTTCAGCATGGCCTGCGCGTCCCGGAACAATTGGCTGGCGGTTTCGCCGACTACTTCATCGGTCAGGATATCGGGATAACGTCCGGCCAGCTCCCAAGCCTGGAAGAATGGCGTCCAGTCGATGAACGGCACGATTTTTTCCAGCGGATAATTGTTCAGTGTACGCACGCCGATCAGTTCCGGCTGATGCGGTTGATAATTCGCCCAATCGGTCTTGAACGCATTGGCGCGCGCCTCCGCCAGCGTCAACAACTTCGACGGTCCTTTCTTGTTTTTATGCTGCGTGCGGACTTTCTCGTATTCTTCCTTGATTTCGCGCACATAATTTGCGCGCAGGTCTTCGGACAGCAAATTGCTGCAGACGCCGACCGCGCGGCTCGCATCCGGCACCCATACCGTCGGCCCTTCGTAATGCGGCGCGATTTTGACAGCGGTATGCACGCGCGAAGTAGTCGCGCCGCCGATCAGCAATGGAATGGTGAAACCCTCGCGCTGCATTTCCTTGGCGACATGCGCCATTTCTTCCAGCGATGGCGTGATCAAGCCGGACAAGCCGATGATATCGGCGTTCTCGCGCCGCGCCGTTTCCAGAATTTGCGCGCTCGGCACCATCACACCCATGTTGATCACTTCGTAATTGTTGCATTGCAGCACCACGGCGACGATGTTCTTGCCGATATCGTGCACGTCGCCCTTGACGGTGGCGACGACGATCTTGCCTTTGGGTTTGTCATCGCCGAGCAATTTCTTCTCCGCCTCGATGTACGGCAGCAGATGCGCCACTGCTTGCTTCATCACCCGGGCGGATTTAACCACTTGCGGCAAAAACATTTTACCCGCGCCGAACAAATCGCCGACCACGCTCATGCCGTCCATCAGCGGCCCTTCGATAACCTGGATCGGTCGCCCGCCTTTGCGTTCGATCTCAACACGCGCTTCCTCGGTATCCACTTCGATATAGGTCGAAATGCCCCTGACCAGCGCATGCGTCAACCGCTGCTGCAGCGGCTCCTCGCGCCACGCCAAATCTTCGACCTGCTCTTTCTTCTGTCCTTTGAACTGCTCGGCGAATTCGACCAATCGCTCAGTGGCATCCGGCCGGCGGTTCAGCAGCACGTCCTCGACCCTTTCCAGTAATTCCGGCGGAATATCGGAATAAACGCCCAACTGCCCGGCGTTCACGATCCCCATCGTCATCCCCGCCTTGATCGCGTGGTACAAAAACGCCGTATGAATCGCTTCGCGGATCGGTTCGTTACCCCGGAAAGAGAACGATACGTTCGATACCCCGCCGCTCACTTTGGCGTACGGCAAGGTTTGCTTGATGGCGCGAGTCGCTTCGATGAAATCGACACCGTAGTTGTTATGTTCCTCGATACCGGTGGCGATCGCAAAGATATTCGGATCAAAAATAATGTCTTCCGGCGGGAAACCGACTTTATCGACCAGGATCCGGTAGCTGCGCGTGCAAATCTCGACTTTGCGCTGCAAGGTATCGGCCTGGCCTTGCTCGTCGAATGCCATGACGATCACGGCGGCGCCGTAACGGCGCGCCAGTTTGGCGTGATGAATGAATTCTTCCTCGCCTTCCTTCATACTGATCGAATTGATCACCGGCTTGCCCTGAATGCATTTTAATCCGGCCTCGATCACTGACCATTTGCTCGAATCGAGCATGATCGGCACGCGGCAAATATCCGGTTCGGCGGCGATCAGATTCAGGAAAGTCACCATGGCTTTCTGCGAATCCAGCATCGCTTCGTCCATGTTGATGTCGATAATCTGCGCGCCGTTTTCCACCTGGCTGCGCGCCACGCTGAGCGCTTCCGCGTAATTATCGTTCAGAATCAAACGGGCGAACGCGCGCGAACCGGTCACGTTGGTACGCTCGCCGACGTTGACGAACAACGAATCGTCGCCGATGTTCAGCGGTTCCAGTCCGGACAAGCGTAATTTTTTCGGTATTTCGGGAATCTTGCGCGGCGCGATAGCGCTCACTGCGCCGGCGATGGCTTTGATATGCGCCGGCGTGGTGCCGCAGCAGCCGCCGACGATGTTGACGAATCCCGCTTCGGCAAACCCTTTAATCTGGTTGGCGGTATATTCCGGCGTTTCATCGTAACCGGTTTCGGACAGCGGATTCGGCAACCCGGCATTGGGATGCACGCTGATATACACATCCGCAACTCCCGACAGCTCTTCGATATACGGCCGCATCAATTCTGCACCCAACGCGCAATTGATGCCGACCGACAACGGCCGGGTATGACTGATCGAATTCCAGAATGCTTCCGGCGTTTGCCCCGACAAAGTACGTCCGGAGGCATCGGTAATCGTCACCGAAATCATGATCGGCAAGCGGATGCCGTGATCCTCGAAAAATTGATCGATCGCGAACAACGCCGCCTTGGAATTCAGCGAATCGAAAATGGTTTCCACCAGCAGAATATCGACGCCGCCGTCGACCAATCCGCGAATCGATTCGGTATAGTCGGTCACCAATTGATCGAAAGTGATATTACGAAACCCCGGATCGTTGACGTCCGGAGAAATCGACGCGGTTTTGGTGGTCGGGCCGATCACGCCGGCGACAAAGCGCGGCTTGTCCGGCGTTTTCGCCTCATAAGCCTGCGCCGCCTCGCGCGCCAGCTTGGCCGAAGCAGCGTTCAATTCA
>Ga0209573_1003236_pt1 | contig 18425 bp, 31 predicted proteins | sample TNRBio252014_DNA_FD_185870 | JGI IMG/M metagenome (GOLD analysis project Ga0209573, IMG submission 185870) | Wastewater treatment Type I Accumulibacter community from EBPR Bioreactor in Madison, WI, USA - TNR Reactor_6/25/2014_ DNA (SPAdes)... | ecosystem: Engineered > Bioreactor > EBPR >...
CATAAAGTATTGTTGCAATTTTGCATCGTTTTGAAATGCCCAATAACTTACTAAAATCAGTATAGATGTAAAAAATAACGCAACGATTAACCCATTTTTAAACGTATAAATGAAGAGATCATTTTTCGTGTTTTCATTTTTACTCAAAGCAGCAAATCTTATATAACTTTGGTTTAAGCCAAATCCTCCAATAGGAATGAGAAATACAAAGAAACTATAAGCATATAAAACCAGACCCAAATCCTTTTCATTCACCAATTGTAAAGCAACCCAGGATGCCACAAAGGCCAAAACTCTTGCAGACAACATGGCTGCGAAAACACTGCTGCCACTTCGAGATAAGAAACCTTGAATAAATTCTTTGAGTCTAGTAATCATAACATTTTTATGTATAAATCGTGATATGTTTTTGCAATATGAGCTTGACTAAATTGTTCATTTGCATATTGGTGCATGGTCTTTGAATCAGCCCACTTTTTCGATTTGAGATTGAGGATTTGATGTGCTAATGCAGATTCGTCTTTTGGATTTATCAATACTCCAAAGTCTTCGGGAAAATATTCTTCAATTCCTCCAACACGAGTAGAAATTACCGGAATTCCACAAGAAAACGATTCTAAAATCACACAAGGTAAATTCTCATAATTACTGAATAAAATAAAAGCATCTGCATTTTGAAGAAAGGGTAACATGTCACTTTGTGGCATATGATGTATAAATTGTATTTGTTCGTCTTTTAATTGTAATAATTTTATTTTTTTCTCAAAAGGTTCCATGGTGCCACCTAGAAAATACATTTTAAAATCAAAATTAGATTGTTGGAGTCTTCCTAAAACATTCAAAATACCACTGATATTTTTGATGGAATCATCCAAACTGGAAATATGAATCAAGGTTAAGGTGTCGTTTTGATGCGTATTTGGCACAAATAATTCTGTATTTACTACATTTGGAACAGGAAAATAATTCCCTTTTAAACCAAATTCAATCATGGATTTTGCCAAATGTTTGGTAACTGGACAAATATAAGAAGCCTGACTTGTAATCAATTTGGAAACCCATTTTTCTATTTTCCCAATATTTGAATTGTTTATTTTTTGATAACCACTCCAATGTTCCGTAATCAAGTATTTTTTACCTTTAAAAATTTTGAAATACAAAGCCACAAGGCCACTAGCGTATAGTTTGTTGAGATGTATCAAATCAAATGATCCAATTTTTTTAAAAATTTGATGATAAGCTTTGAGATACCAAATTGTTTTACAGAAAAGTGAATCAGAAAATGGAATATAAGCGATGTGAATTTCAATGCCATTTTGAACTTTGAATTCTAATTCGATACGATGTTTTAAATTTGGATCACTGATGACATGTACAAGGCTTACTTGATGTAAGGTAGCAACCGCTTCAGCATGTCTTTGGATAAAATCTCCCAATACAGGAAAAACGCGAGAAGGAAACCAACTAGTCAAAAATAAAATATGAAGCTTTTTTGTGTCCAAAATGTTAATTTAACCTTGCAAATTAAGGAAAATTTATACAAATAAGCATTAAGTTTGTATTTTTGCCCGCATGAACCTAAAACACATATTTTTTGACTTGGATCAAACCCTTTGGGATTTTGATTTGAATTCGGAATTGGCTTTTCAAAAATGTTTTGAAAATCAAAATATTAATCTCGATTTTCAAAAATTCATTGCTGTTTATGGACCTGTAAATGAATCCTATTGGAAACTATACGGGGAAGGAAAAGTTACCAAAGAAGAATTGAAATATGCTCGTTTGAGAGATACTTTTAATGCATTGCAGTATGAAATATCTGACGAAGCAATTGATGAATTAGCTGATACTTATTTGGAAATTTTACCACATTTCAATCATTTGCATCAGGGAACAATTGAAATATTGGATTATCTACATCCCAAATTCAAAATACACATTATTACCAATGGGTTTAATGAAGTCTCCTTTCGAAAAATTGAACTTTCCGGGATTGCCAAATATTTTGATAAAATTATAACTTCGGAAAATGCCGGAGCCAAGAAACCAAATCCTCTAGTTTTTCATTACGCATTAAATGAAGCCAAAGCCTTTCCACATGACAGTATCATGATTGGAGATAATTTTGAAGCCGATGTAAAGGGCGCTTTATCCGTGGGCATGAAAGCTATTCATTACAATTATTTGGATAAAATTGTAGATGAAGAAGTAGAAACAATCAAATATTTGACAGAATTAAAGGCGTATTTTTAATAGTAATTTTTAAAATTTCACACTTTCAACCTTCTAATTTCTAATTTCTAATTTCAATTTAGTAACCATATTTCTCCTTCCATCTTACCGCTAAAAAATCACGTAACGATTTTTCTTTTGCATTTTGTCCGGGAAGATACAAGGCTGTTCCGCTTATTTCAGTTGGAAGAAACTCCTGATTGATAAAATTTCCCTCAAACTGATGTGCATATTGATAGTTTTGACCGTAATTGAGTTCCTTCATCAATTTGGTCGGCGCATTGCGAAGATGCAGTGGTACGGGTAAATCACCTGTTTTTTGAACCAAAGCCATGGCTTCCTCAATAGCCATATAAGAGGCATTACTTTTGGGAGAAGTTGCGAGATACACGGCACATTGACTCAAAATAATCCTAGATTCCGGATATCCGATACTACTAACAGCGTCAAAAGTGGCATTGGCAAGAATTAATGCATTGGGATTGGCATTGCCGATATCTTCTGCAGCCAAAATAACCATTCTTCGCGCAATAAATTTGACATCTTCTCCACCGGTTAACATCCTAGCCAACCAATAGACTGCCGCATTGGGATCACTTCCACGCATGGATTTGATAAATGCTGAAATAATGTCGTAATGTTGTTCGCCTGTTTTATCATATCGGGACAAATTACTTTGTACTTTATCCAATACCATTTGATTGGTAATAACAATTGGTTCTTGTTCAGTTGTAACCACCAATTCAAATATATTAAGCAGCTTTCTGGCATCACCACCCGACAAGTGTAAAAGTGCATCTGTTTCTTTGAGTTTAATTTTTTTATTTTTAAGCATTTCATCTTTGACCAATGCTACTTTGATCAAGTCCTCCAAATTCTTTTTAGAAAAAGAGTTCAGCACATAAACCTGACAACGAGAAAGCAAAGCAGGGATGACTTCAAAACTAGGATTTTCAGTAGTAGCACCTATAAGGGTAACCCAACCTTTTTCAACAGCACCCAAAAGAGAATCTTGTTGTGATTTACTAAAACGATGAATTTCATCAATAAAGAGAATCGGATTTTTAACAGTAAAAAGTCCGGCTTCCTTTTTAGCTAGATCTATAACATCTCTTACATCTTTTACACCGCTTTTGATAGCACTTAAAGAAAAGAAAGGCCTTTTGCTTTCTTGAGCTATGATTTGAGCCAAGGTGGTTTTACCGGTTCCGGGCGGACCCCAAAAAATCAAGGAAGGAATTACCCCTTGCGAAATTCCGGCGTGGAGAAAACCATTTTTTCCTACAATATGTTCTTGCCCAATATAATCTTCCAGAGATTGAGGACGTATGCGTTCGGCTAAAGGTGTGTTCATGAGGTAAAAATAGTAAAGATTCATCATATTATTGCTTACATATTTTTTTTTGATACCACTTTTTTTTAGGAACACCTATATATAATATGGTATACAAAAGTAATTTTCATTTTATTGAAACTAAATTTTAATTCTCAAAACCAAATGATTGTAGCATTTGGAATGGTTTACAATAAATTGAAAATATTTTTCAAATAATATTTGCACAATAAAATTATTGTCTTACATTTGCAAACTCTTAAAACAAGAGAAAAAATTTAATTAATAGTTTAATTTTAACTTTAGTATGCCAACCATACAGCAATTAGTACGCATCGGAAGAACCAAAACAACTAAGAAGTCTAAATCGGCTGCTTTGAATTCTTGTCCACAACGTCGTGGTGTATGTACTCGTGTTTATACTACAACTCCAAAAAAACCAAACTCAGCCATGCGTAAAGTAGCGCGTGTTCGTTTGACTAATGGAAATGAGGTTAACGCGTATATACCAGGTGAAGGACATAATTTACAAGAGCACTCGATAGTATTAGTTAGAGGTGGACGTGTGAAAGATTTGCCAGGGGTTCGTTACCATATCGTTCGTGGGGCATTGGATACTGCCGGAGTAGAAGGCAGAAGACAACGTCGTTCGAAATATGGTTCAAAACGTCCAAAACCCGGACAAGCAGCAGCACCAGTAGCCAAAAAAGGTAAGAAAAAATAATTCATAACAATCTCAGTAGTTTACTGAAATCCTTTTTACTGTTCATCTATAGTATTGTGCAATTCTTTGCATGGATTTTCGTATATTACAATTAAATAAATTTTTTTCATCATGAGAAAAAGGAGAGCAAAAAAAAGAATCCTTTTGCCGGATCCTAAATTCAATGATCAATTAGTCACAAGATTTGTCAACAATCTAATGTGGGATGGTAAAAAATCTATCGCTTTCGATATTTTTTACGACGCTTTGGATATTGTTGAAACCAAAAAGACAGACGAAACCAAAACTTCGTTGGATATATGGAAAGAAGCTCTTTCCAATGTGATGCCACAAGTTGAGGTACGAAGCAAGAGAATTGGAGGCGCAAACTTCCAAATTCCTATGCAAATTCGTCCCGATAGAAAAGTGGCAATGGCTATCAAATGGTTGATTTCTTATTCGAGAAAACGCAATGAGAAAACCATGGCTCAAAAATTGGCTTCCGAAATTTTAGCTGCGGCTAAAGAAGAAGGTGCAGCCGTTAAGAAAAGAATGGATACTCACAAAATGGCTGAGGCCAATAAAGCGTTCTCACACTTTAAAGTATAATCATGGCTAGAGATTTAAAATATACGAGAAATATTGGTATTGCCGCCCACATTGATGCGGGAAAGACGACCACTACGGAGCGTATTCTGTATTATACTGGTGTAAGCCATAAAATAGGAGAGGTTCACGAAGGAACTGCTACTATGGATTGGATGGAGCAAGAACAAGAACGTGGGATTACCATTACTTCTGCTGCTACTCATTGCAAATGGAAATACAGAAACGAAGAATACACCATCAATATTATTGACACTCCTGGTCACGTAGATTTTACCGTAGAGGTAGAACGTTCTTTACGTGTATTAGACGGTGTTGTTGCGCTTTTTAGTGCTGTGGATGGAGTAGAACCACAATCTGAAACCGTTTGGAGACAAGCCGATAAGTATCGTGTACCTCGTTTAGGTTTTGTGAATAAAATGGACCGTCAAGGAGCCGATTTTTTCAATGTTTGTAATCAAATTGAAGAAATGTTGGGTGGAAATGCAGTTCCCTTACAAGTGCCTATTGGAAATGAGGAACATTTCAAAGGTGTTGTTGATTTGATTTCTAAAAAAGGTATGGTATGGAATGAAGCCGATCAAGGTATGACTTTTACTGAAGTTGAAATTCCAGCCGATATTATAGAAGATGTCAACAAGTACAGAGCCAAACTTATCGAAGCTGTAGCCGAGTACGATGAAAAATTATTAGAAAAATTCTTCGATGATGAAGATTCTATCACTGAAGATGAAATAATAGCCGCTTTAAGAGCAGCAACTATTGATATGAAGATTATCCCAATGTTGTGTGGATCTTCATTCAAAAACAAAGGAGTACAAACCATGTTGGATGCAGTAATGCGATACATGCCTTCTCCATTGGATGTGGAAGCTATCGAAGGAGTTAATCCGGAGACAGGAAAACCAGAATCCAGAAAACCAAGTGCTACTGAACCTTTTGCTTCATTAGCTTTCAAAATTGCTACCGATCCATATGTTGGACGTCTTGCTTTCTTCAGAGTTTATTCAGGTCAATTGGACGCAGGTTCATATGTGTTAAATACTCGTTCAGATAAAAAAGAACGTATTTCACGTATTTATCAAATGCATGCCAATAAACAAGAACCTATAGATAGAATCGAAGCAGGTGATATTGGAGCAGCTGTTGGGTTTAAAGATATTCGTACCGGTGATACTTTATGTGATGAAAAACATCCTATCGTATTGGAATCTATGTCTTTCCCAGAACCAGTAATTGGTATTGCGGTTGAACCCAAAACCAAAGCCGATGTCGATAAACTAGGTGTAGCTTTAGGAAAATTAGCAGAAGAAGATCCAACATTCCAAGTAAGAACTGATGAAGCTTCAGGGCAAACCATTATTTCAGGTATGGGTGAGCTTCATTTGGAAATTATTGTTGATCGGTTAAAACGCGAATTTAAAGTTGAGGTAAACGAGGGACAACCTCAAGTAGAATACAAAGAAGCTTTAACAGCTTCAGTTACACATAGAGAAGTTTATAAAAAACAATCTGGTGGACGTGGTAAATTTGCAGATATTATATTTGAGTTAGGCCCTGCTGATGAAGGTGTAGAAGGATTACAATTTGTCGATGTTGTCAAAGGTGGTAACATTCCAAAAGAATTTATTCCTTCTGTAGAGAAAGGATTTAAAGCTTCAATGAAAGTTGGACCTTTAGCCGGATTCGAAATCGACAGTATGAAAGTTACTTTATCAGATGGATCTTATCACGCAGTTGACTCCGATCAATTGTCATTTGAATTAGCAGCTAAAATGGGATTCAGAGAAGTAGGACGTAAAGCAGGAGCAGTATTATTAGAACCTATTATGAAATTGGAAGTTGTTACTCCCGAAGAAAACATGGGTTCAATAGTGGGAGATTTGAATCGACGTAGAGGAAGCGTTAGTAGTATGGATGATAGAGCCGGAGCCAAAGTAATTAAAGCTACTGTTCCATTATCAGAGATGTTTGGTTATGTAACCACTTTGAGAACGTTATCTTCTGGTAGAGCAACCTCTTCTATGGAGTTTTCACATTACCATGAAACACCTAAGAATATTGCTGAAGAAGTAATTGCAAAAACAAACGGAAAATAATTTAATAGTTTTTAGCTATAAAGCTAAAATCAAAGACCAATAAACATGAGTCAAAAAATTAGAATCAAATTAAAATCTTACGATTACAACCTAGTTGATAAATCAGCTGAGAAAATCGTAAAAACTGTGAAAAGTACAGGAGCAGTTGTAAACGGACCAATTCCACTTCCAACTCATAAAAAGATTTTTACCGTTTTACGTTCTCCACACGTAAACAAGAAAGCAAGAGAACAGTTTCAATTGAGCTCTTATAAAAGAGTATTGGATATTTACAGTTCTTCCTCCAAAACAATCGATGCATTGATGAAATTGGAGTTACCAAGTGGTATTGAAGTTGAAATCAAAGTATGATAAGACACTTGATGCATCGCATTCAAACTAAGAATAATTAATAATAATAATCATAACAATGTCTGGGTTAATAGGTAAAAAAATCGGAATGACTAGTCTTTATGACGAGAATGGAAAGAATATTCCATGTACCGTTATACAAGCAGGGCCATGCGTAGTTACCCAAGTCAGAACCAGTGAGGTTGACGGGTATGACGCCGTTCAACTTGGTTTCGATGACAAAAAAGAGAAATCCACTACCAAAGCTTTACAAGGTCACTTTAAGAAAGCAGGTACTTCTCCTAAAAAGAAAGTCGTTGAATTCAAGTATTTTGAACAAGAGTTAAAATTAGGAGATACAGTATCAGTAGATTTATTTGTAGAAGGTGAATTTGTTGATGTGGCTGGAATCTCTAAAGGAAAAGGATATCAAGGTGTTGTAAAACGTCACCATTTTGCAGGAGTTGGACAAGCTACTCACGGTCAACATAACCGTTTGAGAGCACCGGGATCTGTTGGAGCTTCTTCTTGGCCTTCACGTGTTTTCAAAGGAATGCGTATGTCAGGTAGAATGGGTGGAGACAAAGTGAAAGTTCAAAATCTAAGAGTAGTTAAAGTTCTTCCGGAACAAAACCTTCTAATTGTTAAAGGTGCAGTTCCAGGACACAAAGACTCTTATATAATCATAGAGAAATAATGAAAGTAGCTGTTTTAGATATTAAAGGCAAAGTTACCGGAAAAGAGATAGATCTTTCTGATGACATATTTGGAATTGAACCAAATGAACATGCTATTTATTTAGATGTTAAACAATTTTTGGCAAACCAAAGACAAGGTACTCACAAATCTAAAGAGAGAGCTGAGGTTGCATATAGTACTCGAAAAATTAAAAAACAAAAAGGTACTGGTACTGCTCGCGCAGGAAGTAGAAAATCTCCTGTTTTTGTCGGTGGTGGTCGCGTTTTTGGACCTAAACCTAGAGATTACTCTTTTAAATTGAATAAAAACACGAAACGTTTGGCAAGAAAATCGGCTTTGAGTTTGGCGGCTAAAAATAACGGAATCGTAGTTCTTGAAAATTTTGAGTTTAATCAACCCAAAACTAAAGATTTTAAAGCAATTTTAAAGGCATTGAATATCGAAGACAAAAAAACAATCTTTGTCTTGGATGGACCAAATAATAATGTATATTTGTCGGCACGCAATTTATCGGCCGTAAACACTGTAATAGGCTCATCAATAAGCACTTACAACATTATGAATGCTCAGAAAATTGTATTTTTAGAAGGAGCATTAGAAGAATTTCAAGCTAATTTAAGTAAATAGTACGAAGATGAGTATATTAATTAAACCCATAATTACCGAAAAAGCGACTGCTGAAAGTGAGTTGTTTAGCCGATATGGATTTATTGTTGACAAAAAAGCCAATAAATTACAAATCAAAAAGGCCATTGAAGATGCTTATAACGTAGCTGTTGAAGATGTACGTACAATGAATTATCCTTTTGAAAGAAAAACGAAGTATACTAAAAAAGGAGTAGTAACCGGTAAAACCGGTGGTTTCAAAAAAGCAATTATTCAACTTGCTGAAGGAAATTCAATTGATTTTTATAATAAATTATAATCTTGAATAAAGATGTCTGTTAGAAAATTAAAACCAATAACACCGGGTCAGCGTTTTAGAGTTGTCAATGAGTTCGACGCCATTACAACTGATAAGCCGGAAAAGAGCTTGCTCGTTCCGTATAAAAAATCCGGAGGTCGAAACAATTCGGGGAAAATGACCATGAGATACATGGGAGGTGGTCATAAACAAAAATATCGTGTTATCGATTTCAAAAGAGAAAAAGATAATATTCCCGCTACCATTAAATCTATAGAATACGATCCGCATAGAACTGCATTTATTGCTTTGGTTTATTATGCTGATGGTGAAAAAAGATATATCATCGCTCAAGCTGGTTTAGAAGTAGGTCAAACTATTTTATCAGGTGACGAAGCAAAACCAAATGTTGGTAATGCTATGAAATTAGGTAAAATGCCTCTTGGTTCTACTGTATCATGTGTAGAATTACGTCCAGGACATGGCGCTCAAATAGTAAGAAGTGCCGGTACTTTTGCACAATTGGTTGCTAAAGAAGGTAAATATGTAATTTTGAGATTGCCTTCAGGTGAATCAAGAATGATTTTAGCTGAATGTAAAGCAACTATTGGAGTGGTTTCCAACTCAGATCATCAATTGATTGTATCAGGTAAAGCTGGTAGAAGTAGATGGTTGGGTAGAAGACCAAGAACTAGACCGGTCGTAATGAACCCTGTTGATCACCCCATGGGTGGTGGGGAAGGTAGAGCTTCCGGAGGACATCCAAGATCTAGAAATGGTGTACCTGCTAAAGGATTTAGAACACGTTCTAAAACTAAAGCTAGTAATAAACATATTGTAGAACGTAGAAAAAAATAAAACATAAATAGATGGCACGTTCACTGAAAAAAGGACCTTATGTTTTTCATAAGTTAGAGTTAAAAGTTCAACAAAATAATGAATCTGGAAAAAAGACAGTCATTAAGACTTGGTCAAGAGCTTCCATGATTACACCCGATTTTGTTGGTCAAACCATAGCAGTCCACAATGGAAAAACCTTTGTACCGGTTTATGTAACCGAGAATATGGTAGGACATAAATTAGGAGAGTTTTCACCCACCAGAACCTATAGAGGTCATGGTGCAGATAAGAAGAAAAAATAAAAGCAGTAAGTAATGGGAGTTCGTAAAAAAGAAGCAGCATTAGCTCGCAAAGATGCCAATAAAGCAATCATTTCTGCTAAATTAAGAAATGTACCCACTTCTCCTCGTAAGATGAGATTGGTAGCAGACCTTGTTAGAGGTGTAGATGTGGATAAAGCATTGAACATCTTGAAATTTAGCACAAAAGAGGCTTCAATTAATCTGGAAAAACTATTGTTGTCAGCGATTGCCAATTGGCAAGCTGCTAATAAAGATAGCAATATTGAAGATGCAGGTTTATACGTAAGCAAAGTATTTGTTGACGGTGGTAGTATGTTAAAAAGAATATCACCTGCTCCACAAGGACGTGCACACAGAATTAGAAAACGTTCTAATCACGTTACTGTGATTTTAGGGACTAAAAATGTAAGTAAATAATTAAGTAGGTCATGGGACAAAAGACAAATCCAATAGGTAACAGATTAGGAATTATCAGAGGATGGGAATCCAACTGGTATGGTGGTGATAACTATGGTGATAAAATTGCCGAAGACGATAAAATCAGAAAATACGTTTTTACCCGTTTGGCAAAAGCTAGTGTTTCTCAGGTTATTATTGAAAGAACGCTGAAAATCGTAACCATTACAATTACTACAGCTAGACCTGGAATCATCATAGGTAAAGGTGGACAAGAAGTAGACTTACTTAAAGAAGAGTTGAAGAAAATTACCGGTAAAGATATTCAAATCAATATTTTTGAAATCAAACGTCCGGAATTGGATGCCAAATTAGTAGGAGCAAATATCGCTAGTCAAATTGAAAATCGTATTTCTTTCAAAAGGGCGATTAAAATGGCAATGGCTAGTACGATGAGAATGAATGCTGAAGGTATTAAAGTTCAAATCTCTGGACGTCTAGGTGGTGCCGAGATGGCTCGTTCCGAAAACTTTAAAGAAGGACGTATTCCATTATCTACTTTTAGAGCTGATATTGATTATGCACTTGTTGAAGCGCATACAACTTACGGTAGAATTGGTATTAAGGTTTGGATTATGAAAGGTGAAGTCTACGGAAAAAGAGATCTTTCACCTCTTGTAGGAATGAGCGTTAAATCGGAGACCAAATCAAGAGATAATAATAAAAAAGGTAGAGGACCACGCAGAAGATAATAACCTTTTTAAAAATTAAAGCAAAATGTTACAACCTAAGAGAGTTAAATTTCGTAAAGTTCAGAAAGGAAAAGGTTCTTTACATGGTATTTCACAAAGAGGACACCGATTATCCAATGGTGCTTTCGGAATAAAATCAATGGATCAAGATCTTTTAACTTCACGTCAGATCGAAGCTGCCCGTGTAGCTGCTACGCGTTACATGAAAAGACAAGGTCAATTATGGATCAAAATATTCCCAGATAAACCTATTACTAAGAAACCTCTTGAGGTTCGTATGGGTAAAGGTAAAGGAGCTCCAGAATACTTTGTAGCTGTTATCAAACCTGGTCGAATTTTATTTGAAGTAGGTGGAGTGCCTTTAGAAGTTGCAAAAGAAGCTTTGCGTCTAGCAGCTCAAAAGTTACCTGTGAAAACCAAGTTTGTCGTGTCAAACGATTTTGATTATAATGCATAAATAGGAATTTAAAATGAAAAATTCAGATATAAGAGATTTGTCAGTAGCTGATTTGAATGAGAAATTGGCAAGTTTAAGAAAGGAATATTCCGAATTAAAAATTTCTCATACCGTTTCTGCATTAGAGAATCCTATGCAAATTAGAGTTTTGAGAAAAACTATTGCAAGAATAGCAACTGAGTTGTCAAACAGAGAATTACACAATTCATAAAAGCAAGTAAGATGTCAGAAAGAAATTTAAGAAAAGAGCGTATCGGGATTGTATCCAGTAATAAAATGGATAAATCTATCGTTGTTTCTGAAGTAAAAAGAATGAAACACCCTATGTACGGTAAATTCGTATTGAATACAAAAAAATATGTAGCTCATGACGAGAAAAATGATTGCCAAGAGGGTGATAAAGTACGTATTATGGAAACTCGTCCAATGAGTAAATCCAAAAGATGGAGATTAGTAGAAATCATAGAAAGAGCTAAATAGTCATGTTACAACAAGAATCCAGATTAAAAGTAGCCGATAACACAGGAGCCAAAGAAGTTCTCGTTATCAGAGTGTTAGGTGGTACTAAAAAGAGATATGCTTCATTAGGCGACAAAATTGTTGTGGCTGTTAAAGATGCTACTCCCAATGGTATGATCAAAAAAGGTCAAGTTGCCAAAGCTGTTGTTGTAAGAACAGTTAAGGAAGTGAGAAGAAAAGATGGTTCTTACATACGTTTTGATGATAACGCTTGTGTTATTTTAGATAATAACTCAGGTGAAATGAAAGGAACACGTGTATTTGGTCCAGTAGCAAGAGAATTAAGAGATAAGAAATTTATGAAGATTGTATCACTGGCACCAGAGGTACTATAATAGTAATAAACCAATGACAAAATTTAAAATTAAATCCGGTGACTTCGTACAGGTAATGTCTGGAGAAAACAAAGGCCAAAAAGGAAAAGTCCTTAAAGTTATTGTTGACAAAAGTCAAGCTGTAGTTGAAGGTGTAAACATGGTTTCTAAGCATAAAAAACCTAGTGCACAAAGTCCTCAAGGTGGAATCGAAAAAATAGAAGCCCCTTTACATATTTCCAATCTTATGATTGTTGAAAATGGTAAACCTGTGAGAGTAGGTTACAGAGAAGAAAACGGTAAGAAAATTAGATTTTCTAAAAAATCTGACAAAGCGATATAAAGATGAGTTATATTCCAAGACTAAAACAAGAATACCAAGACAAAGTAGTTAAAGAACTATTTCAAGAGTTTGGTTATAAAAGTATCATGCAAGTTCCAAGACTACAAAAAATTGTAGTGAGTAAAGGAGTTGGGGCTGCTACTGCCGATAAGAAATTAATCGAATATGCAGTAGAAGAATTGACCATGATTACGGGACAAAAATCTGTGGTGACAATGTCTAAAAAAGACGTTGCATCATTTAAACTTCGTAAAGGTGTACCTATTGGAACAATGGTTACTTTAAGAGGTAACAAGATGTATGAATTTTTAGATAGATTTGTAACCGTTTCTCTACCACGTGTTCGTGATTTTGACGGTATCAGTACAACATCTTTTGATGGAAGAGGCAATTATAATATGGGTGTTAAAGAACAAATTATATTCCCTGAAATCAATATTGACAAAGTGCACAAAATCAATGGTATGGATATCACTTTTGTAACATCGGCTACTACCGATAAGGAAGCGTTATCTTTACTAAAATCCTTAGGTTTACCTTTTAAAAAGTAATAGAATTATGGCTAAAGAATCAATGAAAGCCCGTGAGGTTAAAAGAAATAAGTTGGTAGAAAAATATGCTGCAAAACGTAAAGCATTATTGGAAGCTGGAGATTATGTAGGCTTACAAGAACTACCCAAAAATGCTTCTCCGGTAAGATTACACAATCGTTGTAAATTAACCGGAAGACCTAAAGGGTATATGAGAACCTTCGGAATTTCTCGTGTTACTTTTAGAGAAATGGCAAACAAAGGATTAATTCCCGGCGTAAGAAAAGCTAGTTGGTAATCCATTAATTTTAGAACCGAATGAAAGCCCTATAAATTTACGTTAGGGAACTACATTTATCCTATATTATAACAAATAAGAATTTATAAATGAACACAGATCCAATTGCAGATTATCTAACTAGACTTAGAAATGCATTGCACGCCGGACATAGAGTAGTTGAAATTCCGGCCTCTAATATCAAAAAAGAAATCACTAAGATTCTTTTTGATCAAGGCTACATTTTAAGCTACAAATTTCTTGAAGACAAAAAACAAGGGAGTATCAAAATAGCTTTGAAGTATAACAAAATTACCAATACTTCCGTAATCAAAAAGTTACAAAGAGTGAGTACACCTGGTTTGAGAAAATATGTTAGTTCAACCGAAATGCCACGTATTTTAAACGGTTTGGGTGTTGCTATCATTTCTACCTCACATGGTGTTATGACAGGAAAACAAGCCAAGAAAGAGAATGTTGGTGGTGAGGTTTTATGCTATATTTATTAATAACTGAATTTAAGAGAAATGTCAAGAATAGGTAAAAATCCAATTACAATTCCTAGTGCAGCTACAGTTGAATTAAAAGATAACTTCATTACTGTTTCTGGTAAACTAGGTAAATTAACTCAAGATTTCAGCGACGTTGAAGTTAAAATAGAAGATGGTGTATTAACTGTTTCTCGTGCTTCAGACGATAAAATTACCAGAGCCAAACACGGGCTTTACAGAGCTTTAATAAACAATATGATTGAAGGTGTAACCAACGGTTTCACTAAAGAATTAGAATTAGTTGGGGTAGGATATAGAGCTTCAAACCAAGGTCAGAGATTGGAATTAGCATTAGGGTATTCTCACAATATCGCCATTGAAATTTGTCCTGAAGTACAGGTAGAAACCATCAATGAAAAAGGTAAGAATCCGATTATCAAATTAACATCTTACGATAAACAATTATTAGGTCAAGTAACTGCTAAAATTAGAGGTTATAGAAGACCAGAACCTTACAAAGGAAAAGGTGTTAAATTCGTAGGAGAAGTATTAAGAAGAAAAGCAGGTAAAACAGCCTAATTAGTATAGTATTATGGGATTAACTAAATTAGAAAGAAGAATCAGAATTAAGCAGAGAATTCGCAAAATCGTGAATGGTACTGCCGAAAAACCAAGATTGAGTGTTTATAGAAGTAATAAAGAAATCTATGCTCAATTGGTAGACGATGTAACAGGTAAAACACTTGCTTTTGCATCTTCAAGAGAAAGTATCTTTAAGTCTTTTGAGGGCAATAAAGTTTCAATGGCTGTTGCTGTTGGGAAAAGTATCGCCGAAAAAGCCTCTAAAGTTGGAATCAGTGACTGTGCTTTTGATAGAAACGGTTATTTGTATCATGGTAGAGTAAAAGCATTAGCAGACGCTGCAAGAGAAGGTGGTTTAAAATTTTAAGAATAAAATTATGTTTCAAAAATATAACAACGTTGAAAGAGTTAAGCCAAGTGGCTTAGAATTAAAAGACCATTTGGTAGGTGTTCAAAGAGTTACCAAAGTAACCAAGGGAGGTAGAGCTTTCGGTTTTTCAGCTATCGTTGTAGTTGGAGACGGTAATGGGGTTGTCGGTCATGGATTGGGAAAATCTAATGACGTATCAACCGCAATTGCCAAAGCAATTGAAGCCGGCAAAAAGAATTTGGTTAGAATTCCTATTGCAAACCAAACCGTTCCTCACGAACAAAAAGGTAAATTTGGAGGTGCTAAAGTTTTCTTGAAACCTGCCTCTTCGGGTACTGGAGTTATCGCTGGTGGAGCTGTTCGTGCCGTATTGGAATCTGTTGGCGTACACAATGTACTTTCAAAATCTCAAGGTTCTTCCAATCCTCATAATGTGGTTAAAGCTACTCTTGATGCTTTGTTACAATTGAGAAGCCCTGAAATGATTGCACAAGAACGTGGTATTTCATTAGATAAACTTTTTAAAGGATAAATTTATAAGCAATGGCTAAGTTATTAATAAAACAAGTTAGAAGTACCATCAAAAGACCAGCCGATCAAAAAAAGGTAATGGAGTCTTTAGGATTGAGAAAAATTAATCATCAAGTAGAACATGATGCAACTCCCTCAATTTTAGGAATGGTTAATAAAGTAAAACATTTAGTTTCTGTAACAGAAATTTAATACATAAAATAGATGGAATTAAATAATCTTACACCTGCAAAAGGTTCAACACATTTAAGTAAACGAATTGGTAGAGGTTCAGGATCCGGTAAAGGTGGAACTTCAACCAAAGGACATAAAGGTGCCAAATCTCGTTCTGGTTATTCCAAGAAAATTGGTTTTGAAGGAGGTCAAATGCCTTTACAAAGACGTTTGCCTAAATTTGGATTTAAAAATATCAATAGAGTTGAATATTTAGGTATTAATATTGACACTTTACAAAATTTAGTTGATAACGGTAAAGTTTCTGACACTATTGATATGGAAGTATTGATGGCCAACGGAATTGCTCATAAAAATGACCTAATTAAAATATTAGGTAGAGGTGAGCTAAAAGCTAAACTTAACGTAATTGCTCACAAATTTACTGCCTCTGCCAAAGAAGCAATTGAAAAAGTGGGTGGTTCTGTTCAAGAATTAAACTAGACTTATGAATAAATTCATTACAACCATTAAAAATATTTGGAAAATTGAAGAGCTTAGAAATAAGCTCATTCTTACTTTAGCTTTTATGGCGGTATACCGTTTTATGGCTCAAGTTGCACTTCCAGGTATTGATGAATCTCAACTAGGTGCCAATTCCAACACACAAGGCGGTTTATTAGGTATCATTAATGCTTTCACAGGTGGTGCATTTTCTAGTGCGTCTGTTATGGCACTTGGTGTAATGCCTTATATTTCTGCATCCATTGTTGTTCAATTAATGGGACTTGCTGTTCCTTATTTACAAAAGTTGGATAAAGAGGGAGAAAGTGGTAGAAATAAAAAGAATCAAATCACGCGTTGGTTGACTATTTTAATTACCTTGGTACAAGGACCTGCTTATATTTCGAATCTGGGCAGAATTGGAATTCCCGAAAGTGCATTCATGATGGGGCATGGAGGAACCTTTTTCTTTTCATCAATGATATTATTGATGACAGGATCTATTTTTGCCATGTGGTTAGGAGAGAAAATAACCGATAAAGGTATTGGAAACGGTATTTCTTTATTGATTATGGTAGGTATCATTGCTCGCTTTCCAGGAGCCTTTTTAAATGAGGTTACTTCAAGACAAAGTGCTGGTAACGGTGCCTTTATCATGATATTGTTAGAAATTGTATTATGGTTTGCTGTAATTGTAGCTTCTATATATTTAGTAACAGCCGTTAGACGTATATCTGTTCAATATGCAAAAAGAACAGTTGTAGGTGCTATAAAAACGGTTGGAAGCGCTAGAGATTATATCCCTTTGAGATTAAACGCATCTGGTGTAATGCCAATCATTTTTGCTCAAGCATTAATGTTTGTTCCCGGATTAATGGCTCAATCTCAAAATGAAACACTTCAAGCCATCGGAATACATTTTCAAAACATGTTCGGATTTTGGTATAATGTATTATTTGGATTGATGATTATTATCTTCAGTTATTTTTATACGGCTATTACTATACCTACCAATAAGATGGCTGATGATTTGAAAAGAGGAAATGGGTTTATTCCCGGTGTAAAACCAGGTCATGATACTGCTGAACATATGGATACCATATTATCTCGTATCACATTACCAGGTTCTATCTTCCTTGTATTATTAGCAGTTTTACCAGCTTTAGCATATCAATTAGGCATCCAACAAAATTGGGCGATGTTTTACGGTGGAACTTCTTTAATCATCATGGTTGGTGTAGCCATTGATACTATTCAACAAATCAACGCTTATTTGTTAAATCATCATTATGATGGTTTGATGAAATCAAGTACAACCAGAAGAGCAAAATAGTAAATTCATATGGCTAAGCAATCAGCAATCGAACAAGACGGATCTATCACTGAAGCATTATCCAATGCGATGTTCAGAGTTGAGTTGGAAAATGGTCACGTAGTTACCGCTCATATTTCAGGTAAAATGAGAATGCATTACATTAAATTACTACCTGGAGATAAAGTAAAATTAGAGATGAGTCCTTATGACCTATCAAAAGCAAGAATTACATATAGATATTAATAACAAAGCAAACGAATGAAAGTTAGAGCTTCAATTAAGAAAAGATCAGCCGACGATGTGATAGTTCGTCGTAAAGGTAGATTATACGTAATCAACAAACAAACTCCAAGAAACAAACAAAGACAAGGATAATTATGGCAAGAATAGCAGGTATTGATATTCCTAATAATAAAAGAGGAGTCATTGCATTAACTTACATCTTTGGCATCGGCAAAAGTCGTGCACAAGAAATTTTGGCGAATGCTAAAGTAGATGAAAACATCAAAGTTTCCGATTGGAATGATGATCAGATTGCCCATATTCGTGAGCAAGTTGGTCAATATACCATCGAAGGTGAATTACGTTCTGAAGTCCGTATGGACATCAAACGTTTGATGGATATCGGTTGTTATCGTGGTATACGTCACAGAAGTGGTTTACCCTTACGTGGTCAACAAACCAAGAACAACTCTAGAACCAGAAAAGGTAAACGTAAAACTGTTGCGAATAAAAAAATAGCAACTAAATAATTTTTAAGGATGGCTAAAAAAACCGTAACTAAAAAACGCAAAGTGCATGTTGATGCCATTGGGGAAGCTCATATTCATGCATCATTTAACA
>Ga0209573_1003237_pt1 | contig 18420 bp, 21 predicted proteins | sample TNRBio252014_DNA_FD_185870 | JGI IMG/M metagenome (GOLD analysis project Ga0209573, IMG submission 185870) | Wastewater treatment Type I Accumulibacter community from EBPR Bioreactor in Madison, WI, USA - TNR Reactor_6/25/2014_ DNA (SPAdes)... | ecosystem: Engineered > Bioreactor > EBPR >...
ACGGTGTCCCGCCGGTAAACGCCGACCGGACCGATGCCGTTACGCTCGGGGTTGTCCCCCGGCAGGTTCAGGATCTGGTCCACCTTGGCGACGACCTGCTCCATGCCGGGTTGCTTGGCCAGGGCCGCGCGGAATCCCTTGACGCCCCCCATTCCGTAGGCGTCGTTCTGGGCGTAGGCGCACACCTCGGTCGGTTTGAAACCCGCCGCCAGCGCCGCGTCAACCACGGTCTCCACCTCCCTGGCGTAGCTGGCGCGGAAGTTCAAAATGTCGCCCGGCCCGGTGAAGCCCGCGCCCGTGTAAAACCCGAATGCGGGCACTTTATTTTCGGCCAGCAATGGCAGCACCGCCCGGGTGGTCGGGGAGCCAAAGCTATTTACCATCGCAAAGATCCCTTGCCCAATTAATTGCTTGGCGGCTTCAACCGCCTTGGTGGGATCATAGAAATCGTTGAGCGCGACGAACTCGATGGCGCGCTTCTGGACCGTCTGGCCAGCCAGCGCCGCCTCCATCCCCTGTTTCATCGCCTGGCCGTAAATCTTGTAATCTCCATCCAGGGGGATGGTGGCTCCGATGCGGATGGTTTTGTCGGTGACGCCGGGATCCTCGGCCCAACTCCAGGGAGCAGCCGCGCACAACCCCAGCAGCAGCCCCAACGCCGTTCCGCTTTTGAGCCATCGCCAACCCGCCGCTTCGCCGACGGCGCTCTTGGAATCATGTTGCGTGCGCATGCTCGATACCTCCTCGGGGTTATCTCGCCTCAACTTGAATCAGTGTGGTGTTTTTTTTATGGGCGCTTGACCTTTCCCTACTTTCCCAGTCGAGAGGGAGAGGAACCATCATTTATCGCTCCAGCGCGGCGATGATCAATCCACGCTAGCCATGCGCCCACCCAGCGCCCGAAAAAAACCCTGGTGGTCGAATTCCAGCCATGCGACGCCATCCTGCACATAGGCCTTGGTGACATGGGTTCGCAACGCGGCGGGCAAGGGCGGCAACCGGGAGAGGGCGTGACTGGTGTCCGCCGTCTGGGGCAAACCGTCGATCAAAATGCCGACCGCCTTGTCGCCCTGATCAAACACTAATAGCCGGCGCTTTTCTTGAAGGGCGCTGTCTTCCAAATCTAGAAACCGTTTCACGTCGAACACCGGCGCCAGATTGCCGCGCAGATTGACCAATCCCAGCATCCAGGGCGGCGTATTAGGCAGCGGATAAACCGGCGCCCGCTCCAGCACCTCGCTGACCGTATCCTGGCCGACGAGCAAGCTGATGCCGCCGACCCGAAAACCGTACCGCGCGCGCTGGCGTTCGACCGGGGCGATGCCGGTCGCTACGCCGCTTGGCGGTTTGAAACGGCTCAGCGCCGCGCTGGGGTTGAGCCAACGCCGGAAAATTCTCGCGGTCTTGTCGTTCATGGTCATCGAAAGCCACGGGCGGTTTTACAAAAACGCCTTCAACTGGTCGATGATGGCGTCGGCCGTGTAGGGCTTGGTGACGAACGCCTTGCCGCCTTGCATCTGCGCCCAGAGTCGATCCGCTTTTTGTTTCTTGCTGGTGACGAACACGACCGGGATATCCTTGGTGGCGCTTTCGTTGCCCAGCAATCGGCAGGCGGCGTAACCATCCATGTCCGGCATGATGATATCCATGAAGATCAGGTCGGGTTTTTCCGCCTTGGCTTTCTCGACCGCTTCCTTGCCATCGGTCGCGGTGATCACGACACAACCAGCCTCGGTCACGATGCTCTTGATGTTAGCCAGATCGGTGGGGGAATCATCGACCACCAGTACTTTTCGCAGGGGCATGGAGATCTCCTCTCGAATAAAATCGCACCATTCATCTTCGAGCCTGGTGCATGCATTTAAAATTCCGCCTAGCGACGGGTTATGAAAGTTTCAAATACTTCTTGACGGTTTTCTGAAATAAGGATTGCTTGACGGGTTTAGTCAGATAGGTATCGCATCCTGCCAAAGCGCCCTTGACCCGGTCGAAGGGCGATGATTTGCTGGTCAGCATAATAATAGGCGTTTTTTTCTTGGCCTTGTCTTTCTTGATCGTTTTACAGATCTGATAGCCATCGACGCCGGGCAACACCACGTCCAGGAAAATCAGGTCATAATTTTTCCGGGCCAGCGACTCGAACGCCTGTTCGCCGGATTCGACCGCGTCAACCCGAACACCAAGCAGCTTCAACTCCAGTTCGAGCTGTTTTCTGATCGTGCTGCTGTCATCCACCACCAGGACCGTTGGCGCGGGCGGCTCCTCCACCGGGACCGGCGCGGGCGCTGATTCACCGATCACCCGTTCTGGAGCGGCGCCGGGCGCCTGGGCCGCGACCTGATCCAGCACACCGAGCACCCGGCTGGCGATAAAGGGCCGACGAATGTGATAAACCGCGCCGTCCGGAGGCGCTTCCTTGGTGACCAGCACGGCTGGAATCGGCGAAGGCGCGGCGCCGCGTCTGGGCAGCGAGGATTGGTTCGCGCCGGCGGCGCAAAAGGCGCGCCATTCCGCCATGGCACTGGGATCGTCCGCGTCCACCATCAGGATTTGGCTCGGTTCGTCGACCGAAATCAGCGTATAGGTGCAGACGCGATACAAAGAAAGCTTGAAGATGTTCTTCAGAACATTTCGTTCATGCTCGGGAATCCCAATGACGGCGACCGCGAAAGTCTTCCCATCGCTCATTTTGCTTCTCCACAGGCTGGTGGATTTCTTTTTTTACTTATAAAAATCAATTTACTATATCGAAAAAGCCCATCGAGACCGGCTCGGGGCGGAAGGTGGAAACGGCGAATAGGCGTCTAGGTAATTGTTACAATTCTGTGAGTATAGATCAAAATTTTTAGGTCAAGGGCTTGCTTGATCCAGATTAGGAAAAAATTATGGTTTCGACCGATGTAGAGGGGATGTCCACCACGGCGGCGGCGGGTGCGAACCCCGTCAGGGTTAACCGATAACCGCCACTGGCGTGGCGCGGGTTCCGCAACCCCGGCGCCATCGCGGGCGGGGGTGGATTTACTCTCGCTGGTTGGGGCGTGGCGGTAGTGGCGTTCGGCGCTTCGATGCTGGCGCCGGAACAATAAGGATTTTAGACCAGCGCCCATGGTATTCGCTCGGATCCGTGGAGATTTGGCTTCCAACAGTCGCGCCTTGGCAAACCAGACCGTGATAACGATGCTCTAGCAACTTTCCAGCGTCAAATAAACCAGAGTCTGATTGAGCAACTGATAGGCGATTTCCCCAAAAGTCATGGGGCCGACCAAGGCGCCCGTGCGTTTGCCTTCCAACTCAAAATAGAGAAAATTGAGAATGCAGTTACAAGAGAATGTTATATCGGCTAAATCCGTCGGCAATGCCGACTGGAAACCCGCCATATAATCAGGCACCGGCTCGGCCAACCTATATTCAACCCCTTCAAATACCGGCGCATAAAAATTGACCTGATGATCAGCTTGGTGAACACTCTGGAAACTGACATTGATCATAGCGCCGCAGTAATTAGCCACCAGCGGCAGGCGCGTGTCGATTTCATGGCTCAGGATATAGTCAGCAAAATTATGTTTCCGGCCGTTGATCAAGCAGGTTTGCGCCTGAAAACCCGTGGTCGGAAAGACAAGCTTGTCACCCAGTCCTTGGGTAAAAAGATTGATAATGCCAACATGGGCGGTTAGCGTATCCGGCAACCGGGCATGCAAGACTACCGCCTTCTGGTCGGACATGAAACCTTGTTCGCCGTTGAACACTTTCGGCGTGCGCTGACCCAAGTCATCGAGATGAGTTCCACTGGCCCATCCAACCACCGGCTTCAGAAACATCTCCTCGTAACTCGGCGCATTACGGGCATACGAGGCGTGAACCTCGCTGCCAGCCGGCAAAATCAGGATGGAGAACCCGTTTTCCGGAGCTTCCTGAACCAGATGGGACAAGCGTTCGACATCGTAGTCGCGGATCCACACCTCGGTCACAGCGGCTGGAAGGCGATGCACGAATACATGCTCGCGGCTGATAATGCCTCCGGATTCCGCCATGAAATAGGGAATGCTGCCACCGATCCACCGCCCCCTGGGTAGAGTCCGTAATAGCGTTTCATCGCCAGCGATCAGCATCGCCGCGCCAGTGGCGATGAGCGTGGCCACTCGATCGGCGGGCAACAACTGGGCTTGTGCCGTAAGCGCTTGCTGAGTCATGTGAAAACTTATTAGCCGAATAACTGTTTGAGTTCTTTTTGCAGGACGTGCTGGTTTTTTTTGAAATACATGCGCAGCACGTTGATCTTTTGCAGCTTGATGGCTTCGCTGGAATCGGGCCGCAACTGCGACCACGTCCACGACAACATCATCTGCAAAGCAAAATCCTTGGTTTCCAGGGTTATCCGACGATCCAGCAGGCGTCGCCAAGCAGGGTGCGAAACCGCCGGCAGGGTATCTTCTACCGGCGCCGCAAGCGCCATTCCAGGCGTTGCGTCAGTAACCTCCGTTGTCAAGGGTTTAGTCGAGGCAGCCGATTCGGTTGGACGAACTTTCCAAGGCGTGAAAATCGCCAACAGCTTCTTGAACATGGTTTTGAGCGACCTACAAGTATTTTTGTGGGGCGAAATTCACACGTTGAACTCGGTGGTGGGCAGAGGAGTGAAACCGTCCGGATCGGGCTTCGATTCCGTTGTTTTATAGAGCAGCCAAAGCGTTGATTAATAATCGAATCCAGCCCGTGAATTGGGAGCGCGATGGCGGGCATTCTATGCAGCAAGGCTGGGCGGAGACATCGGGAAAACCCTGATTTGAGGGGGTGAAAAACCTGATTTTGGAGACGTTTTTGCGCGGCCTCCGACAAGTTGACCGGTTGAAAAAACCCCTCCCCCTTTCGGGGGAGGGGTTTTTGGCATAGGCCCTTAGTCCGGAAAATCCGCGCTTTTTTCCTGCGATCCGAAGAAGATGTGATTGAGATACGCCATGTTGCAGTGCGGTAAGTACGAACACAACCTACTGTTTTTATTTAACTATACTACCCCTGCAATTCCCAGAAAACCAAAGTTGCAGCTCTCGTCCGATGGGTCGGCCTCCTCACCATGGCGGCGGGGAGGTCGATGTTGCCAAACTTAATCCGTGGCCGCCGCTGGCGTGGCGCAGGCTCCGCACCCGCCGGCGCCATCGCAGGCAGGAGTGGATTTGCTCTCGCTGGTCGGGGCGCTGTCACCTTGAGCGACGTTTTTCTTTTTATCGCCGCCCTTGAAGTCGGTTTCGTACCAGCCGCTGCCCTTGAGCCGAAATCCAACCGGCGAAATCAGCTTCTTCAATTCCGGCTGGCCACAACTCGGGCATTCGCTCAGTTCGGGGTCGCTGAGCTTCTGCAACGCCTCCAGTTCGTGGTTGCAGGACCGACAACGGTACTCGTAAATGGGCATGACGCACCTCGTGGACTGACGGAATGGCTGGGAAATTCAATTTGATCATATGGGAGCGGCGGGGAGCGATTTCAAGGTGTTGGCTCAAACCGCCGCGATTGCGATTACACTACCCCGCATGTCATCGCCCATTCGCCTGTTGCTCGCCGCCCTGCTCGCCCTGGGGCTATCCGGCTGCGGTTCCCCCGCCGACCGGACCGTCGTGGTGGAGTTTTGGGCGATGGGTCAGGAAGGTGAGCAAGTCAAGGCGTTGTTGCCGGAGTTCGAGCGCCGCCATCCCAGCCTTCGGGTGCGGGTGCAACAAATTCCCTGGAGCGCGGCGCACGAGAAACTACTGACCGCCTACGCCGGCGACACCATGCCGGACCTGTTCCAACTCGGCAATACCTGGATTCCCGAATTTGTCGCCCTGCGCGCCGTCGAACCCCTGGATTCGCGGTTGCGAGCCTGGCCCGCGGACGCGCTGACCGACTACTTCCCCGGCATCCTCGCCACCAACCGGCTGGACGGTCAAACCTACGCCCTGCCGTGGTACGTGGATACCCGGCTGTTTTTCTATCGCACGGATTTGCTGGCCGCCGCCGGTTTCGCCGAACCACCCACGACCTGGGAAGGCTGGTTGCAGGCCATGACTCGGCTCAAGGCGCTGGCGGGTTCGGAACGCCACGCTATTCTGCTCCCGATCAATGAATGGCAGTTGCCGGTGATCCTGGCCCTGCAACGCGGCGCGACCCTGCTGCGGGATCGCGGCCAGTACGGCCATTTCCAGGACCCGCGCTTTCGCGAAGCCTTCCAGTTCTATCTCGGCCTGTTTGAGCAGGGACTGGCGCCGCCGGTGGGCAATACCCAGATGGCCAATCTTTATCGGGAATTCGCCAACGGCGCGTTCGCCATTTACGTCAGCGGGCCGTGGAACATTGGCGAGTTTGGGCGCCGGCTGCCGGCTGCGGTGCAGCCCCACTGGAACACTGCGCCGTTGCCAGACTTCGCTGATTTCTCCTCTGTCGGCAGGGGGGCAAACACCCCGGCGCTGCGCGCCACCCCTCCTTGGCAAGAAGGGGAACAGGATGGCCATGAAGTGGGTGCGTCGCTGGCCGGCGGCGCCAGCTTGGCGCTCGGCCGGACCTCGCCGCGCCGGGAGGCGGCTTGGCGGTTGCTGGAATTTCTGGCTGAACCGAAACAGCAGGCGCGGTTTTATCAACTGACCGGCGATCTACCGGCCCGGCAATCGGCCTGGACCGATCCGGCGCTGGCCGACAACCGTTACGCCCAGGCGTTCCGGCGCCAGTTACAGCATGTTCGGGCGACGCCCGCGATCCCCGAATGGGAACGCATCGCCAACAAACTGGCCTATCACGCCGAGCGGGCCATTCGCCGGCAGGTCAGCGTGGACGAGGCGCTGGCGGCGCTGGATCGGGACGTGGACCACATTCTGGAAAAACGACGCTGGCTGCTGAGCCGGGGGCTACCACCGTGACCGGCCGCGAACGCCACGCCGCGCTGAGCGCCGGGATTTTTCTCGCCCCGGCATTGCTGCCGATCGCGGTGTTTTTCTTCCTGCCGGTGCTGGCGGCGCTGCTGCTGAGCTTCACCGATTTCGACATCTACGCGCTGGGCGATTTGAACCGGTTACGCTTCGTTGGGTTCGCCAACTATCTGCAACTGCTGCAAAGCCCGCTGTTCTGGACTGCGCTGGGCAATACCTTTTACTTCGTGCTCGTGGGCGGGCCGCTGTCGGTGGCGATATCGCTCGGTGCGGCGCTGCTGGTCAATTCCCGTCTGACCCGCTTCCCCAGCCTGTTCCGCACCGCGTTCTTCCTGCCGGTGGTGACTACGCTGGTGGCGGTGGCGGTGGTGTGGCGCTATCTCTACCATCCGCGCCATGGGTTGCTGAACTACGGTCTGAGCTGGTTGGGGATCGAACCGATTGATTGGCTGGGCGATCCCGACTGGGCGATGCCGGCGATCATCCTGATGGCGGTGTGGAAGAACTTCGGGTTCAACATGATCATCTTTATCGCCGGCCTGCAAAACATCCCCCCGCAACTTTACGAGGCGGCGCGGATCGACGGGGCCAGCGCCTGGCGGCAGTTTCGCCATATCACCCTGCCGCTGCTGGGGCCGACCTTCCTGTTCGTGGCGCTCATGACCATGATCGGCTATTTTCAGATGTTCGCCGAACCCTATGTGATGACCCAGGGTGGCCCGGCCAATCGCACCCTCAGCGTGGTGCTGTTGATGTACGAGGAAGGTTTCCGCTGGTGGAACATGGGCTATGCCTCGGCGGCGGCCTTTGTTTTATTCGTGCTGATCCTGGCCGGAACCGTGCTGCAATTGAAGCTGCGAGGGGGAGAACGATCGTGAGCCGCATTCGGCGATGTCTCCCCGCCCTGCTGCTGTACGGTGCGCTGGCGGCGGGCGTGGCGCTGACCCTGTCGCCGTTGCTGTGGATGCTGGCGGCCTCGCTGATGCCGATCGGCGAGGCGAACAGCTATCCGCCGCGCCTGTGGCCGAGCACGGTCACGTTCGAACATTACGCGGCGCTGTTCACCCGCCTCGACCTGGGGCGCTACCTGCTCAACAGCGCCCTGCTGGCCAGCGCAGTGACGGCGATCGCGCTGTTCGTCAACTCGATGGCCGGCTACGCCTTCGCCAAGTTCCGCTTCCAAGGCCGCGACCGCCTGTTCCGGGGTCTGCTGGCGGCGATGGTAATTCCCGCCCAAGTGGCGATGCTGCCGCTGTTCCTGCTGCTCAAGCAGTTCGGCCTGATCAATACCTACTGGGGCGTGATCGTCCCCGGCATGGCCAGCATCTTCGGCATTTTTTTGATTCGGCAATACCTGCTGGCGATCCCCGACAGCCTGCTGGACGCCGCGCGGATGGACGGCGCTGGCGAGTTCCGGATTTACTGGTCGCTGGTGTTGCCGCTTTGCCGGCCTATTCTGGTGACGCTGGCGATTTTCACCTTCCTCGGCGCTTGGAACGATTTCATGTGGCCGCTGATCGTGCTGACCGACAGTTCGATGTATACCCTGCCGGTGGCGCTGGCCAATCTGCTGGGCGAGCACGTGCAGGACACCGAACTGATGATGGCCGGTTCGGTGCTGACCGTGCTGCCGGTGATGCTGCTGTTCGTGGCGCTGCAAAAGTACTACATCGCCGGGATCATGCTGGGCGGGATGAAGGGCTAGGAGCCGATCGGCGGAAAACCGCGCGGGCGGCGAAATCCGCCCGTCGGATGGCCGGATCTGGCGCCGATTCAGCGCATTTCCAGATCGTTCAGATGCAAATCAAAATTCTGGATCATTTCCGCCAAGCCGCGGATTTCCTCTGGCGTGGGCGCGTTCGCCGCCTCCACGCCGGAACCGGTCCCGGCCAGCACCAACCGGGCCAACCGCTTGAGTTCGCGCAGGCCATCGTCCTCCTCGTCGATGGTCTCCACGACCTCGCCGCATTGCACCAGTTGATCGAAGAAGTCGTGGCCTTCCTGTTGGGCCCGCGCCAGTGCGCCGATTCCCGCCAGCCAGATCTGACTGGCCAAGGCCAGCGTGTCTTCCATTTTGCGCGTTTCGCGCATGCATTTCCGCAATTGTTGGTACGCCATGTTCGCTACTCCCGCGCCAAACTCCAAGAACGGTCATCCGTGACAACGAGTTCCGGGCGTTCCGAACCCTTATGCTGATTCTCCGTGGCAAACCTCTAAAAAGCTGCTTGAATCGCTGGTTACCTTCCAGGTTGTGGCGGTTCGAGCAGCCGGGCCATCGCCCCAGTCCACCGTCGCTTCCGATAGTAGCGGCTTGGATTAGAATAAACACACTAAATAGGCGAGAAATGGTGCCCTTCGGCAATTTGGCCGCGCTAACTACCGCATTGCACAACAAAAATGCCGCGCTGCAAAATCAAATAACCTGTTGCAAAACGCGATCGAAAGGCTGCTTGATGGTGGATTGGCCGATGAATTTGACGCATTAGCGCCGCGATCGGCCCGGCGTCGCCAAACCCAGTACGAACAGCGCCGTGGCGGCCACGACCACCGATGGACCGGCCGGCGTATCCCAGCGCAGCGAGGCCCACAATCCCAGTCCGACCGCCGCGCCGCCGATCAGACTGGCCAGCGCCGCCATGCCTTCCGGCGAGCGGGCGAAGCGCCGCGCCGCCGCCGCTGGGATAATCAGCAGCGAGGTAACGAGCAGGATGCCGACCACCTTCATCGCCACCGCGACGACGAGGGCGATCAGCAGCATGAACGCCAGCCGGGTCGGAAACACGGCCACGCCTTCCACCCGCGCCAGATCCTCGTGAACGGTCATCGCCAGCAGCGGTCGCCACAACCCCGCCAGCGCGCCCAGCGCCAGCAGGCCGCCACCCCAAATCCAGTACAAGTCGGCGGTGGTGATAGCCAGGATGTCGCCGAACAGATAGCCGACCAGGTCCACCCGCACCGTTTCCAGAAAAGCCAGCGCCACCAACCCCAACGACAGGGTGGCGTGGGCGAGAATGCCCAACAGGGTGTCGGTGGCCAGCCCGCGCCGCCATTGCAACACAACCAGCGCGAGCGCCACCAGCAGGCAGGTAAGAACCACGCCCAGTTGCGGGTTGATGTGCAACATCGCGCCGAGCAGCACGCCCAGCAAGCCGGAATGGGCCAGGGCGTCGCCGAAATAGGCCATGCGCCGCCAGACGACGAAGGCGCCCAGCGGCCCGGCCGCCAGCGCCACCCCGAAACCGCCCAGCAGGGCGCGCAGCAGGAAATCATCCATGCGTCTCGGACTCCACGGGTTCCACCACGGCGCCGTGCAGGTCGTGACGATGATTGTGGCGATGGTGGTAGATCGCCAGATGGCGGGCGCCGTCGAGGCCGAACAGTTGCAGATAGGCGGGATCGCGGGCGACGTGGTCGGGATGGCCGGAGCAGCAGACGTGCCGGTTCAGGCACAGCACGTGATCGGTGGTCGCCATCACCAGATGCAACTCGTGCGACACCATCAGAATCCCGCAACCACGCCGCTGGCGCAGACCGCTGATCAGATCGTACAGCTCGTATTGACCATTCAAATCCACGCCCTGGATCGGTTCGTCCAACACCAGCAGTTCGGGTTCGCGCAACAACGCTCGCGCCAGCAGCACCCGCTGCATCTCGCCGCCGGAAATCGCCTGCACCGGCGCGTCGAGAACGTGAACGGCGCCCACTTCCGCCAGCGCCTCCCGGACGCGCGCGCGCGAGGCGGGCGTGCCGAGGGTGGCAAAGCGCCGCACGCTCAATGGCAGGGTGTCGTCCACGACCAGTCGTTGGGGCATGTAGCCCACCCGCGCGCCGGGCTTGCGCCAGACTCGGCCGCTGTCCGCCCGAATCAGGCCCAGAGCCACCCGCGCCAGGGTGGATTTACCGGCCCCGTTCGGCCCGATCAGGGCGACGATTTCGCCCGCCGTGACCCGGAGGCTCACATCCCGCAGAATGGGATTGCCCCGGATGGCGAGGTTGATCTTCTCGACCGTCAGCAGGGGTTCAGGCGGCATGATCGATCGCTCCCCGCCGGCAGTCCGGGCAGCGGCCCAGCACTTCCACCCTCTGCGCCAGCGCCTCAAATTCGCGGGCGGCGGCCTCGGCCCGTAGCAGTTCCTCGATCGCCGGGTTGTTCAATTCATCGACTTGGCCGCAATCCTGGCAGATCAGAAACTGACCGTCGTGGCGACTGCCCGGCTGACGGCAGCCGGTAAACATGCTTTGCGAGGTCAGCCGGTGGATCAGACCCTGCTCCAGCAGGAATTCCAACGCCCGGTACACTGTGGGCGGCGCACCCGTTCGACCGTCTTCGCGCAGCACGTCCAGAATGGCGTAGGCTCCCAGCGGGGTCGGGCTGTTCCAGAGGATTTCCAGCACCCGCCGCCGTAGTTCGGTCAAACGGACGCCGCGCTCCTGACACAGGGCATCTGCCCGCGCCAGCGCCTGTCGGGGATCGGGAGGTTGGGAAGCGGCGGTGTCCAGCGAAAACATGATTGCAACTCCAGCTTGACCATGGTCGGAAATTGTTATTTTATAACAATTGTTACTCTATAACATAACGCGAGGCCGAGTCCATGCAGTGTAATCGGTGTTCTCTGAAACGGCTGAAAAAATGGCTGGGAATTCCACTCCTACTCTTACCGCTGATGGGATTCGCCGCCCGACCCGCGGTGGTGGCCAGCATCAAACCAGTCCATGCGCTGGCCGCCGGCGTCATGCAAGGCATGGGCGAACCGTTGCTGCTGATTCCTGGCGGCGCCTCGCCGCACGAGTACAGCCTCAAACCATCGGACATGCGCGCGCTGGGCTCGGCCCAGGTCGTATTCTGGATCGGGCCGAACCTGGAAAGCTTTCTGGTCAAACCGCTCGCGAATGCCAAAACTGCCCGTTCCGTGGCGTTGATGGACGCGCCCGGCGTCGCGGTCCTGCCGCTGCGGGCTGGCGGGGCCTGGGAGGCGCATGATCGTGATTCCGATCACCGCCACGATCACGGTTCCGCCGCCAGCCGCGATACCCATGTCTGGCTGGACCCGATCAACGCGATCGCCATGGTTCGTTGGATGGTTACCGTACTCGGCGAGACGGATCCCGCCCATCAGACGGAGTACGCCCGCAACGGCGCGGCGCTGGTCGAGCGACTGGAGCGGTTGAACCAGCAACTGGCGTCCGATTTGGCGCCGGTCGGGGAACAGCCGTATCTGGTGTTTCACGACGCCTATCATTATTTCGAGCGGCGCTACGGCCTGAACGCGGTCGGTTCGGTGGTGCTCGACCCGGAACGGCGGCCCGGAGCGAAACGGGTAGCGGAAATCCAGGCGCGCGTCCGCGAGCGCAAGGTTCGTTGCGTGTTCGGCGAGCCGCAGTTTCAGCCCACGCTGGTGGAAACGGTCATCGCTGGCGGCAACGCTCGCCGTGGGGTACTCGATCCGCTGGGGGCGGACTTGCCGGCTGGCCCCAACGCCTATTTTCAACTGCTGCAAGGCTTGAGCGAGGCGTTGCGCGGCTGTCTGGCCGGCGCCTGATTTCACCGACTGGGTCGGCGGAAATTCCTCCCCAAATGTTTTATGCTGTTATGCGCAGCCGTCGGCCGCGCGCCACTCGCTTGGCGCGATCGCCGACGGTTCGTTTTTCCCATTTCGACCGAATGACTCTAAAAAAACCAAAGGTGGATCACCATGACCGAGGTCTTGGCGGAAGTCGCGCCCTACCGCGCCGGACAGGACGAGGACTACATGAACGACCGGCAGAAGGCGCATTTCCGCGCCATCCTGCTGGCCTGGAAGCAGGAACTGGTGGAGGAAAGCCGGCGCACCGTTCATCACATGCAGGACGATTTGTTGAATCTGCCGGATCCCAACGACCGCGCCAGCCAGGAGGAGGAATTCTCGATCGCGCTGCGGGCGCGGGACCGGGAGCGCAAACTGCTGCACAAGATCGACAAGGCGCTGGCCCGGCTGGCCAGCGACGATTACGGTTACTGCGAGGCCTGTGGCGTGGAAATCGGCCTGCGCCGGTTGGAGGCGCGGCCCACGGCGGAATTGTGCATCGACTGCAAGCACCTGGAAGAGCAAAAGGAGAAAAGTCAGGCGACGTGAGGCCGCGCGTTCGGTGACGGGCCACGCGCTGGCGGCGTGGCTAGCGTCGCTGTTCCCCGGGTTCGCCAAGGACGCCGGGTTTTTCGAGCGCAGCCCGTTCCGGGACGGTCTGAAGCATGCATCGTCGAGGCCGGTCCCGATCCGGGGCCGTCATTGGCGTGGATTTAACCGGTCAGCCCCGCCAACAGGGCGCGACCGGCTGGAGAGCGCGCTTCCAGCCGGCAGCTTCGCCCGTCGCCGGCATAGTCGAGCGCGATCGCCAAATCCGCCGCTGGCAACTCGCCCTGGCCCCGCTCTGGCCACTCGATCAACAACACCGCCGCGCCGTCCAGTTGATCGCGCAAGCCTAGAAATTCCAGTTCCCCGGGATCGGCCAGCCGGTACAAATCCCAATGGAACAAGCGCCATTCGCCGATTTGATACGGTTCCACCAGCGTATAGGTCGGACTTTTCACCGTGCCGCGATGGCCGAGACCCTGCAACAGACCGCGCGCCAGCGTGGTCTTGCCGGCGCCCAGGTCGCCATGCAGGTAAATGACGCCGCCGGGCTCGAGAACCCCCGCCAGCCGCGCGCCGAACCGTTCGGTGGCGGCGGCGGAATCGAGCATAAAATCCAGCATGGCTCAGTTTGGATTCGCCAGTTGCCGCAGGAAGGGCAGCAGGTCGGTCGCCAGCAAGCCGCGCTCGCCGCCGGCCCGCGCCGCCAGATCGCCGGCCCGACCGTGCAGATACCCGCCGGCCTTGGCCGCCGCGAACGGCGGCAAGCCTTGCGCCACGAGAGCAGCGATCACCCCGGTCAGCACGTCGCCCATGCCGCCGCTGGCCATGCCCGGATTGCCCGCCGCACACAGCGCCACCAACCCATCCGCCTTGCTGGCGATCAGCGAGCCGGCGCCCTTAAGCAGGGCCACCCCGCCGAAACGCAGCGCCAGATCCTCGACGGCGGCGAAACGGTCGGCCTCGACCTGAGCGGGAGTCATCTTCAGCAACCGGGCGGCCTCGCCGGAGTGGGGGGTCAAAATCCAGTTGTCGCGGAAGACCGGTTCGATGGCCAGCAGGTTCAGGGCGTCGGCGTCCAGCACCAGTGGCTGGTCGCCGGCGAGCGCGGCTTGCAGCATGGCCCGGCCCCAGTCGCCGCGCCCCAGGCCCGGCCCCACCGCGATGACCGTCGCCCGGTTCAACAGCGGTTCCAGCTCATCCGGGGTTTCGATGCCGTGGAACATCAGTTCCGGGCGAACCGCCGCCTGCAAGCCGGCGTGGACGGCGCGGGTGGCGACGCTGACCAGCCCCGCCCCGCAGCGGGCGGCGGCTTCGGCGGCCAGTCGCGCCGCGCCGGCCATTCCCGACTCGCCGCCGATCACCAGCACATGGCCGAAATGGCCCTTGTGGGCGCTGCGCGAGCGGCGGGGAAGCAACACCGGCAAATCCTCGCCCGCGTAGCGCCAGCAGGCCGGATGCAGGGCCGGATAAATGTCGGGCGGCGCATCCAGGTCGGCGAAATGGATATCGCCGCAACAGGCCGGTCCCTGCCCGGTGAACAAGCCCTGCTTGAGGCCGATGAAGGTGAGGGTCGCCGCCGCCTGGACCGCCGCGCCCAGGATCGCGCCGGTATCGGCGTGCAGGCCGGAGGGAATGTCCAAGGCGAAGCGGTCGGCGGGGTGAGCGTTCATGGTCTCGATGGCTTCGCGCCAGACGCCGCTCACGTCCCGCTCCAGCCCGATGCCCAGGATGGCGTCCACCAGCAGGTCGGCGCCGTCCAAGCCGGCGGTCGCGAAGATCGTGGTCGGAACTCCGGCGGCGCAGGCGTCCCGCCAAGCGGTCAGAGCATCGCCGCGCAGCTCATCCGGATTGGAGAGCGTCAACACCCGGATATCCAGACCAGCTTTGTGAGCCAGCCGGGCCACCACGTAGCCGTCGCCCGCATTGTTGCCGCTGCCGCAGACCACCACGATCCGGCGCGCGTCCGGCCAGCGCTGGCGCAGCAGCTCGAACGCCGCTTCGCCGGCCCGGCTCATCAGGGTATGGCCGGGGATGCCGCGCTCCTCGATGGTGATGCGGTCCAGCTCCCGCACCTGAGCGGCGCGGTACAGTTCAACAGGCAATTCGCGCATGGGAAATCTCCTGGGCCACGATGATTAAGGGCACAATACGCCCGTCCTTTTGCCAATTCCAGCCGTCGCCATGACCTTCGCCCTCGCCGCTTCCCAACTCGCCGAACTCGCCGCCGCCATCAAGACCTGGGGGTGGGAACTGGGGTTTCAGCGGATCGGGATCGCCGATATTGACCTGGGCCAATCCGAGGCGCGGTTGCTCGACTGGCTGGCGGCGGGGTTTCACGGCGAGATGAACTACATGGCCCGACACGGGGTCAAGCGTAGCCGGCCAGCGGAGCTGGTTCCCGGCACGGTGCGCGTCATCGCGGCGCGGATGGACTATGGACCGCCGGACGCCGCCGAACCGTGGAGCGTGTTGCGACACCCGGAACTCGGTTATGTATCGCGCTACGCCCTGGGCCGGGATTATCACAAGATCTTGCGGCAACGGCTGCAACGGCTGGCCGGCCGCATCGCCGCCGCCGTCGGGCCGTTCGGTTATCGAGCGTTCGTGGACAGCGCGCCGGTGCTGGAAAAATCGCTGGCGGAGAAAGCAGGATTGGGCTGGATCGGCAAACACAGCAATCTGCTGGACCGGCGGGCCGGGTCGTGGTTTTTCCTCGGCGAGATGTACGTGGACCTGCCGTTGCCGGTGGATTCGCCCACCACCACCCATTGCGGGCGCTGCGCGGCCTGTTTGGACATTTGCCCGACCCAGGCCATCGTTGCGCCCTACCGGGTGGACGCCCGCCGCTGCATTTCCTACCACACCATCGAATTGCCAGGGCCGATTCCGCTGGAATTCCGCCGCGCCATTGGCAACCGGATTTACGGTTGCGACGATTGCCAACTGGTCTGTCCCTGGAACCACTTCGCCCAACCGAGCGTCGAGCCGGATTTTCGGGCGCGGTATGGATTGGACGCGCCAGGATTGGTGGAATTGTTCGGTTGGGATGAAGCGGGATTCTTGCGCCGCACGGAAGGCAGCGCCATCCGCCGGATTGGCCACGAACGCTGGCTGCGCAATATCGCCGTCGCCCTGGGCAACGCGCCCTGCTCGATGAAGGTGGCGGCGGCCTTGAAGGCGCGGCTCGCGCATCCGTCGGCGCTGGTGCGGGAACATGTCGTCTGGGCGCTGGCGGAGCAGGCTACCGACCGTCCAGCAATTCCCCCAGCGTGCGGGTCAACAGCCGCAGGTCCTGGTCCCGCGACAGCGTGTGTTCCCCATCCTTGACCAGCGTCACCCGCACGTCGGGGCTGGCCAGCTTTCCGGCGATTTCGAGGCTGATTCGCCACGGCGCGTCGGCGTCGCCCATGCCGTGAATCAGCCGCACCGGCCCGTGGATCGGCAGCTCCGGCCGGTCGAGCAGTCGATGCCGTTCCGCTTCCTCGATCAGGTTCAGCGCGATGAGGTAAGGCTCGCCGTAGGGAGAGGGCAGGGAAATCACCCGTTCGCGCCGCAGACGTTCCCGCAGGCGCTCGTCCAACCGGTCCCACAACAGGTAGCGGGTGAAGTCCACCGCGCAGGCCAGACCCAGCAGCCCAGCGATCCGCTCCGGCCGCGCCAGCGCCGCCAGCAGCATCAGCCAAGCGCCCATCGAAGACCCCACCAGGATTTGCGGCCCCTCGGTCAACCGGTCCAGCACCGCAATGGCTTCCTCCGCCCAGCGGCCAATCGTACCGTCGGCGAACTGGCCGCCGGACGCGCCATGGCCAGAATAGTCGAAACGCATGAACGCTTGGCCTCGTCCCCGGCACCAATGGTCCAGCGTGGTCGCCTTGACGCCGGTCATGTCGGAGGTAAAGCCGCCCAGGAACAGCACGCCCGGCCGGGCGCCCGGCCGGCGGTGGTAGGCGAGAGTCGTCCCGTCGGCGAGCGTCAGCCGTTCGGGGCGGGGATCGAACCAGCTCATGTGTCAGTCCCGCCAGCCGGGACCGACGCGCTCCAGACCTGTTCGACCAGGGCCGGCAGAATTTCACCCGCCGGTCCGTTCAGGCTGAAGCTGACCTGGGAGCTGAGCGGAGTTGGCTGGGGGTTGATTTCCACCACCATCGCCCCGGCCCGGAGCGCGGTGAACGGCAGGTCGGCGGCGGGATAGACCAGGGCCGAGGTGCCGATGCTGAAGAAGACCTCGGCGGTCGCGGCGGCCTGTTCCGCCGCTCGCAGCGCGCCCGCCGGCAACATTTCCCCGAACCAGACCACGTCCGGCCGCAACAGCGCGCCACAGCGCGGGCAACGCGGCGGGATTTCCTCGCTGTCCGGCCAGTTTTCCACCGGCCGGTCCTCGTCGAGGCACTTGGCGCGGAACAGGTTGCCGTGCAGTTCCAACACCTGATGACTGCCGGCCCGCCGGTGCAGACCGTCCACGTTCTGGGTGATTAGGGTGAACCCGGCGATCCGCCGCTCCATCTCGACTAGCGCGATATGGCCAGGATTTGGCTCGGCCCGCCGCACCCGTTCCTGCCGCCAAGCGTACCATTCCCAAACCAGCTTGGGGTTGCGATGGAAGGCGTCCGGCGTGGCGAGTTCTTCCGGGTTGTAGCGCGCCCACAGCCCGGTCTGGGCTTCGCGGAAGGTCGGCACGCCGCTCTCAGCGGAGATGCCGGCGCCGGTCAGCACGGCGACCCGGCGGGCGGCGCGCAGGCGGGTAACGAGGGGAGCGGGAATCGGGCATGGACTCATGACGCGAAATCCTCACGCGAACTATCGAGATTTTCAGCATAGCACGCGGGGCGCAAGCCGGGCAGGTCGCCTGGAGTCGGGAAAGCCATAGTTGTTTTTTGCAACTATAATGCGCATAATAGTAGCATCAAGCCACTATCAAGCTACTAAGAACCCCGCCGAATGCGCCTCGAATTCCTGATCATCGACCCGCAGAACGATTTCAGCGACGCGCCTGGAGCGGCGCTGCCGGTGCCGGGCGCCAACGCGGACGCCGAACGTCTGGCGGGCTTGCTGGATCGCCTGGGCGACCGTATCGCCGCCATTCATGTCACCCTCGATACCCACCAACTGGTGGATATCTCCCATCCGATCTTCTGGCGGGATGGCAGGGGCCAGCCGCCGCCGCCCTTCACCCAGATCGCCGTCGCCGACGTCGAGCAAGGCGTCTGGCGGGCGTTCAAGCCGGATCACCAGTCGCGGGCGCTGGCTTACGTGCGCGCCCTACGTGACAACGGCCGCTATACCCTGACCATCTGGCCACCGCATTGCCTGATTGGCGCCTGGGGCCACGGCGTCATGCCGGTGGTGGCGGAAGCGCTGCGGCGTTGGGAGGAAACCCAGTTTGCTCGGGTAAACTATGTGACCAAGGGCCACAACCC
>Ga0209573_1003238_pt1 | contig 18409 bp, 13 predicted proteins | sample TNRBio252014_DNA_FD_185870 | JGI IMG/M metagenome (GOLD analysis project Ga0209573, IMG submission 185870) | Wastewater treatment Type I Accumulibacter community from EBPR Bioreactor in Madison, WI, USA - TNR Reactor_6/25/2014_ DNA (SPAdes)... | ecosystem: Engineered > Bioreactor > EBPR >...
GGCGGCGGTGTTCTCGCCCTGTCCACGGTCTTGATGGGGCTGGGTTTTGTCTTCTCACTCATGGGAGGGGGGCCGATCCTCTCCGGAAAGCCGGAGGATCTGGTGATCATGCTCCTGATGCCAATCCTGGCGGTGGTGCAGATCCAGGTCGGCATCGGCCTGCGTCGACTCGACCCGTCGATCCGCACCACGGCCATCGTCCTCGCCTGCCTCGGTCTCCTCGGTTTTCCACTCGGCACCCTCATCAACGCGGTCGTACTTTCCTACCTGCTATCGCAAAAGGGCACCTTCGTCCTGACTGACGAGTACCGCGGCATCATCGCGCAAACGCCCCATGTGAAGGCCAAGACGTCGATCGCGGCAGTGATCGTGCTGGTCATCGCCCTCGTCATCCTCGCGGCGCTGTTGATTCCGTTTTTCCTGTGATCCGGGGGCAAATCCGGGAATTGCCCTTCATTTCGGGGCGGGTAAAGTGTTGGGAATCTTTTCTGACAGGAGGCATTTTCAATCCCATGCAACCGGACACCGAGACCTACCACGCCGCCCTGCTCCCCGGAGATCGGGAAATCTGCGAACTCCTCGCCCGGGACATCGCCGCGGTGCTGCCGGAAGCGGAGAACAAGGTCTGGCATGGACATCCGGTCTGGTTTCTCGATGGCAATCCGGTGGTGGGCTACAGCAAACGCAAGCACGGTGTCGGCCTCCTCTTCTGGAGCGGCCGATCCTTCGAGGAAGAGGGACTGAAGAAGGAAGGAAGCTTCGAGGCGGCCGGGACGCGCTACACGGAGGCCGATCAGGTGAAGACGGAGGATCTGCGTCGCTGGCTGGGCAAGGCCCGCGAGATCCAGTGGGACTACCAGAACATCGTCCGTCGCAAGGGCCGTCTGGAACGTCTCAAGTGACGGATCGGGGATTCGAACGTGGGGTGCCGATGCGTCCGGCGTCGCTCGGCGTTGGACCTTTGAGTCCTCTGCTCAACACCCTCCGGGAGTTGGCGTCGGTGTTGCCGTCCGGAGTTTCGGATATTCGCGTTGAAAATCCTCCTCTCTCCGCGCCCATCCACCGGCAGACTGAAGCCCGGACCCCCATGCGCAATCGGGTTTCCAAATGCGGCCATCTGCCCTATCGTCGAGGCGCGTTCCCGCAGGGGAGGCCCTCCACTTTTTTCGCGTAGACCTTTCGGAAGATCACATTCCGACATTCACCCCCAGATGCGACCATTTCTCACACGCACCTCGAACCTTGCGATCACGGCACTCTTCTTGGCGGCATCGCCCGCGGCGACGGCGCACGAGACCCTCCTTTATGCCATCGACTTCAGCGCGCCCAAGCACTCGCTGTCGGTTCCGCCCGCCCTTGGTGGAATTGATGGGATCAGCAAAATCAAATTCGGCAATCCAAGGGTGGTTTCCGGGTTTGGCCCGCTGAATGACCGTCCGCTCTTGTTTACCGGGAATGGCCTCCCCTATGATCAAATCGAGTTGAATGGCGATCCGGAATCGACAGTCTATCAGGTCGATTTTGATGTCGTCACCGAAAACCTGAAAGGGTCTGGATTCAGGTTCACCGTTTTCTTCGATTCCCCCACCGCGAATCAATTCAGCTTGGATGGCACGGTGAACACGATTAGTATTCTCAATGGTCCCACGTGGGAGGAAGGCCAATCCATTCACTTTTCCGTGCGGTTGGATTACTTGACAAACCTTTGGTCGGCCGAAATGGACAATGTCCGGATCTTCGAGTCGTCGTTTGACGGAAGCGCGCTCCACAGCATCCGCTTCAGCCTTGGACCGAAATCGCTCGATTCTCCTGGAAACGGCAACATCAAGGTGGCATTGGACAATATTCGGGTCTCGACGAGTCATCCACAGTCATTGAATCCTCCCGCTTCATTCAGCGCAGAAGGCGACAGCGGGCGTGGATCGATTGACCTGCGATGGGAGAAGGTTCCCGGGGCCCGCACCTACCTCGTCTACCGCAGTGAATTCGACTCGTTTCCCTCCGCGGATCTTCTGACCGAAACCGATGCGCTGTCATTCTCGGATCGCAACATTCTGCCAGGGAAGACGTATCATTATATGATTAAATCCCGGTCGGGCGACTTATTGTCGGTATACCGGAAGAGCGACGGCGCCACCGTGTATCTTCGCCCCCCCGCAACACTATCGGCTGAAACCACCTCCAATCAAAACGAGATCAGGCTCACCTGGCCCGGCGCACCTCTTGCAACGATTTACTTGATCTACCGGAGTGAAACCGAATCCACTGCGCCAGGAAGACTTCTGGGATCGACTTCAACGCTTTCCTTCATCGACGCGACCACTTCACCGGGCATCCGGTATTATTATTCAGTCCGGTCCGCGAATGGACTTAGCAGATCGGCCGGTGTTGTTTCGAGTGACCCTCTGATCGCGCTTCCCGGAGTATCCGGGCTTCGCGCAACCGCGAACCTGGACGGAAAGGTCGGCCTTGCCTGGGATCATGTCGATGGAGCCTACCTCTACACAATATTTCGCGGCGCAACGGAGTATTTTGATGATTCGACCCTTCTGGACATGACTTTTGAAGATGACTACTCCGACCAGACTTCGATAAACGGCGATGTGTATTTTTATTGGGTCGTTTCACAGGCACTGAACGGCTCAATCGGCGCCGAGGCCGAATCGGTCATTGGCGGATCGATCGATCCAAGCCCCGATCTTTGGATTCATTCGGAGAAGAACTTCGATATGGGACGAGATATCGTCAATTCGACAGGAATCGGCCAGACTTCTACAGCGGTTGCCCGCAACCGGGAGGGGATCGAGCGTGAAATCCAGATCTCTTGGCGTGGCGAGAAAGCGGAAGAAATCGCACTGAGAGGCACACCGGGAAATCGTTTACTCACCATCCGTTACCTTTCCGGGGGGAATGTCACGGCGCATGTGATGACTGGACGTTTCACGGTTCCTCCAACCGCCGCCCCATCCAGGTTGAAGGTGCTCATCAAGCCGAGTTCCCGGCTGCGTCGCTCGGCGAGAGAGGTTTCCACCACCATTCTGATTCGAGGAAGCGCCACGCAGTCACCCGTCCTCCGCGACAGTGTCTTTCTCCATATGCTGAGCCTTCCAGTGGTCAAATCCGTTCGTGAGGGGGATCGTCCGGATCCAACCGCTCGGCGCTGAACCGGACTGACTCCGCCTGTATTTGGATGAATGACGCCGTGAGGCGTCTCTCACACACCAGCCCAACTCCGGAGGGAAATTCCGATCGCGAACCCTGACCGCCACCGGACGCGAAAGAACGCTCGCAATGGAGAGCAGTCGATGTTTCGGGCCTCTATCGCCACACCCGGAAATCACGGGGGAGTCAGGAGTTCTCCCTCCCAATTCATCAACTTGATCATTTTCCCCTCACTCTTGTGCTCGGCGACCAAGCGCTCACCGATGTAGATCCGGATCCAGATGCCGTCCAGTTCGTTCGAAGTCTCGTGGTTGTTGTAGACGTCGAAACTGGTTCCATCCGGGCCACTCACGCTGGTGGCGGTTTTCCATGTCTTGTTTTCAAATGGAAGACTGTCCGTGGAGAAGTTCCCGGTCGCTGAATTCGCGATCTCGGCGATGGCGGTCAATCCCGGATGCACGCTCCCGTTCTCTTCTTTCCTGGATTTGCTCCGCGCCATGTCGGCGACGGATGTAAACCGTTCGAAAACCCGATATTCAATGCGTAGATCCTTCGCCACCAGGCCCGACAAGTTTCGAAGCTCGACTTCGTACTTCCAAAGCGATCTGGCGATCTTCGTGTCACCATTGCGTTCGCTCGCCCGCGCATTGACATCCTCCACGGACTTGATCCGGAATTCGAACCGATACTCATGATTCTGCTCGACCCATTCCTTCAGGAAATTCTGGTCGTCGTCACTCAGCGACGCGAACGGAATCTGAAAACGGTTTCCCGACACCGAAAGATAAACCTGGCCCGCGCGGACGGTTTCGATGGTCGCAGTGATCTTTTTCCCTTCGCGGTTCGTGAAGATACGCTCTTCACCATGACTCGCTACGGAACTCGCGAAAAGGGACACGCCGACCATGAAAATGAAGGGAACCCGGGACATGAAACCGATCCTGCCACTTTCCTTTCGATGAATCAAGCCACGGTTTTAGGTCCCGTTTTGAGCGCCTTCCATCCAGCTTCGCATCCACCCATGTCGCTGGCCCCCACCCTCATTTTCCCAGCAACTCCAGCACCGCCGAACTCATCGCGGTGACACCTGTTTCGATGGTCGGTTCGGCCACGGGCAGGAAGAGCGGCGAATGCAGCGACGGCAAGGTGGTCCCTTTTGCTTTCGCTGCGGTCACGGCTTCAGGAGCCTGGGTGCCCAGCCAGAACATGCAGAGCGGCACCTTTTCCCGGGTCATGCCGAACTCGGAGAAATCCTCCGCGCCCATCACGGGTTCGCGCAGGAGGACATTGGTCTCGCCGAGGACGGGCTTGAGCGCGGTTCGCACCTTCTGACAAAGCGCGGGCTGATTGTAGAGGGCGGTGGCGCTGTCCTCGGCGACGATCACCTCGGGCATGCGGTCGGCGGGCATGTTTGCCGAGACCGCCTGGGCCTGGACAATGCGTTTGATGGATTCGATGAGATGAGTCCTCGTCTCGGTGCGGTAGCTGCGCACGGTGAGTTGCAGCTTCACCTCGTCGGGGATGATGTTGCTCTTCGTGCCGCCATGGATGCTGCCGACGGTGACGACGGCGGGATCGCCGGGCTTGATCTCGCGGCTGACGATGCTCTGCAGGGCCACGACGATCTGCGAAGCGAGCAGGACGGGATCCTTGCCCAGGTGCGGCATGGACCCGTGTCCGCCAACTCCTTTGACGACGATCTCGAGGGTGTCGACATTTGCGAGCGCGTGACCTTCGACGATGCCGACCTGCCCGTGCGCCATGTCGGCGGAACAATGCAGGGCGAGAGCGGCATCCGGTTTCGGGAATCGGGAATAGAGACCCGCCTTCAACATGAGCCGCGCGCCGAGGACGCGTTCCTCGGCCGGTTGACCGACCATCACGAGGGTGCCCTTCCAAGCCTCTTTCGTCTGCGCGAGGACGCGCGCCGTGCCGATGAAGCAGGCCATGTGAATGTCATGTCCGCACGCATGCATCGCCTCGACCTCGCGACCGAACTCGTCCTTCACCCGCTTCGTGCTCGCATAGGGAGCGCCGGTCTGTTCCTTCACCGGGAGGGCATCCAGGTCGGTTCGGACGAGCACCACCGGGCCCTCTCCGTTTCGCAGAATCCCGACGACGCCATGACCGCCCATCTTTTCCGTCACTTCGAAGCCGGCGTCGCGGAGTTCCCCGGCGATCCGACCAGAGGTTTCAACCTCGTGAAGAGAGAGCTCGGGATTCGCATGCAGCTCTTGGTAAAGTGTCACGAGCGAACGCAGCTCTCCTTTCACCAAGGGAGCGAGGTCCGCGGCGAAAACAGGCGTGGCGAGAAGCAAGGCGGCGGCGAGAAACTTCATGGGCGTTATTGAAGCGGGGTTCACGGGAGGATGGCAAGAAGGAAGATGCGTCGGTGAACCCAATCACTGCTCCGGCAGGCAAACCGAAGTGATTCAAAATGCGAATCTTAGTTCCAAAGTAGACTATTTGAAAATTCTTCCACTTCGTAATTGATTCTTGTTCCGGGGTTTGGAAATTATTACGATGCCATCCTAATGAACGCGATCCATGCCTTTCTTCCAAAGTGCCCTCGTTCCCTCCGACTGGTCTTCGCCGTTCATCTCCTTGTCCTGCCTCTGGGTGCTTCGGAGACAGAATTACTTTTCGATGTGGATTTCAGCGATCCCTTCCATCTCCTTCATCAGCCACCCGCAACGGGTACTGCGATCAACCGGGTCAGCAAGGTAGTCTTCGGTTCGCCCGAAGTCGTACCCGAATTCGGGCCACTCCAAGACCGCCCTCTGGTCTTCCGCGGTCGGACGGGATACGACCAGATCCAGTTCGAAATCACCCCGGGATGGTCGAAGTATCGGATCGAGTACGATCTCGTAACCAGCAATCTTCAAAATTCTCACTTTGCTTTCACAGTCAACGTCGACACTCCACAAGTACGCAATTTCAATCTCCACGGGGGCCTCAACAAAGCGTATCGGTTTCCCGGGACTTCTGAAGACACGCTTCATCAGCTTTGGGAGGATGGCAAAAAGTCGCGCTATGTGATCGAAGTCGACATCTCCCTCAATACCTGGAGTGTCTGGCAGGATGGAGTCCACCTCACCACCGGCCCCCTGAACGCAAGTGAAGTCAGGGCGGTGCGGTTCGGCCTTTCACCGGCCTATGGAAACGCGGCGCAAAACCTCGGCATCACTGTCGCCTTGGACAATCTGAAGATCTCCGCCTCGGAACGGATCTTCACGGCTCCGCCGAGAGGCCCCGGGAAGCCGGGAAACGAAGGAATCCTCTACGATGTCGATTTTGGAATGCCGACGCATCAAGCTCACCAGGAACCCGCAGTAGGCGCAGCCATTGACGAGGTAAGTGAAATCCACCTCGGTTCTCCCAAAATTGTCCCTGAATTGAGTGGCCTCGTCGAACATCCCCTCGTCCTCTCAGGAAAAGAAAGAGGCGAAGGAATCCGACTCAACATTCCTCCAGGATGGCCGAAGATTCGGATTGAATATGACGTCGTCACCCTGAACCTGAAGAACTCCGGCTACAAATTCGGCGTCTCGCTCGATTTCAGGGGAGCCTTTCAACATCAGTTTCTCCACGGCGCGAACAACCAAGCGCGCTTTTGGCCGGAAACGATCCCTCCGGGGACTTGGGAGGAGGGAGCGCCGACCCGCTATGTCATTGAGATCGATCTCGCCGGAGGCCGATTCAGAACCTGGCAGAATGGGGTTTTGATGGGCAGCGCCGGCATCAATGCAACCGAATTGCACTATCTGCGGTTCAGCTTGACTCCTTGGACGGGCGGCGTGGTAGACGACCCTTCTGTCGTCGTCGGCGTTGACAACATCAAGGTGGTTGGAATCGACGATTTGTTTCCCGCACCCCCGGAAAATCTAAGCATTGATGGGCGAGGAGATACCAACGGCATTCTGGTATCGTGGCCCAAGGTGAATTTCTCTGATTCTTATCGTCTCTACCGAAACACTCTCGACGATTTTGCGGGCGCCGATTTGCTTGTCTCCACTTTCCAAACGAGACACATCGACGCCACGGTAGACCCTAAAAAGCGTTATTACTATTGGATTCGGTCGATGCGCGACGCTCAGGAATCGTCGGCCGCAGCCTTCGGCAGCGGCCAGTTCGAACCGTCACCCCCTCTTTGGCCGTCAATTTCGCGAGGGGAACGTTCCGACGGAATCTTCCTATCGTGGACCGCGAGCGGGCGATCCACTTCGTATCGAATCTATCGTTCGACCTCTCGGGATTTCGCACTCGCCGGGTTGCTCGCCGAAACCACCGATACCTCCTACCTCGACACCGGCTCGGATTCCGGTCGGATTTATTACTACTGGATCACATCGATTTGGTCGGACATCGAGTCCGAGGGTTCCGCAAGCGGTCACGGAGTCCGCGCTTTCGCACCCACAGACAACCTGACTGTCAAATATGACCCTGAAACACAGCGTTATGACCTGACCTGGGTAGCGGTCACAGGCGCGAATCGTTACACAATCTATCGAAGCAGTGAGAACTCATTTTCAAAGGCTGTGGCGTTGAGAGATGTCTACGGATTGCAGTTCACCGACAATACCGCGACACTTCCCGGCAATTATTTCTATTGGGTGGTCCCAGGTTCCTCGGAAACCAAATCGCTGTCGCTCTGGTCGGGAGCAGGAGCCTCCGGCATCGCTGAAAACTCTCATTCCTCCCAACCCGACCTCTGGGGGAAAAATGCCTCGGGCACCCCGATCGGCAGAGGGATCGCCAATGAAACCGGTGCGGGACAATCAATCACCTTATCGGCGAAGACGAAACGGTCCCTGTTTGGCACGGTCGGAATCGATACCTTGAGCGCCAGCAGTGAGGCGATCTCGCTAACCGGCACCGCGGGGAATCGTGATTTCAAGGTGAATTACTTTCTGAATGGAAACGTGACGGCCGCAATGAACACTGGAAATCTCACGATTCCGTCTGGAGCTGACGCCCCATCGATTGTGGCAGTCGTTTCCCCCCAACGCCGTTCGAAAGGCTCCTCGAAGTCGAAGCCTCTGGCCCTTCAGGTTCGCGGAACCTCACTTCGTGACGAGGCGGCGAGCGATCTCGTCATTCTCCGGGCGGTCATGAAATCCAAACGGTGATCGTGCCAATTTCGGCGCTTCGATTGATTCCATGGACATGGGGCACGGGCGCATTTTAGTTTCAAAACAGACTATTTGAAACGTCATCTGCTTCGCAATTTATTCTTGTTCAGGGAATTGGAAATCATTACGATGCCATCCTGATGAACGCGTTTGATTCCTTTCTGCGAAAGTGCCCCCGTTCTCTCCGCCTGGTCTTCGCCGTTCATCTCCTCGTCCTGCCTCTGGGTGCTTCGGAGCAGGATGTGCTTTATGATGTCGACTTCAGTGGACCCGTCCACGTGCTCCATCAGCCGCCCGCGACCGGCACGGCGATCAACCGCGTGAGCAAGGTGGTCTTCGGCTCACCCGAAGTCGTACCCGAATTCGGTCCGCTCAAAGACCGGCCCCTTCTGTTCCGCGGGCGGGCGGGATACGACCAGATCCGCTTCGAAATCACCCCGGGATGGTCGAAGTATCGGATCGAGTATGATCTCGTGACCAGCAATCTTCAAAATTCACGTTATAGCTTTGGCGTTTCTGTCGATACCCCCCAGGTGCGCAATTTCGACCTTCACGGAGGCATCAACAAGGCCTATCGCTTCCCCGGAATCATGCCCGACATGCTTCATCAGCTATGGGTGGATGGCAAAAAGTCGCATTATGTCATCGAAGTCGACATCGGCCTGAATACTTGGAACATCTGGCAGGATGGAATTCACCTCACCACCGGCCCCCTGAACGCAACAGAGGTCAAGTCAGTCCGGTTCAGTCTAGCCCAGGCCTATGGCGGCACCCCGGAGAACCTCTCCGTCGTTGCCGCATTGGACAACGTGAAAATCACTCCATTCGACCGGCTCTCCGAGGCCCCGCCCCGCGGACCGATGAAACCGGGATCGGAGGCGTTGTTGTACGACGTGGATTTTGAGGAGCCTTTTCACCAGCTCCACCAGCCTCCGTCCGTAGGCAATTCGATTCGAAAAGTAAGTTCCTTCCCGGCGATTACGCCGGCTGTAACCGGATCGCCGGAGGTGGTTCCCGAGTTCAGCTCGCTGAAAAACCGCCCCCTGCTCTTCAGCGGAGCGGAGGGCCCCGAACAAATTCAACTCAACCTTCCACCGGGATGGCCGAAGTATCGAATTGAATATGATGCAGTGACGGAGAATGTGAAAGGATCCGACTTCGACTTCCGTGTCGCGGTCACCCCATCGGCGCAATTTGGCGCTTTGCGACTGCATGGTCGGCTTCAGAAGACCGTAACCGGGCAGGAAAGCGAAGTTTCCGCCCAGCTCTGGGAAGAGGGCGTGGCGTCCCATTTTGTGATCGAGGTCGATATGGGGGAAGGTCGCTGGTCGGTGTGGCAGGATGGCATCGAACTGGCGAATGCAACCTTGGATTCGATTGCGCCCATGATCGTGCGAATCGGCCTGATGCCGACCGCCCCTACCGTGAGAACCGATCCCTCCATCGGTGCGGCCCTCGACAATCTCAAGATCACTGGTTTGGATTACTACTACCCCGGTCCTCCCGCGTCGCTCAGCACGGATGGCAAGAATCGGCTCGATGGTTTGCTGGTGTCATGGCCGTCCGTTTACTTCGCGGACGTCTACCGTCTCTACCGGAGCGAGACCGCGGGCTTTGATAGCGCAAAGTTGCTGGCGGAAACCCGTGATCCGAAGCATGTGGATCCCACGGCGCAACTCGACAAGAGATATTTCTACTGGGTGACGACCGTGCGTGACGTTTACGAGTCCGGGCCATCAGGATCGGGCAGCGGCACCTGGGAGTACGTCCCCCCTACGATTCTCTCGATCTCGAAAGGAGAAAGGACCGATGGCATCACGCTGTCGTGGACGCGCGGCACCCCTTCGGCCTCCTATCAGATCCATCGCTCCCTCTCGAGAGATTTCGCCGAATCCACCTTGCTGGCAACCACTCCCTCCCTCGCCCATCTGGATACCTCCGCGGAACCCGGGATGAAGTATTTCTATTGGATCACATCAACGGGATCCAGCCTTCCTCCCGATGCGCCAGCGGGTGGATATGGTGTCCGTGGCTTTCCGGCGTTGGAAGATTTGGTCGTCACGTTCGATCCGGACAACGCATCCTTCCACCTGCAGTGGAGCGCTGTCTCTGGCGCGAGCCACTACACGATCTACCGAAGTTCGAGGGGTTCTTTCTCGAACGCGATGGCACTCGGTCGGATCTCCGGTTTGAGCTTCATGGACGACTCGATCGCAATCGGGACCGACTACCAGTATTGGGTGATTCCGGGCACCGTCGAAACCAAGGACTTCGCGTTTGCTCGCGGGCTTGAGGTCACCAGCCACGCCCAGCCCGATCTCTGGGCGCAGAATGCCACCGACGATCCGATCGGAAAGGGTGTCGCCAATCAGACGGGTGCGGGCCAGTCGATTCTGATGTCGGCGAAGTCCAAACGATCCCTCTCCGGCACGGTCGGGATTGCCACCTTGGATGCCGGCAGTGAGCTGGTCTCGCTCACTGGTTCGGCGGGCAACCGCCATTTCAGAACGACGTATTACTTGAACGGAAACGTGACGGCCGCAATGAGCGCCGGAACTCTCAAGACCTCGGCAAGTCCCGTGGCCCAATCGGTCGATGTCCGGGTGACGCCGAATGGAAGGAACCGGGGTCCCTCGAAGGCGAAGTCGATCACGCTTCAGATTCGAGCCACCTCGCTGATTTCCGAAGAAGCGAGCGACCTTGTCATTCTGCGTGCGACGGGGAAATCCAAAAGGTAGCGGTCTTGCTTCCGCCTCATTGGCGTCATCCTTTCATTTGGGATTCGCCCTGCAGCCCTCACTTGGGCAGCACGGGCATCTCGATCTTGTCCTCGGAGTTTCCGTAGTAACCTTCCGTCTTCGAAACAAAGCGAAAATAACGCGTCTCCTGAGGCGAGCCTTCGATGCTCGAGATGACAACGTCCCCACGTCGCTTCCACGTGCCTTCACGGCGTTGCCCGGTTTCTCGAAGGCACCCTCCGTCCTCCGCGAAGGTGAACGCGGTCCCGGACTGGGAGACCCAGGTGCGACCCACAAAGTACGTTTCGATGGGATCTCCCTCTTTCTGCCGGGTCTCCTTTTCGACCGATTCGATCTCGTTTTTCACGGCGAGCGCGCCCGGGAGATCGGAAGCCTGGGTGCGCGCCTGCAGGATCTTGTTCAATTCGCGGAGGTAGGTCTCGCGCAGGGGCTTGAGAGCACGGCCGGAGGCCTCTTCATACCCGGACCGCAGCCGATCGAGCTCCTCATCGGCGACCTGGGTTCCCCCTTCTTCGTTCTCGCCGGGGTCGGAGGTGAGCAGTCCGAGGGCCTTGTGCGCGGCCACGGCCCCCTCGAGATCGGAGCGGCGTGTGCGGGTTTCGATGACGCGGTTCAACTCCTTCGCATAGTTTTCCCGTGGGGCCTGCATCGCCCTCGCCACCGCCGCCTGGTAAGAGGCGCGCAAACGGTCGAGCCCTTCATCCGCCGCCACCGAATCGACGAGAGGCAGTGCCAAAAGCACGAGAAAGGGAAGAACCGGAACAGGAGATTTCATGACGACAGGTGCTGATTTTGGCGAGCGTGCGGAGATCCGTCAAGAGAATGCGAACGCGCCCCTTCAAGGCACGATCCACCGGAGACTCCCGAACTTGGATCCGCGAAACTGACAGAGCCTTTGCCGCAGCGGCCGCCGCCATCGCCAGCCATGTCGATCTGTCGGTGAAACGACACGGCCCACCCGGTTGGGGGGAATGACGGAGTCCTTCTCCAGGGGGAAGCTTGCAGCGCGGCACGATCCCCAACACACCTCCCCTTCCATCTCCTCCCGACCCATGAGCCTTCTTTTCTACGACGACAGCCCGGTCTTCGGCGGGCATGAAGTAATGGCCCTGCTCGGTCTGGACGCCGTCCTCTCGAATGACCCCGGCCCGGTGCGTTTCCTTGCGCCCTCGGCCAATGGAAAACTCCGCGAGAATCTCGCCGCCCTCGCCGGAAAACACCCGCATCTGGAGATCGAACTGCTCGAGGAGCATTCGTCCAAACTCGAGTCGCTCCGTCACCTCGTCCGGCCCGCCCGAATTCGGAAGCTCGCCCGACGTTTCCGGGAGATCGCCCCTTCCCTCGTCGTCGCGATCCAAGGCAATCTCGAACACTCCTCGCTCGCCCTGCTCGCGGCACGGCGTGCGGGCATCCCGTCGGCGAGTTACCTTCCCGTGCCCCACACGAATGTGGAAATGGGTGCCCGCTTCGGGGCGGTGCGCGACCTGTTCTGCTCGCGGTTGATCAACCTTCCTGATACTTACATCACCATCTCCGACGAGATGGCGAAAATGCTGAAAGAACGTGGCACCTCGGTGCCGGTGGAAATCGTCTACAACGGCATCGACACGGATCGCTTCCAGCCGGGAGACTCTCCCGCCGCCTGCCGGCAGCTCGGGCTCCCGTCCGCGAAGGTCCGCATCGGCATGGTCGGCCGCATCGAGTTCCGGCAAAAACAACAACACTTGCTCGTCGAGGCCGTCGCGGCCGACCCGACGCTCGTGGCCTCCTGCCACCTTGTCTTCGCGGGAGAAGGTCCGGACTCAGCGTCACTTGTCGAGATCCTGCGGAAATCCGGAGTTTCCGGTACGGTTCTTCCCTGGACCGATCCCGCCGAACTCTATCGGGCCATGGATGTGATGGTGATCCCCTCGCGCTACGAAGGATTGCCGCTGGTGATGCTGGAGGCTCTTTCTTCGGGGACCCCGGTGCTCGGCAGTGATCGCGACGGCATGCGCGATCTCCTGCCGCCGGAGTGGCGCTTCCAACCGGGCGATGTCGCCTCGCTCGGGGCCGCGCTCGTCCGCTTTCTCTCCCAGGGCCGCCCACGACCCTCGGCGGATCTGGTCGGCCGTGTCCGGAGCACGATGTCGCTCCGGTGCTTCCGGCAGGCCTTCTCGTCCGCGGTTCTCGGGTTGGTCCCGGGTATGAATCCCCCGCTTCGTACGAGCTGAGATCCGAAAGGCACCACGGGTGCTCCCGTGACTCCGAAACGGATCAGCCAAACGAATCCGAGAAAATGTTATCAGCCCAGAAAAACATCTGCTGCATGGCGTCGGAAGTCGGTCGCGGAGCCTCGGCGAAAGAGGCTTCGACGCGTTTCATCGCCTTCGTGACGGGATCGTATTGGAACGAGGCGGTGAGCCACGCCGCCGTGCTCGAGGTGATGGGGCTGAAGCAGGCGGAACTGGTCACCGGCGCGGGATCGGGCAACTCGCCGTTGAAGGAGCGGATGATGGCATCCGCGCACACCTTCGCCTGAGAGTTCGCCATGTGCCCGGATTTCGGTTGCCCGGTCGCCTGCGAGTCGCCGAGGATATGCACGTCGGGGTAGGCGGTTGAGGCGTAGGTGAGCGGATTCACGACGGCCCAGCGCCCGGTCGGGTCGTTGGCAAGACCCGCGGTGGTCACGATCTGACCGGCCCGCTGGTTCGGGATGATGTTCAACACCGCGCCCTTGAAGGTACCCTGCGAGGTCGCGATGGTCTTTGAGGCGGAATTCACGCTGCTGACGGCGGCATTCGGAACGTAGGTCAGCACGCCCTTGTAGGTGTGTTTGAACGCGTTTCCGAAGTTCACGGGCTCCGCCTGGATGGAGGCGTTCGCATCGAGCACGATGATCTTCGCGCCTCTCTTTTTCCGCTTCAGATAATCGGCGATGGAGCAGGCGCGCTCGTAGGGCCCGGGAGGGCAGCGATAGGGTGATTTCGGAATGGTCATGACGAAGGTCTGGCCCTTGGTCATGGCGGAGAGTTGATTTTTCAGAAGGAGGGTCTGCGGACCGGCCTTCCAGGCGTGCGGAGTGAGCTGATCGTTGTAATTGCCCGGCGGGTTCATGAACTCGATCCCGGGAGCGAGCACCAACTTGTCGTAGGAATAGGCATAGTGGTCCGAGCCGATCCGTACGGTGACTTCCTTCGCGATGGGATCGACCGAGAGCGCCTCGCCCTGGGCAAACTTCACACCTCGCTTCGTTTGCAGATTCGTGTAGCCAAGCTGGATACGGCTCATCGGCAGCGCGCCGGTGACGACGAGATTCGAGAGAATGCAGGCAAAGTGACTGGCATCCCGGTCGATGAGGGTGACGTCGATGTTGCCGCCCCACATCTTGAGATACTTCGCCACGGTGGCTCCCCCGAACCCGCCGCCGATGACGAGCACGTGGGGGGCGACGGTGGCGGCGCTGACCGCCTTGGGCAGAGCCCAGGACGCCGAGGCGAGCCCGGCGAGTTTGAGAAAATTGCGACGATCCGGTTTCATGGGAATCTGTTAGGGAGTTGGAGATTGTTCGGATAGGGGGCTCAGGGTTCCACAGTGGCCGTGGAGGGCAAGGTGGCGAGATAGTTCGACAACTGCCGGAGTTGCTCGGGAGTGAAGGCACGCGCCTGCAGGTCCATGATGTTCTCCGGACGGCGTTGGCTCATTTCGAGAAGCGATTTGTACATCTCCGTGGCGCTCTTTCCGGTGATCGACTCAAAACCGGACACGGCCTGACCGTTGCTTCCGTGGCATTGGTAGCACATCGATGCGAGAAGTTGGCCCGGCGGCGGAGCAGCAGGCAGCGAGGAAGCGACAAAGGCGGCGCCGGCAAGCAAGACGAGGCGCAGCGGGGACCCGGAAAAGGGAAACGGAGTGCGGGAATTCATGGGTAGTGTAGGCGGTGGGTTGTTCGCCCATGATTGAATCACAAACGTTTTCAACGGCCACGTTATCGTTTGGTAACGTTCGTGTTCGCGAGGGCGAAATCCGGTCGAAGCACATGCGGCGGAAGCCTCTTCGCCGTCGACACGAATCAACCCCCGGGACAATGCGGCGGCGGAACCGCATGGGACGATGAGTCCTCCATCCCATCTCCGGAGTTTTCGCTGGCCCTCGTGAGAGCGATTGTCTAGTTTAGCCATATGCGATCTTTCTTTTGGGTATCAACTGCGTGGATGCTGCTGCTGTCCCCCCTCTTCTCCGCGCCGACGGTGGAGGAGCAGGCGATCTATGACGCGGCTTGTCTGGAGGTGATCGATGCGGTGAATGCGTATCGGACCAACAATAGCGCAACAGCTCTCATACCTTTGGTGGAACTTTGCCAGGCCGCACGGGAATTGGCCGAATTCGAGGAACTCGGTGTCGGCGTCTCGACCGACGTGATCCAACGAACGAGGGACGCCGGCTACGCGGGGGATTTCGCCAGCGGCACGGTGTCTTCTTTCTCCCGCGGGCAGGTCACGGCGGCGACCCTTTTTCATAACCTGCTGTCGACTCCGGGCAATCCGGCTACCTTTCTCAACGCCGAATTGGACTACATCGGTGTGGGCATGGCTGTGAAAATGCGGGGCAGCGTGACGGAGTTCAGACTACGCCTCATCCTCGGCAAAGAGTTCCCCGGCGGAGCACCCGATGGAACGCCGGGACAGGAGACGGCGACAGGCCGGGGTCTTCTTCCCCTCAGCCAACTCCGCGAGATCCGCGCCGGGGCATGGTCGGGCGATTCGATCAACGGATTTGTCCTCGATCCGACCGTGGTGGTGCTGACGGCGGAACAGGAAAAGGCCTTCCTTGCGGCCCTCGCGGCCTTTGCCAAGAAAAGCGGATCCATCCGAATCTCCGCCGGAGGCAAGGTGAACCTGAAACTGCCACCCCAGTTGGCAACGCTCCTCGAGCGCGCCGTCCTGAAAGGTCGCATCCCTCCGGGAGTCCGTTTCGACCCACGGACGAACACCTTCAAGGGCTCGGCCCGGGGCGCCGGAACTTACACGGTGACCCTAAGCGGGGATCTCAAAGGTCCGGTGAACGGCTCGGAGAAACTCAAGCCGATCCGGATACGATTCACGGTGAAGGGGTAAGGCGGCTTCGCCGGACGGGAGGCGGTTTGGCTCCAACCGCGATCACGAGGCCCCCCAGTTCCCAACGCAACAAATCCGTTTGACCCGCGGGCCCCTTCCGGGCATTTTCCGTCCCGGCAGCAGGCTCTTTCTCGGCCCCGCCCGATGGTTCGGGTGGCTTTGGGGGGAGCGGTCGCTGTTACTTCACACCTTATTCCAACCATCCATGTCCATCCTCTCCCACTACTTCCGCTCCCTCTCCCTTGTCGCCCTCGTGGCCGGTCTTTTCCTCTCGGTCGCTCCGCTCGCCGCGGTCGAAGGTCAGGACGAATACGCCTCCTACTGGAAGTGCAGCGACGGCCAAACCTATGGCCTCGTCGCGGACGGATCGAAGCGCGAGTTCTACGTGCCTTCCGGTGTTTCGCCGATCTTTTTTTCCGGTGTGAAGAAAGGCGCGACCTATACCGGCACGGTCTACGTGGGCGAAGAGAAAGTCGCGGTGTCCGGCCCGGTGTCTAACAATGACACCAAAATCACCCTCGTGGCCGCCGACGGTCGCAAGTGGGTGCTCGAGTTCTCCCACAAGTGAGACTTCTTCAAAAGACGAGGGCGGTTCGGCCGCCCTCGTCTGGAGGAGCGATTCCCGGTCTGAGCACCCGATTCCCGTGCATGACGCACGAAATCGAATTGCATTCCGCCCGATTTCTTTCGCTCTTCGCCTCTTTCTCGCGCGATCACGCAGGGCGCTTTGACAGGGGGAAACGGGGGTGCTATCGAAACCTCCGTGAGACGGGTGGAGATAGAGCGGGAAGTCTTTCCGGTGCCATGCCCCGGCCCGGGCAAACACGATTTCATTTCCGGGGATGCCCGGTTCCACGGACTGAGTTTCGCGGGAAAAAAAGGGGATTCTGTTAGTGCATTGATCACGGCGCGGGACTCGCGGTTTCCGGTCGCCTTTCTGCTGCGCCACCGCGGCACCGAAAAGCCGGAGACGGATCCGTCTCCTCTTCTCCCGGATCAGGTGGAATTCGTGGACCGGGTCCTGCGAAGAGCGGGGTTGAATCCGCGTCACTATCGGCGGGCTCCGCTACTGAGGAGGATCCCGGCCTGCCTTCGCGCCTTGAAGGTCGACTCTCTCCCGGCCGCACTCGCCGCGATCGAAGGTTCGCCGGAACGCCTGTTGATCAGCCTGAACGCGCTCCTCATCGGGACGACTTCCTTTTTCCGGGACCGACCTGTTTTCGACGAGTTGCAACATCACATCATCCCGGCGCTGCTGCGGCGCGGGACACGACCGCGCGTCTGGAGCGCCGCCTGCTCGGACGGAGCCGAACTTTACTCCGTCGCGATGATGTTCGAACAGCACGGAGAGGGGACGCCCTTGTTTCTGGGCACGGACTGCCGTGCGGCGGCGGTGGCACGCGCGAAGGAGGGAATCTTCCCCCTCACCACGACGGGTGATATGCCCGCGACCTTCACGCGGGAGTACGTTCATTTCTCGGGGAACACGGCCAAGGTAGACGACCGGATCCGCGAACAGGTCATCTGGGACGAGGCCGACATCATGACGCGACCGATCGCTTCACGCTGGGATCTCATCCTCTGCCGCAATCTCGCGATCTACCTCGAACCCGGGCCCTTGGGGCATCTATGGAAAAAGCTCTCGGCGGCGGTCGTGCCGGGCGGATATCTCGTGGTGGGCCGGGCGGAGAAACCGCGCCTCGAGGGATTCTCCTGTGTCGCGCCCTGCATTTACCAAAAGCATCCGCTGCCCTCGATCTCATGAGAACTGAAGCCCATCGGCCCGCTTCCAGCGGCCTCAGCTTCGTGCAGGCGATCCTCGTCGCGATCGCCCTGGTGCTGTTGCTGGGGTGGCTGAAGATCGGGGTCTTTTCCCACCGGGTCTTTCCCCTCTCCGCGGCGCTGCCTCTACTCTTCTGTCTCTACCACCGCGATCTCAGGATCCTCCATGGCATGGCGGGTGCCCTGTCGATCGTCGCCTTCATCAAGGTTTTCGTGATGTTGCCGCCGGAAGAGTTGCGGGATCACTACCATTGGATCGTCATCTCCTCGCACCTCACGAACATCTGGCTGGTCGCGGGGGTGGTCCACGGACTCATCGTCTCGCTGCGCCACATCGCGATGAAGCAGGCCGAACTCACCCGTCTGAACGAAGATCTCGAGCACGGCAACGAAGAACTGCTCGCCAGCAACGAGGAGCTCGCCGCACGCGAGGAAGAGATCACCCGCCAGAATGAGGAACTCCGCAGCCAGTCCGAGG
>Ga0209573_1003240_pt1 | contig 18392 bp, 10 predicted proteins | sample TNRBio252014_DNA_FD_185870 | JGI IMG/M metagenome (GOLD analysis project Ga0209573, IMG submission 185870) | Wastewater treatment Type I Accumulibacter community from EBPR Bioreactor in Madison, WI, USA - TNR Reactor_6/25/2014_ DNA (SPAdes)... | ecosystem: Engineered > Bioreactor > EBPR >...
TGTCACGGGATCGACTCCGGCCCCGGAAGGGGCAAGGGCGCCCGGCGTTCCGGCCGGGCGCCCTGAGGTGGAATCTAGCACGCGGGGCGGCGGCCCCCCCGCGGCTCAGAAGATGACGCGGAGGCCGAGCTGGACCTGGCGGGCGTCACCGAGCCCGCTCTGCACCGTTCCGTCGAAGTTGAAGATCAGGCTCGTCACCTCGGGCTTCTTCAGGTTCTTCGAGTTGAAGACGTTGAAGCACTCGACGATCGGCTCGACCTGGAACGCGCCGAGGTCGAACGGGCGCGAGAGCCGGATGTCGAGCGACGAGAACTCGTTGTCCTTCCGCCCCAGGTTCCGCTGAGTGACCGAGCCGTCCGCATTGATCCGGTCCTGCGGGGTGTTCGCGTCGGCGCCGGTCGCGGTGATCGACTTCGGCTGCGCCGAGCGGTAGGCGTAGCGGAAGTTGAAGTTGACGTCTCCCGGCCCCTTCCAGACGAACAGGGAATTCAGCCGGTGCCTCTGGTCGCGGTCGGAGTACCCCCACTCGGCTCCGAGGTCCGTCACCTTCGCGTAGCGGAACGTGAACGGGTCGCGCTCGTTGTCGTCGTCCGACCTGTCCCACGAGAGCGTGTAGTTGATCTGGAACTGGTAGTTGTGCGACCAGCGCTTGTTGAGCCCGAACGTGATGCCGTTGTACTCGCTCCTCGCCGACGACTCGACCGTCGTCAGCGTGCTCACCCCGTTCGGCCCGCCGTTCAGCCCCGACGTCCAGGGAGAGCCGAGGAGCGCGTCGTTCCGGTTGATGAACCGGGTCAGGTGCGTCGTCCTCGCGTAGTTGTACTTCAGGAGGAACCCGTAGTCCTTGAGGAACTCCCGCTCCACCCCGATGCTCGTCGCGAACGTCCTCGGGTTCTGGAAGTCCTTCGCCGTGACGTAGATGTCCGGCCGGAAGGGCGTACCGACCGCCGACGTCGGGATCAGGCCCGGGTAAGCCGGCACCGCGCCGAGGATCCCCGTGAGGGAGCTGTCGCGGTAGAGACTCTGACCGCGGCTGCCGTTCGTCGAGCGGGTCGATGCGAACGAGAGCCCCGGAACGCGGGCGTTGTAGATCCCGGCGTTCGCGCGCACGACGGTCTTCCCGTCCTTCGTCGGGTCCCACGTGATGCCGAGACGGGGCTGCCACATGCTCTTGTCGGACGGCATGGTCCCGTCCGACGGGAACTCCTGCCCGTTGGACGTCTTTCCGATGAAGCCGGCGTAGAACACCTCGTCGACGGGTGTGATCGGGTCGGGCTGGATCTGCGCCTCCCAGCGGAGCCCGGCCTGGATCGTGAGGTTCGGGAGCGGTTGCCACTTGTCCTGGATGAAGACCGCCGGCTCGTCCTGGACGATCGACTGCGTCCCCGCCTCCTCCGCGGTGAGGCCGCCGACACCCGCCTGCTGGAGGAAGAGGAGGACCGGCCCGGTGACCGTCGTCCCGGCGGGGCAGATCCCGTTAGCGTTCGTGGAGCCGTCGGAGCACTCGACGTAGCTCCGGTTCCTCGCGTAGTCTAGGAAGCCGTCCGTCGAGCTGAAGATGTAGCGGCCGTTCGCGAAACCGCGGAAGACCTGCGTCGCGTTGACCCGGTTGTACTCGACGCCCGCCTTGATCTCGTGCGTCCCCGTCAGGAAGGTCACGTTGTCGTTGAGCTGGAGGCGCGTGTCGTAGTAGTCGACCGGGATGAAGAACGGCATCCCGAACCGGTAGCTTCTTCCGAAGTCGAACGCGGTGTCCGGGAGCGGGCGGTCCTGACCGTCGATGTCCGGCCCGTTGTACGGCCTCGGCCGGTCCTCGCGGGCCAGCTGGAAGCGGAGCTCGTTCAGGACGTCCGTGAAGTTCGAGATCAGGGTGCCGGTCAGCGACTTCGACCAGTTGTCCTCGATCGCGTTCGCGCTCCGGCCCCAGGAGTCGACGTCGAACGTTCCGTTCTCCTGCGTCGAGTTCGTGTAGGTCCCGCGCAAGGTCGCCACGTGCTGCGGGGAGACGAACCAGTCCACCTTCCCGAGCGCCACGAACGCATCGTTCGACCGGTCGATCGACCCGTTCTCGTCGGGGCTCCCGACGCTCGCGAAGTAGTCGACGACTCTCTGCTCGATCCGGTTCGGGTCGGTCTGCTTCGTCGAGTCGCCGCCCTGGGCGTCGACGGCTACGAAGAAGAACACCTTGTCCTTCAGGATCGGGCCGCCGAGGGTGAAGCCTCCCTGCACCTGGCTCGAGTCGAACTTCTCGGACGAGGTCCCGTCGGGGTTCTTGGCGGCCGACGCGAGAGAATCGTCCTTGTAGAAGAGGTTCACCGTGCCGGCGAACGCGTTCGTCCCCGACTTCGTGACGACGTTCACGAAGCCCGAAGAGGAGCGCCCGTACTCGGCGTTCGCGCCGTCGGCCACGACGACGACCTCCTGGACGGCGTCGAGGTTGAAGGTGAAAGCAGGGCGCTGGCCGCCCCGCTGCTCGCCGAAGAACGGGTTGTTGAAGTCCGCGCCGTCGACGGAGACGTTGTTCTGGATACCCTTCTGGCCGTTGACGGTGAGCTCGTCCCCGTCGGGGCCCTGGACGATCGAGACCCCGGGAGTCAGCTTCGTGAACTCGAGGAAGTTCCGGCCGTTGTTCGGGATCTCCTTGAGCGCCAGGGCGTCGATCCGGGTCGCCCCTTCCGGCCGCGTCGTCTCGACGACCGGGTTCTCGGCCGTGACGAGGATCTCCTCCACCTTCGCGGCGAGGCTCATCGTGATCGCGACGTTGACCGACTGGCCCACGGAGACGTTGATCCCCTCCCGAACCACCTTGGCGAACCCCGACAGGCTCGCCGAGATCCGGTAGGGACCGAGCGGAAGGAGGAGCCCGCGGAACCGTCCGTTCGGACCCGTCGTCACGGTCGTCTCGTAGTTCGTCGCCGTGTTCCGGAGGGCCACGGAGACCCCGGGAAGGACGCCTCCGGAATCGTCCGTGACGGTGCCCTCGATCGCGCCGGTCGTCGACGCGGACTGGGCGCCCGCCGGCAGGGCGAAGAGGACGAGGCCGAGGCAGAGCCCCAGCGGAAAGATGGAACGGAATCGCACCATTCACCGTCTCCTTTCGGCGCCGCACCATGGCGCCCGGGACCTTCCGGATGTTCCGCGGGACTCTATTTCCGGCGGCCCGAGGCGTCAACGGAATCGTTCCGGATACCGGACTCCTGGAGTGCCGACGGGGGGGCGCGAGACGGTGCGCCTGCGCGCCCGCCTCACTCCATCAGGCCTGGGATTCCGAACGGACCGCGCGCCGCCATCAGGAGGACGGCGCCAGACGCCACGGCGAGCGCCCACGTCACCCGGTCGCGGGCGGCGAAGACGATCGGGTCTTCGTCCATCTCCCCCCGGCCCACGAGAACCCAGACCCGGCTCGTCCAGTACAGAAGCGTCGGCACGAGGAGCCAGAGCCAGCCCGGATGGGCGTAGAGCCTCTTCGTCACGTCGCTGTGGATGTAGATGGCGAGGACGAGGCTCGAGAGGTAGGCGCTCGCGACGCCGAGGACGTGGACGACGAGAGAGTCCCAGACGAACCAGTCCCGGCCCGCGGCAGCGTCGTGCCCCCGGACCTTCATCGCGAGCAGCTCGGAGGCGCGCTTGGCGAAGGCGAGCGAGAGGAACAGGAAGACCGAGAACGCGAGGAGCCACGGCGACACGGGGACGGCGGTCGCCGCCCCGCCGAGCAGGACCCTGAGCGTGTAGAGGAACGCCAGGGTGAAGACGTCGACGAGGACCTTGCGTTTCAGCGTGACGGTATAGAACGTCGTCGTCGCGAGGTAGACGCCGAGAAGTACGCGGGCGCCGGGAGGGAGGGCCAGCGCGAACGCGAGCGAGCCCGCCAGGAGGAGCGGGACGAGACCGAGCCCCGTGCGAATGGAGAGGTCGCCGCTCGCGAGCGGTCTCCGCCTCTTGGAGTGGTGCTGCCGGTCTGCCGCCAGGTCTCCGAGGTCGTTCAGGACGTAGACAGCCGAAGCGAGGAGACTGAGCGCGAAGAACGCGAAGACGGCTGCCCAAAGGACCGGGGTATCGAAAATGTGCCCCGTGACGAGCGGAACGAACACGAGGGCGTTCTTCACCCACTGGCGGATCCGAAGAGCCGAGAAGAGGGTTCGCACGCTGGCGGAGCGGCCGGGAAGCTCGGCAGATACCGGGGTGCCGGCGCGTTCCACCTCGGCCCGAAGGCGGACCGCCGGCCCGACGAGGATCGCCTTGCGGGCGCTCCGGAAGACCGGGAGGTCGGCCCTGCCGTCGCCGGCGTAGTCGAAGCCCTTTTCGCCGTAGCGGGCGACGAGCTCGGCCCTCTTCGCCTCTCCCTTGAGGTTCCGCGCTCCGTCGCTCGCGAGGACCTCGTCGAAGAGACCGACCCTCGCGGCGATCGGACCGGCGAGAAGCCCGTCGGCCGCCGTTGCCAGGACGAGCCGCCTCCCCTTCGCCTTCTCCCGGGCCAGCAGGGCGACGAGCTCCTCCCTGAGCGGAAGGGAGCCGGCGTCGACCGGACCGGCCTCGGCGAGCCGCCGCTTCAGAGCGGCACGGTCCCCGCGCAGCAGCGCCGGCAGGGCTCGCAGAGCGGCGGCAGGCGACCGCATGGCGGCCAGGACGGCCGACTCGTGCAGGAGATCGGTGAGGACGAGGGTTCCGTCGAGGTCGACGACGAACGGCACCTCGGCCACAGACCCTTCCGTTGCGGCGACGCTCACGACTCGTCGAGGTTACAGGCGCGGGGCCCGCGCTGGAAGCGCCGTGACGAGCCCTTCAGCCAGGGCCGCGTAGTCACCGTCCGCGAGGCCCTTCTCCATCGCCGTGTCGACGACGTCGAGAACGGCCTCCGCAATCCGCGGCGCCACGCTCCCTGCCCGCGCGGTGCGGATGAAGAGCTCGATGTCCTTTCTGAGCAGCCGGAGCGGAAACGTCGGATTCGAGTACTCGGCCTCGAGCATCCGTCCCAGCTTCTTGTCGAAGGTCGGCGCGTAGAGTGCGCTCGGCCGGAGGATCTCCATGAAGGTCTGCGGGTCGAGCCCCTCCGCCCGGACGCACGCGAGGCTCGTGGCGAACGCGGCCGTCAGCGAACCGATGAGCTGGTTCAGCGCGAGCTTCAGCGCCGCCGCGCTCCCCACGCCCCCCACGTGCCGCACGTCCGTGCCGAGACGCGCAAAGAGCGGCCCCAGCCGCTCCGCCTGGACCGCCGTCCCGCCCACCATCACCTGGAGCGACCCGGAATCCGCCTGGGGGATGCTCCCGAGGACGGGCGCCTCGACCCACTCGCCCCCCGCGGAGGCCATCTCCTCGGCGAAGGCGCGGCTCTCGTCCGGGCCGATCGTCCCCATCTGAACGACGGTACGACCGGCGAGGGCGGCCAGGGCATCTGTGGCGAAGAGCACCTCGCGGATCGCGGGTGCGTCCGCGAGCATCAGGATCGCGACGGGCGAAGCCAGGAGGGCTCCGGCAGCCGTCTCCGCCACCTTGAGACCGGCCTCTCCGAGCGCCTCCGCCTTCGACGCCGTCCGGTTCCAGACCGTCACCCCGAGGCCGGTCGCCGCGAGGCGGAGGGCGATGGGAGTGCCGAGGAGGCCGGTACCGAGGAGGGAAACGTCGCTCATCCCCCGATTCTGCGTCCCGCGCGGATAATCGGGAACCCGCCGCCGGATGCGCACGACCCGCCAAGCGAGGAGCCCAGATGACCGAATCCGCCGCCTTCCCCGATGGCTTCCTCTGGGGAGCCGCCACCTCGGCCTACCAGATCGAAGGATCACCGCTGGCCGACGGTGCCGGTCCGAGCAACTGGCACCGCTTCACGCGGATTCCCGGCAAGGTGAGGGACGGCGACACGGGCGACGTCGCGTGCGACCACTACAACCGCTGGGCCGAGGACGTCGCGCTCATGAAGTCGCTCGGCCTCGGCGCCTATCGCTTCTCGATCTCCTGGAGCCGGGTGATGCCCGAGGGCCGCGGCACGGTGAACCAGAAGGGGCTCGACTTCTACCGCCGCCTCGTCGACGCGCTCCGCGAGGCGGGGATCCGCCCGATGGCGACCCTCTACCACTGGGACCTTCCCGCCGCGCTCGACGACCGGGGAGGCTGGACGAACCCCGACGTCGCCGGCTGGTTCGCCGACTATGCCCGCGCCTGCTTCCGCTCCCTCGACGGAGCCGTCGACCTCTGGACGACTCTCAACGAGCCCTGGGTCATCGCCGACGGCGGGTACCTCCACGGCGTCCTCGCTCCGGGGCACGCCAGCCCCTGGGAAGCCCCGCGCGCATCGAAAAACCTCCTCCTCGCCCACGCCGGCGCCGTCGCGGCCTACCGCGCCGAAGGGAAAGGCCAGATAGGCCTCGTCGTCAACCTCGAGCCGAAGTACCCGGCCTCCGAGCGCCCGGAGGACCTCTCCGCCGTCGCCCGCGCCGACGCCTACATGAACCGCCAGTACCTCGATCCCGCGCTCCTCGGAAAGGTCCCGGAAGGGCTCGCGGAGATCTTCGGCGAGGCGTGGGACCGGCCCAGCGACGCCGAGCTCGCCGCGATGAAGGTGCCGATCGACTATCTCGGCATCAACTACTACACCCGCGCCGTCGTCCAGGACGATCCCCGGAGCTTCCCCGTCATGGAAGGCCGGGCCCTCCAGCGCAATGCCACGCACACCGAAACCGGCTGGGAGGTCTACCCCGACGGCCTCTACGACGTCCTGACGTGGGTGCGCCGGCGCTACGGGAGCATCCCGCTCTACGTCACCGAGAACGGCGCCGCGTTCTACGACCCGCCCGTCGCCCCCGAGCCGCTCCTCCACGACCCCCTCCGCGTCGCCTACCTCGAGGCACACCTCGGCGCCGTCCGCCGGGCGATCGCCGACGGCGTCGACGTGCGGGGCTACTTCGCCTGGTCCCTCCTCGACAACCTCGAGTGGGCCCACGGCTTCCGCAAGCGCTTCGGCATCGTCCACGTCGACTTCGCCACGCAGAAACGGACGCCCAAGGCGAGCGCCCGCTTCTACGCCGAGGTCATTCGGACGAACGGGGCGTGTCTCAGGCCGGCCGGCAGCTGACCTTCACCTTCGCCGTCGCGCCCGCCGGGAGCGGTGGGAGCAACGTCCCGTAGAGCGCGCGTCCGTCCACCTCGACGCGAACGGTGCCTGCAACGAGCGCCTCGTCGCGGACGACCGTCACGTCGAGCGTCGCGCCGCGCCAGGGCCGGGTCATCCGCACCCTGTCCCACGACGGCGGGAGGCACGGGTCGAAGCGCATGCCGTCCAGCTCGGGCCGCACGCCGACCACCCACTCGCAGACGACGCGGTGGAGCCACTGCGCCGAGCCCGTGTACCAGGTCCAGCCGGCCCGGCCGTGGAGAGGCGAGTCGGGGCCGTCCACGTTTCCGGGAAGAACGTAGGGCTCGGCCCGGTAGGCTTCGGGGTCCTTGCGCGTCGGGTCGATGGCGGCGAGGAGCTTCTCGACGAGCCCGGCGTCCTTCGACTTCCCCGCTGCCGAGATCGCCCAGGTCGCCGCGTGCGTGTAGACACCGCCGTTCTCGCGCATGCCGGCCGCGTACCGCGTGATGTAGCCGATCTCGCGGACGGGTCGGTCGTAGGCCGGTGCGAGCAGGAGCGCCCCGGCGGGGCTGACGAGGTGCTCCTTCACCGCCGCCATCGCGGCCGCGGCGCGGTCGGGCGGGGCGACGTCGTTCAGGACGGCCCAGGTCTGCGCGTTGAGGTAGATCCTCCCCCGCTCGTTCTCGCAGCTGCCGATCTTCCCGCCGCCGTCGAGCGTGGCGCGCCAATACCAGTCGCCGTCCCAGCAATGCTCGTTGATCGCCGCGACGAGCACCTCGCGGCGTTTCACGAACTCGGCGGCTCGCGCCGGTTCGCCCGTTCGGCTGAAGAGCTCGGCCCACTCACCGAGCAGCCCGGCGAGGAAGTGCGCCAGCCAGGCCGACTCCCCCTTCTCTTCGAGACCGACGGCCGACAAGCCGTCGTTCCAGTCGCCCGCGCCGATGTACGGCAGGCCGCGCGGGCTCGTCCGGCGGAAGACGCGCTCGAACGCGCGCAGGACGTGCTCGACGAGCGGCACCGGCTGCGCGTCGTCGAGAAAGGGTGTCCTGTCGGCCAGGATCGAGAGGTCCCCCGTCTCGCGGACGTACGCCGCCGTCACGAACGCGAGCCAGAGGAGGTCGTCGGTCATCTTCGTGACGTGCCCCATCTCCGAAAGGGGGTGCCACCAGTGGTAGACCGAGCCGTCGGCGAACTGGTGCGCGGCGTGGAGGGCGATCTGCCCGCGGCAGAGCGCCGGGTCGACCGTCAGCCAGACCTGCGAGTCCTGGAGCTGGTCGCGGAAGCCGTACGCGCCGCTCTGCTGGTAGTAACCGCAGCGTCCCTGGATGCGCGCGGAGATCGCCTGGTACCGAACCCAGTCGTTCAGGAAGGCGTCGAACGTCGCGTCGGGCGTCTCCAGACGGTGCGCGGCGAGGAGATTCGTCCAGCGGGCCTTCGCGGCGGCGAGCGAGGCGTCGAGCGCCTCCACCTTGCCGAAGCGGTCCAGGAGCTCCCGCGTCCCCTCGTCCGTCTCCGCCGTCGCGAGGACGAACCCGAGCTCGCACGCGCCTCCCGCCGGGAGCTCGATCGGGACCCGCAGCGCCCCGACGGCGTCGCCGTGCCTTCCGAAGAGACCGGGCCACGGCTTGCCGGAGAGGGCCTCGGGCGCCGCGAAGCTCCCGAGGCGGCCGAGGAAGGCCGCCTTGTCGCCCTCCGCCTCCGATACCGGCGCCGTGCACGCGAGTGCGCTCACGTACGGAAAGCCGGTGTTCCAGTGTCCCCAGCGCTCCGACCCGACCTCCCACATGTGGGAGCGCGCGAAGACCGCGTTGCGCCCGGCGTCCCTCTCGCATTCGAGAAAGAGCTTCGTGAACTCCCGCCGCGGCGACGGCGTCACGCCGCAGTTCCACTCGACGAAGGCGACGAGCTCGAGCCGTCGCGGCGTGAGGAGCTCATTGGTCAGCGTCAGGCGCCAGAGCTCGGCGGTCGCTTCCGGATCGGCAAAGAGCGTCCAGTCGGCCCCGACCCCGCGCAGGGCCGTACGGAACGTCGTGTAGCCGAGCCCGTGCCGGCACTCGAAGCGGTCGTACGCAGGGAGGCACGGTGCAGGCGAAAGAGACCAGACTTCGCCCGTCTCGACGTCTCGAACGTAGAGGAATCGCCCCGACGAGTCTCTCGTCAGGTCCTGCTCCCAGCGCGTCACGACGGCGAGCTGGGAGTTGTCGACCCACGTGAAGCCGGAGCCCGTCTGGCTGACGACCAGGCCGGCACGGGCGTTGGAGATGACGTTGACCCAGGGCCTGGGCGTCCGCGGGTCGGTGATGACGTACTCGCGTCCGTCCTCGGTGAATCGTCCGTAGGCGTTGGCGGCCTGGACGGAGCGTGAGGGAGCCTCACTCATCGAATCCTCCGGAAGAGAAACAGAATGGAGAGGCAGAGGCCGTCACGGTTGGATGACGACGTCCGCGGGAAGAGAGCGGACGACGACCTCTCCCCCCGGGGAGAGCGGCGCCGGTTGCCCGTTCACGATCACCGTTCGCGGACCGGACGGCATGGGCGGGTGCACGACGAGGCCGCCCGGCGGAACGGACTTCAGGCCGGAAAGACGAACGCGAACGCCCTTCCCCTCGGCCGAAAGAGCGACATCGAGGGGACCGTAGGGCGTGCCGAGGCCCTTCACCGCGACACCGCGCGCGGAGCGGACCCAGGCGTCGGGAACGCCCGCAGCCACGACGAGCGACGCGTCCGCCTCCCGCTCGTACGCGAACAGGTCGAGGAACGAGCGGACGAAGTCGGAGCCGACCCAGGTGTGCGGGATGTCGCCGACGAACTTCGGCGTCCTCGGGTCCCGCCAGACGACCTCGCCCCACTGGTTCCACTCGGCGGGGCGCAGGTCCCGGAAGAACAGGTCGAGGAGGGGCGGCACGTCGTCCCGACGGCCGAGTCGAACGAGCGCCCCGACGGTCCGCCACTCGTAGGGCGTGTAGATCTCCCCTTCACCCGCCACGCGCTTCGCGACGTTCTCCAGGTACTTCTCGAACGTCCGCTCGAGCGCCTCCTGCGGCAGCCGCGCCTGCTCCCCCCCCGGCGCGAGCGCCGCCGTCGTGGAGGTCGCGTCGAAGTCGCCCAGCTCGGCGCAGCCCGGAAGGTGGTCGATCCCGTGGCGTTCCATGACGAGACGGATCGATGCGTGGACGTCCGCGGCGAACTCGTCACGGATCCGCGCGAAGCTCTTCGCCTCCGCGTCCTTGCCGAGGAACGTCGCGAGGAAGACGGCGTCCTTCAGGCCCCGGAGGCCGAAGAAGTCGTCCCAGTAGGAGTGCATCGGCTTCGCCGAGTACCCCTCGTGGCTGATCGACTCGGGAAGAAGTCCGTAGAAGACGCGCTTTTCCGGTGTCTCGAACTCGGGTGTCCGCCGTTTCTGGCGGAGCTGGTCCATGTACGAGACCGCCGAGACGACGTGCGGCCACATTCGTCCGGCGAGTCCCCTGTCGCCGGTGTACCTCACCGTCTCGGCTGTCAGGAAGAGGAGCTGTCCGTGGCTGTCGTTCTCGGGGACGCCGTCCGCGCCCCGAGTGTCGACGCAGCACGGCACGCGCCCGTCCTCCCCCTGGAAGCCGGCGAACCAGAGGAGGAACGACCGGGCGACGCCGGAGTGCCCGAGGCGCAGGAGCGCCTCCGACGTGAGCGCGCCGTCGCGGATCCAGGAGCGGGCGTACGCGCGCGAGCCGGGCTGGATCGCGGGGCCGTCGCGGTTGACGAGGATCCAGGCGAGCTGGGACTTCAGGACCTTCACGAAACGCTCCGCCTCGGGCGGGACGTCGAAGACGACGCGGTCGAGACGGCCCCTCCAGCCGTCCCGCTCCTTCGCGAGGAGGGCCTCGAAGAGGGCGGAGGCGGCGCGCGGTTCCAGACCGCTCCACGGCTCGGGTGAGGCCGCCGCGGCGAGCTCCGGGGGGGCGTGAGCGGGATCGAACGGCATTGCGACCACGACCTCGCGGGAGCCGGCGGCCGGCAGGTCGAGGTCGAACGCGAAAGCCCCGGAGGCGAGGCCGGACGGGTCCTTCACCGCGCGGGACGTCGGGAGAGCCCCGCCGCGCAGGAAGTCGGAGACGTCGCCGGCATCGAACGCCGTCGCTCCGGCGGCCGACGGGGCCACGAGCGGTACGACGAGGCGCGTGCCGTTCACGACGGCCCGGCCGTTCTCGAAGGCGAGCGACCGGATCTCCGAGACCCCCCCGGGCGTGCCGAGGAACTGCCACGGCGGATTCACCTGGAGAGGCCGGACGGCCAGGACGAGACGGACGCGCCTCGCGGCCGCCGTCCGGTTCGAGACGCGATACCGGGCCACGAGCGCCGACGAGCCCGGAAGCCCGGCCGCGAGCGCCGTCGTCTCGAGTGACACGTCCTTCGTCTCCCACGTCACCGACGGGATCGGCAGGTCGCCGTCCACGAGCCCGTGACGCATTGTCATCGTCACGTCGGCCCAGGTGACGAGACGTTCCCCGTCGAGGAGGAACGGCTCCACGGAGAAGAGCCCCGCGCCCGCCTCGAGCGCCCCGTCCTCCGAGAGAAGGCCCTCGTCCGCGTCCCCGTCGACGCCCACGACGGCCCAGTACGACTGCTCGCTGGCGAGGTACCGCGGCCAGGAGCCGCGCGGCGCGGCCTTCGCGACCTCGGCCATGAACGCGTTCGGCGTCGCGCCGAAAGCGAGCGGCTTCACCGCCACCTCCCTCAGCTCGAACGGCGCGTTGCCAGCTCCCTCGAGAAGCCGGAGGCGGATCTTCCTGGCCTCGCCGTCGGGGAGCGAGAGGAAATCCCGCCCGCCGTTCCCGGCCGTCACCTGCCGCACCGTCGTCCAGGTCGTCCCGTCCTCCGAGAGGTCCACGGCATAGCCGCTCGCGAACGCAGCGCCGTGGTCGACGACGAGTCCACCCAGCTCGCGAAGGGAGCCGAGGTCCACCGCCCACTCCGCCGGGCCCGGAGATGCGGCCCGCCAGGAGGTCGCCGGGTCCCCGTCGAACGCGCGAGAGGCGTCGTGCCCCTCCGCGGCCGAAGACGCCGAGACCGACGGAGGTTCAGGCGTCGCCTCCGGCCCCAGCTCGACGAGGACGAGGTCCGTCACCTCGAGCCACCCCTTCCCGCCGCGTCCCGCGGTCACCGTCACCTCGATCGAACCGATGCGGGACGGCGCTCCCCCGCCGACCGGACCCCAGGCGAACTCCACCTGACGCTGCTTCACCCGGAGTGACTCGAACTCGCGCGAGAAGGTCGTGTTCCGCTTCCGGAACCACCAGACGTTCTCGCCCGAAGGATCGGCGAGCTTCAGCTCGAGGTCATTCGGCAGCGACTCGCCCCGGAGCCGGAGGCGGATCTCCCAACGCGACGGCAGGACGAGGTCCACCCTGCGCGCGGCCGCGGCCCAGCCCGCCTTCCCGCCGAAGTCGAAATCGAGGCGGAGCCCGCCCCCGGGAGCGGACGCCGGGTGCGAGATCGCCAGCGAGACCCCCGGGGCCGGAGCCGCCTTCCACGCGAGGGGATCCCCGGTGGAGATCGGCGTCGCTCCCGGTGCCGGTGCGGCGGCCAGCAGGAGAAGGACGACGAGCGCGGCGGGGCGGAGGCGTGTCATTCCTTGATCCCCCCGGCGGTGATCCCGTCGATGTAGGAGCGCTGGAGCGCGAGGAAGAGCAGCAGCGCGGGAAGGACGGTGACGACCGCGCCGGCCATCATCAGCTCGGTGTCCTGGACGTGCTCGCCCGAGAGGCTCGCGAGGGCCACCGTGAGCGTCCACTTCGTGTCGTCGGTCAGGACGATCAGGGGCCACATGAAGTCGTTCCACGTCCCGAGAAACGTCAGGACACCCAGGGTGACGAGGATGGGGCGGCAGAGCGGCAGGACGATCGACCAGAAGATCCGCAGCTCCCCCGCCCCGTCGATCCGGGCCGCGTCGAGGAGCTCGTCGGGAACCGACGATGCGAACTGGCGTACGAGGAAGATGCCGAAGATGCTCGCGACGCCGGGAAGGATCACGCCCGCATACGAGTTGACGAGCCCCATCGACCGCAGGAGGAGGAAGACCGGGAGCATCGCGACCTGGCCCGGAATGACCATGGCGGCGAGGAGCCCGGCGAAGAGCGGCCCGCGCGCGGGGAACCGGAGCTTGGCGAAGGCGTAGCCCGCCGCCGCGTTCACGACGACCGAGAGGAGCGCGGCACACGAGGCGAGGAGGGCGCTGTTGAAGAAGCTCCGGCCCAGGTTGAGCCTCACGAAGAGCTCGCGGTACTGGTCGAGCGTCGCGCGACCGGGCAGGAGGGGGGGCGGCGAGGTGTTCGCCTCGCCGGCGGACATGAACGAGGCGGAGACCATCCAGAGAAGCGGGGCGAGCGTGACGACCGCGCCGGCCACGAGGGCCGCGTGGACGCCCAGGGTGGCGAGCGTCTTCCGCCTCACGCCTCGCTCCCCTTCTGCAGGCGGCGCTGGAGGAGCGTCGCGCCGAGGATGACGGCGAAGAGGACGAACGCGATCGCGGCCGCCGACCCGATGCTCCACCAGCGGAAGCCCTGCTTGTACATGAAGAGGGCCACGCTCAGCGTGGCGTTCATCGGGCCGCCGTCGCCCCCCGACATGACGTAGGGCTCCGCGAAGAGCTGGAAGTAGCCGATCGTCGTCGTGAGGCCGACGAAGAGGAACGTCGGCGCCAGGAGCGGCACCGTGATGAGCCGGAAGCGCTGGATCGCGCCCGCGCCGTCGATGCGGGCCGCCTCGTGGAGGCTCTCGGGGATGGCCTTCAGCCCCGCGACGAAGATGATCATGTTCGCCCCGAAGTTCTTCCACGCCGCCATCAGGACGATGGCCGGCATCGCCCAGTGAGGGTCTCCGAGCCAGTCGATCGCCGGAATGCCCACAAGACCGAGCGCCGCGTTCAGGAGGCCGAATCGCGGGTGGTAGAGGTACTTCCAGACCGCCGCCACGGCGACGAGGGTCGTGACGACCGGTGCGAAGTAGATCGTCCGGAAGAGACCCGCGAAACGGACGAGCTTGTGGTTGAGGAGGAGCGCGGCGCCGAGGGAGAGGGAGACGGTGAGCGGCCCGCCGACGAGAACGAAGAAGAACGTGTTCCCGAGCGCCTTCCAGAAGACCGGGTCGTGGAGAAGGCGGGCGTAGTTGCGCAGGCCGACGACGCGGGCGGCAGAAGGGTCTCCGACGGCGTAGAGGTCGAAGTCGGTCAGGCTCAGGACGAGCGAGGCCAGGACCGGAAGCGCGAGGAAGGTGACGAGGAGAAGCAGGCCGGGCGCCACGAGGAGGAGGCCCGCCTTCGCCTCTCGCGCCCTCCAGGCGGAGAGACCCCTCACTTCGGCGCCTCCGCGGCCTTGCGGTCGAGCAGCCAGCGCCGCTTCTCGAGGATGGCGTCGACGTCGGCGTCGAGCGAGGCGAGCGTGGCATCCAGCCCCTTCGCCCCCCTGGCCACCGGCTCGAGCCGCTCCCACACCTTCGCCGCGATCTGCTCCCACTCGGGGACCTTCGGCGTCGCGCGGACGTGCTCGAGCTGGAGCCGGAACGAGGCGGTCCTCGCGTCGCCGGCGAGAGCCGGCTCGTCCCACGCCGAGCGCCGGGCCGGCAGGTCTCCGCAGAGCGCCCAGAAGCGCTTCTGCGTGGCCGGCTCGGAGAGGAACTCGACGACCTTCCACGCCGCCTCCTTCCGCGGCGAGGAGCGGAAGACGACGAGGCTCGATCCGCCGGCGAGGGAAACGCCGGGCCACGGCATCCCGTCGGGTGCCGGCAGCGGCGCGGTCGCCCACGAGCCCTGGAGGCTCGCCGGGAGCCGGCGCCGGAACTCTCCGAGGTTCCACGGCCCGGTGACGTACATCGCGAACTCGCCCGCGGCCATCTGCTGGTAGAGGTTCGCGACCTGCGAGTTCGCCAGGGGCGGCGCGAGGCCGTCCCGGTAGAGGCCGACGAAGAACTCCGCGGCCCGCCGGAACTCCGGAGCGCGAAAGGCTCCGTGCCGTCCGCCGTCCGACAGCAGCCCGGCGCCGGCGGAGACCGCGAGGGTCACCGGCTGCGCCCACTCGTTCGTCGGGAGGAGAAGACCGTAGTGCCCGCTCCCTCCCGTTCGCTTCACCGCCTCCATCGCCGCCCGCCAGCCGCTCCAGCTCTTCGGGAGCTCGGGCACGCCGGCCGCCGCGAGGAGGTCGCTCCGGTAGAAGACGAGCCGCGTGTCGACGTACCAGGGCACCCCGTAGAGAACGCCGTCGAGGACGTTCGTCTCCCAGATCCCCTGGTAATAGTCGTCCGCCTTCACGGAGTCGCTCGCCGCGACGCGCGCGTCCAGCGGCTCGATCGCGTCCAGGGCGGCCATCTCGGGAATCCAGGTGTTTCCCATCTGCGCCACGTCGGGCATCTCCCGGCCGACGAAGCCCGTCAGGAGCTTCTCGTGCGCCGCCGTCCAGGGAATCTGCTGAACCTCGACCTTCAGGCCGGGATGGCGCCGCTCCAGCTCGGGAACGAGCTCGCGGACGACCTCTCCTTCGCGCCCGAACGCCCAGAGCCGCACCGGGCCGGTGCGATCCGCGCCGCCCGAGCAGGCCGTCGCCGCGGCCAGGACGAGGCCCGCGGCGAGGGCTCTCACGGCGCCGGCGCCGCGTCGAGCCAGCCGCCCGAGAACCCCGCCCGGCGCAGGCCGGCCAGGACCGGCGGCGACCGCTTCATGAGGCGCCACATCAGCCCGCTCCTCTGGTTCTCGATCATGAGAACGATCGGGCCCTGGTCGATGCCGAGGTAGTTCGTGGCGTACCAGCCATCTTCCGGCACGACTTTGCCGAGAGGCGTGGGCACGTCGGTCAGCCGGAAGGTCGGGTTGAAGGCGTCGAAGAAGCCGTACTCGCCCCAGAGGTGCTCGCCGTGCAGCCGCTTCATCTCCTTCATGGCCGGGAGGACGACCTCCGGAGCGAACGGCAGGGAGGCGGCCGTGGCCATCGGGGTGATCGTCCCGTCGTCGTGCGACCAGAAGGACGAGACGCCCCGGGCACCGTACGTGACGAACGTCCTCTCGCGCCCTTCCACGGTCCGGGTCACGTCGGCCGGACCGTCGCAGGCCGAGAGGCCCCAGACGTCCGCGGAGTACCCGCGAAACCCCTCGGGGTTGCGGATCGCGTAGGCGCGCTGGGCGAGGAGGGCGCGACGGGAGTTCTCGAAGTAGTCGATCCCCTTCTGCCGCATGAAGGCGTCCTGGATGCCGCGGAAGTCGATCCAGGCGTGCGAGAACTGGTGGCCGAAGAGCGGGGCGAAATTGAGGTAGGTCTGTCCCTCGTGTTCCGCCCACTTGTAGGTCGAGCAGAAGGCCTCCCACGCCCCGTCCGTCGCCGGGTGTGTCGGGGAGCCGAGCGCGAGGACGTAGAGGATCATCGACTCGTCGTAGCCGTTCCAGTCGGCGACGCCAAAGCCCGATTCCGGGTACCACGCCATCGCCACCCGGGCGGGGCGCGGTTGCATCCAGCGCCAGTCGACGCGCTCGTAGAGCTTCGTCGCGAGGTCTCGCACCTCGGCCTCGGCGGGATGGTCGCGGTCGAAGTAGACCCCGGCGGAGAGAGCGCCGGCGAGGCAGAGCGTCGTGTCGATCGACGAGAGCTCGACGTCCCGCCCCCAGCGGCGCCCCGTCTCCATGTCGAGGAAGTGGTAGAAGAATCCCTTGTAGCCGGTCATCCCGTTCGAGGACGGTCCCTGCGGGGCGTTCCAGAGAAAGCGAAGGGTCAGGAGAACACGATCCCGCGCCTGCTCCCGGGTCACCCAGCCGCGCTCGGCGCCGACCAGGTAGGCCGAGAGGCCGAAACCGACGGCGGCGACGCTCGAGAACGACGGTGCGGGCCAGCGGTCGGGGACGAGACCGTTCGTCGGGTTCGCGGTGTCCCAGAACCACCGGAACGTCCGGTGCTGGAGCTCCTCGACGAACGGATCGAGAACCCGCCGGGGAGCCGCGATCGGCTCCCCGGCGGCAACCGGAACGACGCGCGTGGGAGCGTACGGAACGCTCCCCGCGCGCGCGGAAGACGGGCTCCCGCAGCCCGCGACGAACGCCGCGAGGAGGAGGGTCGCGACGGTTCGGTGAGCGGGCCGCGGAATCACCCGAGCCTCCTCAGAAAGCGAAGCTGGCGCCGAGCTGGAGCCGCTGCGGGTTGTAGCCGTTGTTGGCCTTACCGAAGTTGGCGTTCACGTCGGGGAGGGCCGGCTTGAAGCCCTCGTAGTTCTTCTCGTTCGTGTAGTTCGAGATGTTGAGGACCTCGGCGAAGATGTTCACGCTGTAGGGGCCGCCGAGGACGAAGCGCTTCTCGAGGCGGAAGTCGACGCTCTGGGTCCACTTCGGCGGGTCGCCCCCGCCGACGTAGAGCGTGCAGGTTGTCCAGCCGGCCGAGCAATCGGTGACCTCGAAGGGGAAGCCCGAGCCCGTCGTGACGAGGGTGGAGAGGCGGAAGCCCCACGGAAGGTCGGCCAGGGCCGACAGCGTGATCTGGTGGTCCTGCGCGAGGTTGCTCCGCTGCCTGAAGCCGTACGCCGGGTCGAGGGCGTTGGCGCTGTAGAAGTCGTTCCCCGTCTGCTCGGCCTTGCCGTTGACGTAGGAGAGGGAGGCGCTCCACCCGTTCTTGTAGGGCTTGTCGACGACGACCTGGAACGACTGGAACCACGACTCCTTCGTCCTCGACAGGTTCGCGATGGCGAAGCCCGGGACCTGCCGGGCGCCCCAGTCGCACTCGGTCTGGCCCGCCCTCTTGACGGCGCAGGTCCAGGTCAGCTGGTTCTCCGAGTGGACGTCCGTATAGGCGACGGAGGCGTTGAAGAGACCGAAGTTATGCCGAATGCCGATGCTCCACTGGTTCGACGAGGGCGGCTCGAGGTTGTCGTTGTTGAAGAGGTAGGCCTCGGGCTGCCCCGCGATTCCCAGGGAAACGAGCTGCCGGAGGACGGCCGGGTCGTAGTAGGCCGGGTTCCACTTCAGGGCCGGGCGGCCGTCCTGCGGGCTACCGTCCTTGGAGAACCAGATCTCCGAGCTGTTCCACTGGGTGCGGTACTTCTCGTCGAGCATGTCGTTGAAGAGGGTCCGGTCGGCGTAGATGCCCCACCCGCCGTGGACGACCGTCTTCCCCTCTCCCGTAACGTCCCAGGAGATGCCGAGCCGCGGCTGGATCATCCCGGTGTACGCAGGCCGATCCGACCCGTCGGTGAAGTAGTTCGCCGGGTAGAGCGGCCCGTAGCCCGCGACGATGTCGTCCGGCGTGACGTAGTCGTTGTTCATCATGTTGCTCTCGTAGTCCCAGCGAAGGCCGATGTTCGCCGTGACCCGGGAGCTGAAGCG
>Ga0209573_1003241_pt1 | contig 18389 bp, 13 predicted proteins | sample TNRBio252014_DNA_FD_185870 | JGI IMG/M metagenome (GOLD analysis project Ga0209573, IMG submission 185870) | Wastewater treatment Type I Accumulibacter community from EBPR Bioreactor in Madison, WI, USA - TNR Reactor_6/25/2014_ DNA (SPAdes)... | ecosystem: Engineered > Bioreactor > EBPR >...
GGCGCTGAGCGATCCGGATTTCCAGAACGACTGGCGGCGCACCTCGGCACGCTACCGGATGTTTTTGTATGACGAAGGCCGCGAGGTGAAAGGCGATCCACAGCTCGGGCAGGCGGGCCGCCGGGGCTTCAGCGAAGCGGAAGTCGATGCGGTCGTGGCGCAAGGCGGGCAAATGCCCGTGCCGGTCGCGCTGCGCCACCGGGTGCGCTACTTCTGCGACGGCGCGGTGCTGGGCACGGCGACGTTTGTGAATGCGGTCTTCGAGCGCGAACAAACCCTGCGACAACGCTTCGGTGAAAAACGCACGACCGGCGCCCGTCGCATGCGCGGTGCCCACTGGGGGGAGCTGCGGGTGCTGCGGGATTTGCAGAAGGACATTCCTGACTGACTTGAGCATTCCAGTCCTTCCGCCTGATCTCGATCGCGCGACGCATTTTCGACGTGATCTCCGGTAGTGCGTTCGCTTATGATGCTCCCTGATGCGAGAACCTTCTTTCCCTGTCCTGTTCCACCGCGTATTTCTTCTCGCTAGCTGGTCTGCGTTGTTTATTCCCGTCGTCGCGCAGGATCCCTTGCCTGCCGACCAACGGGATTACCCCGACTCGGCCAACGGCTGCGCCCCGGCAACGGCTTTGAATCTCCTGCGTTTTGGCGGCGACGATTATGCGCCGGTTCTGAAGAGCCTGATCGGTTCAACCGATGGGGTCAAAATGCGATTCCTCGTCGACCGCTATTTCCGGCATCGTCCTTCCACGATCGATCCCTCGCGAATGCGCTGGGGTGTTCACGGAATCGATTGCCGCGATCTCGCCTTCGGCGTAAACGAACTGCTCGCCGAGCACAAGCTCGATCCCCTCGCCGCCACTTATCTCGATCGCGAGCCGGAGGAAAAAGAACGCGAACACCTCGCCCGCGTCATCGATCTGATCCGAGACACGCTCGAGACCGGCACGCCTCCCATGCTGAACCTCCGCACCTTTCTCGTGAAGAAGCGGGAGGAAAACGGCGACGAACCCGAGTGGGAGAGCGGCGTGAGCCATTACGTCCTCGTGACCGCGATTCGCGGCGAGCCGAGCGACACGGGAGGCGAGCTCGAGGTGATTGATCCCTGGCAGGGACGCCGCACCGTGATCTATCTCCATCGCGAGCCCAACGGACGTTCCTTCCGGGCGCTCAAAGGGAGCGAGGCGGCCGGCCAATGGCTCGACGGGCGTCCTTTCCTGCAGGTCCTCGCTCCGGGAGTGCCTACGATGCGTCCGGCGAATCTCGAATGGCACGAGCGGTTCCTGGTCATTGCCAACCACCTCATCGGGCGATTTTGAGGTCGCCAACGGAGGTGCGGACTTGATTCCGTCTCCCTTTTTCGGGAAACTTTCGCGGGACGACCGGGTTTACCCGGGGTATCGGTCCCGGCCTGCCCTTCGCCGCATTCGCACTCATTCCAAGCATGTCCCACAGCACTCTGGCTCTCCCGGCATCGGACCGGGGATGGATTCTCAGCTCCGGCGGTGCCGAAATCGCGCGGGACGCGGACCTGCGTGCTCTTGTCGGAAACCGGAGCGACGTCCTTGTCGCGTTTCCTTCCGCGAGCGTTTCGACGTTTGTCGTGGAACTCCCTCCCGTCGAGGAGTCTCTGCACGAGACCATGATCAGGGCACAGGTCGACAAGCGCGGGCTCTCGGGAAAAGGCGCTGCCCTGATCGATTACGAGCGGGTCGACCGGAACGAGCGCGGCGAGACCTTTGCCGTCCGGGTGGTGGCCGATCCTCCGGCCGACACCATCCTCCCTACCGCGGGTGGCTATCAGACCTCCGCGGACTTGCGCGGCGCGGCCTCTCCCGGCGCCGCAGCCGTGATCTGGCGCGAGCACGGCCGTCTCATCCTTGGCGTCTACATTGGCGGCATCCCCGCCCACGTGCAGATCCTCAGCGGAAAACCGGAGTTGGGCAAAACTCTCGCCAGCGAGGTGAATCTCATCCTCCTCGGGCTCCGCGGGGAAAGCGTCTTCGAAAACGCGGCACCGCGCGAACTCCTGCTCACAGTGGATTCCGTGACCGAAAAAGAGCTGATCGAATTTCGCTCGGCCCTGTCGATCCCGGTCCGTTCGGAAGCGATCCGTTTTCCCGCGAAGGCGGAGGCCCGCGATCGACTCCTTCCCGCAGCGATCGTGAATCATCGCAGTCGTCGCCGTGCCGCAGTGCGCAATCTCGCCCTTCTCGTGGTGGGTTTGATCGTTTACACGGTCGTCGGCGTGTGGGTCTGGAAAGATGCCAAAGTGACCGAACGCGAAATGGACTCGCTGGAGCGCCGCATCGCGATCATCCAGCCTGATGTCGAGCGGGTCCAACTCGTCGAGGAGCGTTGGCGCAGTCTCGAGCCCGCCTTTGAAAAGGATCTTTTTCCCATCGTCCAGCTCAGCCGCATCACCGCGGCCTTGCCTGGGAGCGGGGTCGTGATCCGCGAGTATCGCACCACCGGGCGGGACATACGCGTCAGGGGCCAGGCCCGCGACGTTCAGCTCGCAAACCGGCTCCTCGAAGACCTCCAGGGAGTGAACGGTTTCGAGCGCTACGAATGGAGCATGCCGAACCCGCGCGTGGAGCGCAACAACACCGCGACTTTCGAGATTCAGGGCAAATTGAAGCATGAGGGCACTGACAGTTAGGGAAAAGTGGCTGCTGGGACTCTGTTTCGGCGTGATCTTCGCGGTCGGCAACGGCTTCGCGGCGCGATCCGTGCTGAAGGTGCTGCGTGGCAGCGACACGAAGATCCAGACGCTGAAAAACACCCTCGCCGACAACGAGATGTGGCTCGACGACGCGCCAAAGGCCGAGGCACGCGAGAAGTGGCTAGAGGCGAACATGCCGAAGATGACGGGCACCACCCTTGGGAAATTGCAGGGCGACCTGATCCAGTCGCTCCAGGACGAGCTCTTCAACCGTAAACTCCGGATCGACCAACAGAGCCTGCAGGAGATCTTGAACGAACCCTTCTACACCGAGGTCGCGGTGCGGCTCGAAGTCGAGGGTGCCGAGACCGCGGTGATCGACTGGCTGACGACGCTGCAGGGCCCCAACCAGTTTCAGATCATCAAATCTCTCGAACTCGAGCTCGACAACCGCTCACGCGAATTGGAACCCCAGGCCGAGTGTGAGATCACGATCGCTCGCTGGTATCACCCGGAGACGGGCGAGGCAATCCCTGTGGAGGAACCGACGAGCGGGTCCGTCGGCGGCACCTGAGCATGGGAGGCAGTGCCACCGGTTTCCGCCGACCCGTCCGGAGGCAGATCTCCATTCCAGTGGGACAGATCGCGCCCGATCAATTTCCCCAGCTTTTCCACATCAGGCCGGAACTCCTCGACGAGGGCCGCGCGCAGATCCGGATCGATGGATTTGTCGGACAGCGGAGGGAGCCAACGTGAAAGCGCTTTTCTGAAAAGTCGCAAGGGACCACGGGGGATCGCTGAGAGGAGTCGGTTTCCCATCCGGCGATTTCCCAAGGCGCGCCGGATCCGGAACTCCCAGAGATGGGCACCGGAGAGGACCGCCGAGTCATTCTGGCGTTCGATAGAGGCGAGCGGCTCGGCGGAAATGCCCAGGAATTCCGCCACTTCGCGGAGTACCTTCGCCGGATCCTGGTTGAGATCTTCGAGGAGGTGAACGCTTACCCGCTCCCTTCCGAAGACTTCCAAATAGTGCTCCACTGATTCGTGAAAGCGGGCAAAACTCCGATAGTCGAGGGTGCCCTTGAATCCACATCCCGGGGGCAAAGCCCGCCCTTGCTTTCGATCCGCCCCGGCTTCGAGGGCGGCATGGAAGTCCCCGATATTCTCGTGGGCGTAGCGCAGGCAATCGTGATGCCAGGATCGCATCCAATCGACCGGAGGCCGCAGCAGGATGATGATCCGGACGTCCTCTCCGCAGGAGTCGAGGATCCGCCGGGGAGCGGATCGGGAAAAAAGGTAGAGAGCTGAAACTTCTCCGACGCGGGTCTGGTCATCCGCCGCCGCAAAGAGCGAGAGATAATCTTCCTCTTTTGTGATTCGGATCCAGTCCTCGATCCCGAGATCATCGGAGAAGAAATGCGGCTCCTTGGTGATCCAATATTTACCCGGTTCGTTCGAATGCGGAAGATAGACCTCGGGATGCCCCAGCAGGGCATGATACAAAGCAGTGGTTCCACACTTGGGAGCTCCCACCACAAAGAAATTGGGTCTGCGAAAAGACATTTGTGCCAATGAGAAAGTCGCCGCCACGGGCGGAGCTAAGAGCTACCTGAAAACCGCGTCGCAGAATCAACCCTCGGCCGGGTCGAGACCTTAATCTAATTTTCCATAAATTCCATATCGTTTTTTTCAAAGCCTACATTTCGAAACCGAGCGAAGGGAAGCGGGTTGAATCGGAAAAGAATTGGAGCACGGGCGGGCATGCTTTACGCTCCCTTTTGGCGGCATCCGACTTTTCGACGATCATGAAACCTTCCCTCTTCCCCCTCATTATCGTCTGGGGCCTTGCGTCACGCCTTCCGGCTCAGGAACTGTTGCCCGCCCCAAGCTCCGAGCCCGAGGCTCCCTCGGCCTCCGACTTTGAGGCTCTGCGGAGGACAAGCCCCTTCACCCGCGTCCTCAACCTCTCCGAGACCTACGCCCTCCGAGGCGTCGCCCGAATCAACGGAGAGCAGGTGGCCACACTTTACAACCGGGAGACCAAAAAGACTCTGGTGGTAACGCCGGACGGCAAGAATGAGGCAGGGATCGCGCTTGTCGGTGTCTCGCGAGCACCCCAACTCGAGGCCGTCACGGCGAAGATTTCCTTCGCCGGCGATGAGGCGGAGCTGAAATACGAAACGACCCAGCTCTATCCCGAGCCGAAAGGCGGCTCCGGAGCGCCGGGGAGTTCCGGCGGTCGTCCGCCAGAGGGAGAACAACGAGGACCTTCGCCCCAGGACATCGAGCGATACAAGGCCCTGCCCGAGGAGAAGCAAGCCAAGCTCCGCGAGTACATCGGCACCGTGATGAAAAACTATCCGAACATGTCGCGGGAGGAACGCGGCAACCTCATCCGGGGAGCAATGATCCGATTGACCGATGGTCGCGACATTGAGATCCCGCAGAGCCCGCCGCCTGGTCAGGCGGCACCGAACGCTTCACAACCCCAATCCCAGCCTCAAAGCACCTCGGGGGACCGGAGAGAAGGCCGCTCGGAAAACCGCGACGGCGGCGGCGGCGAGCGCCGGGATCGTGGAGATCGCCGCTGAATCCACGACCAAGCCAGCTATTCACGGCTTGATGAGGCGTACCGCACCGATGTCCATCATGCGTGGCTGCACCGTGCTCCCGGCGACCAAGGTGAGGGAATAAATCTGTCCAGGCTGGAGTGTCACCGTTCCCTCGAGGCGCACCGGCACGAATTGTTCGAGGGACGGCGTCGTCTTCGACTGCCCCTTGAGAGTGGCACCTCCGAGATAAACAACAAAGTCGCTCGGCTCTTCGCGCAGAGTCGCTTGGTCGACCTCGACGACATATTCGCCAGGCTCGGTCACTTTGAAATACCAGGAGAAATAGGTCTCCGGCGAAAGCCATCCAGTGAGGGAGGAGAGGAAGGAATTGATCGCGGCACCACCATCCCCGCGGACCCGAGCCTTGTTTCCCTTGATTTCTTCCCCGGGTTTGATCTCGGCGATGCCTTGGATCGACTTGGCAAGGGTCGACGCATAGTTTTTCGCGAGTGGCCCGTGGGTAGGGTGCTTTTCCCACTCCTTCATCACTTCGAGCGTCTCGGGTGCGGGATATTCGATGAGCGCGCCAAAGAGGCGGCGGATGTCGTTGGGATTCTTCGTGATATCAAAAGCCTTCTTCCAGAGCGGAGCGAGTTCGGCGGCCGACTCCGGTCCCGGCAGCGTGGTGAGCCGGAGGTAGGCGCGCTCGGCGGCACTCCTCAGCGCCGCATCCGTGGTGGAGGCAATGATCTTTTCAACATCGGGCAGCACGGTTCGGTCCGGCCAATTCAGATAGGCGAGGATCGCGTCGGCCTGATAGGCGGCGTCGTTCTTCTGGTTGTAAACCGCGTCGAGGCGGGCCCTCACCTTTTCACCGCCCAGCACACCGAGGATGCGGAAAAGGCTTTTCCGCTCGCTGCCGCTCGTGTTGGACGCTTTCGCGAGGATGGACTCGATCACCGGATCTGTCTCGCCCCCTTTGCGCAAGACGGCAAGGACGGTGTCTTCGAACACCTTGCGCACCGGCAGGGTGTGCTCGCCGTGAAGGGCACCGAGCAGCGTGTTCACATCCTTCAGGCTCGCGATGATGCGCACCGAATTGAGAATCTGGACACGTTGATCATCGGTCGTGGCCGATTTGAAGACATCGATCATGTCCGTCACGGCCGGAGCATAATTCCTCTCCGCGAGGGCTTGGGAAAGCCGGAGTTTCGCATTGATCGTTTCGGCGTTCTTCAGGTGTGAATGGATGCTTTCGCTGATTCCGTTGCCTTCGAGACGCTCGAGAACCTTGCGGGCGTCGCCCTTGATCGAGAGAGAAGCATCGGGATCCTCGAGGAAGGCCACGGCCAAGGCGACGTCGGAGACATCACCCGTCGGGATCTCGGCGGAGGAGAGTGCGATGATGCGATCCTGGCGTTTTTTCGCGTTGCCCTTGCTGATCGAGGTGAAGATCGCAAAGAGGACGATCGCGGAGACGATGCTGCCGAGACCGATCCACTTGAAAAGCTTCTTTCCACCGTCCGACTCGGGTTTGCGTTGGTTCGGTTTGCCCGCGCCGTATTGCCCGAGCGGACCAGTACGACCGCCCTCCTTGCCCCGCGCAACCGCTCCGGTGGAACCCTTGAGACGTCCGGTCGTCGAGCCTGTCTTGAGTGGTCCGGTTGTCGATCCGGCGAGCGCTCCCGTTCTGAGCCGGTTCGTCGTCGCTCCCCCGACGGCAACCGGCGCGCTGCCGGTCTTATCGGAAACGATCACAAGCGCCGGAGGCGCGGAGGCCCCGCGTGCGGCCCGAACGACAGTCACCTGCCCCGTAGACACATCGGGTGTCGCCTCGACCGGGAGCACCTCGGCGAGCTTGGCTCCGGGAGGCTCGGGATTGCGTGGCCAGTGTTTCAGTGCCTCGCGCGCGTCCTTCGGCCGGTGGGCGATGTCGCGGTTGATCATCCACATCACCCATTGGCAGATCGACGGGGAAAGGTCGGGGCGCACCTGGTCGAGCGGGATGACGCGGTGCTGGAGGTGGGCGTTCATCACCTGCGGCGCGGTCTCGCCGTTGAAGGGATACTGGCCGGTGAGGGCGTTGTAGTAGACGCAGCCCATCTGGTAAAGATCGGTGCGGGCGTCGAGCTCACCCCGCTCGAACTGCTCGGGGGCCATGAAAAAGATCGAGCCCATCACCGACTCCTCCTGGTCCATCGTCTGCACCGAGGGAGACCGACTGAACTTGGCGAGACCGAAGTCGAGGATCTTGATCTGGAATTTCCCCGAAGCCTGCCAGATCACCATGATGTTGGTCGGCTTGATGTCGCGGTGGATGACATTGTTCGCCTGCGCGGCGATGAGGGCCTCGAGAGTCTGGTAAACGACCTCGGTGAAATCCTCCTGGGTCAGCACGCCACGGGCGACGGTCTCATCGAGGGTCTCGCCCTTCAGCAGCTCCATCACGACAAAGCCGCCCTGCTCATCCTGACCGACGTCGAAGACAGTGACGATGTTGGGATGGTTCAGACTGGAGAGTGTCTGGGCCTCGGCGATGAGTTTGTTGGCTGACTCCTTCACCTCCTCCTCGGTCGCATTCGAGGTGGAAAGCACCCGCTTGATGGCGACTTCCCGCTGGAGTTGGGTATCGAGGGCTTTGTAGACCGCACCCAGTCCGCCTTTGCCGATCTGATCGCGGATTTCATAGCGTTTGCTCATATGGTCTCGGAGTCGGGATCGGCGCGCAAAGGGAGGGAAGGTGGAATATAACGATTCTAGAGGAAAATTTCACCTTTAGAAAATTTCTTTTTCTTCCACTCCCGTATCTAATTCCGCACTCGGAAAGCTCTGGCATATCGCTTTTCCCCGGCCTAACCTCCCCTTCCCATGACCCGCGAACGCCTCGCCGACACCCTCGAAGAGATCGCCCTGCTCCTCGAATTGAAGGGCGAAAATCCCTTTAAAGTCCGGGCTTACCGGACCGGAGCCGAGACCGTGGCCCAGTTCCCTGGCGACTTCGTCGCCCTCGCCCGCGAGGGAAAACTCGAGGGGATCAAGGGCATCGGCGACGCCCTCCAGCAGAAATTGCACGAACTCGCCTCGACCGGGGCGCTCGGCTTCCATGAGAAGCTGAAAGCGGAATTTCCCGCCGGCCTCTTCGAACTTTTCGACCTCCAGGGGCTCGGTCCGAAGAAGATCAAAGCGCTCCACGACTCCCTCGGAGTCGATTCGGTGGCCCGGCTCAAGGCGCTCTGCGAATCGGGCGAGGTCGCGAAACTCCCCGGCTTCGGAGCGAAAACGGCCGAGAAGATCCTCGAGGCGATCGCCTTCCGCGAATCGAATGCCGATCGCTTCCGCCTCGGCGACGTGGCGGGTCCGGTGGAGGAGATCCTCGAGAGCCTGCGCGATCATCCCGACTGCCTCCGCGTCGAGGCGGCGGGCAGCTATCGTCGCGCCAAGGAGACGGTGCACGATGTCGATTTTCTCGTCGCGACGGGCCGGCCCGAGGCGGTCATCGAGCATTTCGTGGCGCAGCCCTGGGTCGCTCGCGTTATCGCGAAGGGCCCCACCAAAGCGAGCATCAACCTCGCCTCCGGACTGCAATGCGACCTGCGCGCGGTCTCCAATGCCGAGTATGCCTGTGCCCTCGCCTATTTCACCGGCAGCAAGGAGCACAACGTCGCGATGCGGGGCCGCGCCCTTGAGATGGGTTATACTCTCAACGAATACCGCCTCGCGGTGAAGGAAGGCTCGGATGCTCCCGAGGCTCCCGTCTTTGAAAATGAGGCGCAACTGCACCGTTTTCTCGGACTCGACTTCATCGCTCCCGAGCTACGCGAAAACACCGGCGAGATCGAGGCCGCGGCCGAGGGAGACCTGCCCCGGCTCGTCGAGTTGGAAAATCTGCGCGGCACCTTTCACAATCACACCGTGGCGAGCGACGGCAAAAACACCCTCGAGGAGATGGCCGCCGCCGCAATTGAGCACGGTCTTCAATACCTCGGCATCGCCGATCACTCGAAGGCTTCCTTCCAGGCGAACGGACTCGATGAATCCCGTCTGCGGGCGCAGATCGCCGAGATCCGTGCGCTGAACAAGCGCTTCCGCGAAGAAGGCGTGAAATTCCGCCTCTTCGCCGGCAGCGAGGTCGACATTCTCAAGGACGGCAGCCTCGACTATGACGACGATCTCCTCGGCGAACTCGACTACGTCGTCGCGAGCGTGCACAACGCCATGACGCTCCCCGAAGCGGCCATGACCGAGCGTCTCATCCGCGCGGTGAGCCATCCGCGTGTGACGATGTTAGGACATCTCACCGGACGCCTCCTCCTCGAGCGCGATCCCTACTCCGTCGACATTCCAGCCGTGATCGAGGCCTGTGCCGAGCATGGCACCGTGATCGAACTGAACTGCAATCCCTGGCGTCTCGACATGGACTGGCGCTGGTGGAAATACGCGGTCTCCAAAGGCGTGAAATGCGCCATCAATCCCGACGCCCACCGCACCAGCCAGCTCGAGTATCTCGCCTTCGGCGTGCGCCTCGCCCGCAAAGGATGGCTGCGACGCGAGGACGTGATCAACACCCTCGATCTCGCCGCCGTCGAAGCATGGCTCGGGCTCGATCCCCTTCCCTGACCGATGCAACACTACCTTCTCGAACCCCGCTCCGGCGAACCCTTCGCCCTCGTTCTCCGCGATGCGGTCGAACTCGTTCCCGGCCCCGGCGAAGTGGCCGTAAGAATCCGTGCCGCCTCGCTGAACTACCGCGATCTCCTAGTGCGTGCAGGCAAATCCGCCTCGGGCGGATCCGATGCGGTCATGCCGCTCTCCGACGGGGCGGGTGAGATCATCGCCCTCGGCGAAGGAGTCGCCGACTGGCAGACCGGCGACCGCGTCGCCCTGACCTTTTTCCGCGACTGGATCTCAGGACCTTTCGAGATGTCCTATCACGCCGCCGCGCGCGGCGGCTCGTGTGATGGCGTGCTCTCCGAAGTCGTCATCGCACCGGCCCACAGCCTCGTCGCGGCACCGCCCTCGATGAGCTTCGCGGAGGCCGCCACCCTGCCCTGCGCCGCGCTCACCGCCTGGCACGCACTGATGGAACGCGGACGTCCCCTCGCGGCCGGTGAAACGATTCTTTGCCTCGGGACCGGCGGCGTTTCGATGTTTGCCCTCCAGATCGCAAAGGCGGCGGGAGCCCGGGTCATCGTGACGAGCAGCTCGCACGAAAAGCTTGCCCGGGCCCGCGAGTTGGGCGCTGATGAGACGATCCACTACCTCGAAACGCCGGAGTGGGATCGAGAGGTCTGGCGTCTCACCGGCCAACGCGGCGTCGATCGCGTCGTCGAAGTCGGAGGTCCCGGCACGATCGAACGTTCGATGAATTCGGTCGCGGCCGGAGGCATCGTTTCCCTCATCGGCGTGCTCACCGGATTCGATCCGCCGAAGGCGAGCCTCTTCACCCTCGTGAAAAAGAATGCCGATCTGCAGGGCATCTACGTGGGGAATCGTGAAATGTTTGTCAGGATGAACGCCTTCCTCGAACAAAACGCGATCCGTCCGGTGATCGACCGGACCTTTCCCTTCGCGGAGGCCTCCGCAGCCTACGCCCATCTCGAGGGCGCGAGCCATTTCGGAAAGGTCGTGGTGGAGGTGTGAGGCTCAGATCGAGGCCATCGCCCCGGACACTTTCCCCGCGATCGTTTCCCAGGAGAAGCGACCCGCCCGGTCCAGCGCCCGCTGGCGCATCGCGCCGCGTTCGCCGGCATCGAGGGCGAGGAAACGCTCGATTGCTGAGGCGATTTCCGTCTCGCTCTCGGGATCGAAATAACGCACCGCTCCCTCGGACTCGGGTCCACCGACTTCGGGCAGACTCGCCGCATGCGAGAGCAGGACGGGACAACCACAGGCCATTGCTTCGAGCGGCGGCAGACCAAAGCCCTCGTAGAGACTGGGATAAACAAAGGCATCGGCCTCGCGGTAACGACGCACGAGCTCCACGTCGTCGACGCGACCGAGCCATTCGATACCCGATCCCTCGATGCGTTCCATCCCGGCGAAGTTGCGCGGATTGGCTCCACCGATGAGTTGGAGTTTGGCTCCCGCGGGCACGCGACCACTTTCCTGAAGCATGATCCAGGCGCGGAGGAGACGTCCGAGATTCTTGCGCGGGTCCATTGAACCGACACACAAGAGGGTCAAGCCATCGACTCGACCCTCCTTGGTCTGACCGGGGGAAAAGGCATCACTCACCGCGTTGCCGAGGACGAGGATGCGTTCCTCCGGAAGGCCGAGAACGGGCGCGAGCCGGGTCCGGGAGAATTGCGAGACCGTCGCGACGACCGCGGCGCGTTTCGCGAGGCGCGGGAGAAGCTGTTGGTAGACGGTGCGGAAGGAGTGGCTGAAACCCTCGGGACCATCCCACACCGCCGCATCATGGATGACGACGAGCTGCCGCGGCACGGTGAGAGGTCCTGTGTTGCACGGAGAAAAAAGGATCTCCTCACGCGCGACGGCGCGGGGCAGGACGAATTGCTCCCAGGCGTGTCCTTTCAATCCCGCGAGCGATTGGGAGGGCGCGGTCTCGCCGATGCTGATGCCATCGCGGCGCGCAAGACGATCGCTCACCTCGGTGGCGAAGCGTTCCACCCCGGTGAGAGGCCGGCCGCGGAAGCGGGCATTCAGGCGGATCTTTGTCATCGTCGGAAAGAAGGAGCCGGGGGCTCGACCGTGGTGGTCCAGGGCTCGTGTTCCGGCCAGGAATCCACGAACTCCGGACGATGCACCCGCACGCGTCGTTTCAAACTCGCCGCCCAGAGGAGAATGAGGACGATCACGACGCTCGTGGGCATCACACGATTGAGCCCGAACCAATAGGGAATGCGCAGGATCTCCATCAAGCCGAGAAAGGTGATGGGGTAAAACAACGCGAAGAGCCGCCCCTCGACATAGGCCCGCCAGGTCAGGCCGAACCAGATCCCGACGAGGGCAAGGAAGGGCCAGAGGACGACATTGCCCATCCGTGAAGCGACGTAGTGGATGCCGCCCGGGTTGTTGTATTCCACATCGAGGGTGCCGAGGTAGAGCCCTTCATAGACCGCCTCGTGGGCCTTGAAGGAGAGCGGTCCGACGATCCCGTCGTAGAACCCGCCGACCTGAAGGATCGCCGCCCCGGTATTCATCGCCTCGAAGTAGTAGGTGTAGAGACGACGCCAGCCGAATTCGAAGATGCTCGAATGTTGCCCGGAATAGTATTGCCACGAGCGAAGGAACTCGAAAGAGATGAAAAGCAGCAAGACCGCGACAGGCAGGAGGAGCGGGAGGAAACGCCAGAAAGTCCGCCCCATCGGGCCGGCTGCGGCGGTCACCCGCGGCAGCGCGCAGAGGAAGAACGGGACAAATCCCTCGATGAGGGCGAGTCGCTCGGACCAGAGGAGCGCCCGAACGAAGAGCGTGCCGAAGAAGACGATGTGGAAGAGCGAGATGAGTTTGATCTTGCCCGGGAGGATGCCCGACCAACGCATCCCGCGGATCGCGCCGAGGACGAGGGAGACCTGCGTCCAGGTGGTGACGCCGGGAATGGTCTTGAAGGTGTGCTTCAGCTCGAGGTTGCCGCCGAGGACGGCGGTGACGAGTCCGGGATTGAGAAAGAAGTTCCGGAAGAAGATGAGGTGCGACAGAATGAATACCGTCATCAGGAAGTAGTCGAAACGCTCGCTCAGGAGCGTCTCGCCCAGCTTCGGATCGGGCAGAAAACGGGGATCGCGGACGGCGCGGCGCTGGGGGCGGATTTTGTTCCAGAGTTGACCGAGCAATCCCGATTCGCCGAGAAGGGCTCCGATGATGAGAGCGAAAATCGCGAAGAGGGCGACGAGGAAATCACGCGTTCCGTAGAAGTGTTGCGCGCGGGAAAGCGTCACGGAGGAATCGGAGAACGAGAAAATCACGAGCGCCGGAATCGAGGCGCCGATCAGCATGCGCGAAGGCCGGCACCACCACGGGAGCCAGCCTCCGATCGGCGAGGCGGCCGAGCGTTGGGGGGAATGATAGGATTTGCCGCGCAGGAGGTTCATTCCGCCGCAGCCTCCTTCTCCCGCCGCTCCTGTCCTTTCATTTTCGCGACGGCGTAGGCCACGCCGATGAGGCCCTCGCCGAGGAAGGCGATGCCCATGGCGACGACCATGCCGGTGCCGCCGAAGTGCGGAATGAGGAGGAAGGAAAGGCCGACGACGATGACGAGCTTCAAGACTCCAAGGCGCGCGAGGAAGGCAGTGTGCCCGGTCATGAGGAGGAGGTAGGGCACGGGCCCCATCATCAGGGAAAGCAATTGCACGAAAAGGAGGAGACGAAGGGCTCCGGCACCGTCGCGGAACTCCTCACCGAACACGGTCATGACGGTTTCAGGAAACAACATCCCGATCGCGATGGGCAAGCCGAGGGTGAGCAGGGCGATGGCGATGGACTTGCCATACACCTTCATGACCGGGCGCAGCGGATTTCGCATTTCCGCGGTGCGGGAGAGGGCCGGTGCGAAGACGCTGTGAATCGCTCCGGATAGCACGACAAACAGGATTGAGACGCGAAAGGCGGCGGTGAGGTGCGAGACCTCGGCGGCGGGCCGGGTCACTTCGCAAATCGCAAGAGGCACGATGAAACCAAGGGCACCGAAAAGGCTCACGCAACAGACGGGGAAACCCTCGCGCAAGAGGGTGCGGAACTGGCTTTTCTCCGGCCAGAGGATGAAGCGGTCGCGAAAGGCTCCGCCGGGTGCGAAGCGCGCGAAGACCGCACCGAGGACGAAGCTGCCCGTGTAGAGAGCGAGGATCTTCGTGGAGTCGAAGGCTCCCGTGGCGAAGGTCGCGAGCGCCACGAGGAGACAAAACAGTCCAGCCGGGAGAACGTGCCCGAAGAGACTCCCGAGGACGGGATGGGAGAGACCTTTGAGCGCCTCTCCGTTGATCAAGGTGAGGGCGATCGCCCCTTGGGCGAAAAGCGGGAGGAGGTGCCAGAGCTGGAATCCCGTGGGACCAGGCTCGGTCACTACGGCAAAGATCAGCCAGCCCAATCCAATGAGGACGGAGACGGCGAGGGACATGGCCCGCAAGTTCGCGACAAAGCCGGCTACGGCACTTTCACCTTCGGGCTCGAGCCGGGGCACGTTGCGAAGCGCGATCTGCTCGAGTCCGTAGCTGGCGATCGGACCCGAGGTCATGAGCACCGACGACCAGAAGAAAAAGAGCGCGCTCGGTCCGTCACCGAGGGTGCGGGCGACCATCACCGTGCTGAGAAACTGAAAGCCCGCTCCCACCATCCGCACCGCCGAGGGCATCAGCGTGTGCACGATTTTGGCGAGAAAGAAGCGCAGCGGCACCGGCCCCGTGGCACTCCGGTCCATCTCTGCTTCGGCGGTGGTTTCGCTCGCTACCATTCGTTCTTCGAGAAAAAGGTCCGAATCAGGATTGGAGGATCACCGAGAGCGGACCGTGAGTGCCGCGGGCGAGATGCGAGACACTTTCCTCGATGTCGCGGCGGGTGCCGTGGTGGCGGTCGACGAGGACGAGATTCGCGTCGGCCATCGGGGCGACCGCCGCCGGGATCTGGCTTTCCTGGGTGAAGGCGGTCGATTCGATGATGATACGGTGGAAGCGGTGACGGTGCGGGCTCAACAGTTGCCAGGTCTCCTGCGGCGCGATGAGGAAGCTCGAGGGAAGTCGCAGGGTGTGGAGATTCTCGGTTTGTGAGGCCATCGGCACGAGATTCACGGGCAGGCGCGGATCGCCCCCAGGCACGATCGAGACGAGCAGGGTCGGACAAGCGTGGAAGGCCGAGGCCGAGGCGAGGCAGGCGGCGACACGGAGTCCCTCTTCATTTTCACGAAGGGAGGAAAGATGGAGAATACCGGCACCGCGGTGCTCGGGCGAAAGGAGGACGCGGGTCATCGCATCCATGAGCTGGCGATCGGTGCCACCGCGAGCGGGGGTGGAGATTTCGGCGACGACTTTGGCAGAGAGCGATTGCTCGACCTGCCGGCGGTTCGCGAAGGGCTTCGAACGGATAAGGTCGAGTCCCACGAGTCCGGTGCTGAGCAATCCGCCGAGGACGAGACCGACGAGGCCCGCGATCGGTTTGCTGGGCTTCGCGGGTTTGTGCGCGACGATGGGCTCGGACATGAGACGGGTGACATTCGAGGACTTTTCCGACTCGAGCGAGGTCTGGCCGATGCGCTCGCGGAGCGACTGGTGGATCTGCCATTCCGTTTCGACACGCTGCTGGATCGCGCGGAATTGCGAACTCGCGGTCTTCACCCCGGTGAGCTGGGCCTGCAACTCGCCAACACGCTCGGTGAGGAGTTTTTCATTGGTGGTCGACGCCGTGTAGTCGGCCTCGAGCGATTGCTTGAGATCGGTCGCGAGTGATTTGAGCTGGGCATCGATTTCGTCAACGCGGCTTTGCGCTTCGCGGTAGCGGGGATGAGTCTCGGTGTATTGGCCTTTCACCGAAGCGAGGGCGGTGTGCGCGGCGTTCCGCTGATTGAGCAGTTCGGAGACGTGTTCGGCTTCCGAGAAGCCACCGAGATTGATGATCTTCAGGGGATCGACCTCGGGATCAACGTCGCGGAGGGTCTCGACGCGGCTGCGAAGATTGAAAACCTTGCTCGAGACGGCGTTGAGTTCCTCGCCCATTTTCGTGAGACGCTCGGCGAAGAGCTGGTGATCCTGCTCGACGGTGAGGGCGGGATTCTCGCGGCGGAAATTCTCGAGTTCCTTCTCGGCCTTGAGGGCGCTCGCATAGGCCTCTTCAGCGCGGACGCGGAGATCGTCGGTCGAATGTCCGGCTTCTTTCCGCTTCTGGTCGCCGAGGAAGGTCTCGAACTCATCCACGAAGGCGGAAGCGATGCGCTGCGCCCGCATCGGATCGGGATCGAGCACCGAAAGTTCGATGAGACGGGTCGGGCGGATCAGGCTCGCGGCAAAACGCTCTTTGCGGAGATCCTTGAGCAGCCTGGAATCAGGCACCTCCTGCCCAGCATCCTTCATTTTCTGCAAGGCAGGAGGGAGAAAGCCTCGGTCTTCGCGCAGTTGCAGCTTGTCGATGACCCGCAGCACCATCGAGTCGGAGATGATCGCCTTTTCCAGAGAGTTGAGCGAATCGAGGTCCGACATACTCGGGCCGGTCGGCTGGATCTGGAGGGCCCGGTCGAACATGGGATCGACAAAGACGAGGGCCTTGCTTTGGAAAAGAGGTGTCGCCACGAGGTAGACGTAGGCGAGCGCGGTCGCGATGCAGAGCACTGGCAGGAGGATGAGCCACGGGAGCCGTCGTTTCACGATCCCGACGAGGTCGTCGAGATCGAGGAGCGGGGTCACCTCGATGAGGTCCCAATCGCCTTTCATCGGCATTTCGGCGCGTTGGGCAGGACGGGGACGGGTGCTGAGAGCGTGCGTGGTCATCGGAGCAGGGAACGGTCGGGTAATTTCTAGAAAAATAAAAATTTTTCGAAATTTACTTGAAGGAATCAGAAAAGCAATCAAAATATGAGAAGAATCGCAACTTTGATATTTACTTTTGCAAATTTGACCCAAAGGAAATTATGATCTCTAACCGATATTATGGTTTGATCCGGCTCCACTACCTGCTCAAGATGCTGGGCAGCCTGTTCCTCTTCTGGGGGATCGTGTGGACGCTGCACCTCCTTTTCTACGGGACCGAGCTCCAGCCGCGGAACTACGCCTGGGTCTCCATCATTGTTCCGGCGGCCGCCGTGATCGAATTCCTTGCCCGGGAGGATCGCCTCCGCTCGCTCGGCGGTCTCTCCCGTCCCCAGGTCTGGAGCATCACCCAGCGGGAGATCCTCTTCGCCCTCGTCGCCATCTTCGGGGTGATCGTGATGAGCAAGGACGACCGTCTCTCACGGACCTGCCTCGGCCTTTTCATCGCCGGCTACGCCGTCTGGGTGACCTGGATGAACTTCGTCGGCTACCGCCTCCTCCATCGCACGCTCTATGCGAGACCCCGCCACACCGATGGATCGACAAGGAAACATCACGCGAATACCGTCGTCCTCGCCACTCCCCGCGAGATCGAACGCGACACCGCCCTGCACATGTCCAGCGACGTCCCCGGGGCCGAGGTGCTCGGCTACGTCACCTACGGCGGTGGCGCTGTCGCGACCATGCCCGCCTTTCCCGTGTTGGGAGATTTCGCGAATCTCCGCGACATCTGCCGCTCCTGTCATGCCCGCCTCCTCCTCGCCCTCGGCCTCGAAGACCAGCCGGATTTGATCCGCTCGCTCCAGGCGCTCTGCGACTCGCTCGGGATGCGCCTCATCTGGGTCGATGACAAGGAAGAGCATTTCGACGGCAATCTCGACGCCCGACGCTCCGGCTCACGCCTCCTCCTCACGAACTGGCGCGAGCCGCTCGAAGATCCGATGAACCGCCTCATCAAGCGCACCGGAGATCTCTTCATCTCGGGAATGGTCACCGTCACGGTGCTGCCCGCTCTTTGCGTCTTCGCCAAGACCCTGCAACTGATCCACTCGCCCGGACCGCTCTTTTACAAACAGAAGCGCACCGGCCGTGACGGCGAGGTCTTCGAGGTGCTGAAGTTCCGAACCATGCACGTGAACGACACGCCCGGTAAACAGGCCATCGTGGGAGACTCGCGCATCTATCCCGGAGGCAATTTCCTCCGCAAGAGCAGCCTCGACGAGATGCCGCAGTTCTGGAACGTCCTCGTCGGCCAGATGAGCGTGGTCGGTCCGCGCCCGCACTTCGTCGATCACGACGCCCAGTTCGCCGATCTCGTCGACGACTACTGGGTCCGCCACTTCACCAAGCCCGGCATCACCGGACTCGCCCAGGTCAAGGGCTGCCGCGGGGAGACCGACACCGAGATGAAGGTGCGCCACCGCGTCCGCCTCGATCACTTCTACCTGCGCCATTGGTCGCCGCTCATGGATGTCTGCATCCTCTGCGACACTGCCCTCCAGGTCTTCTTTCCTCCGCGCTCCGCCCGCTGATCCCGCCCTGCCGATTTTCTCTCTTCCCCGCGCCATGAAAACGCATTCCACCGCCGTCGATCCCTCCGACCTCGTCCTCGCCCACGACTTCCTCATCCAGATGGGGGGAGCCGAAAAGGTCGTCGAGGTCATGGCCGAAGCCTTTCCCCAGGCTCCGATCTACACC
>Ga0209573_1003242_pt1 | contig 18384 bp, 13 predicted proteins | sample TNRBio252014_DNA_FD_185870 | JGI IMG/M metagenome (GOLD analysis project Ga0209573, IMG submission 185870) | Wastewater treatment Type I Accumulibacter community from EBPR Bioreactor in Madison, WI, USA - TNR Reactor_6/25/2014_ DNA (SPAdes)... | ecosystem: Engineered > Bioreactor > EBPR >...
CTGGGCCGTCGCCAGCGCGACGGAGGCGCGCGATTGGTCCGCGCAGGCGCAGACCGTGCCCGTCCGGGTGCAGGGCGCCGATGGCACATGGCGCGCGGCGCTGGCGCATCCAGACATTGAAACCCGCCTCGCCAATGCCCCGCAGCCCCCCGCCCGCCTGCGGCTGCTCAACCCCTTTGACCCGGCGATCCGCGACCGCGCGCGGCTCGAACGCCTGTTCGGCTTCGACTATCGCAACGAGATGTTCGTGCCCGCCGCCCAGCGCCGCTGGGGCTATTACGTCTATCCGCTGCTCGACGGCGACGCCTTTGTCGGCCGTATCGAGGTCAAGGGCGACCGCAGCGCCGGGCAGATCGAGGTGACGGGCTTCTGGCCCGAACCGGGGCTGCGCTGGGGGGCCGGACGGCTGGCGCGGCTGGATGGCGAGTTGGCGCAATTCGCCCGGCTCGCCGGGGCCGATACGATCATTTGGACCACGCCGCGCCCCGACGCGCGGCACTGAAGGGAAGGGCAACGCCATGAGACTTGCAGGAAAACTCGCCATCGTCACCGGCGCCGGGTCCGGTTTTGGCGCCGGAATCGCCCGCAAATTCGCCGCCGAGGGGGCAAAGGTCATCGTCGCCGACCTCAACGGCGAGGCGGCGCGTGCGGTGGCGGCCGAGATCGGCGGCGAAGCCGTGACCTGCAACGTCGCCAGCCGCGCCGATGTTCAGGCCCTGCGCGACGCCGCCGGGCCGGTGGACATTCTGGTCAACAACGCCGGTGTCACCCACCTGCCCGCCGCCACCGAAACCGTCTCCGAGGAGGATTTCGACCGCATCTTTGCCGTCAACATGAAGGCCATCTATCTGACGACGCAGGCCTTTGTCCCCGGCTTCAAGGCGCGGGGCAGGGGCGTGATCCTCAACATCGCCTCGACCGCCGGGGTCTCGCCCCGCCCGCGACTGAGCTGGTACAACGCGTCAAAGGGCTGGGTCATCACCGCCACCCGCTCGCTGGCGGTGGAACTGGCGCCTGCAGGCATCCGGGTCAACGCGCTGAACCCGGTCGCCGGGGAAACCCCGCTGCTGAAATCCTTCATGGGCGAGGACACGCCGGAAATCCGCGCGAAATTCCTCTCCACCATCCCCTTGGGCCGGTTCTCCACCCCTGAGGACATGGGCAACGCCGCCTGTTTCCTGTGTTCCGACGAGGCCAGCATGATTACCGGGGTGGCGATGGAGGTCGACGGTGGCCGCTGCATATAGGCCGGGGCCGCGCAACCTCATCACCGATGTCGCCGGGCTGCGCGTCGGCAACGCGCAGGACGCAGGCCTGAAATCCGGCGTGACGGTGCTGACCGCCGAGGCGCCCTTTGTTGCCAGCGTGCATGTGATGGGCGGCGCGCCGGGCACGCGGGAAACCGACCTGCTGGCGCCGGACAAAACCGTCGCGGCGGTGGATGCGCTGGTGCTCTCGGGTGGCTCGGCTTACGGCCTCGATGCCTGCTCGGGGGTGATGGACGGGCTGCGCGCCACCGGACGCGGGCTGCGGCTGGGCGCGGCGCTGATCCCGCTGGTGCCGGGGGCGATCCTGTTCGACCTCCTGAACGGCGGGGCCAAGGACTGGGCCGAAAACCCCTATCGCGCGCTGGGCCTTGCCGCGCTGGCTGCGGCGGGGCCTGAGTTCGCGCTGGGCACGAACGGCGCGGGCACCGGGGCCTTGGCGGCGAATGAAAAGGGCGGCCTCGGCTCGGCCTCGCTGCTGGTCGGCGGGGCGACGGTCGGCGCACTGGTCGCGGTCAACCCGGTCGGCAGCGTCACCACGCCGGGCGGGCGGCATTTCTGGGCCGCACCGTTCGAGATCGCGCACGAGTTCGGGGGTCTCGGCCCTGACCCGGCCTCGGGCCTCTGCGCGCCGCTCGACTCGGCGAAAAGCCGGGCGCTGTTCGGCCCGCGCGCCAATACCACCATCGCCATCGTCGCCACCGACCGCGCCCTGACCAAGGCGCAGTGCCACCGTCTGGCCGTCGCTGCGCATGACGGCATCGCGCGCGCCATCGTGCCCGCCCATACGCCGGGTGACGGCGATCTGGTCTTCGCGCTGTCCACCGGGCAGGGCGACCCGGCCAGCGACGCCGACCTCGCCGAGATCGGCCACGCCGCCGCGCTCTGCCTGTCGCGCGCCATCGCCCGCGCGGTGTTCGAGGCCACCCCCGCCCCCGGCGACCTGCTGCCCTGCTATCGGAGGCGATGATGCCGACGCTGACCCTGCAAGACGTCACCCTGCACTATGAGATCGACGGCAATGGGCCGCCCCTGATGCTGATCGCCGGAACCGCCAGCGACAGCGCCAGTTGGGGGCCGCTGGTGGCGCCGCTGGCCCGGCAGTTCACCGTGATCCGCCCCGACAACCGCGCCACCGGGCGCACCCTACCCGTGCAGGCGCCGCTGTCGCTGGACCACTGGGCCGATGATGCGCTGGCGCTGGCCGATCATCTGGCGCTGGGGCCGGTCGCCGTGGCCGGGCACAGCCTCGGCGGCATGATCGCGCTGGCGATGGCGGCGCGCGGGCCTGCGCAGGTCGCCCGGCTGGCGCTGCTGGCCAGCGCGCCGGTGAACGCCGCGCGCAACGCCGCGCTCTTTGACCTGATCCTGCGCCTGCGTGCGCCGGGCCAGCCGCCGGACCTCTGGCTGCGGGCCTTCCTGCCGTGGCTGTTTCACCCGCGGTTTTTCACTGTGCCCGGCCAGCTTGACGCGGCGATCGCGCAATCCCTCGCCTATCCGCATGCGCAGGGGCCGCAGGCGATGGCGGCGCAGGTCGCCGCCCTGCGCGCCGCCGATCCCGCCGCGCTGCTGGCGCAGATCACCTGCCCGACACTGGCCCTGCTGGCCGAGGATGACCTCCTGATCCCGCTGGAGCAGGCGCGGCAGGCGCTGGCCGCCATCGCCGACCTGCGTATCGCCACCCTGCCGCAATCGGGCCATTCCCTGCACTGGGACGCGCCCGAGGCCACGCTGGCCGCCCTGATCCCCTTTCTGCGCGAGGCAGCATGAGCACCGACATTCTGGGCAACCCCCTGACCGACACCGACCCCGCGCTGGTCGCCGGGATCAACGCCTTTGTGCAGGGCTTTCTGGCCTATCAGACGCAGGCGGTGCAGATCCTCGGCGTGATCGACGCGCATCCCGGCTCTTGCCTCGGCAATGCCTATGCCGGGTTCCTGTGGATGTTCCTCGAAGCCCCCGACGCCCCGGCCCGTGCCGCGCCCTATCTGGAGCGCGCGCTCGCCGCCCCCGGCACCGCGCGTGAGCGGGCCAATGCGCAGGTTCTGGCGGCCTGGGTCGCGGGCGACATCCCACTGACCCTGCGCCTGTGCGAGGCCGCCGCGCGTCAGTTCCCCACCGATCTGGCCCTCATCAAGCTGGGGCAATACCACTTCTTCAATCTGGGCGACGCCCCCGGCATGCTGCGCATGGCCCTGCACGCGCTGCCCGCCTGTCAGGACTTGCCGCATGTCCACGGCATGATCGCCTTTGGGTTCGAGCAATGCCATTTGCTGACCGAGGCCGAAACCGCCGCCCGCCGCGCGCTGCAGATCGAACCCGCCGACCCTTGGGCGCATCACGCGCTGGCGCATGTGATGCTGACGCAGGGGCGCGTGGATGAAGGGATCACCTTTCTGGAATCGGTCGCGCCGATGTGGGAGGGGCTCAATTCCTTCATGCACACCCACAACTGGTGGCACCTCGCGCTGTTCTACCTCAGCCGCGACCGGGGCGATGACGCGCTGGCGGTCTATGACCGCCACGTCTGGGCCTGCGAAAAGGACTATTCCCAGGATCAGGTCGGCGCGGTGTCGCTGCTGGCGCGGATGGAGTTCGCCGGGCTGGATGTCGGCAACCGCTGGGACGATGTCGCCGGGCGCATCGCCCAGCGCGGCGCCGATACCACCGCGCCCTTCCTGACGCTGCAATACCTCTATGCGCTGGCCCGCGCCGGGCTGCCGCAGGCGGGCACGCTGATGCAGGCAATCGCCGCGCGGGCCGAGGCGCCAACCCATGACCGCGCCGCCTGGGCCGAGGTGGCGCTGCCTGCGGCCAAGGGCATCCTCGCCCATGCGGCGGGCGACGGCGCCACCGCCGCGCGTGAACTGGGCCGGGCCTTGCCCCGCATGCGCGAGATCGGCGGCTCGCATGCGCAGCGCGATTTCTTCGAACAGATCCATCTGGACGCCGTGCTGCGCGCGGGCGATCTGTCTGCCGCGCAACAGGTGCTGGAACTGCGGCGCGGGTTCGACCCTGACGGCATCCCGCTGAACCGGCTGCTGGCGCAGGTCTATGACGGGCTGGGCCTGCCCGCCGTGGCGCAGACGGCGCGCGCGCGGATCACAGGCGCTGCAACGCCTCGGTGATCTTGCGCGCGAACAGCGGCGCGCCTTGCCGCTGCGCCAGCGCCAGCGCCTGCGCCAGCCCGGTGCGCACCGCCTCAGGCGGGGCGCCCTCCTGCAAGGCGATCAGCGCATCCAGCCGGGCCAGGTCCGCCGATAGCCAGGTTTCCTGCGTCAGGCTCTGCGCGCCGATCCGCCGGAAACTGTCGCGCGCCTCGGCGGTCAGCCCGGCCTGCAGGCTGACCTCGGCGTGGAACATCAGGCAAAAGGTCAGAAAGGCCGACGTCCCCTCGGTCTGCGCGATGCCCCGCGCGGCGATCGGATGGCCAGCCTCGATCTGGCCCTCGCCCATCAGCCCGATGCCGTGGAACAGGTCGGCATAGCCCGCCCACATCGGCAGCGCATGGTCCTGCGCCAGCGCGCGCAAGCGCCCGGCAGCGGCGCTCACCAGATCATGCCGCCCGCGCATCGCGGGCAGCACGCAGCCGATGAACAGCGTCACATTGCACAGATCATGCGCCTGTCCGCTGGCACCGGCCAGCGCCTCGGCGCGCTGGGCCCAGTGTTCGGCGGCGGTGTCATCCTCGGCCAGCACGGCCAGTTCGGTCATCCCCACCGCCGACATCACCGCATGGTTCGAGGTGCCGAACCGGTCCAGCCCGGCGCCATGCAGCGCGGGATCATGCAGGGCAAAGAACGCCGTCAATTCGCGCCGCGCCTCGTCGATGCGCCCGGCAAACAGCAGCGAGGTGCCCCAGGCCCGGTGGCCCAGCAGGCGCTCGACCGCCGAGCCCTCGGCGGTCATCCCCCGGATCTGCCGCGCCACGTCGAGCGAGGCGGCATATTGCCCGCTGGCGCCCATGAAGACCCATTTCGACACCAGCAGCGGCAGCAACTGGTCGGTGCTTTTCAACGCCGCACCCAAGGCCTCGACCTTTGGCATCTCGGCGCGCACCGCCGGGGCGTTGAACCCATGCGAGGCAATCAGCGCCGCCACCAGATTCAGCCGCACCCCCAGTTCGAGGCGCTCCAGATCGGGCGCGTCGCGCACAGCGGCCAGATCGTCGAGAGCGCGGCGAAACAGCCCGGTCGCCTCGGAATAGGCCGACCGCCGCGCCGCCATCGTCCCGGCCCGGTCCCATTGCGCCGCGGCCTGCACCCCGTCCCCCGCGCGTGAGAGGTGATGCGCCAGCACCTGCGGCAGGGCGGCGGAAATCTCTGGAAACTGCGTCTGCATCGAGGCGGCGATGCGCGCATGCAGCGCCACGCGGTCGCGCCGCAACAGGGTCAGATAGGCCGCGTCCTGCAACAGCATGTGCCGAAACCCGACCGCCGGGCCAAAGGCGCTGTGACCGACCTGCAGCACCCCGGCCTCGATCAGCGCCTCGATGCCACGGCGGACCTCGGCCTCGGGCAGATCGGCCAGCGCATACAGAAAGGCCACCGGAAACTCGTTGCCGATCACCGCGCCCAGTTGCGCCAGCCTGCGCCCCGCCGCCAGCCGGTCCAGCCGCGCCAGCAGCGAATCGGCCAGCGTTGCGGGCAGCGCCTGCGCATCGGGGGTCCGGCCGTCGGCCATCGCCTCCAGCATATAGCGCGTCAGTTCCTCGGCAAAGACCGGGCTGCCGTCACACCGTGCGGCGATTTCCGCCACCTGCGTCTCGCTGACCGCCACGGCGGGCGCGCTGACACGGGCCACAGCGCGGATCAGTTGGCCGAACTCGGCCTCGCGCAGCCGGTCCAGCGGCACCACCATCGCCCCGGCCTGCAGGCACCAACCGGGCAATGGTCCGGGGCGCATGGTGCAGATCAGATGCGCGCCGACCGACTCGAAACCGGCGCCGATGCGGGCCAGAACCTCGCTGGTCGACGGGTCGATCCATTGCAGATCCTCGACGATCACCGCACCCGCCGTCGCCGCAACCGCCGTGAACAGCGCGCTCAGCAGCGCGATCAGCTCAACCCGGATGCCCATCGCCGCGCGTGGATCGGCAGGGGCGGCCACGGAATCCGACATCAGCCCGGCCAGAAGCTCGGTCGCCCGCGCGCCGCTCAGCCCATGATCGGCCAGGAACCCCGCAACAGCGGTCGGATCGGCCCCCTGCGCCGGTCCCAGCCGCCGCCCGATATGGCGGCGCAGCGGGTGAAACGGCGTGCCCGCGTGATAGGGCGTGCCCTGCAGCACCACCTGCCGCGCCGGATCGAACCCGGCGGCGATCAGCGCCTCGCGCGCCAGCCGTGACTTGCCCATGCCGGGCTCGCCGGTAATCACCGAGACCCGGCCCTGCCCGCTGCGCGCTGCGGCGGCCTGCTCGGCCAGTCGCCGCATCTCGCCCTCGCGCCCGACAAACCCGGTGCCACGATTGGCTGCGCGCAGCGCGTCAAAGCGGCTGTCAGTGTCGGCATGACCAAGGATGCGCCACGCCCTCAACCCGCCACTGACGCCCTTCAGCGCCAGAACCCCGGCATCCTCGCAGCGAAACAGATGGCCCAGCCGCTCACGCGTCGCCTGCGAGACCAGAATGCCGCCCGGCTCGGTCGCGGCCTGCAGACGGGCGGCCAGATTGGGGATCTCGCCAACCACCGGGTCCTCGGTCGCCGACAGGCCCTGACCGGGGCGGCCGACCACTGTCATCCCGGTGGCGATGCCGATCCGCACCTGCGGCGGATGCCCGGCGACCGGCTCGACCGCCCGCAACCGCTGCAGGATCTCCAGCCCCGCCGCGACGGCGTTTTCGGCGGTGTGCTCCTCGGTGCGGGTCAGGCCAAAGAACACCACGATCCCGTCACCCAGAAACCGCGCGACATGGCCGTCATAGGGGCGCAGCGCCTCGGCCACCAGCGCGCGAAACCGGGCGATCAGGTCGCGGTATTCCTCCGGGTCCAGCACGGTCGACAGATGCGTCGACCCGACCAGATCGCAAAACAGCGCCGTGACGATGCGCTGCTCGGCCAAGGCCTTGGCAACAACGGGCGGGCCGGGCGCGCGCTGGGCCGCCGCCGCCGTCAGGATGCGCCGCCGGTGCCCCACCGACGCCACCCCCGCCAGCGCCAGATCTTCGACCGTCAGGTCGGCCAGCAGGTCCAGCGTGATGTCCTGCGCCCGCAGGACCGGGCCATACTGCCCCAGCCCCAGCGCATCGAGCCATCCTTGCAGGGCGTCCAACGGTTCCGTCTCAGCCTCCCACGCGGGCGACCAGCGGCACCACCGGCTGACCCAGCGCCGCCGCCACCGCCTTTGGCACGCCCGGATCGACCAGCGCGCCGACGCCCGGCTGCGCCCAGACCTGCTGGGCAAAGGCAAAGGCGTTGCCGGGGTCATACTTGGCCTTGATGATCTGCAAGACCGGATAGGCCGCGCCCCAGAACCGCTGCACATAGTTCAGATCGGCCGCATTCGGATAATTCTGATACGACTCGCCATTCGACAGCGCCGCCAGCGCCGCATTCCACGCGGCCAGAAACCCTTCGCAGGCCGCGCGGTCCTTGTTGAGCAACCAATAGACATCCATCACCATGTTCAGCGCCGCGCCACGATGGACAAAGGCGGTGTCATAGGTCGGCACCGCGTTGATCGCTCCGCCATAGAACTCGCCATATCCATAGGCCATGTTGTTGGGCGCCCCGGCGAACAGCGTCAGCAGCCCGGCCCATTGCGCCAAGGTCAGGTCCTGATCGATATAGAACGAGGATTTGTCCTCGAACGGCATCTGGTCGAGCATCGGCATCGACTGCGGATAGTTCAGCAGCTTGTGATTCAGCGTGCGGAAGGTGCCCTGCAAGACCCACTGCGTGATGCAGCCCGGCAACGCCTGCAAGGGCGCCAGCAGCGGGCCGAGAGCCGACAGATTGCCCAGCCACATGCCACGCACCATGAAATACGGCTGCAACGGCGTGCCGGGCGGCGGGGCGGGCTGCGACGGGTCCAGCCAGTTCTGAAAGCACAGCGAAACCTGCAGGTTCATCCACGGCCCGCAGATCGACGTGCGCATATACGACGTCTGCAGCGCCATCATCGCCGCCGCGGCCTGCGCGATCCCGCTGGCCGAGGTCAGCGGCCAGGCCAGGGCAAAGCCGGTCACCGCCGCCAGCGGACGCAAGGTGTAGGCCACCGTCAGCACGATGCCGAAATTCCCGCCGGTGCCACCGCGCAGCGCCCAGAACAGGTCGGCATTGGTCTGGGCGTCGGCAACGACGATGCTGCCATCGGCCAGCATCACCCGGAACGACAGCACGTTGTCGCAGTTCAGCCCAAAGCTGACCGAGGTAAATCCGTATCCTCCACCCTGCACGAATCCCCCGACACAGACATCCGGGCACTCGCCCGCCGGGACATGCAGGCCATAGGTTTCAAGCTCTTGGTAAAGCTTGCCAAAATTGCATCCGGGCCCCACCGTGGCGATCAGGTTGACCGGGTCCACGCTGACATTGTTCAACGCCGAAACGTCGATCAGCACGCCGTTGCCGGTCGAATAGCCCGCCGTCGAATGCCCGCCCGAGCGCAGGCAGAACCCGCCCGGCACCACCTGTCCCAGTTGTAGCGCCAGCGCCACATCGGCCTCGGTCAGGCAAAAGGCGACGACGCCGGGATAGGCATCGAACATCGGATTGAAAAGCTGGCGGTCGCTGTCATAGGTCGGATCGCCCTTGAACACGAGGTGCCCGTGCAGTTGCGACTGGACCGCCTGCGCCTGCGGGCGCGGCAGGCCGATCCCGTCGAAATGGCTGTCGGGCAGCGCATCCCACCGGGCAAAACGCGCCGCGTCGCTGATCCGTTTGGCCGAATGGCTTGCAACCATGATCCTCTCCCCCTGCGTCCCGGCAGAGGGCAAGGTTAACGCGCGAAATGTCCATCGGTCCAATCAAATGCGCAGACCCGCGTCCCGCCGAAGGTCGCGATTGCGCGCAGGGGCAATTGCGCTAGGCTCGGCGCCGGGGCGAGGCAGGAGCGGATCTTGGACGACACATCGGGCATTGCGACGACGGCCATCGCCCCGCTACGGCCCCCGCTGCCCCGCGCCGGATCGGCCACCCTGCGCGCCCTGCTGTTCGGCGTGGTGCTGGGGGTCGATGCCATCGGCCATTGCGTGGCGCTGGCGACCCTGTGCTTTGCCGGCGGGCTGATCGGCGGGCTGGGGCTGGCGACGGCGGCCTTTCTGGCGGCGACGACGCTGGTGGCGCTGGTGCTGGTGCGGTTCTCGGCCTTTGGCAATGTGATCGGCATCGCGCAGGACACCTCGATCGCCATTCTGGCCCCCGCCGTGGCCTATGCCGCCGCGCAGGCGGTCGGCGGCGAGGGCGCGCAGATCGCCACCGCGCTGGCGGTGATCGGCGCCGGGGCGGTGCTGTCGGGGCTGGTGTTTCTGGCCGTCGGTACGCTGGGCCTCGGGCGTCTGGTGCGGCTGGTGCCCTATCCGGTGGCCGCCGGGTTTCTCGCCAGCTCCGGCTATCTGCTGGTGCTGTCGGCGCTGATGATCCTGACCGAAACCGCCAGCCTGCCCGAGGTGGTGCGCCATCTGGCGCAGCCTGCGGTCTGGGCCTCGGTCCTGCCCGCCCTGCTGATGGCGGCCGTGCTGTTTGTGGCGGTGCGGCTGGAGTTTGGCGTGGTCAGCGTTCTGGTGGTCATCGCGCTGGCGATGGGGCTGTTCTATGCCGTCATTCTGCTGGGCGGCACCGGGATCGACGGCGCCCGCGCGCAGGGCCTGCTGCCCCCCGCCGCGCGTCAGATGGCCGGGCATCTGCAACCGCTCGCGCTGGTGTCCCAGATCGACTGGGCGCAGGTGCTGATCGCGGCGCCGGTGCTGGCGGCCGTGGTGGTCATCAACCTGATTGGCCTCTTGCTCAACATCTCGGGGGTCGAGCTGGCCTCGCGCCGCGATATCGACGTCAACCGCGAGCTGCGCCTGACCGGGCTGGCCAATCTGGTCATCGGCGGGTTTGGCGGCGTCGCGGCCTTCATGACCAGCGGCTCGACCATCGTCGCGCAGCGGGTCGGCATCCAGAGCCGGGCGCTGGGCCTCGGCTATGCCCTCGTCACCGCTCTGGGCTGCTTTTTCGCCGCCGGAATCGTCGCTGCGGTGCCGGTCTTTGTCGCGGCGGGGCTCTTGATGTTCATCGGCGCCTCGATGCTGGATGACTGGCTGCTCGCCACCCGCAAACGGCTGGTGACGATGGACTGGCTGATCGTGCTGGGCATCGTGCTGGTCACCATGCTGATCGGCATTCTGCCCGCGATCATGGTCGGGCTGGGGCTGGCGGTGCTGGCCTTTGCCGTCGGCTATGCGCGGCTGCCGGTGATCCGCCGGGCCAGTGACGGGCGCCAGCGCCGCAGCACGCTGGACCGCCCGCCGGAAGAGGACACCGTGCTGACCACGCAGGGCGGCCGCATCCGCCTGCTGCAATTGCAGGGCTATCTGTTCTTTGGCTCGGTCGAGCGGCTGATCGACCAGTTGCACGGCGAACTGGCCGCGAGCCGCGCCGATCCGGGCGAGGCCTCGGCGCTGATCCTCGATTTCGGCGCGGTGACTGGCCTCGATTCCGCCGGCTGCGCGGCGATCGGCAAACTGGGTTATGTCGCGGCCTCGCATGGGGTCAGCGTGCATCTGGCCGCCGTGCCCGCCGAGGTCATGGCGACGATCACCCGCTGGGCGCTGGAACTGACGCCGCAGTCGGGCCTGCACCTGTGGCCCAGCGTCGATGCGGCGCTCGAAGCCGCCGAAACCGCGCTGGTGACGGCGGTGCTGGGCGCCGGGCGGCCGCTGTCGGTGCGCGGCTTGCTGGCCGATCTGGGTGGCACGCATCCGCGGCTGGCCGACCTGCTGGCGCTGCTGGAACCGCTGGATCTGGCGCAGGGCGACACGCTGATCCACCGGGGCAGCGAGGCGGGCGATCTCTACTTTCTCGAACGCGGGCGGCTGGCAGTGGTGATCCCCGGCGCGCAGGGCCAGACGATCCGGCTGCGCTCGCTGGCGGCGGGGGCCGTGGTGGGCGAGGTCGCGCGCTACCGCGACCGGCGCCGCACCGCCGATGTGGTGGCCGAGGTCGCCAGCCGGGTCTATCGCCTGCCCGAGGCCAGCTTCGAGCGCATCGAGCGCGACGACCGCGACCTTGCCGCACTGGTCCATGCGATCCTCGCGCGCTCGCTGTCGGACAAGGTGGTGCAGACCACCAGGCTGGTCTCGCTGGGCTGAGGCCGGGCGCCGGATGATCGGGCGTTGCCCCAGACGCCGGGATCGGCGTAAACAGGGGCGCCGCCCCCAGCAGAGAAGACCAAAGTGCAGATCCAGCCGACCGCCCTGCCCGAAGTGCTGATCCTGACCCCGCGCCGCTTTGGCGATGCCCGCGGCTGGTTCACCGAGACCTGGAACGCCGCCCGTCTGGCCGAGGCCGGGCTGGATCTGGCCTTTGTGCAGGACAACCACAGCTATTCCGCCCCGCGCCACACCCTGCGCGGGCTGCATTTCCAGCGCCCGCCCCGCGCGCAGGACAAACTGGTGCGCTGCACGCGCGGGGTGATCCTCGATGTGGCGGTGGACGTGCGGCGCGGCTCGCCGCGTTATGGCCGTGTCGCAGCGGTGGAACTGTCCGCCGAAAACGGCCAGCAACTGCTGGTGCCCAAAGGGTTCCTGCACGGCTTCCTCACCCTGACGCCCGATTGCGAGGTGCAATACAAATGCACCGATACCTATGCGCCCGACTGCGACGGTGCGGTGCGCTGGGATTCCATCGGCTTTGACTGGGGCACCAGTGACCCGGTGCTGTCGGCCAAGGACGCCGTCGCCGGCGCGCTGGCCGATTTCGACACACCCTTCACCTATGAGGGCGCGGCATGAAACTGCTGGTCACCGGCGGCGCCGGGTTCATCGGCTCGGCAGTGGTGCGGCTGGCGGTGGGGCGCGGGCATTCGGTGGTCAACCTCGATGCGCTGACCTATGCCGCCTGCCTTGAGAACGTCGCCTCGGTCGCGCAAAGCCCGCTCTATGCCTTTGAACACGCCGATATCCGCGACCGCGCCGCGCTCGATGCCGCCTTTGCCCGCCACCGCCCCGATGCGGTGATGCATCTGGCCGCCGAATCCCACGTCGACCGCAGCATCGACGCGCCGGGCGACTTCATCGAGACCAACATCACCGGCACCTTCAACCTGCTCGAGGCCTCGCGCAAATACTGGGTCGCCGCCGGTCGGCCCGCTGGCTTTCGCTTTCATCATATCTCCACCGATGAGGTCTTTGGCTCGCTCGGCCCCTCGGGCCAGTTCACCGAAACCACCCCCTATGACCCGCGCAGCCCCTATTCCGCGTCCAAGGCCGCCAGTGACCATCTGGTCCGCGCGTGGCATGAAACCTATGGCCTGCCCGTCGTCCTGACCAATTGTTCCAACAATTACGGTCCCTTCCACTTTCCGGAAAAGCTGATCCCCGTCATCATCCTGAACGCGCTGGCCGGGCGACCACTGCCGATCTATGGCGACGGCTCGAACATCCGCGACTGGCTCTATGTCGAGGACCACGCCGAGGCGCTGCTGCTCGTGCTGGAAAAGGGCGCCCTTGGCCGCAGCTACACCATCGGCGGCGAGAACGAACGCACCAACCTGCAACTGGTGCGCACGCTCTGCGCCATCCTCGATGAAAAGCGCCCGCGCAATGACGGCTCTTACGCCGATCTCATCACCTTCGTCGCCGACCGCCCCGGCCATGACGCGCGCTATGCCATCGATCCCACCCGCATCCGGCAGGAACTCGGCTGGCGCCCCTCGGTGACCGTCGAGGAAGGCCTCGCGCGCACCGTGCAATGGTATCTCGACAATGAACATTGGTGGCGCCCCCTGCTGGAGCGCAAGGGCGTCGGGCAGAGGCTGGGCAAGGCATGATCCTCGTCTTTGGCCAAACCGGGCAGGTTGCGCGCGAGTTGCAGCGCCTTGCGCCGCACGCGGTGTTTCTGGGCCGCGAGCAGGCTGACCTGACCGACCCTTCCGCCTGCGCGGCGGCGATCCGGGCGCGGCAGCCAGCGGCGGTCATCAACGCCGCCGCCTGGACCGCCGTTGACCGGGCCGAGGCCGAGGAACCGGCCGCGCAGGTGGTCAACGCCGACTCCCCCGGCGCGATGGCGCGCGAATGCGCGGCGCTGGGCGTGCCCATGATCCAGCTTTCCACCGATTATGTCTTTGACGGCGCGGGCACCCGGCCCTTTGCCCCGGCTGACCCCACCGCCCCGCTCAACGCCTATGGCCGCAGCAAACTGGCGGGCGAGCAGGCGGTGCGCGCCGCAGGCGGGGCGCATGTGATCCTGCGCACCTCTTGGGTGTTTTCCGCCCATGGCGGCAATTTCGTCAAAACCATGCTGCGGCTGGGGGCTGAACGCGATGAGTTGACCATCGTCGCCGACCAGATCGGCGGCCCCACCCCGGCCCGCGCCATCGCCAGCGCCTGCCTGACTCTGGCCGAGGCCCTGCGCCAAAACCCGGCCCTGTCCGGCACCCACCATTTCACCGGCACCCCTGCAACCTCCTGGGCCGATTTTGCGCGGGCGATCATGGATCAGGCCGGGCTCAGGGCCCATGTGCGCGACATTCCCACCAGCGCCTATCCGACCCCGGCGCGTCGCCCGCTCAATTCCCGCCTTGATTGCTCCCTATTGACGGCCCAATTCGGCATTACCCAGCCCGACTGGCGGACCCATCTGGCCGAGGTCATCGCCGAGTTGAAAGGGGCGTAGAATGCAGCGCAAGGGGATCATTCTGGCGGGGGGCTCGGGAACGCGGCTCTATCCGATCACGATGGGCGTGTCCAAACAGGTGCTGCCGATCTACGACAAGCCGATGATCTATTACCCGCTGTCGGTGCTGATGCTGGCCGGTATCCGCGAGATCGCCATCATCACCACGCCCGAGGATCAGGCCCAGTTCCAGCGCCTCTTGGGCGACGGCGGGCAATGGGGGCTGCGGTTCGAATGGATCGTGCAGCCCTCGCCGGACGGTCTGGCGCAGGCCTATCTGCTGGCCGAGGATTTCCTCGCCGGGGCGCCCTCGATGATGGTGCTGGGCGACAACGTGTTCTTTGGCCACGGCCTGCCCGAGATGCTGGCCCGCGCCGATACGCAGCCGACAGGCGGCACGGTCTTTGGCTACCGCGTCGCCGATCCGCAGCGCTATGGCGTGGTCGATTTCGACGCGCAGGGCAAGGTCCGCGCGATCATCGAGAAACCCGCCGTGCCGCCGTCGAATTTCGCGGTGACGGGGCTCTATTGCCTCGACGGCACCGCGCCGCAAAAGGCCGCCCGCGTCACCCCCTCGCCGCGCGGCGAGCTGGAAATCGTCTCGGTGCTCGAGGCCTATCTGGCCGAAGGCACGCTGCAGGTCGAAACCATGGGCCGTGGCTTTGCCTGGCTCGACACCGGCACGCATGAAAGCCTGCTCGACGCCGGGAATTTTGTCCGCACGCTGGAGGAACGGCAGGGCCTGCTGATGGGCAGCCCCGACGAGGTGGCCTATCGGCAGGGCTGGATCAGCCGCGAGGCGCTGCTGGCGCGGGCGAAACTGTTCGGCAAGAACCGCTATGGCACCTATCTGGCCGCGCTGCTGGACTGAACCCGCTCAGCGCAGCTTGGCCGCCCAGGCGTCGGCAGCGGCGCTGATCTTGGCAAAGACCTCTTCGTGAAACCGCCGCGACTGGCGGTAAGGGTCGGCAATGCCCTTGCCGCCCAGCCAGTGGTCCAGCAGCATCACCTTGCCCGACAGGTCCGGCGCCATGCGGGTGATCTCGGCCTTGTGGCCGGGCTCCAGCACCAGAATCAGGTCATGCGCCTGACCCAGCGCGCGGTTGAACTGCCGCGCCACATGGCCCTCCAGCGAGATGCCATTCTCCAGCGCGACGGCGGCGGCGGTCTCGTCGGCGGCATGGCCGACCAACGCGCCGATCCCCGCCGAACTGACGGTGATCGCCGACCCCTTGGCCGCCAGTCGCGCCGCCAGAATCCGCTCACCCACCGGCGAGCGGCAGATGTTGCCGACACAGACGACCAGAACTGACTTGAACATCGCCGCGCCCCCGGATCAGTCCGTCAGGTTGCTGGCGGCGTTGACCGCCTGCACCGAGGGCAACAGCCGCACGATGGTGTCGTTCCAGCGCTGCAACGGCGAGCGCAGGATATAGACCACGTCGCGCGGTTCCAGCACGAACCGGGTGCCCAGCAGCAGACCGGCCGGGTTGCTGGCGTCCAGTTGGAACACGCGGATGTTTTCGCCCTGCAGACGGAACACCAGCACGCCGCGCGCATCGGCCCGCGGCGCGATCATCCCGCCGCGGCGGGTGATCGCCTGCGTCAGCGTGACGGGCTCGCGCGCCAGATCGATCACGTCGGGCCGCGCCACCTCGCCCAGCAGATAGGCTTCCTCGGCCCGGCGGCGCGGCAGGCTGACCACATCGCCGTTGCGCAGGATCGGGTTGTTCTGGGTCAGGCCGCCGGACAGGAATCCCTGCAGATCGACGTGATACACCCGCCCGCTCCGCTGCACCGTCACCGCGCGCAGGTCGGCGTCATCGGTAAAGCCACCGGCCGCGTTCACCGCCTCGATCAGCGACAGCGCGACCGAGGTCAGCGGCTGACGGTTCGGCGTGCGCACCTCGCCCGACACCACGATGGCCTGCGAATTATACGCGGCCACCCGCACCTCGACCTGCGGATCGGGGATAAAGGTCGCCAACCGCTGCGCGATGTCGCCGCGGATCTGGTCCACCGGGCGGCCAGCGGCCTGCACCGCGCCGATATAGGGATAGTTGAAGGTGCCAGCGGCGCTGACCTGAAATCCGCTCTCGACCGCGCTGCGCTCGGCCCCGGCGGGCGAGGTCAGTTCGGGATGGTTGAACACGATCACCGACAGCACGTCACCTGGCCCGACCGTATAGGTCCACTGCCGCCCCGAGGGCATCGTCGAGGCGCCGTGGCCCCGCGCGGGCAGGGTGAAATCACTGATGTTCGTGGCGTCCAGCACGATCACCTCGATCGACTCGTCAAGGTCGCGCTGCGACTCGGCGGTGATCGGAAAACTGACATAACCATCCGAACAGGCCGCCAGCCCCAGCGGCAGCAGCATCGCTGCCAGCATCCCCTTCAGCCATGAGGCCCGGGCAGACCGTGCGCGAGCAGTGACCGGGGAATGCGCGATAGCCTGCATGGATGATTGTCCTTCATGGCGAACAACGCGCCCATAGCCCCGCGAACCCGGTGGCAAGGCGCGATCACTGTAAACTCGTACCGTTTCGATCAATAGCGGTGCCGGGGCGGGCAATCCAGCAGATAGTGTGGTTCATCGACTCAAACCCTGGGATTGTTGCTTTCGCGACGCAACCCAAGGTTGGCACGCATTTGCGACAGATTGGCAACAATAACACGGGGATGGCTCGCCGCTCAGGCCCTCGGCATCGCGGCGTGGCGCATCAGGCGTTTCAGCGCGGCGATGCGGTAGGGCGCGTTTGGCGCGCCATAACCGCCATAACCGGGGTCACGCTGGACCACCTCGATGAACATGCCGCTGCCAAAGGGACGCGAATAGATCTGATGAAACCGCCCGCCCGCGTCCTCGTCATAGAGCACATTCGCCGCGCGCAGCCGGGCCAGATGCTCGGGTGCCAGATCAAACCGGCTGGCGAGGTCGTCGTAATAATTCGCACCCATCGGCAGCACCTGAAACCCGCGCGCCTCCAGGTGCCCGGCGGTGGCCAGAATATCCTCGCAGGCAAAGGCGACATGCTGCACCGAGGCGCCGAAACTGTCGGCGAGGAAATTTCCCGCCAGCGTGCGATAGGTCTCGGCACCGTTCAGCGTGATGCGCAGCGCACCGTCCCCGGCGGCGATCGCCTGACTGCGCACCAGCCCGTCGGGGTCGATCACATCGACCATCGGCGCGCGCGTCATCGCGAATTGCGCCTGATAGAACAGCGACCACGACAGCATCGCGTCGTAACTCATCGTCTGCGCGACATGATCGATGCGGGTCAGCCCGGCGCCCTCGGTCGGCGCCCCGGTGGCGGTGAATTCGGTCTCCCAGACATGACCCAGCCCGTCGTCGACAAAGTGCAGCAGACTGCCACCCAGTCCCCGGATCGCCGGAATCGCCAACTCGCCCGGCCCGCGCGGTTGCACATAGGGCGGCAGGCCCAGCGCCTCGGCGCGGCGGGCGCAGGCGCTCGCATCGCCCACCCGCAGCCCGATATCGCACACCGAGGCGCCATGCGTGGCATAGGCCGACCCGGCAAAATCCCCGCGCGAGCGGTTGACCAGCAGCCGGATCTCGCCCTGCCGCCACAGGGTCAGATCGCGGCTGCGGTGCCTTGCCTCGGGGTGAAAGCCCAGGCTGGCGAACAGCGCCTCCAGCCCCTCGGCATCCGGCCCGCGCGCGGCGAATTCCAGAAACTCCACCCCCTCGACCGTCGCACGCTGGGGCAACAGCGGCAGGTCCAGCGCCATCGCCGGTTCGGCGCGGCGCACGTCGTCCATCAGCGCGGTCAGCGCGCGGAACCCGTCCTGCGCCACGCCCCGCGGGGTGCCGCCGCGAAACTGGTCGTTGAAAATCTCCAGACTGACCGGCCCTTTGTAACCCGTCGCCGCCACCGCCCGCATGAATCCGGTGACATCCAGATCGCCCTCGCCCGGCATGGCGCGGAAATGCCGCGACCAATAGAGCAGGTCCATCTCGATCTGCGGCGCATCGGCAAGCTGCACGAAAAAGATCTTGTCGCCGGGAATGCGGCGGATGCTGGCCGGGTCGATCTTGCGCGCCAACGTGTGAAAACTGTCGAGGATCAGCCCGACATGCGGATGATCGGCGCGGCGCACCACCTCCCAGGCGTCGCGGTGGTCGAACACATGACGGCCCCAGGCCAGCGCCTCGAAGCCAACCCTGATCCCCCTCGGCGCCGCCAGCCCGCCCAGCTCAGTGAAATCATCGGCCATGCGGTCGATGCCGCCCAAGGCCTCAGGATGGACCGAGGAACACACCAGCACGTCACGCACGCCCA
>Ga0209573_1003243_pt1 | contig 18379 bp, 19 predicted proteins | sample TNRBio252014_DNA_FD_185870 | JGI IMG/M metagenome (GOLD analysis project Ga0209573, IMG submission 185870) | Wastewater treatment Type I Accumulibacter community from EBPR Bioreactor in Madison, WI, USA - TNR Reactor_6/25/2014_ DNA (SPAdes)... | ecosystem: Engineered > Bioreactor > EBPR >...
GTGTTTTTTATGTTTTTGAATCAATTTATCAAATAACCATCAAATAAAAATAGTCTGATAGTCAATTATTTAATACAATAAATGAAATAGTTTATCAAATAACCGTCAAATAAGATTTTAGGCCCAGAATGGTATATAGCTTGCGTATTTCCTGGTTTTACTTTCAGGGTCATCTTCTTTGATAACTTTATCTTCTAAAGCATCACGAATGATCCTTGAAGCAATCGCTGCATTTTGATCTTCAATCTTAAATCTTTCACGCAATGATTGATTTGTCATTTTTTCATTGGAAACATATTTTAGACATGCATGCTGATAACAGGCTCTTATTTTGTCTTTTTTATCCAATTCATTTACTAATTCTAAGAGTTGAGTCTTATTCAACGGAATTAAAAATATCAATTTAATATTCTTAACGGTTTTAAAAGGATCAAATTAAATTTATCTCAATAGAGTATAAGCCACACTTGTTGCTACGGTTGGGCTATGAGTAGTGCGGGATTAATTGCAATTATGTTTCAAGGAACATGAATTTACTTTATTTACACTTACTTTCAACTTTGTACAATGGCCCGCATTACTTATAGCCATTGTTGTGGGCAGTATTTTTCCTGTTCGTTGTTAATTAAAATGTCTTTTGTAAATTTTTCTCCCAAATAAAAGAATGCAATTTCATCAATAGGGTTATCTCTTTTGGGATTAATAATAATTCGTGTTTTTTCGGGAGATACAGAAATAAGCCCTATGTTATTTTTAATCAGCAAGTCTTTGTCTACTCTATGTACATATTCAGAAGACAGCGCTAAAAATGATTTTTGGGCGAAATTTTTATATCGAAGTGCTTGGAAAAACCCACTCTTCCAGTTCTCTAACTTCGCTTCAATTGCATAGAATTCATCAATGGTAGGAGTAAGTCTGTTTTTTACATTAAAATATTCAGAATTGTATTCCTCTATTAATTCCATAGAAAGAAATTTTTCTATTATATCTTTAATCTGTTTTTTCGAAAATCTTGAGACAAAGTCAATCTCCGAAATCTTTTTATTTCTTCTGTTTATAAGTGTTAGTGTATGATACAATAACTCAAAATTATCAAAGTAGTAATCTCTCTTGTTTATCTTTTTAGTAAACACAATATCAGCAATACCTATTCCGGTATTCAATTCTTCTACGGATAAGCTTTGTTTAAACCTTTCTTTGAAAAATTCTTTTAATATCGGTATCATATCCTTTTCGTATCGAAACATAAGAGAATCCTTTATTTATTTAATTCTTCAAAAACAGATTTCCAGTTTTGTAAATGTACAAAATCAGATGGTTTAAAGATACCAGTTAATTTTTTATAATTTTTAGTTGCTTCGTCTATTCTTTTCATAAAATATATTATTCTTTCATTTGGTTCAATACCCTTTACAACATCTATTTCCCTATGAATATTCTCTAAAAAGTGTAATTTGTTGTTTGGAGCATCAATCATTTCAATGTATGTTTTTCCGGAGCAATAATGGCAATCACAATATCCTAAAGAATCAAATATTTGTTTTAATTTAACCGGATTCTTTCTTTGTATTGCAATTGTCCCCAATAATTCCGGGAAATAATATCTTTCAAACATATTGTAGGCATCGGTAGCTTCTTTATATAAATCTTCATAAAAATTTTCAAATCTTGCTGTGCCGGTTGAAAAACCACTTATTCCTGCAGAAATTAACCCAAGTCCTATACCAGGGCTTACTCTTCCTGCTATAACGGGTTTTTGTGTATATTGTTGTAAAGTCGTCAATGAAGTGATATAGTGAAACAGAGATGTAGAATTAGTTTCATTACAAATATTGTCAACATAAATCAAATAACCATCACAGGCTAATGATGAAAAAATATTTAAAAAATCTTCCTTAAAAGTATTGTCTATCAAACTTTCACTGTTAATACAAATTCCAGCATACAGCGGTATATCCTTTATTGAAGAATTAGAATTTTTATAATCAATACTTTCCTTAATCAATTTAATATCTAGGTCAAACCATTCTTCAACAGGGTTTCTTCTGCGTGTTGCAGGAATATTTGTGTTGTGTACATAATGGAAAGGTGTGAGCAAAATATTTGGGGATAGGTTTGCTTGTGCATCTATAACTTGTTTAACATATTCTTTCTTTTTTGAATTATCCGCTAAGTATTGTGGCGTTATGATATTGAATTTTGAAGGTGCATAGGGTAATTCTTGTAAACCTTTGACATCTTGTTGAGCAGAATAGGCAAGTCGAATTGTTGCGGGGTCAATAAGGATATTAAAAATACCATTATGAAGCATTGGTAGAATATTTTTAGTTTGTCTCAAATTTTGATAATTAATTGGAAATATTACATTCATTTCATTTAAATATCGTTTAGAGAAATCTTCGATTGCAGATTTTTCATTGTACAATCTAATGTACATTCTGATTGAAGTATCATAAATTGTAGATAATCGAGTGCCATTAATATTTATTGTTGCATTTTTCAATTCTGCTGCACTGTGGTATCTTTTGTATGGAATTTTTTCTAATAATTTAAGAATAATGTTTTCAATTTCATTGTTTATCAATGGCACCCATCTTCTTGGTGGAATGGGTTGTTCACTAATAATTTTATTAAAAAGTTCAGGAATACTAGAAGATTGGTAGGGCAAATTATTTGTTAACATCTCATACAGTATAAGCCCTAATGTATACAAATCACTTCGCTTGTCAATATGTTTACTGTCTTTCACTTGTTCAGGCGACATATAGATAGGAGAGCCCATTATTTCTCCAGTACTTGTGATAGAAGTGTAATCAATAATTTTTGAAATGCCGTAATCAAGTATTTTAATATCATTACCATTTACAATGATATTTTCTGGTTTTAAATCGCGATGTATGATACCAGTATCGTCATTATCACCACGAATTGAATGAAGTGCATTTATTCCATCCAAGATTTTTAAAAATAATTGAATTGCTTCATCTTCGGTCAGAGTCTTTTGATTTAGTAACTTTCTAAGGTTTATCCCTGGCGCAAATTCCATAACAAGAAAATATGAAGGAACACCGGAAACTGTCTCTTTGAAATCATCCACATAGTTAATTAGATTGGGATGAGAAACAGATGTCATAATCTCTATTTCTCTTCTAATTCGATTATTTTCTCCTTTTTCTCGGAATTCTTTCAATACATAATCTTCTCGGAATATTTTTATTGCATATAAACGGCTATCTTTTTCTGCTTTATAAACAGAACCAAATCCACCACTATCAATGAATTCAATTATTTTATAGCCTTGTATTTCTTTTCCAGTAATGCTCATATTTTTCCTTTTTTAATATTGCCCACAACGTTTGACAATATGGCCAGTAAGGGATTGCGGGTGATTTCCTAACCGGTTACACGAAAAGTTGAAGCGGGCTACAACCCTTCGCATACCACTGAAACCCTTATTGGTTATACCGCGTGTTGGGCTTTCTTTGTTATTTTTTCATATTAGTCTTCACAACTTTATTTATCTTTTCAACTTCAGTAGGAAAGCTTCTAATCCAAAAGTATAAAAAAGCGCTTTTTACAACAATCTCAGAAACAAAGCCAATTTTTTTTCCTAACTGTGAAAAAAGTAAGTGATAATCTCTATTAGTTATTCTAACTTCTTTAATATCTTTTCTTATTTCTTCTTGCATTTCAAACGGCTTATGCAATGAAACGGTAAGTTCTCCAATGATTGAATCCGTTTGCGAGTCGATTTTTTCCAAAATTTTGTCATAAATATATGATTCAGGATAGTCTCCTGGCAGTCTATATACATTATCGGATTCGGATTCAAGTTGAGAAGAGTCACCGTCAATAAAACAGAGTGATTTATACTGAAGAGAAGGATTTAGATTATGATACTTATTTACTAAAACCGCATTTCCATCACCCTCCATTTTATGAATCTCCAATTCTTCATGAAAGATATTTGGGTCAGAAGCTAAGACAGTTTCAATCCATAATTTTGCAAAATCATCTTCTACAAAAACCGCAAGTTGAGTCTCTATTTGGCCAGTAATTGCACGAAGTGAACGAACGTCTAATTTACCTTGGAAAAATTTATCATTAGTAGCTGACCAAATTGCCTTCGCTGGTAATGGTAATAGAGCGTCATTGCTATGTGTAGTAAAAATAGCTTGAGTTTTTTTTCTTATAGCAACATCAACTAAGTATTCTACCATTCTAATTGTTGCTATTGGATGTAATCCATTTTCAATTTCTTCGATTAAAATAAGTGAATTATCTGGCAACGTTTCTATCTCAAGAACCATTTTAATTATACTTGATTCTCCAGCACCAAAGTGAAATTCCGAAAATGTTATTCCTTCGGAAGTCTGACCCGTTAATAATGTAATGCTACCGTCATTATTGACAGAAATTTTTGAATATCCAATTAAGTTTTTACCCAATATTTTTTCAGCAGCAATTATTACATTCGCTTCAATTATTGAAATTTTATCTGAGTTAACTTTAAAATTTGTCGAAGCGCATTTTCTTAATTCTGCTCTTTCATTTGCGGGAACGGTTCTTGCTACACCAAAAACAGCAACATTTCTTGAAATATGCTCTCTCGTCCACTTATAATTAGTAAACTTAGTGGTTCTACTAATTGTATCTCTTGGATTTAATTCTTTATCTATAAGCTCGTAATTTATTGACCAATTTTGCATACTACTGTCAAATTTTCCACTCTTGGCAAAGAATCTACTGGGCTTTACTGAAATATATGCACAAGCTGCTGCACCTAAAACAGAAGTTTTTCCGCCACCATTGGGACCGATTATAGCAGTTACAGGAAAATCAAATGATACGGTCTCATTTTTAAATCCACGGATTGGGTTAAGAGTTACTTTTCTTAGGTATTTTCCATAATTTTTCCCTTCAACTTTTTCAAAAAGCTGTTTAATTTGAGTATCCCTTATTTCACTTTTAAATTCCATAATTTATCGTCTTTTCTGTATTTTTTTACAATGAAACCCAACGGAAAATTGTATGAGTAGTGGCAGATTGCGTGGTAGTTTTCTGTCAAACCGCCACACTGTTTGAGCGGGCTACAAACCTTAATCTTTACCACATTACCTGCCATTACTTATACAAAATGTTATATGCGGTTATTTTATATAATCCAATATATAGCTTCCACTTCTTGTCATTAAAAACGATTTATAATTGTCAATCTCTGCATTTATTTTTTCTATTTCGGTCATTATATCTTTTGTTGATCTTACTTCTCTTTTTGACCTGAAATATTGGTTAGCAATTAATGTTGCTATAAATGAAATAGAAATCGCAGACATTAAATAAATTGTGAATTCTTTGCTACTAAATAATTCATTTGTCAAAAATTTGTCAAATAGTGTAGTAGAAAAGGATATTGTTATTGCTGTAATTGAACCAATGAAACCTATTATCTGTAAGTAGTTACCAAAGATAGAGTTTTTAGAACTTTTCTTAGTTTCCAACTCTTCAATTAATTTATTTCGTCTGTCAATAAGTTCATCCATCTTTTCCTTAAATTGATCATATTTGCTTCTGATTTTGTTTTCATAAGAATAAATATTCTCTTCAAATTCAGGGAATAAAGATTTAATTGTATTCAATAAAGCAACTGAAAAAGTTGAAATAGTTGAGTTGCTTAAAGGAATTTTTCTTGATGAAAAAGCTGCACGAATTTTAAGGTCAAAAGGCAAAGGAGGAAGTCGATTAAACGATTGAAATAGTACATCAATGTCTTTATATTCTTTACTTTCATCAATATGTAATTTATTTATAAGATGTCTGCGATATGATGGGAAGCTGTCTCCGATTTGAATCAGTAAAGAATCAACAGCATCATTAGAAATTGGATCTAATTCTGATACAATTACAACTTTTTGACTTACTCTCGATGATATTTTTGAAGTATTATTAGCTCCTGCTTGATTATCAAATAAAACAATATCATATTTTGATGAAGCATTCTTGCAAATTTCTTTAGCTATTGCTTCAAGTTTGTTTGAATAACTACTTATATTTTCAGCAACATTTAAGTCTGTATCAAAATTGATACGAGATGGAATGAAACTAAATCCATTTTCGACCACAAATGTGTTTTCTTCAATCAATGAAGAATAAGACTCGTTTTTCTCATTTGTATTTGATTTATGTTTTAGAATGCCTTCTAAACCATTAACTTTCTTTTTTGATTTAATACTATATTTAAAAAAATAAGAAGCACCATTTGTACTAAAATCAAAATCGACAATTAGCACATCTAATCCGACCTCTTTTAAGATATATGCTAATGCTATTGTAATGGAAGTTTTTCCAGAACCTCCTTTTCCGCTAACCAAACTTACTATTTGAGAATCTTTGATTATTATATCTTGATCTTTCATAATTAATACTCTTTAATTTTAAACTGGGTAAAATTATCTTCTACAGCTTCAAGTTTCTCATTTAAGAACTTTGTTGCGCCAATCTCAATACACTTGTCTCTAATAGGACCATGTTTAAGAACCTGTATAATTATAGTATAAATTCTTCGATGATCTTCCTTTTTGAAATAATTCATACCTCCAAACCTGTCACAAGTCTCTTTTAGGTCTTTATAATCTACAGCATACCACCTCTCTGTTGATATGTCAAATATCTTTCCGAGGATATTTCGAATAATTTTGGCAAGTTTTTTTCTACGGCTTTTCCCTGTAAATAAGTTGGCGATAAACTGAGTGATTCCACTCCATCCTGGATTTTTTGCAAGTTCTCCAATTGACGATACAATATCGTCGACTAATTCTTCATCAGGCTTGTCTGTTGTTTCAGATTTTATTACGGCTCGTATTTCGTCTTGCAATTCTAAATATTCCGCCGCTTTTTTAGCTAAGTCACCAGATTGCCATTTTGCTGGTAATTGTTCCATATGAATTCTTAATAGAGTATTTTATTATTGTCGAACTGTACCCAAATTTATAATCGCATATAACTTGTTCATATCCTTAACAAAAATATATCATACATCAGGTATTCCGCTCGAATAGTTAAGCCTATCCACCCAATTCCCCCCGATACACCCAACTCATCACTTCAGCCCATCCCTTAGATCCAAACTCTCCACCCATACCATCCCCGAAAAAAGGCTCATAAACCTACAAAAAATTCACCTGCCTTAAAATTAATCCTCAGAATTATTCCTCCATTTTAAGTGTTTCCCGTGACAGATCCTGAGCGATTTTCTCCTTTCCGTTTTTCAAAACCATGCCGCGAACTTAGCCGATCAGCAGGGTGGGAGATGATTCCCTGCGTAGTTATAATTTCAGATCAAATGGCTTGAAGGATATTGAATTTATTCAGCTTTTGAGACTTTCAGACCCGGATCTGTATGGGATCAATACTTTTTGATATTTCTCCTTTCTGACCAGTTGACATGATCCGTTGACCCCTTGTTTTAATAACATTTTATTCTTCCGGAAGGTCAGGTTTTAATCCGTACAAAAATATAGTACAAAATATTGAAAATGAAAGAATAGCAAAGGATTTTGTAGAAAAAGGTGTTTTTCCTGTATCGCATACCGTGTTTTTCCTGTATCATATACCGTGTTTTTCCGGGGAGAACTCAGAGGAGGAAAGTGGTGCATTGGTTTGTTTTTTGTATAAATAAAATCATTCAACGCCATTGCTCCAGCTTATAAGAAATCCCTGGAATTTAGTCCGGGGGCTAAGACATTAAAATTGTCAGGATAGCTTGCCCGCGAGAAATATATGGGTATGGATTTTTGGGAGATGTGCGGATAATTCCGGCAACCGGCCAACTGAAAAGGTTCATATTTTGTAATTGTTTAGCTCAATCGTCGTTTAGTCTTAAGTCTATTAGCTAATGATTTATACCAGGGGTTAAACCCTCTGATTACAGGACAAATTTGGTGTCTTTTGCTCAAAGTACACGCTCAATTCAAAGAGACTAACAGGCTAACAGACCAATTAGCTAACCACCTAAGCAGGACAAGCCATAACCAAATAGGAAATTGATTTAAGAAAAAGGAACACTGATTAACGATTTCAGATCTGTTATTTTTATTCTAAAATCTAAAATCGTTAATCCTTGTTCGATATTCTGCGCGGCTTTATTTCTACATCAAATTTCTTTAAAGTTCTGCCAAAAAATACACGAATTCAATTTTTAAGACACCAAATAACTACCACATTTCAAATACCTGCAAAGCTGTGTTCCGGAACATCCTTTCTTTTGATAGCATTTTGAGGAAATTTTCAGCTTCAGGCTGTTTACTGCCGGATCCGGTCAGGATGGTGGCAAGTGAGGCCGGTTTATGAGCCGCATAACACAGCGCACGGTCAAAAATACTCAGCGCATGAGTAAGAATGCTCAGCGCATAAGCATGAATACAACGAGCATGGGTGAGTATACTCAGCGCATGAACAAGAATGTTCAGCGCATATGGAAGAATATACAGCGCATGAACAAGAATATGCAAAGCATGAACAAGAATATAGCGAGCGTGAGCAAGAATACAGCGAGCATGAATAAGAATACATAGAGCATGAGCAAAAACACCGAACCTGTGAGTGAGATACATGCAGTGTTCTGTTCATGCCTGTAATGAAGATAGGATGACCGTTAAATATTCAAAACCTGCCGTTAAATAGCTGAAACCTACCGTTAAATAATCCACTCTGTAAGGAATTGTCTTTTTTACTATCTATGCATTACAAAATGTGGAAAGAAATTCAGGAAAACCAAAGAAACATTTTGGAATTCGAAAGGAGTTACTTTCCCTGAGTGAATTTTTTTTTAATCATCCTAAATCCATTATTATGGCAGGAACATCCGAAATGTCCTACGGGGCAAAACTAAGAAGGGCTTATGACCTATTGTCAATTATTGAAAAGGCAGAAGCTTATCAACCACCCAGACAGGAAGAAAGCATTGAGCAGTTTGGTGAGTATGTAAAAAAACTTGAAACCGCCAATGTATCATCTTCCAATTTGCGAAACACCTACAAAGTATCCGTTGATGAAAGATTTGATGCTTTCAGAAAAGCTGATGATTCGATGGAGAAAACCCTGGCTCCGATCAGAGGCTCTGTGTTGGCGCAGTATGGCAAATCTTCCACCCAGATGACCATCGTGGTCGGCATCATCCGCAAGATCAGGTCTACGAAACTCACCAAGCCTCCGGTTGATCCCACGAATCCTGCATCAAAGCAGGCTGTCAGCGACTCTCAGAGATCTTACGGTTCAGCGACCCAGTTTTTTAACGATCTGGTCAATGCGCTGGAAAACTTTCCCAATTATGCACCTTCCAACGAGAAGATCCGGGTACCGGCGCTAAAAGAGCGATTCGACAAATTGCACAAGCTGAATAACGATGTGATCTCCTCAACCCAGGATATGGAGGTGGCAGTTGCAGATCGTAAAGCGCTGTTTGAAGATTTGAAAGACAGGACTCAGCGGATCAAAGCTTATGTCAAGGCACAGTATGGTGTTAACTCCCAGATATATAAAGCGATCAAAGGATTGAAATTCTGAGTTCGGGCTTTTATAGTGCGTTCAGGCCTGTTTCCATCGGCGGTGAAACAGGCCTTTTTTTAATTGCAGAACTGTGGTATCCATTTATACTCTATGCGGGTTGTTGACCTTTTTTGTCATTTGCATATCTTATTCAGACCGGATTTCCTGGTCAAATTGAACCGGATTTCTTTCTTCCCGTTTGTATACCTGATCATTGGTTTATTGTCGGCAAATTATAGCGAACAGCCTGCAGTATGTTCCTTAGCCTTTTTGCGTGCTTCCTCACAGTCAGGCAGCACAATGTTTTTGCAGAGTACTGCTGTTAAAATTTGCTCCATCATTGGCTATTTTGAATATTTACTGTATTGGCCAGTGGTTATTCTAATTTAAAGTCTGCTAATTCATAATTTGCATTTCGACCGCCTTCGTTTGTTTTTTGCAAAATGTTTTTATCTATCAGGTCTTTTATATCTCTTAAAGCTGTGTCGGTTGAGGTTTTAGTAATTTTAGCCCATTTTGAGGTTTGCAATTTGCCTTCAAAACCGTCAAAAAGTTTGTTGAGCATTAAACGTTGACGTTCGTTTATTGATGTGTGTTCGTGTAATTTCCAGAATTCGGCCTTACGCAATATCTTTTGTGTGGTGTTTTCGGTAGTTAGCAGGGCGTTTTTCAGGCAATGTAAAAACCATTCAAACCACTCAGTAATGTCTCCTCTGCTGTGTTGTACACTTTGTAATACTTTATAGTAGTGCTTACGTTCTATTAATATTTGGCTTGACATACTGTAAAAACGTTCTCCACTTCCTTCTGCCCGTGCAAGCAACATATCGGTGATGGCTCTTCCAATCCTGCCATTTCCATCATCAAAAGGGTGTATAATGATAAACCAAAAGTATGATATGGCTGCTTTTAAAACAGGGTCAAGTTGTTGGTCTTTATTGAACCAATCCAGGAACTTGTTCATTTCTGTTTTTACCAGGTTGGATTTTATAACTTCGTAATGCACTTTTTCTTTTCCCATGGCTCCCGAAACCACTTGCATTTCGTTCGTTCGGTATTGTCCGACTTCTATTTGGTAAGGTCCGCTGTACCCTGTTGGGAATAGAGCTGCATGCCAACCAAACAAACGTTTTGCTGTTAATGGCAGGGTGTAACGCTGAGTGGCATCGAGCATCATTTCTACCACGCCTTCTATATGCCGGCTACTCGGTACTAGTCCTGCCGTGTTGATGCCCAAGCGTCTGGCTATGGATGAACGTACCTGGTCGTAGTTGAGCAGTTCACCTTCTATTTCGCTTGATTTTACTACGTCTAAAGTTAAATTAGTAAGCGTGGCTTCTTCTTTGGCAGAAAAACCCAGGGCATTCATTTGTCCGATAATTTTGCCTTGCAACATCCGAACCTCTCCAAATATAGCGTTGAAAATTTTATCATCCCAGGTAAAATCTGGCCAGTTGTTATGTTCATAGATGTATTTTGCCATTACTTAGAAATTTATGCGGTAAAAATACAAATCATTTACCGCATATTTGCGGTTATTGTCTTGTTGTTTTCACAAAAGCAAGCAAATTTTGATGCTTACAATTTTATAATGGGCTAAAAATAATGTAGATAGCTTGGATGGTGCATGGTCGTCCAACTATAGAATATAATGGTATAGTGCTTTGGGCAGCAGCGGATTTTTAGCACAAATGATTTTTAGAAGCGATTGGCCTGCTATTGAGCCTAACGCCTGTTTTCATCCGTTTTTCATTTCCTCAAAACTGTTTTGGCTTCTTGTTTTGACCTGCACAGATGGCAATTTCGTCAATGCGTTTTTGGCGGGTTTCGGGTAGCCTGGCAAGAACAATATATTGCAACATCATTTTTCTTACGGACTTACTCAAACTTAAAAAATAGTCCTTTGAACCTTTGTGTTTGTCGAACGCAGTTTCAAGATCTTCGGGGATGATCAGTTCTTCAACTTCATCCAGGATATTCCACGAACCATTTTGTTTGGCTAATTCAATGATGTCCAAACCAGCCTGTGACATAAGTCCGTTGTCTGTGAGCTGCTGCACTTTTTCCTTGTTGATTTTTGACCAGGTGCTTTTGGGTTTTCGTTTACTGAAAAACTGATGTGATGTTTCGTGGTCAATTTTTACTTTCTTGCTGTCTATCCAGCCAAAACAAAGAGCGACTTCAACAGCTTCACTCCAGGTAATGGAAGGTTTTACGGATGATTTTGCATAAAAAACAAGCCAAACAGATTGCTTTGACAAATGGTTTATTTCTAACCATTGTCGCCACGTTGATTGGTTTATGGGATAAAATATTTCTGTTTCTTTCATAGTTACCTGATTCATGTCATTTCCGGTTCCATGGTCAAATTTGCAAAAAGTCATTTAATTCCAGGCAATGTAGTGGCTTGTTTATTGCCTTGTTTGTGAATGGACGACACTTAAACATCCAAACAGCTCACTAAAAACTCCTGTACTGATCTTGCATAAACATTCATTCTACAATGTTTATCGCTTTGAAACCTGCTCGGTGTCTGAAGTTTGCAAACTTCTGACTTGTATATTCCCGCCAGTAACTGAACACATAAAAATACCTGTAGTAAAGTGATGCCGGCTTTTAACCAGAATTTCCAAACTTGCGAAAATAAGCAGCAGTTCATAGAAAATTGATAGCCGTCTGAAGTTGCAAACTTCAGATATCAGAGGATCCGGTTGAGGGTTTGGGCATATTTTTTTTCAATATGATATTTTCGGCCAGGCTACCCGACTACACGTAACGATAAGCTGAGATGCCCCCGGTCGCCTGTGGTATGGCTTCGAGTTTATATTTTACGCAATATGAATGGTTATAGTCCTTCCCAAACCCATTTCTACCAGTTTGAAAAATGTCGAAAGCTGAATTTCACTCTTACCGGATTCAATTCTTGAAATGTAGCTTTTTTTAGTTCCTGTTCTTTCAGCAAGCTCTTCCTGGGTCATATTGCAGCTTTTTCTGGTTTCTTTAAGCATTACACCTAATCGAAAAGCAAGAGATTCAGCATCATATAATGTTCTGCTTTCAGTGCCTTTTATACCTCGATATTTATCAAGATGTTCTTCAAATGATTTAAGCTTATTCATTTTCTTTATTTTTAAAATATTCATTTTTTAACTTAACTGCTAACTTTAAAGCATTCTTAGGTGTCTTTTGAGTTTTTTTGACTATACAATTAGCCAGGATAATCAAGTTGCCCTTGTCGAAAAAACAAAAGATTCTTATTTCATTAAATGTTGTAGAAACCTTTATTTCATATAAGCTATCAGTGCTTTCTAGGTACTTTAGGAACTTTTTTGGCACATACTTTTCATATTTTATTATATCTAAAACAAAATCTATCTTATCCCGGCTTTTTTGATCTTGTTCAAGATAAAACTCATCAAAATAATTACCATATGAAAAGATTTTTCGAACCATTATACAAAGTTAACTATATGGTTAACTTTTTACATCGTTAATAAGTTAAATTTTAGAAAAAATTTTTCAAAGTGTTGAGGGTACTTTTAAATAAATGCCTTTTCATTCTACTCAGAGAATTCTTTCACTTCAGATGAATCATAACTTGTCCATATCTTTATCAAGAAAAAGTCTCCTTCCAGTTTTTTTATTTTTTTTTTTGAGATATACTTTAATAATGATTTAATTGCAAATGCTTGTTCATGTTGAACCAGGTTTGCAAACTTCAGACTTGTTTCTTTCCGTCCAATGCCTGCTCACATAAAAATACCTGTAGTAAAGTGATGCCGGCTTTTAACCAGAAGTTCCAAACTTGAGTTAATAAGCAGTAGTTCATTTGAAAATAGATATTCGTCTGAAGTTGCAAACTTCAGGCAACGAAGAGATTTTGACAATATCAATAGCTAATATTCTTTAAGAGCTTATATTGGTAGAAAGGTCATTATCCGTTCAACAGACAAAAATCCTTGAAATGCCCCGATATTACCTGGCTCGGATTACTTTAGATGTGCAAATTTGAAGATAAATCCAGAATTCAGAAATTCAGGAACACTGCAATGGATTTAAATGATCTGATGATCAAATCTTCAAATCCTCGAATCCTCGAATTTTCAAATCTTCAACCCTGCTTCCTGATCTCCTCCAGATACTCTCTTACAGAACTATAGGAAACAACCTTGTCTTCAAAGTATTTTTCAACCTGTTGTTGCTCAGCTTCCGTGGCGCCAAACTGCGTCAGGATATTGCTGAGGTGAAGTTTCATGTGACCTTTCTGGATGCCTGTGGTCACCAGGGATCTGACAGCAGCGAAATTCTGCGCCAAACCGACTGCTCCGATGATCTTCATCAGGTCTTCAGCACCGGGATTGCCCAGCATTTCAAGCGATCTTTTGGCGATGGGATGCGCACTGGTCAATCCGCCGACTGAGCCGACTGCCAAAGGAAGGTCGATCCAGAATTTGAATAATCCCCCCTCAATGGAACAATAGCTCAAACTGGAATATTGCCCGGATCTGGCCGCATAGGTATGCCCACAGGCTTCAATGGCCCTGAAATCATTTCCGGTGGCCAAAACCACTGCATCCACTCCGTTGTATATGCCTTTGTTGTGGGTCGTTGCCCTGTGCGGATCCACATGGGCTATCTGAAGAGCAGTAAAGAATTTTTCAGCAAATTCCTCCGGATTGGGTATTGTTTTCTCATCGTACAATTCAGGTATCGGACAACTCACCGTGACCCTGACGATATTTTCAGGGGTGTAATTGGATAAAATGGACATGATGATGCGCACATCCTTTTCCTGACCCTGAAATTGATCATTGCTGATAAAAAATGAAGCCAGGGTCGTAGCAAAATTTTCCAAAACAGAGTTTATAAAATTGGCTCCCATCGAATCACAGGTATGAAAACCTGCCTTGATCTGGAAATAATCCGGGATTTTATCACTGAGATTGACCAATTCTATATCTGCGATGCCACCGCCGCGGTCTTCCATGTTTTTGGTGATCGGTTTGGCATTGAGTATAAGCTGTTCTTTGAGCAGAGCGAAGTGACTTTTGAGTTTTTCGAACGCCCCTTTCCAGACAAAATGAACCTGACCAATTTTTTTCATGCCGAGGATCTCTGCCTTAAAGCCACCGCGTGAGAACCAGAATTTGGCCGCAGCTGAGGCTGCTGCCACCACAGAACTTTCCTCTATGACCATGGGCACGAGGTAAACTTTATCATTGATCATGAAATTGGGCGCCACACCCAGGGGTAATGGAAAGTTGCTGATCGTGTTTTCACTGAATCCGTCCAGCACTTTCTGCTGATCTTCTTTCGGATGCCAGAAACTCACCAATTCGTTGAAAACAGTTTCCGGATCCTTGTAAAAATTCTCTACAATCCACCTGATCTTACCCCTTTTGGATAATTTTGAAAATCCGGCTATCGTTTTTTGTTCGCTCATCTTACCTTTAAAAATGCATTCGCCAATTTCAATCCTTCAATATGCTTTTCTACATGCTGTTCGAGATGCTCGTAATGTTGCATGGCATATTTTAAAAATCCTGATGCCATTCCGTAAACCGCATTGGACCGGATCTTACTGATTGCATAATAACCGTCCAGGAAATCGGAAATTCCTCCGGAGATAATGAATTGATCACAAAGGATTTCTGTGTCCATTTCTTCTTTCAGCATATTCACCCAATGGATCATTTCTTCCCCTGTATGACCAACCGGGGACAGACATCTGAATAATGCCCGGGGCATTTCTGAAGTTCTCGACAGTTCCAGTGCGGCAAAATTTGTTCCACCAAAGGCTGCAAACTCGATCGCCTGAAGCGGAAGTTTCATCAAAGCCCGCAGAGATTCCGGGCCAAAACCCTGGCCAACTTCTTTCACGATAATGTTGATGTCCAGTTGATCCAGTACTTTTTGGATCGTTTCAACCGGTTTATTTTGGATAAAATCTCCTTCAGGCTGTATAAATTCCTGCATCGGATTAACGTGGATGATCAATCCGTCAGCGCTCAGTTTTTTATTCAGTTCTGCAATTTTTTGCAGCTGTTTGTTTCGCTCAAGGATCTCAACCTGGGCGATACCAAGATTGGTATATAAAGGCTGATCACCCATCCATTTTTTCACGTCAAAATCATCCAGGTATTCATCAGAATCCAGCAATGAACGACAGGAACCAAGGCCCATCCCCAAACCGAATTTGCCTGCAACCTTAGCCAGATTTTGATTGATGATCCTTGCTTTTTCGGTGCCACCTGTCATGCTGGAGATCCATACAGGGAAATTGAAAGTTTTGCCAAGGAATTGCCGTGCCATATTGGTTTTATCGGACGGATGTGCAGCAATCATGGGTTCATAATAAAACCTGCTGTCATTTTCCCTGGCTGCTGTCCGTGAATTGATGGCCAGATCGATGTGATCTGCTTTTCTCGCAGCAGCGTTTGGGTCGTTGTGAATATTGATCGTATTGCTCATTTTTCCTGAATCAATTGACTAAGGTACAATTATTTTCTGCTCCAGAAGGCTATTACTTTGAATTATTGCCGTTAATAATCCTTAATGATTTGTTTGTTTTTTGGTTTGGTTTGATTAGTTGACTGATTATCAATGGACATTTGTGTAGGATCAGTTCGAATAAATCATACGGAATGTGTTGAAAGATAAGATTCTTTCGTGAGTTTTTGTCAAAATCTCCATCGGATCAATTCAGTCTGTCCAGGCCTTCCCGGATCACAGCAGTTGCCTTTTCAATTTCTTCATGGCTGATGATCAAAGGTGGTGCGATGCGGATGGAACAATCATCGTATAGAAACCAGTCTATAAGCACACCGTTTTCAAAGGCATGGTGGAATACTTTCTGAACATTTTCTGCATTGCCCAAATCGAGAGCCAACAACAATCCTTTGGACCTGATCTCCCTGACTTTCGGATGGTTGAGCGCATCGATGAGCATTTTACCCTTTTCAATGGCCTTTTCTGCCAAATGCTGACTTAAAATAAATTCAAGGGATGCCACTGCTGCAGCAGCAGAAACGGGATGTCCTCCAAAACTGGTAATGTGTCCCAAAACAGGGTCATCACTCAATACTTTCATGACATCGCCTGCAGCAGCAAATGCACCGATCGGCATGCCTCCACCCAAAGCTTTAGCCATCAAGACAATATCAGGTTTGATCCCGTAATGCTCGAAAGCAAACATTTTGCCCGTTCGGCCAAAGCCTGTTTGTATTTCATCCAAAACGAGTAAAGTTCCGGTCTCATCGCAGCGATTTCTGAGTGCATTCATGAATTCGGGTGTAGCCACCCTGATCCCGGCTTCGCCCTGCACCGGTTCAATAAACACTGCTGCCGTCCGTTTCGAAATTTGGTTCAGGCTGTCAATATCATTGAAATCGATGAATTTGATACCTGGTAAAAACGGACGATAAGCAGATGAAAAGTATTCATGGCTCATCAGGCTTTGGGCGCCGTGGGTATTCCCGTGATAGGCATTTCTGCATGCGATGATCTCATATCGGCGTGTGTACCTTTTGGCTAGTTTGATGGCACCTTCCACCGCTTCAGCGCCCGTACTCACAAAAAAGACACTTTGCAGGTTATCCGGCAGAATATCTGTGAGCATTTTTGCCAGTTTGACCTGTGGAGATTGAATGTGTTCACCAAAAACCATAGTGTGCATATATTTTGCAGCCTGTTCCTGAACTGCCTTGACAACGGTAGGATTGCAGTGTCCGATTGAACTGACGCTGATCCCGGAAATCAGGTCTATGTAAGGTTTTCCCTGGGCATCAAAAATGTAAACGCCTTCAGCGCTTTGCACTTCCAGGCCCAGGGGTGAAGGACTGGTTTGACCGATATGATGAAAAAATGATTGTCTGAGATTTGACATGATGCAAAATTAGCTTTAAGGATTACAATAGATTACCTGGTTATCTTTTAGTTAGAACAATAGTTCCTTATTTCGTAATCAACTGAATATCATTGCACGACATTAACAATGCTGCTTCAAACTTTAAGAAATTACTGTTGATTTAATTTCCTTCCTGGCAATTTTTTTTCTTTTTCTTTTTTCTTTATCAGCTTTAATGAAATCACTGATCATTTTTTTCTCTCCATCTGCTAAAGGTCTTGGGTCGATGAAAAAATCCGGTTCCAATTGTTTTTTGATCATTCCCATGATAATTCTTTTTAAAAGTATTTGTCTATCAATTTTAAAGTACTTTCAGTATTTATAACCATTAATTGTCCTCCAATGTTAATGGCTCCAAGCGTTTTTTGATAGTGTGTAATTAATTCATTTTTTGACATAAAAGCAACGTAACCTTCAAACCCCCGATGAAATGCTATTTTGCATGCAAATGCTATCAAGTTGCCCGGAACGCCTAAATAAACTTTGTTTTTACCAAGATTAAACGGTGCACTTTCTATCAGATGTATGTAAATATGGTCATCCCTTTCAGTAATACTGATCAATCATTGAATAATTTGAGGATTACCCTCTATCGTTAGCTTATAGACATCACGGTCTGCTTGATTAAATTCATTTTCCCAATTGAAAATCCAACCGTTTTTTTTCTTAATTGACTTAAAATCACTGATGACAACTAAAGATACATTGGTTCGGAAATTGTCCCCTGAAATTGCATTTTCAATAGAGTTAGTTATTTTATCAATCTCTATTTCAATATGTTGAATATTTTCAATCATAATGCAAATTTATAAAAAATCCGTAATTATTTAGGTACAAAAATATGTAATATATTAAAATAAAACATATATTTGTATGCAATCAGCCTGAGATGACAAAAGATCTTAACAAAAAGTAATTGAGTCATCG
>Ga0209573_1003244_pt1 | contig 18371 bp, 13 predicted proteins | sample TNRBio252014_DNA_FD_185870 | JGI IMG/M metagenome (GOLD analysis project Ga0209573, IMG submission 185870) | Wastewater treatment Type I Accumulibacter community from EBPR Bioreactor in Madison, WI, USA - TNR Reactor_6/25/2014_ DNA (SPAdes)... | ecosystem: Engineered > Bioreactor > EBPR >...
AGTTTTCTGGCGGCTGAATCTGCCAGTGCTTTTTGAGCTGGGTGCCCACTTCCGCCTGGGTCACTTCCTTGCCGTAAGTGGTTTCAGCGAGCTTGAGAAGCTGGTCGAGGTCGTCAGCTTTCGCAGTCTCGCCACCGATCACCGTGGCGATCTCCTTGGCCGGAATCTTCTTGTCGAGCAGACCTTTGTAGAAGTCCGCGCGTTTCAGGTCAGCGGGCTTGAAATTGAGGTTCGTGATCTGCTCCAGCGGGCGCAGGTTGTTCTCAGGGTTGCGGTGGCAGTCGAGGCACCAGCCCATGGACTGTGGCTGGTCGTGACGGACCACTTCCATCTCGTTGATTTTACCGTGGCAAGAGACGCAGGAGATGCCGCGATTGAGGTGGGCGCTGTGATTGAAGTAAACGTAATCAGGAGCCTTGTGAATCTTGACCCAAGGGATGGATTTGCCGGTTTCGTTGGCCTTCACGACGAGTTCCAGCTTGGGAGAATTGCTGCGGATGTTGCCTTTGCCTGGTCCGTGGCAGTTGAAGCAGGTTTGGTTCGTCGGAACGTTCGAGTGGCTGGAGGCCTCGCCAAAACTGTGACAGTAGCGGCAGTCGAGGCCGAGCTGACCGGCATGAATTTTGTGGGAGAAAGGCACCGGCTGGGTTGGCTCGTAGCCCACGCGGGTGTATTTCGGTGTGAAGTAGTAGGCGACGCCGACACTCACGCCGAAGGCAATGAACACGACGGCAATGGCTACCTTGAGCGGCAGCCAGTTGGTCCAACGCGGAAAAAAGTTACCCATAATTGATGACGGCAGATGAGCTTGTGAAAAATTTCACAAGGATTTCCAGAATAGGGAGACGTGAGCAGGTTTGCAACCGTCATCTTGATCTTTTTAAACTTTTATGCGCCAAGATTGTCATGTTGCGATTCCGTCGCAAAAAAATGCTGGGCAGAGATTGCCATTCAATCAGGGCTGATACCCACCGCAGCGCTGTGAAAGCATCCTCCTCACTTTTGGTTATCAAGATAAAAGATCGAGTAACGCGGCACATCGCCCGAATGCTGCGGACGCCATTTGGAGAAGCTGACCTCTTCAGGATCCAGGAATGCGCTCCCATCACGCAGCTTCGTTGTGCCTGGACCGGTGGTGTTGTAAGTTTCAGTCCGCTGACTGCCTGACTCGCGATTCACATTACTCCCCACATATTTCCAGTCTGAACCGGGACGTGTATGACCGATGAGATCGGCAAACATGGCGTGGATGAAGCGAATGTCGCCAGTCTCCGCGTCCAGTTTGAAGCAAGCCACAAGATGCCAACCAGAGTGCCCGTTGTGACTTTCGCCCCCTTTTCCTACTTGGATGGTGCTCTTGATCTCCAGGCCACCAATTTCGTCGCCTCGCGAATCCTTGCAGATCAGATCTGGGTAGCGTTGGTCGTGATTGTGTTTGTAGGGCGTCAGCCTGTCAAAAGAGTCGCTGAGTATGTTGGAAACGATACCACTGAAATTGTTCGCCTGGATGTAACTCGGCAATGCGCGTCCACCTGCTCGCACCAGCGACTCGTTCAGCAGGCGAATCACCCGCTGAGTCTCATCAAGGGCGTCAGCAAGGTGTTTCAAAGTCAGTCGTGGAGGCAAGGGAACTTCACGCAGAAGGCGTCGGTTGATTTTCGGCCAGTCAGTGGCTGCGACTGCCTCTGTGCCGTAAGCGCACTTAACCAAGTTCGGCACCGTGACGCGCAGAGCCTTCGCCAACCCTTCCATGACTCCAATGCTGAAGTTCTCACGACCATTTTCCAAAGCTGAGAGATACTGGTAGGTGATGTCGGCCCGCTCCGCCAAAGCCTCCTGAGACAGCTTCAACGACTCGCGCAGGCGGCGGACTTCAATTCCGAGGATTTTCTTGGCATCCATTGTGCCTTGATGATTGAATCAAACGGGCTTAACTGTCTTTCAACTATAGTCGAAAATGAAGCAACTGATCCATGCAGACTGCCTTGAGTGGCTGGCCCAGGCCAAGCCGCATTCAATTCATGCCGTCTGTACCGATCCGCCTTATGGACTCGTCGAGTTCACCTCCGAAGAGGTGGCGAAGTTGAGGAGTGGTCGCGGAGGCGTCTGGCGCATCCCGCCTGAGTTTGACGGCAAGAAACGCAACCCGTTGCCTCGCTTTTCCATCCTCACGCTGGAGCAACGTGCTGCTTTGGGAGCCTTCTTTGAGCAATGGGCAAGACTGCTGCTGCCTGCGCTGGTGCCGGGCGCGCATGTCCTGGTCGCCACCAACCCTGTTCTGCATCCGCATGTCCATCACGGCTTACTGGCCGCTGGACTGGAGCCCAGAGCGACCTTGATCCGCGTGTACCATGGCTTCCGTGGCGGCGACCGCCCCAAAAATGCCGAAGAGGAATTCCCGGACCTTTGTGTCAGCCCACGCGGCAACTACGAGCCATGGCTGCTCTTCCGCAAACCCATCTCCGAGAAAACCGTGGCTCAAAACCTGCGGAAATGGGGCGTCGGCGCCTTGCGAATGCTCGACGGTGGCAAACCTGTTCCGGATGTGATTCCCAGCGCAAAGACCCCGGCTCTCGAAAAAGAGATCGCTGATCATCCCTCTCTCAAACCGCAACAGCTTCTGCGCTTTTTCTGTCGGATGCTCATGCCTCATCCGGGCATTCTTTTGGAACCTTTCATGGGTTCAGGTTCTACTCTCGCCGCCTGCGATGCCTTGGAGATCGACTCCATCGGCATTGAACAGGACGCGGCCTATTTCGCTCTTGCTCAGCAAGCGATCCCGGAGCTGGCCGCCCTCTACCCTCTCTACAAAGGACAGACTTTGGAAATGGTAGAGTCTGCTCCGTCACCAAAGATCGAGCCTCAGCAGATGATGCTTCTGGATGCGGCTTAAGCACGGTCAAAGCGGCATTTTCAACCCCACTCGACCAGCAGCAGGCCATGCTCGAAATCCAGCGTCACGCGATAGTCTTCCAGCAAATACGTCCCCAAACGTGAGGGGCCGGGCATCACATCCACTTCGGCAAAGGGATAGTAGGAACCAAACAAGCCCAGCGCTTGAAACTCCAGCACTCGGACGTTTGCCTGCGTGGGGGTTTGCGCTCCGCCCACGCCGGTGATGAGATAGTTCCCGCCCACATTCCAACCACCGTTCTTGTAGCCAAGCAGACGAGCGACCGTCTGATCGAGCTGGACACCGAAGACGGAACCCGAATCCACCACAGCCTCCCAGGAGACACGGCCATACTTGAGTATCGTCGTCGGCACCCCGCTTTTCATGCTCAGGCTGGACTTGTGCATGTGCTTGCGGGTTTTCCCGGCAAAACTGCGGGTGAAGCCGAACTCCACCTCATCCTCGAGGAAATCCAGCGTCAGGTATTTGCAGTTGGCCGCCGCGATGTGAACGCCGAGCACGGAAATACCGAGATGCTCCTTCAAAATGCCGCTGCCCCAGGCCGTGCGCTGCATGCGCAGGATGCACGGCAGGTTCTCCAGCCGCCAGGAGCCGATCTGCACCGTGGGAATCAAGGCCGCCATGCCCGGCTCTTTTCCCAGCACACCGGACATGGTCGGCCTCACTTGTGGTACCGTTCGCATGCCAAACTCCACCGCCTGCTCCGCGTCAAACACACTGAACGTAGCGCCGGTGTCGAACATGAACTTCTTCGGCTTGTGGCCATTCAGGCTCACCTTGATGTGCGGGATGCCGTTCTCGTAATACATCGGCACCTTCAGAACACCTTCGGGCGGCGGCGTGCTGCGCGTGCGCACGTTTAAGCTGCCTTTGCTCAGGTTAAGCTCCGAGGCGGGCACCGCCTGCGCTTGAAGCTGCCTTTGAATGTCCGCCGGCACCGCCTCGTTTTTGACCGCGAAAGAGTCCGCGCACCCTGCGGTACCCAGCACCACAATGATCATCTGCGCGAGTCGCAGTCCGGTGCTCCAAGTGGGTTGGTTCATGCGGCGCAAGCCATCCACGCGGCACGCATTTCTGTCAACACGCGCAAATCGCACACAAATCCTTGTGCGCACAGACGTACTGTCGGAGGTTTCCGCTTCACCGACCTGAATGACCGCCTATTTAATCCGCCGCCTGCTGCTCATCCCGCCGACACTCGTCGGCATGACACTGGTGGTGTTTTTCATCATCCGTTTCACGCCGGGCGGGCCGATGGAGCAGGCGCTCCTGGAGGCTCGTATGAAGAGCGACGGCCAGCGCGGCGGCAGCAGCCGGCAGCAGTCGAGCGGATTGACGCCGCAGCAGCTTTTGAAGCTCCAGGAGCAGTATGGGCATGATAAACCCTTCCTCATCGCTTACGCCTCGTGGCTGGGCGCTTGGCCGAAGGACACGAACCGCTCCCGTGCGGACTTTGCCGAAGGAAAGAACGAAACCGAGGTCAAACTGCCCGGCACGGCGAATGTGGTGACGGTGAAGCGCACCGACAAGAACGAGGCCGAGATCGTGCCGCTGAAGGACGTGGACACCTCCGTCTGGCGGGCACGCATCATCACACCGGAAAAGCAGAAGCAGGAATGGGAGAAGGCCAATCCCGGCCAGAAACTCGACAAACCGCAGCCCTATGTGGCGCTGATCTACCAGCCGAAGTTCTCCGGTGTGCTGCAAGGCAACCTCGGCGACTCCACCCGCTACTCGGAGCCGGTTTGGACGATGATGAAGCGTCGTTTCCCGATCTCGCTGTTCTACGGCGTGATGTCGATCATCCTCACTTACATGGTGTGCGTGCCGCTGGGCGTGCTGAAAGCCATCAAGCATCGCACGCCGGTCGATACAGCCACCTCGGTGCTTATTTTCTTCGGTTACGCGATTCCGGGCTTCGTGCTCGGCGTGTTCCTGATGGTGCTGTTTGCGGCGCGACTGCGCTGGTTCCCGCTGGAGGGCTTTGTGAGTGCGGATTTCGCCGAACTCGGCTTCTTTGGCAAAATCTACGATCTCTTCCATCATGCCTTCCTGCCGCTGTGCTGTTACATGGTCGGCAGTTTCGCCGGATTGACGATGCTGGTGAAAAACAACCTGCTCGACCAACTCGCCAGCGATTATGTGCGCACCGCTGTGGCGAAGGGCGTGGAATTCAAAAAGGCCGTCATCGGCCATGCGCTGCGGAATTCCTTCATTCCCGCCGCCGCCACGATGGGCCAGGCGCTCACGGTGCTCGTGGCGGGCAGTTTTTTGATCGAGCGCATCTTCGACATCGACGGCTTCGGCCTCATGGGCTTCAACGCCCTGCTTGAGAAGGATTATCCCATCGTCATGGGCACCGTCACGGTCGGCGGGCTGCTGCTCATGCTCGGCAACGTGCTCTCCGACATGATCACCGCGCGGCTCGATCCACGCATTCGATTTGAGTGATGAACCGCAAGCTCTCCATCACCGCGATCATCCTCGGCGCTCTCGCGATCCTCGGCGAGTTGTGCGGATTGCTCATCCCGACGGTGTCGTGGTTCTTCAGCAATGGCCGCGTGTTTGGATGGACGAGTTCGGTGCTCTTGATCGCCGGCGGCGTGCTGGGGCTGCTGTTCCTGCCGCGTGAGATTCGCTGGACGCCCGTGACCTTGCAACGCTTCCGCCGCTTCCGCAGCATCGGGCGCGGGTGGTGGTCGTTCCGCATCCTTCTGGCCTTGATCGCACTGGCGATGCTGGATCAGATCATCGTCGGCAAGCGGGCGCTGATGGTGCGCTGCGATGGCAAGACGACTTTCCCGGCTTTTGTCACGAAGCGCTACCAAGCGCAGGATTTCGGCCTCAAAGGCGAGCAGGAGGTGAGTTACCGCGAGCTGAAGCAGCAGTTGAGCAAGGAGAAGCGCGGCTTTGTGCTCATGCCGCTCGTGCCGTGGGACCCGGTGCTCGATTCGGACACGCTGCAATCCATCACGCTGGAGCAACGCGACGGAAAATGGTTCAAACCCGGCGATGACGAGCCGTATTCCGGCCGCGCCCGCACGTCATATGTGGACGCGCCGACGCAGAAGCACACGGACACACGTTTCCGCAAAGGCGTGCCGGATGGCGAGTCGCAGGGCTACGCGAAAAACGGTGCCCTGGCCTTTTCGGCCTTCTACAAGGCAGGCGTGAAGGATCGCGAGAAATGGACGGGCGAGATGCCGCAGGAGGAGTTCGAGAAGGCGGCCGTCACACCGTATGAAGTGACGATTTATCCGCCCATCCCGCCGCTGTGGAAGGCACGGCACTACCTGGGCACGGACAGCAAGGGCTGGGATGTGCTCGCGCAGATTTTCGGCGGCTGGCAGGTCAATCTGAAGGCCATCGTGCTCTATCTGGCATTCACTTATGGCGTCGGCATGATCATCGGCTCGCTCATGGGCTTCCTCGGCGGCGTGTTCGACATCACGATGCAGCGCATCATCGAGATCATCGAGGAACTGCCATTCCTCTACATCGTGATGATCGTGGTCAGCATCATCACCGTGGCGGAGATGAATCTCGTCATCCTGCTGGCCGTGATCTGCCTCTTCTCGTGGACGAGCCTCACTTACTCGCTGCGGGCGCTGGCCTACAAGGAGAAGGAGCGCGACTACATCTCCGCCGCCCGCCTGCAAGGCGCCAGCACCTGGCGCATCCTCACGCGCTACCTGCTGCCGAACATGCTCGCCACCGTGGTCACGCAGGTGCCCTTCAGCGTCGCTGGCATCATTTCCTCCATCACCGCGCTCGCTTTCCTCGGCTTTGGCCTGCCGGAGACCTATCCGCAGTGGGGCTGGCTGTTTGACGACGGCGTGAATCATCTCTCCGCGCTGTGGATATCCACCTCGATGTTCGCCGCGATGGTTTTCATCCTCCTCCTCGTCACCTTCGTCGGCGAGGCGCTGCGGGAGGCTTTCGATCCGAAGAAGTTCACGACTTACCAATGAAGTTCTCTGTTCCCAGTTCGCTGTTTGCAGTTCTGCTCGCCTCCTTGCTTGGCGGGGCGCTGCATGCGGCCGATTTCCCGCCCTACGACGGCACGAAGGAACGCGAGGCGTTTTGGGGCTTCTACAACAAGAAGGTGCTGGAGGGTTTGCAGAGCCAGGAGAAGGATCTTCCGACTCAAATCGCCAAAGAAGCCGACGCGGCCAAAAAAGCCGAGCTGGAGGCCGAACTGGTCAAGGTGCGCGAGCGGTTGAAGAAACCGGAGTACTTCACCTTTGCGAAGCCGGAGGATGTTCCGGCCGATTTGAAATGGGAGGACGGCATGAACGAGCCGGAAATCGGCGATGCGAACGCGAAGAAGGGCGGCACGATTCGGGATTACATCCTCTCCTTCCCGGCCACGCTGCGTGTGCTCGGTGAAAACAGCAACGGCTCCTTCCGCGGCTATCAATACGACGACGTGGAGATGTCGCTGATCAATCTGCATCCCGAGACGGGACGCGTGATCCCGTGTGTGGCGAAGCAGTGGGCTGTCTCGCCGGACAATCGCACCGTGTACTTCCGCATCGACCCGGACGCGACCTTCTCCGACGGCACACCCATCGAGGCGGATGATTTCTTCAACCACTTCTACATGCAGCTCAGCGAGTATCCGAAGAACCCCTTCGGCAACGAGTGGTATGGCACGAACTACTCAAACATCGCCCGCTACGACGCCCGCACGCTGTCCATCACGCTGACGGATCCAAAACCGCTCGCGCCGTATTATGTGAGCACTTCGCCGATGTCGCGGCACTTCTACCGCGAGTTCGGGCCGGATTTTGAGCAGCGCTACCAGTGGCGCTGCCGTCCCAGCGCCGGACCGTATGTGATTCACGAGGAGGACATCCAGTTCGGCCGCAGCGTGACGCTTTCCCGCGTGAAGAACTGGTGGGCACGCGACAAGAAATTCTACAAGCACCGCTTCAACGTGGATCGCATCGTGTATCGCGTGATCCGCCTGCAAGACAAGGTGCTGGAACTCTTTCGCCAGGGCGAGCTCGACGTGGAGCAGCTCATGATGGGCATCCCGGAATACTGGTATGAGAAGCTGGAGATCCCGGAGGTACACAAAGGCTACATCCACAAGACGAAGTTCTACAACATCTGGCCCGGTTCCCACGCCGGCCTGTGGCTGAACTGCGCCGTGCCACCGCTCAACAACAAGGATGTGCGCCTCGGCCTCAGCTACGCCACGAACTACCAAAAAGTTATCGACTTCGACCTGCGCGGCGATTTCCAGCGCCTGAACACCTTCAGCGAAGGCTTTCCGCTCATCGGCGATCCACCGCTCAAAGCGCGGCCCTTCGATGTGCAGCTCGCGCGCGAGCATTTTGCCAAGGCGGGCTACACGAAGCTCGGCAACGACGGCGTGCTCGTAAACGACAAAGGCCAGCGCCTCACCGTGACGATCCTGCATCGCAAGACCGAGATCGTGCAGAAAGTCATGCAGCGCCTCAAGGAGGAGGCAATCAAAGCCGGCCTCGAATACAAGCTCGAAGGCCTCGAAAGCACGTCCTACTTCCAAAAAGCCACGCAGAAGAAACATCAGGCCGCGTCCGTCGCCTTCAGCGTCACGCCGCCGATTCCCGATCACTACCAGGCCTGGCATTCCAAGGACGCGTTCATGGAGGACGGCAAGACGCCGAAGCCGAACACGAACAACCTGTGCTCCTTCGCCGATCCGCGCATGGACAAGTTCTGCGAGGCCGAACGCGGCGCGACGACGATTGAGGAGATTCGCCAGGCATCATGGGGCGCGGACCAGATCATCCACGATGAAGCGGCGTGGATTCCCGGCTACGAGCAGAACTACTACCGCGTGGCCTACTGGCGCTGGGTGAAGTGGCCGGAGAAGACCTTCAATGTCGCCGTGAGCGAGCTGCCGATGTCGAATCACCTGCACTGGATCGACGAAGACGTGAAACGCGAAACCGAAGCTGCCATCCGAAGCGGCAAAACTTTCCCCGAGACCGATCAAGTCTTCGATCACAACCTCAAATCAGGAGGAACCAAGTGATGGCGGCACCTCTTCTCGAAGTTCGTAATCTGCGTGTCGGTTTCCAGACCGACAACGGCCTGCTCACGGCCGTGGACGATGTTGATTTCACGTTGGAAGCCGGCAAGACACTCGGTGTCGTCGGTGAGAGCGGCTGCGGCAAAAGCGTGACCGCCATGAGCCTCATGCGCCTGCTGCCACAGCCTTCCGGACGCATCCTCGGCGGCGAAGTACTGCTCGAAGGCCGCGATTTGACGAAACTGCCCATCGAAGAGATGCGCAAGATTCGCGGCAACGACATCGCGATGATTTTCCAAGAGCCGATGACCGCGCTGAACCCCGTGCTGCGCGTCGGGAAACAAATCATTGAGGCGATCCAGCTCCATGAACCCATGTCGCCCGACAAAGCGCTCAAACGTGCCGTCGAACTCATGGAATGGGTCGGCATTCCCGCTCCCGATCAACGCGTGAACGAGTATCCGCATCAGCTCAGCGGAGGCATGCGCCAGCGCGTGATGATTGCCATGGCACTGTCCTGCCATCCGAAAGTGCTCATCGCCGACGAACCGACCACCGCGCTCGATGTCACCGTCCAGGCGCAGATTCTCGATCTGCTGAAGCGCCTCCAACGCGAAACCGGCATGGCCGTGATTCTCATCACGCACGATCTCGGTGTCATCGCCGAAGTGTGCGACGATGTGGCCGTCATGTATGCCGGCCGCATCGCCGAACGCGGCCATGTGCATGAGATTTTCGCCAAGCCGCTGCATCCTTACACCCAGGGCCTCATCCGCTGCCTGCCGAAGCTCGATCATCCGCCGAAGACCGATCTCCCAGTCATCCCCGGCATGGTCCCCAGCCTCCGCGACATGCCCACCGGCTGTCGCTTCGCCTCCCGCTGCCCGAACAAGCACGACGACAGCGTTTTGACCACCCGCCAGCCCTGGAAGGAATGCGGCCACGGTCACGGCGTCGAAGCCTGCGCGTGTTTTGCCTCACAACTGTCCGCGTCATGAGCCTCCTCTCCGTCCAGAACCTCAAGATGCACTTTCCGGTGCGTGGTGGCGTGTTTTACACGACCAAGGCGACGTGCAAGGCCGTGGATGGCGTGAGCTTTGATCTCCAGCCGGGCGAGACGCTCGGTCTCGTCGGCGAAAGCGGCTGTGGGAAGTCCACAGTGGCCAAATCAGTCGTGCGACTGCTCAAACCGACGGCTGGCAGTGTGAATTTCAACGGCCACGACATCTCCACGCAATCCCAGAGCCAGTTGCGCACGCTTCGCCGTGAGATGCAGATGGTTTTCCAAGATCCGGCCGAGTCGCTGAATCCGCGCCACACCATCGGACAGATTTTGGAGGAGCCGTTCATCATTCAAAAGATGGGCACGCGTGCCGAACGCGGCGAATGGGCCGCCGAGCTGCTCAAACGCGTCGGTTTGCCAGTGGACGCGCTGCATCGCTACTCCTTCGAGTTCAGCGGGGGCCAAAGGCAACGCATCGGCATCGCCCGTGCGCTTGCATTGAAGCCGAAGCTCATCGTGTGCGACGAACCCGTCTCCGCGCTCGACGTTTCCGTTCAAGCGCAAGTCTTGAACCTCCTGCTGGAGCTTCAGCGCGACTTTGGCCTCGCCTACCTCTTCATCGCCCATGACCTCAGCGTCGTACAGCACATGAGCGACCGCGTGGCGGTGATGTACCTCGGCAAAATCGTCGAACTGGCTCCTGCGGCGGAGCTTTATCGCAATCCACGCCACGCCTACACCAAGGCGCTGCTCGACGCGATCCCCATCGCCGATCCCACCAAGCGCCGTGAGCGGAAACTCCTGCGCGGTGATGTGCCGTCGCCTATCAATCCGCCTGCGGGCTGCGCTTTCGGCCATCGCATGAAGCATCCGAAATGGCAGGACAGCGTGAGCATGGATCTCACGCTCAAGGAAGTCTCACCGGGGCATTTCGTGCAGCCTTGTCCGTGCTGCGTGGATTGATTTTGAACCCTAAAACAAAAGCCCCGCCTGGAAGACCAGACGGGGCTTGAGATAGAGACTGAACTTCGGGCCTACTGCGGTGGAACGCGGAAGAGCTTGCCGGTGTAGGGGCATTTGACTTCCATGCCGACCGGAAGGCCGGTCACGTCCACCAACTGATGCTTGGCAGCATAGGGGCTGTTCACAAATCCTGGGCGCCCAGCGATCGAACTGCCATATGGGAGCTCAACCGCAGGACTGGTTGTAGGAGTCACGGCAGACGTCGGAGCGCTGGGCGTGGGCTTGTTCATGGCCGCCACGGAGGTGTTTGGCGTCACCGGAGAGGTGCGGGGGCGTTCCTGCGGTTCTGACACTTTCGGCCGACTTGGGGCAGAAGCGATGCTGGAGGATGGAATTGAAACACCGCCTGGCACCAAGAACGGGCGCTGGGTATAAGGGCAGACCACCTTGGAACCTGCTGTCATACCACGCACATCGACCAAGCGTGGAGGATTGGTGAAAGGTGTACGCACATAGCCAGGCAGGTCAGCGACAGATTGGGCCACCGGCATGCTGGACGAGTTCGGCATGGAAGGAGGAGGCGTGGAAGGAGCGACAGGTCCCACCAGGGAGGTATTTGCAGATGTCGCCGCGCTCGTGTTGTTCTGAGCCAGCACCTGTGTCGTGTTGCTCTTAGTACCAAGCGGCCGACTCTCACCGTTTAAATAGTAAGTGATCAGGCCGCGAGTTTGAATCTCCTGCCAAGCCTGACGAGGCGGCATGGCACAAGAAGCCAGCATGAGGGCCGCAGAACTGGCTGCGACTAAACGAACGGGGTTTAGAAGTTTTGGGGACATATGCGATGGCAAGCGGTTAATTTTTGAACTACCATTCTCATTTTAACGATCTTTTTAAATTATGCAACAACAACGATGGTGATGTTGGGCGACAATTTTCATCTTTTCTTTATTTTCCATACAAATTGACCTGCTGAGCTCCTTTGCATGAATTGGCGTATTATTACTGTCGGAAAGCCTGGGCATACCTGGGTGAGAACGGCCTTGGATCTGTATTGGCAGCGGTTAAAGCACCATGGCCGCTTTGAGCACATTGTGATCAAAGAAGGTGGCAGGCTCCAAGTCGAGGAACAGATGATGACTGCGAGTGAAAATTCACTGCGTGTGGTGCTTGATGAGCGTGGGAAGCAACTGCGTAGCGTAGAACTGGCGCGCTGGATCGAGAAAGAGAAGATTTCTTCTCGCAAACGCATCAGCATTTTGATTGGCGGAGCGGATGGTCATTCCGACTCCTTCCGGGCCAACGCGGATGCCTGCTGGTCGCTTTCCACGCTCACCCTGCAACACGACATAGCGCTCATTGTGCTCGCCGAGCAGCTCTATCGTGCCCACGCCATTCTGCGTGGCGAGCCCTACCATCGCGAAGGCTGATGGCATGACTCGGTAATGATGTGGCTTGCTTGTCGGCCTGATTATTGCTGAAATGAGTCGCAAATCGTCCCATTTTCGCCTTGTAGAGAATCTAGGGGAAGTTAACTTTTAAAAAGTTCTGAGTTTCATCGGCAATGTCTTCCTCCATCCTCAAAAATGTCATTCAACCCAAGGCGCAAACCGCGCCCTTGGAGAAAAAAGCAGGGGAGGAGACACCGATACGCCGCACTTTCAGTTCGGCCGCCTTTCCCGCCGCAACCAGCCACGATACCTCCGGAACGGAAACGGAGGACATGGAACTGGTGCTGGGTGCGCTGGTGGAGAACGCTCCGGTGGCGATGGCCATGTTCGACAGGGCCATGCGTTACATGCTGGCCAACCGGCAGTGGATCAGCGAGTTTGGCCTCCAGCAGGTTCAGCCGCTCGTTGGCAGGAGCCAGTATGAGATTTTTCCAGGGCTGCATCCTGGATGGCGGCAGGTTTATGAACGAGCGCTGCAGGGCCACATCGTACGCAGTGAGCATGATGCTTTGAACGGCCCGGATGGCAGCCATTTGGTTTACCGCTGGGAAGTGCGCCCTTGGCGGAAGAAGCGCGATGCCTCCGTCGGTGGTCTGATGGTCACCTGCGAGAAATTCAGCGCCCCGCAACCGGTCACGGATGAGGAAGGCTCCGCCGTTTCGACCGAAAATCATGCGTCTGCGCCCTCCATTCCCAAAGTTCCGCAATTGATCGAGTGTGCCCAGCCCATGCTGTTGTTGGACGCGCAAGGGGTCATCCAACGCGCTAATGTCACCGCCGCACGTTTGACCCTCGACAAAGGCATTCAGGAGGGTGTCACCTGCTTTTGGGATGTCTGGAGAGATGGCCGTGACAGCGCCGCGCTGCGTCTGCAGGTGCTCGAAACACTGGCCGAGCTGTCTGCTGCTCCAGGCAAGTCCTCCGCATGCATCACCACGCGTCCGGAACTATCCGCCGATCCCACCTCTCCCTCGCGCTGGCTGGTTTCCGTCCTGAACGAGAAGAACGCTGACGCAGCATCCCCGTTCTTCATGTTGGTGGGATTGCCTCCTCAGGCGGCAGAACAGATCACGCAGGTCACCCTCCAGATGCCGCAGGCGGTGCCGGCACCGACACCAGTCTCGGTATCTCATCTTGCGGCTGATGCTTCCATCAAACGCATGGAAGAAGAGTTGCTGCGCGCCAGGCAGGAGCTGCGCACGCTCGCCGAGGCACAGCAAGCGTTCAGCCGACGCGAAACTCGTCTGCGCACTTACCTTGAAGGCGTGCCCTGCGGCGTCTTCGTGCTCGACGAACGCGGCGCGCCCTTGTTCCAAAACGAGCGCCTTACCCGCCTTCTCGGCCGTCCGTTCGAGAAAGAACAAACTGTCGAAGAATGGCTTTCTCACGCCTGCCCCACGGAGGAACACCGCGAGCAGGTCACGCTCGTCTGGCGTGAAAGCGTGTGGCGCCGTCAGCTCACTCGCACGCTCTCACTCGCCACGGCGGACGGATTGCTCAAGGAACTCGAGTTTCACCCCGCAGCACTGCCAGGCGGCGGGCTGCTGGTCAGCATTCAGGACGTCACCGAGCACACGCGGCATGAGGAGCAGCTCCGCAGCATGGAAGCCAAGCTGCGAACCCTGCTCATGGGCAGTCCCGTCGCCGTGGTGCTGACGGACAAGACCGGGGTCATCTTTGAGGTCAACCAGCATGCCGAGACGCTGCTCGGCCAGGCGAAGGCCGAGCTGCGCCGTTACCCATTTGACGCCTGGCTGGATCCTGACAGCGCCACGGCGCGGCGCGATGCCCTGCGTCAGTTAGGTAAAAACGGCCGTCAGGCCGAGGCGCTCGGTGTTCGCATCAAGCGCGCCGACGGTACCTTCGCCAACGCCATTCTGCATCTCGCCACCGTGACAGACGCGCAAGGTGAGATGCACTGCACGGTTCACTTCCTACAGGAGGCTGCCCCGCCCCCGGCCACGGCGGCCGAACCTGTGCCTTCAGCCCCCGTCAGCATCGAAACACGCGCACCAGACCTGGCCACCGCACGACAAACCACCGAGATGCTGCTCACCACCGATGCAAACGGCCGCGTGCGCACCTGGACGGGCCGCGCACGGCAGATTTTTGATATTGAGGAGTCCGCCGCCGTCGGCCGTCCGCTGCACCAGTTCTTCCGCCCTTCCGACGCCACGGGATTTTTCGCCGACCTCGCCCAGCAGGCCGGCGATCCGCAGCAGTTCATCCTGCATCCGTTCTTTGGCGGCAATGGCAGCCGTGGTGAGGTACTGATGAGTGCCCGAGTGTTGGAAAGCGGCGGTTTTGAAGTCCTGACGCAAATCACAGAGAACGTGGCCGTGACAGAAAACGTCGCTTCATCACCACGCGTCCAGGCATTGACCGCTGCCATGCCGCAGGCCTTCCAAGTCATCTCCTCCTCCAGCCTGCGCTGGCCCGTGGTCGATTTGGAACGTGAAAAGCTGCTCCTCACCGAGACGCATCACCGCATCAAAAACCATCTCCAGATCATCTCCAGCCTGCTGAACATGCAGATCAACGGCGTGAGCGACCAGGACGCCCGCAACGCCCTGCGCTCCAGCCAGAACCGCGTGCGCGCCATTGCCGCGCTGCACCAGCATCTGTATCAGATCGCCCTGGGGAAAGGCGACACCTTCAGCGACTTCACCCGTGATCTCGTCTCCCATCTGCGTCAATGTTACGAGGTGGCGGCGGAGCAGATCAGCGTGCGTCTCGAAATCCAGGAAGGCCCCGTGCTTCCAGAATGGCTCATGCCTTTGGCCCTCACGCTCAACGAGGCGCTCTCCAACTGCTTTGAGCACGCCTACCCCCATGGTCGCCAGGGGCAGATCACCGCCACACTGAGCTACACGGAGGAAAGCGGCGAGCTCACCGTGCGTGACGACGGTCTCGGCCTGCCACCAGACTTCCATCCCGGCGAAGGCACCGGTCTCGGCCTCAAAATCCTCGCTGTCTTTGCCGATCAGATGCGCGGCCAGCTTTTCGTCCAGGGCAGCCCGGACCAGGGCGCTGAAGTCCGTCTGCGCTTCCCGCTCGTGGTGGCTGAGGCATGAGATCATGATGACCGCCTGATTGGACATCACCACGCCGCTTGACCATCCCTCGTGCCGCCTTGACAATGGCGGGTGCATCTCACGCCCACGGTCGCCCTGCGCCTCCTTGCGTTCCTCACGCTGGGCATTTCGGCCGTCCATGCTCAGCAACCAGTCACCACCCGGACGGACGAGGTCGCAAAGTGGCTCAACGAATGGTTCATCAACGGCACCGCCGCCGGGCTGAAGGCCATCAGCTATGAGAACCGCGACGGCCAGCACTCGCCGCTGAACACGGCTCTCTATCCACAGTTGCAGGTTCACAAGGCCGGGGCTGACGATGTCGGCGCCGCCAAGCAAGTCCGTCAGCAGCCCACACTCGGAAACTGCTCCATGGCCTCCGGTGCCGAGCAACTCGGCTGCCTCCCGCGCCTCTACATGATGGAACCCAGCGGAAACCGCTTCCTGGCCCAGCAGTATCTCTCCAACAACCTCTTCATTTACCCCGAGCACCAGGATCATGACATCGGTGCCAACGGCATCGGCGGTTATGGCGATCTCCTGCCGGTCAACACCCCCGCCCTGCTCATCTCGCAAGGCTCCTCTTATACCGACCAGCCCTTCCTCCAGGCCCTGCTCTCCACCACCGCCGCCTTCCCGCCGGACACGCAGAAGGCCCTCATCGAAAAACACCTGCTCAGCCCCACGCTCCAGTCCATCTTCCGCCGCTCAAACAAACTGGTGCGGACGCCCGAGGACTACTTCACCGGCAAGGCGCACCCCGTGGTCTTCGACGGCACCCAAATCGACGAGGAAAAAATGGTCCGCATCGCCCATGAGATGACACCGGAGAAAATTCCGCCCCTCGTCATCATGCAGATCCTTGAAGAGACGAAGATCGAGGCGGGCAAAAACTACTTCGAGCACACCGGCCCCTATCCCTGGCAGCTCGCCGACACGCCCGTCTCCATCGCCCGCATTTTGCGTGGCAACGAAGCCGAGCACGGCCTGCTCATCAGCCTCGAAAAGACCCTTAACCCCGTCAAAGGACCGTTGCAGATGCGCGCCGCGCTGCTTCAAGGCGATCCACGCTTCGTCAGCATTGAAAGCACCCCTGGCAAGCCTGTCATGCGCATCCGTGTCCGCTGGCAGCCCCCGGTGATCAACAGCACCGGCATCCGCAGCCACCGCATCGACATCGGCATCTTCGCCGACAACGGCGCCAGCATCAGCGCCCCCGCCATCCTCAGCTTCTACATGCTGCCCAACGAGATGCACTTCTACGATGAGCAGGGCCGCGTTTCCGAAATCCATTATCAAACGCACAACCCCGACTTCGGCCTCCCCGCCTCCGACACCGATCCACGCTGGATCAAAGTCCTCCTCGCCTTCAGCCTCAAGGACACCAACCTCCGCAGTCGTCTTCTCGATCAAATCCTCACGCCCGCCGAGCGCAACGGCCTGCAAAAACTCTACCTTGGCCTCAAACCACAGTCTGATGCCCTCACCGCCGCAGAACGTGACGAAAAACGCAAAGACGAGGCCGCCAAGCTCCGCTCCCAGCTTGGTGAGGCCATCCGCACTGCCGTGAACGCCCGGCTCGAAAACACCACCGGCCTCACCGCCCGCCAGACCATCGAAAAAGTCCTGCACGCCATCGCCAGCTTTCACCCCTTCTACCTTGGTTCCCAGCGTGAGCTGGACGCGCTCGCCTCCGCCTCGCCCAAATCATCCGCCGTCGCCGATGTCCGTGCCGAGCTCCACCGCCTCATCATGCAAGGCGTCCTCGTCGAGCAGGCCTCCGGCCAGATCGACACCATGTCCCCACCGGACAAGCTTTCCCTCGGCGAGCGTCACATGCTACGCGGCCTCAATCTCACCTTACTCAGCCAGGTGCTCTTCCCCGATGTCCTGGAGCGCTCCACCGCCCCCGCCTACGTCAGTCCGCGTCTCACCACGCCGAAGCAGTGGCGCGATGTGTATCGCTACGATCCCGATTCCGGCCAGCGCCTCGGCTGGATTCGCTACGCTAAGGCCCGCATCGCCAACTTCGACGCGGAAGGCCGCCTGCTGCCAGACGGCCCCAAAGGCAAGTCCATCCCGGTCATTTACCTTAAGGACGAAAACGCCACCCTCACCTGGCAGCCCCAGGCCGAACCCGCCCTCGTCTCGCCGAAGTAACCCACAAGTGGCCCTTGCGGTCGGCCTGCTTGCGAGTTCGTTCACCCCCTATGAAACGCCCCTGGAAAGATGTCTCCACACCGCTGCGGGACGGCATGATTCACTGGCCCGGCGATCCCGAGTGCAAGATCACCCGCGTGAACCGCATGGAGGACGGCGCGGTGTGCAATCTGACCCACCTCTCCATGAGCGCCCACACCGGCACGCACATGGACGCGCCACGGCACTTCATCGCCGATGGCATCACAATGGAGCAACTGCCCTTCGAGGCCGTCATCGGCCGCTGCCGCGTCTTCGAGCTCGATTGCGAAGACCAGATCACCGCAGACGACCTCAAAAAGATCCGGCTCTCCAGCGGTCAGCGGGTGCTGTTCAAGACACGCAATTCGACGCGGAGCTGGTCCATGAACGAGTTCGACCAAGACTTCGTCTCCATCCGCGCGGACGCGGCGCAGTATCTCGTCGATCAAGGCGTGATGACCGTCGGCGTGGACTACCTCAGCATCGGCGGCTTCAACAAAGACGGCGTCGAAACCCATCAGATCATGCTCGGTGCCGGCATCTGGGTGATCGAGGGCCTCAACCTCTCCGACATCAAACCCGGCTACTACGAGCTGATCTGCCTCCCGATCAAACTCGAAGGCGCAGATGGCGCCCCATGCCGCGTGGTGCTGCGCTAACCCGCATTTCTCACACCCCACTGAGCTGAGCCGTTTTGCTCGGCTGAGGACTGGCATTTCAGGGGGGCAGAGGTCGACTGGACGATGGCGGCGTGCCTTATGGG
>Ga0209573_1003245_pt1 | contig 18369 bp, 14 predicted proteins | sample TNRBio252014_DNA_FD_185870 | JGI IMG/M metagenome (GOLD analysis project Ga0209573, IMG submission 185870) | Wastewater treatment Type I Accumulibacter community from EBPR Bioreactor in Madison, WI, USA - TNR Reactor_6/25/2014_ DNA (SPAdes)... | ecosystem: Engineered > Bioreactor > EBPR >...
TGGGAAGGCTTTCGAAATCTACTGCGTAATTTACCTCTTGCAAGACCAAAGATTGTTGAGAGAAAAGCTAAGCCACTATTGTAGAAGCGAGTATTATAGAAGAGCCCGGTGCGGGAAATCTGCACGCCGGGATCCGTAAGGGGTGCGTTAACGAAAGTTGCGTGTCTACCTTGATCATGAATTGCATTCTCACCTCCCAACCAATTTATTATTAAATTAAGCGAAAATAGCAAATTTACTAGATTAATTTTTAAAAATCGCCAAATTGCAAATAATAATTGATTTTCAAATGATGCCTGTCCCGTCTATTTTTTCCCTTGTTAAAAAGAATAATGCAATTAGAGTACAGGAATTAATAGATGTTGGCGGCTATAGTCAGGTTGGTAAAAAAGTATTAGTCGGAAATGTTAGAAATAGCAATGCATATATAAAAATTTTAGGTTGGTGGAGGTGAATATGAAAATTCTTGATGAGAAAAAAGAATTAGAGTTTTATAGAGGTTTAAAAAAAGAATCTACTGACCTTGAAAGGGGGCAAAAATTTGTCACTGATGGCATACCAAAAAATGATTTCTTGTATATTTCAGGAGGCTTAACCAGAATTGTCCAATTTTATTCTATTAGTGGTTTAATAAAAATTTACGATAACAATGATTATTCTGAATTTAGTCAAGCGTATATTTATAAAACATTGGCTTGTCGAATTCAAAATAGAGAGATGAAAAATAAAGGCAGTCCATATTGCCAAGTTTCTATTTTTTCTGCAATTAGTTATCTGTTAGACCAAAAGCAAGATTTTGACTTTTACTTTAAATATTACATAGACAATTTAAAAAATCCTCTTGCAATGTGTTTGGATGATATGGGCAAAATATACCCATTTACTACCTTTCTTCTACATTTATATTGCAAGATTAATTCAATACAAATACCAAAAGAATTGATTAATTACCCACCCTTTGAGATTTATAAAGATGTATTTAAAAACTGGGACAATCTACACACTAATCAAAGTCTATTAACTCAAGTTTTAGACTTTCATCAATTGCATAGTGGTAATGGCCCAGATATCGGCTTTGCGGACTTTACTTGGTATGCAGCATCAATGTATCCTCTAAATTATCTTGTAATCGAAAAAGCTTTAAAGGCAGAAGGCAAATCTGTAAATAGACCAGATTATTTTTCATTGAAATCAAAATTAGTTGATTTCCCTTTACATTTTAAATACCCAGATAGATTGCCAGAAGATATTTTAATTTGTTTGAAAATGGCTGTTAAAAAGTACGGTAAAGGTTTTGCGCCTACACTCGAAGAAAAATATTTATGATTTTAGGTAATACTATTCATCTGAAGTAAAAATGTTGGAAGGTATGGCTTAGAAAATGCAAAAGTGAAAGCATGATGATGAAAAGCCAAGTGGAACATGTTTGTCTAGCCTTCAAATTAAAAAAATTCGCTGAGATACAAATTAAAAAACCTTCAAAATTAATCATAAATGGTGGGCGTAGTATTAATTTTAAAGAATATGCAGTCTAAAATAAATTATATTTATCTGCGATGGTTTTCAGCTAATTTGTCATTTGCTTGGGTAAAGAAATCTTTTTTATTTAGGCTTTTGTTAAAAATAAATTCAAGTAAAAATTAATGTGGGCATAATTGACATAGTGCACAAAACTATATCATAAGACGAATGCACCCCTTCTGGCTCAAAGAGTTAAACTTCGTCTGGTTCAAGTTAGGCTCTTAAATGTAACATAGTGTTAATTTCTTCTGGAATACTAGGTTTATTGCCTTATGTTAATTTAAATCGATTGAAAATTTTATTGAATAACATGGTAGTCATGCTATTATTAGTTCATGATAAATTCGTTTAGAGACCAAGCAACAGAAGATATTTTCAATGGTTTTTCCACTAAAGTGGCTAGAAAGAGCTGTCCGCAAAAGCTTTGGGGTATTGCCAGAAGAAAATTAGATCAATTGGATTCTGTCATTGCATTAGCAGAGCTAAATTTGCCTCCAGGTAATCATCTTGAAAAACTTGGTGGAGACAAAGTCGGGCAATACAGCGATCGTATAAATGATCAGTACCGAGTATGTTTTAGTTGGGGCATTAGTGGTCCTGCGAATGTTTACATAACAGATTACCATTAAAGAGGTTAAATCATGATTAGAATTCCAAAAAACAGAGAGCCAACTCATCCGGGCACCATGCTCGTAAAAGAGTTTCTCGAACCAATGCACATTACCCAAAGAGAACTAGCTATTGCCATTCATGTGCCATATCAAAGAATTAATGAAATTGCCAATCAAAAAAGAAGCGTCACCCCAAGTACTGCCCTTCGTTTATCCAAATTCTTTAGTAATTCGCCAGATTTTTGGCTTAATTTGCAAGCAAGATGTGATTTGTATAAGACCCAAAAGGCTGAAAATCAGGATATTAGAACTATTAAAAATTACCATTATTATACGAAATCAGCTTTATAGTTATTAAATAGTTGCTTTATCTGAAATCTTTTAAAAATGACTATTTAGAATCTAAATGTAGACTGCACTATTAACATCATATAAAACGCAGAAACAATTTAGAGGTAAAATCGATTTTTTGTCGAGTTTTCAGAATAGCTTCGTACATCTGAATACTCGCCCATGTTTGTGAAATAATGTGGACATAATTGACATAGTGCACAAAACTATATCATAAGGCGAATGCACCCCTTCTGGCTCACAGAGCGAAACTTCACCATTGAGGGTGCGTTTTGATTGGTGCGTCGGTATTCATGGTTAGAAAAATACTAGTTGGTTTTAAGTTTTGTGCTCTTTTTATTGCTTGTTTTTGTGGTTATTGGTAGGGTGATTTTGGATGAGATTTTGAAGAATTAAAATCCCGAAAGCTGTGGACATTGTTTTGCCGCCAAATTGAATGGGGGCGGAGGTAAGTGGCCATGAGCCGTCGGGTAATTGTTCAGTGACTAATATTCTTCTTGTATTTAGAATAAATTCTTGGTCAATAGAAATTCCATTTTGTTTGCATTGAACGAAAAAAAATCGTTGATATAAATTACTAGTTTTAGAATTAAATAATGCTTTGCGTTGGTCTTTTTTAGCTGTATCTGCCCAATTAGATTGTCTTAAATGGGGTTGCGTGGTTTTGATAAATAGCACAATTGCTTGCATGGTTGTTCCTGGATTGCGTAATACTTTGCCTGCTATTGAATTGGGATTGTCACCATAAGTATAGGTGCTAAGACCTTGGGTGTTGATGCTTTCATCGCCCGCGCCTTCTTTATCTTTACTAATCATTTGGTTTATAATTATAAGTGGTTTTGAGGCCGCGTCTTCGAATTCATTTTTGGTTTTTAAAATATTTAAACCTAGGCAAACCCAAGCGCTAATTGACATGTCGTTTCTATTGTCATTTGCATCGTTATAATCCCATGCGCCAATAGAACTTTGCTTTTTAAGAATTTGTTCAAAGAACAGTTGAAAAACCTGTTTGTCAATTTTTTTGTTTTGTGAAATTAGATTTGCAAAATAGGATAACACAATGCCATTTGCGTAATTTCTTTCGCCAATGGAGCCATCTTTTTTTTGTTTAGAAATTAAAAATTCTGTGGCTTTTTGGCAGGCGAGAGTTGTTTCTTTTTGTGGGTAGGGGAGCAAAGCCATTGCTGCTAAGGCTGTCATTGCAATTTTGCCGTCATAGTGGTCAAAATTGCCTTCCCATTTGGTTGGGTCCCATGAGCCATCTGGTTCTTGTCGTTCTAGTAAATATCGTATGCCTTTGGCGATTGGCTCCTTTACTGTATCGTTCTTTTGGCAAGACCACAAAAGAGTTATGGTTAGCAGACAATAAATAAGTTTCAAAAGAGATGTGAGATTTTTATTGTTTTTATTCATTTGATGAAGAAATATCGAATTAATGTTTTAGGCAAATTTCATGGGGCTCGAATATTTTTTGTAAAAATTGAATCACTAAGTCTTGGGCATTTAAAAAGCCGTTGGCATACAATATAAACTTTAGATCATTTTGAACTTCTTGGGCTGTTTGGTAGCGATCATCTGGGTTAATTTGTAAGCATTTCATAATGACAACTTCAAGTTCATTAGAAATATAGGGGTTTAGATTTTTAGGTGGAATAATTCTAAATTTATTCATTTTTTCGATTAGGTCTTTACGCCCTTTTGCTTCATCGTAAACGCGTTTGCCGGTCATCATCTCATACAGCACTAAGCCTAAGGTAAAAACATCTGTGCGCGGGTCAGTGCCAATGGCATTGATTTGTTCCGGCGACATATAGGGTAATTTACCCATAATCATTTTTTTCTCGTCAGGGCCAGTCATGGTTAATGCTTTAGCAATGCCGAAATCTGCAAGTTTCACAACCCCATAAGAATTTATCATGATGTTGCCAGGTGTTACATCGCGGTGAACGATATTCATTGGTACGCCATTTACATCGGTTTTAGTGTGGGCATAATGCAAGGCTTTAGCAATTTTAGACCCAATGATGCAAGCGACTTTATTATCGAATACTCGTTTTAAGTCATGTAGGCGTTGTAATATTTGAGAAATTGATTTGCCTTCGACATACTCCATAATGATAAAATAAATATCATGTTGCATACCAAGATCGTAAACTTGCACAATGTTTTCGTGAACTAAATCGGAGACAAGTTTTGCTTCGTCAATAAATAATTTAATAACAGTGGGGTCAGAGAGTCTTTCAGGATTTATGGTTTTAATGGCAACTGTTTTGGCAAAACCTGCGACTCCATTCATTTTTGCTAGGAAGATGCTTCCCATGCCCCCTGTAACTAGTTTGCGAATGATTTGGCATTTTCTTTCGCTCACAAGTATTTTGATAATTTCGGTATCGCTCATATATGATTTAACTCTAAATTTTCTTAGTTGTTACTTCAAAGTCTCTTAAATAATTTGGTTGAATGGTGCCAAAGGTTTTTTCTAGTTGTTGATGATACAGATAAAAACCTGATTGCCCTATAGAGTTAACATTTGGTTGCCATTCTATGATATTTTTAATTGATGGTATTGGGTGTTTTTTTGCGGAATAATATATAATTATATCGCAATGGCTACATTTTTCTATGGCAACTTCCCAGGTTAGCTTTTCGTCAGGTATAATTGGTTTTATAGAAAAACCGCTTTTTTCAAAGCTGGCAAAAAAAGCTTCTTTGTCGTTGCCAAATAAAAGCGACCCAATTTTGCCAACATGCTGAGAAGAAAATGCCATATTAAAAAGAGTGCTGATGCCAATCGAAGGAATTTTATTTGCCCACGACAAAGTATTTGCGCATGTAACACCAACGCGTAAACCTGTGTAGGAACCTGGCCCAGAATTTACGCAAATGAATGCCAAATCTTTTAAGGTTAATTTTGATTCTTTAAATGCGGAATCTATTAGGGGAAATAAATTTTGCCCAAAATTTTCATTGGTTTTAAAATCGTAGCTAAAAAGAATTTGGCGGTCTTCTAATATAGCTAAACCGCCTTCGGAGGTACTAGTTTCTAAGGCTAAAATTTTCATGCCTAGAGTTTTTTCTTAGATATTGGTTTCATTAATATGTTTTTGTGCTTTTTTAAAGCGTAAACAATACTGTCTACTAATGCTTCCCATGAAGCTTCAATGATATCCTCAGAAACGCCCACCGTGCACCATGGGTTTTGCCCTTTGATGTGTGAAGTAATCAAAACCCTTACACGCGACGCTGTTGCTAATTTTTGGTTAAAAACTCGAACCTTATAATCTTGTAGATAGACTTGATCTAAGCCAGGGAAAAACGGTTTTAAAGCATTTCTGAGTGCTTTGTCTAGGGCGTTGACAGGGCCATTACCTTCTGCAACGGCCAAATGTTCGACGCCATCAACAGCTACTTTAACAGTTGCTTCTGCTAAATTTTGGTTGTTTCTGTTTTCACCTATTACGCGAAACCCTAAAGTATCAAAAAAATTATGTTTCTTTTGTAATAATTCATCCATTAATAATTCAAAAGAAGCTAAAGCCCCTTCAAATTCATAGCCAGTTTCTTCCAGTTCTTTAATTTTTTTTAACAGAATCTTATCTAAACCTTCATGGGCACTTATATCAACCCCCGCGGCTTCCGCGATTTGATTGATATTGGAGCGACCCGATTGTTCCGATAATAATATGCGTTGGCGATTACCGACTAATTCTGGGGCAATATGCTCATAGCAAATGCTGTTTCTTTGAACGGCACTCACATGTATACCGCCCTTGTGGGCAAAGGCGCTAGCACCAATAAACGGAGCGCGTTTATCGTGTTCTTGATTGACAAACTCATCGACGGTTTTGCTTAAATATTGCAGTTGAGAAATTTTATTGGGCTTAATTGTTTTAATGCCCATTTTGATAGTAAGATTTGCAATAATAGTAATTAAATTCGCATTACCACAGCGTTCGCCAAAACCATTCATCACCCCTTGTACATGGGTGGCACCGTTAATTACTGCTTGTAATGAGTTGGCAACAGCGACCCCTGTGTCGTTGTGGGCATGAATACCAAAAACGGTTTTAGGAAATATAGTGTTTAGTTTATTAAGAATAGTTTCCACTTCAAATGGTAAAGTGCCACCATTGGTATCGCATAATACTATTGTTTTTGCACCACCTTTTAAGGCCGCTTCGATTGATTGAATTGCGTACTCTTGATTTTTTTTAAAACCATCAAAAAAATGTTCTGCATCATAGACAACCTCTTTGTTTTTTTGTAATAGGTAGTCTACGGTTTCTTCAATCATTTTGAGGTTTTCTTTTAATGGCACCCGTAATGCATCGGTAACATGCAAATCCCAAGTTTTGCCAAAAATAGTTACAACAGGGGTTTTGGCATCTAATAATGCTTTGATACCTGGGTCTTCACTTGGTGTTGCCTTTGCGCGACGCGTGCTACCAAAAGAAGCTAGTTTAATTTGCTTTAATTCAATTTTTTGAATTTCTTGAAAATAGGAAACTGCCGCCGGGTTACTGCCTGGCCAACCACCTTCAATATAAGAAACGCCGAAATCGTCTAGAATTTGAGTAAAAATAATTTTGTCTGAAGTCGAGAATTGAATACCTTCCGCTTGACAGCCGTCACGAAGTGTTGTGTCGTAAATTTCTACTTTTTTCGGAAAGTTTTTTTGATTCTCCATTGGATCCTTTGTTTTGCCTTTTAAAATTAATCTGCGTGTTTAAAAAATAGACCCTGAATTATCGTATTTTTGATTAAAAATCAATATAAACATTCATTCCTTGCATTTTTAAATTTTGGTTTCTAAGACATTTGAGGGGTTAGGTTGGTATCTTGTGTGAATACAAAAATAAACAGGAATTGTATCTCAGTGTGTTTTTATTTTTTTTACAATTGGCGAAGTAGAGACGGCTTTCAAGCCAGTTTTTTATAAAGGTGTGTTTTTTGTAAGAAATCTAGTTTTTGGGGTTGTTGAGGAGAGAGTGGTAGAGACGGGTTTGAAACCCGTCTCTACGCATGTTATCAATTACGGTTCGCCGAAAAGTGTTACCAAGACACATCATGAGTCGAACACACTCATGGGAACTGGCTTACCATTTTGTTTTCTAAGTGGGTAAATTCTGGGGTAGTGGGAATTTTTTACAATTTCAAATGGGTACAAATCAAAAAAATCTGATAATTATTTGAAAACTGATAAAACTTTCCGTTTTTTTGAAATTATATGATTTTAGGCCAGTTTTTTGCGAATTTTCCTTAACATTATATGTTTAATTTTTTTTAGGTATGTTTTTCTTGAGTAAATATCAGAGAAAAATGGTTCAAAATCGAGCTTTTTATAGGGGTTTTGAGTAGTCGCAACGAAATAGTTTTAAACAACTTTAGAACTCTTGAATTGATTGTTTTATTTTCTTTGACTGACTCTATAATGCTCCTTTTTTAAATAAGATATCCAAAATTTAGGAGTTTTTGTATGAAAGTTACAGTATTAGGTGCAGCAGGCGGTATTGGTCAACCTTTAGCTTTGTTACTTAAATTAGGTTTGCCTGCAGGCTCTGTTCTCAATTTATACGATGTGAACCCAGCAACGCCTGGTGTTGCCGTTGACCTTTCGCATATCCCTACCCCCGTTAAGACTTTTGGTTTTAAGGCAGACCAAGTAAAAGAAGCCTTAGCTGGTGCTGATATTGTGGTGATACCTGCAGGTGTACCGCGTAAGCCTGGCATGACGCGTGACGATTTGTTTAATGTGAATGCTGGGATTATTCATGATTTGATGAAAGCCGTTGCTGAGGCAGCACCTAAAGCATGTGTCGCCATTATTACAAACCCAGTCAATACAACTGTAGCCATAGCAAAAAAAGTTTTAGTTGATGCCGGTGTATATAACCCTAAGAAATTATTTGGTGTAACGGCACTAGATGTGATTCGTGCTCAAACATTTATTGGTGAAATTTTAAATAAAAACCCAGCAACGGTTCAAGTTGATGTTATTGGCGGTCATAGTGGCAATACAATTTTGCCTTTGTTGAGCCAAGTGGAAGGTTTAAAATTATCCGTGGAAGAAAAGAAAAAATTAACGGTTCATATTCAGGAAGCTGGTACAGAAGTTGTTGAAGCTAAGGCGGGTGCTGGTTCAGCTACTTTATCAATGGCGCAGGCTGGTTTTGGTTTTGTTAGTGCTTTAGCAAAAGGTCTAAGCGGAACGCCAACAAGAGTTTGTGCCTATATTGAATCAAAAGTTGAAAAAACGGAGTTTTTTGCAAAACCAATTTTAATTGGCAAAGATGGGCTTCAAGAAGAACTACCTTATGGTAAATTAGATGCCTTAGAACAAGAAGCTTTTGATATTTTAGTACCAGTGTTAAAAGACAATATTGAAAAAGGTAAAAATTTTAAGAAGTAATATTTTGAGTTTATGCAGTAAGAATATGTTTGCCTTCTTACTGCATTTTTTAATTATTTTTAAGGGCGTAGTAGAAGTTGAATCCACTTTTAGATGATCTTACCCCATCTCAATTAAAAGCTGTTACAACAATTTCGGGTCCTTTGTTAGTGCTTGCAGGTGCGGGTTCTGGCAAAACAAGAGTGATCACCAAGCGCATAGCATGGATGATAGAAAACGAGATTCCTGCAAGTCAAATATTAGCGATTACCTTTACCAATAAAGCCGCTGGTGAAATGGCGGAAAGAGTGGAACGATTGGTTCAAGGGCAAAAACCTATTGTATCGACTTTTCATAGTTTTTGTGCCCGTGTGTTACGACAAAAGGCTCAATATGCAGGGTTAGAGCAAAACTTTGTAATTTATGATACTTCCGATGCGCGATCGGCCATTAAAAATGTGATGGCAGACCTTAATATAGATTCTAAAGAACTAGAAGTGAATAAAGTTTCTCATTTGATTAGCGAAGCAAAAAATAAATTAATCTCGCCAGAGCAAATGGAAAAAAATGCTATCGGCACAAAAGATAAGCAGATTAGTTTGGTTTACGCCCACTATCAAAAATTTTTGCGTAATTGTAACGCTTCTGATTTCGATGATTTGTTATTACTTGTTTTAAAAATATTTTCACAGTACCCTGAAGTTTTAGAAGAGTTTCAAGATCGATACCGTTACATACTTGTTGATGAATATCAGGATACTAACTTGCCACAGCATCAACTTGTCAAGTTGCTTGCAAAGAAATATTCTAATATTTGTGTAACGGGCGACCCAGACCAAACGATTTATAGTTGGCGCGGGGCTGACATGGGGAATATCAATGCATTTCCTGATGAATATCAAAATGTCACTGTTGTTGCCTTAGAGCAAAACTTTCGTTCAACTAATAATATCTTAAAAGTTGCGAATGCAATAATATCTAATAACCCACGACGATTTGAGAAAAAACTTTTTTCAGAATTAGGTGATGGTGAAAAGATAAGGTTTAATTCTGTTTCTGATGAAGTTTCAGAAGCGGAAGGTATCGTTCAAAATATTCAAATGCTAATGAAAAGGGGGCATCCATTAAAAGGGATTGCGATTTTTTACCGTACGAACGGTCAATCGCGTGTGATAGAAGATGCTCTGCGATTAAATAAGTTGCCATATGCTATTGTAGGCGGCACTAAATTTTATGATCGAGCTGAAATTAAAGACATACTAGCTTATTTACGACTTGTTGAAAATGGCCGCGATAATGTAAGCCTTTTGCGTGTGATTAATGTGCCTACACGCGGTTTGGGGGCAAAAGCCGTTCAAGCTATTAAGGATATTGCCGATAGAAATCAAATTAGTTTGGCGGAAGCCTTGACCAGAGATGAAATTCGTCAAGCTGTTACAGGCAAGGCCTTAAGCGGAATAGATTCTTTTTTGGATATTTTTAGTAAGATTTTTCAGTTAGGGGAAAAGTCATCTGTTGCGGAAAAAATAAAGCTAATTTATACAGAATCAGGTTATAAAGATTTGCTGGAAAAAGATAAAATCGAAAATGTTGATCGCATCAGTAATATTGAAGCATTATTAAATGCCGCCGTTAGTCATGAGGCAAATTCTGGCGATGCAAGCGTTGCTTCATTTTTAGAAAATGTTTCATTAATTGCGGATATTGATTCATGGGAAGACAAAGATGAAAAAGTAACAATGATGACTCTTCATTCTGCTAAGGGTCTTGAGTTTGATGTGGTGTTTGTTGCGGGGTGCGAAGAAGGTTTGTTGCCACATAAAAATAGTTTAGAAAACCCATTGTCAGTTGAAGAAGAAAGGCGTCTTTGTTATGTAGGTGTGACGCGCGCTAAAAAAGAGTTGTTTTTAAGTGCAGCCAAAAACCGCATGCAATGGGGGAACCGCACCTTTTCGCGTAAGTCTAGATTTATGATGGAAATTCCGGATACTCTGCTTGCAAACGGCATAGGAAATAGTAGGGAAGGTTTTATTCGAAAAGGATTTTCGTTAAATCGTCAGTGGACGGCCGAACCAACCGATAATAAACCAAAACCTACAAATAAAATACCGGAAATGCCAGACCAAGATTTTGAAGAATCGCCTGTTTGCATTACTGTGACCCAAGGTAATATGGTGCGTCACCCTAAATTTGGCAAAGGGGTTGTGATGAAAGTTGAAGGGGAAGGGGAAGATGCCCGTATTACGGTGTTTTTCGAGCAAAACGGGTCTAAAGTATTGCTTGGTCAATACGCTAATTTACAAAAGATTTAACTTCATATTGATTACTATATTTTTCTTGGTCTATTAAATTACAACCTGCAAATATCTTTTTTTTGAGTCAGAATTTTAACTTTAGTCTGGGTGTATATTGGTTGAATTCTGCAAAAGTTCATTTAGGATTGCCAGCCTTATTACCGCTAGTTTTTCTGCCTACCCAAAGCATTTTCACTTCTATTAATTGCAATGATAATTTGCCATGAATTGGTGTGTGTTTTGATTAGGTTTTTTTAATTTATTATAGGAGTTCTCAATGAACCGTTTTTTAATTGTACTTTTGATGTTAGGGGTTTCATCCGCTATTTATGCTGATGAAACAGTTTGCCCTGTGATTGCAGATAACTCTATAGCTGCTCATGGTAGTGAATGGAATGAAAATGAGGGGTCAGCAAAAAGGCTTAAGATTAAAGGTAGCGAAAACTACCCTGTTTTTAAATTCGATTTAAGCAAAATTCCAAATGATGCAAAAATCGAAAAGGTTGAATTAACGATTCAAGTGACTAACCCGAAGATGAATCTACGACAAATTGGTTATTCGACTGTTCCTGTTGATTGGGAAGAAGGTAGTGGAGCTAAACCTGACAATGCTGACCATAAATTTTCTTGTTACAAAGGTCCTTTTGGTCCTAATAGCAATTGGGGAAAACCAGGTGCGCGCTTTTTAAATTCAAATGGTGGAAACATGGGTACTGTTGCGGGAGCCTTGCTTGCTGAAAAAGTAGACGGAAAATTTAAGCTGAATTTACCTGTTCGTGTTATTTCTGCTATGAAGAAAGACCAAATTGGTGGTTTGACATTGTCGGATGAAAGTGGTTGGTGGGGTGGGGAATTTTCTAATATCTATATTCATTCGCGCGAAGCCGGTGAATTAGGGCCTCAATTAAAAGTAACTTGGTCAAAAAACACAGATACAACTGCCCCTTCGGCTCCTGCTATTCAACAGTTTGGTGCACCTGATACGGATGGTGAAGTAATGCTTGAAATTACTTGCGGTGGAAATGATGCGGACAAGGGTATGGCATTAGGTTTTGAAATAAAATATTCTGAAAATGCAGCTTTAGATTGGAATACGGCAACGCTAGTATCACGCATTGATACTCCAAGACCTTTGGAGTCAGGTGTTAAGATTCGTAATTTACTAAGAGATTTAAAACCAGGGGCAAAATTAACATTTGGAATAAAGGCTTATGATGAAGCCGGTAATTATTCTGAAGTAAAAACTTGTAGTGCTACTGTTGGTGTGAAAAAAGTAGTTGCTACGCCAACCCCTGAAAAAATTACATTTGAAGTTGGGGGGCCACTAGTGTTAGATGGTTTGTTAAACCTTTGTGCTGTTGACGAACTATTTAAAGTGGAACCTGTAACTGGGCAAGTACTAAGAAGCGAAAAATACGAAGACTCAGATTATAAAAATGGAAATTTATTTTGGGATGGTAAAAATAAAGCGACAACTTTAACAGGTGCTAAAGGCGAGTTTGTTTGTTTTCAATTAGTTTTGGAAAACATTAGCGGAAAATCGATTGATGCGATTACCTTTAAAACAGATGGTTTAGCTTTTGATAAAAACAGTATACCCGCCAAAAATATTCGCTTTTTGCGTCAGTGGTATCTGAAAAAGGATTCGAATTGGTACAGCAACGCTTTACCTATTTTAGAAGACAAGGATAATGGAGTGTTGTCATTGCCATATAAAGACAATGTTATTGAAGGTCAAAAGTTTTTGGCTCTTTATGTAGAAATCTATGTGCCTAATCAAGCGGTAGCTGGTAAATATAGTGGCTCAATTAAAGTAACTGCGGATAAAAAAGAAATTGTTTTGCCAATTCAATTGTCAGTTTTAAATTTTGAAATTCCGCCGGAAGTTAATTTTATTATTGAGTTGAATGCTTATGGTGTTTCTGGTAAATCAAAAAAAGAGGTCCCAGCTGGGGATGCTGCAGCGGAAGAAGCTTATAAGGCAAGACAAAATCATTTTTTTGAAGTTCATAAATTAGCTCACATGTTTCGTACTGGTTATAACGCTTTAGGTTATGGTCATTCTGGTTCTGTTTCAGTACCTTATATTCCAGCAGTTAAAGGCATGGGTAAGGATGCTCAAATTGAAGATTGGAGCGAGTGGGATTCTTGGATGGGGCCATTATTAACAGGAAAACTATTTGAAGATTTACCAAGAGGGGCTGTACCGATACCTCACCAATATATGCCGATTTATGAAAATTACCCAACACCTATGACAGAATATTTAGGTGGTAAATTGCATGCGAAGCGAAAAGAATTAAACGATGACAAGCTTTTTATGCCTTATTTATGTGAAAATGATGTGCTAGTGCAGGATGGTTTTAGCCAAACTTGGAAGGATGGAATGTTTAAGATCGGGCAAGAATACCGCAAACATTTTGAAGAAAAGGGATGGTTAAAAACGGAATTTCAATTATTTTTGAATAACAAAGTATTCAAGGGTGGCGACAAAGCAACATCAATGTGGACTTTAGATGAGCCAACCTATGGCCGCGATTTTAGAGCTTTAGGTTATATCAATAGTGAAATGAAAAAGCCATTTTTGGGAACAAAATTAAAAATGGTGATTCGCTCAGATGTTTCACGACCTGCTGCACAAGGCAATCGACTTGATAATGGAGTTGATACGGTTGTAATGTCGGGTTCATTTTATAGTGATTATCAATTTATTTCAAAAAGAATGAAAGAAAGAGATGAAAACTATTGGGTTTATGGTGGTGGTAACCCACAAGATAAAGATTTGGCTCAGTTGCATGCTACATATATTAAAATGTGGCGTATGGGATGTTATGGTGGGTTAGCTTATTGGACATCATTTGCTGGAAGTACCTGGAATGATCTTAACCCACTTGCGGTAGTATTAAAAGGTGAGAATGGTTATAAGAGCAAACCAACAGCCTCAGTTAGTTTAGCAACTCAGCGTCGCGTGCAGCAAGATATTGAGCTTATGACTTTGTTAAGCAAAAAACAAGGTTGGAACCGTCAAATGGTTGCTGAATATGTAGATGCGGCAGTGAATTTAGCAAGTGCTACAACTAGTAGGAATGCTGAAGATCCAGGTAGCATTAAATTCAACTCTGTAAGCGCAGAGCAACTTTCTAAGCTAAGAATTTGTTTACAAAACGAGTTGTTGAAGTAGACAAATAAATTTCGAAAACCCACAAGCAGAGACGCACTATATAGTGCGTCTCTACTTTTTTAAAAAATTGATTCAATGTTTCTATTGTTATTTGTTTTTAGATAAATAATTTAAAATGCCTTGCAGCAGTCGGCAACGATTTTTTGAGTTAATTGCATGGAATTCTATGGAACAAATAATATACGACCTTTCTTTTATGTGGTCGGTTCTAACAATTTTTCCTTTTAATTCTTCGATAGGTCCAATTTCAGGTATATAAATTGAAAACACTAAAATTTTACCTTTCTCTAGGTAATTTACCAATTTGCCTTTTGGCATGACCTGCAATTGCATACCACCACCAGAAATGTCAAGAATGGTCACAGGTTCGGTTTTTAGAGATTCAATAATATGTACACCGCCACTTGGGTTTGCTATGCCTAAAATTTTGATTAAAAAATTGGGCGAAACTCGAATATACTTTCTAACATGAGATGTTTGAATTTGGTCTGTATTTTGAAATACGATGGCTGAAAGTGACCCTTGGTATTTACCGATTGTGCTTGTCGAAAATTCATAAACTGCGTCATCTTCTCTGCTAAATTTAAAATGAGCAATAGTGCCAGGGTCTAAAGTTAGTTTTTTGCCATTAATATTTGGCGAGTGAACAACCATATTATATGCATTGGCACTTGCTAGTGTGGTGTCATAAACCCCAGCAAAAGGGCCTTCTTTGACTTCCATTTGCAATTCTAAGCCAGAATAAAGATCTGCCGTAGATTGAATCGGTTTAAATTGTTCTTTTGCTTTAGCTGTAAGTCTTGCTCGAATTTTGGTTAATCTAAGCAACACATCTTCGTAATCACCCGCTTTTAACCCTTTATCAAGTAATGCTTTTAAAAATGCACTGTTATATTTATCGTATGTTTCTACATTTTTAATGATTTGTATAGGGTTTTTGATTTGCAGGGTATTCACCATAGATAGCAAGGTTTCCCATAATTCATCCTCAATAGCACATTCTTTTGCGTAAACTTTAAAACGATTGAATTCTGCTATTTCTTCTGCCTTATTTTGAGATATTTTCCTCAACACATAAAAAGCCATAAGGATAGCAAGAACTAACCCAAAAACCACATAGACATAACCAGGGATTTCAGGGTAGGTTCCAAATTTTGAAAAGGCTTCTACGGTTGTTACTCGAGGTTTTACTTCTTCAGGCATTTTCTTTAATCTCGACTTTGATCATTTGAATTTTCAAAATGTAACTATTTTGATTCATTTTATCGTCAATTTTTATAAAATCCTTGAGAATACAATTCTTTTTTAATATATGGCTCAAGGCTAGTGAAAAAATCCGGCTTTACTAAGTGTATTTATATATAAATCTGAAGAATTATAGAATTTTGAACTGAGCACTAGCAATTAGGAGAAGTGAAATGTTTTTGGATGAGACGGTTATAGAAGTTTTTGCTGGGCGTGGTGGGGATGGTTGCGTATCCTTTAAGCGCAGGAATAACTTGCCGTTTGGTGGTCCTGATGGTGGTGATGGTGCAGATGGTGGCAGTGTGATAATGATTTCCGATAGGGGAATCATAGACTACTGGGAAATTGCTAGAAAAAAAACCTTTAGAGCGGGTAATGGGCAGCCGGGTTTAGCTAATTTTAAAAGTGGAGTCAAGGGTGAAGATTTAATCATTTATGTACCTGTAGGCACAATTGTTAAAGATGTGCATTCCGAAGAAGTTATTTTTGATTTTGCAAGTGAAGGTTTATCTTTTACTGTTTGTGTAAATGGTAAAGGGGGTCGTGGGAATGCATCCTATAAATCGAGTGTCAATCAAACGCCACGGGAATTTCAATATGGTACGGAAGGCGAATCCAAAAAACTTTTTCTTGAGTTAAGTGTGATTGCTGATGTTGGTTTAGTTGGTTTGCCTAATGCTGGCAAGTCTACTTTTTTAGCCTCTGTTACTACGGCACGCCCAAAAATTGCTAATTTTCCTTTTACAACATTGAACCCCAATTTAGGAGTAATGAATATTGAGGGATATCGACGAATTATTATTGCAGATTTACCAGGTTTGATTGAAGGTTCGTCCTCTGGTAAGGGTCTAGGAATTCGGTTTTTAAAACATGTGAAACGCACTCGTTTAATTTTACATTTGATTGATGTTATCCCAGAAAATGAAAATTCGGCAGTCGATAATTATCGCATGATTCGCAAGGAATTGGAGCAATATGATGAATCTTTAAAAACCAAAGAAGAAATAGTTGTGCTAACAAAAAGTGATAAAGAAGGGGCGCTAGAACAACAAAAAGTATTTGAAAAAGCAACAGGTATTAAAACAATTTTAATTTGTGCCATACTAGAAGAAAATTTAAGAGAAATAAGCATAGCTATTAAAGAAAGATTATCAAATATAGTGGAATAGCAGAATAAATACGAGGCAGGAAATAAACATTTGTTGTAAGGAAATAAAATGACTATTGGATATATACCTGATTATCAAAATGCCATTCAAGCTGCCAAGCTGAATGTTAGCAAAGTTGTAGTCGATGCGCCCTATTTACGCCGCACTCATCATACTTGGCAGTTTCAAGATACCGATAATCAAGAGTTGATTCGATTTCGAGAAAAGTTTGAATTAGAAAAAATTATTGAACATGCTAATGATGAATGGCATGCGATTCGTTTGATTCGCAATTGGGTCTACATGCAAAATGTTCGTGGAGGTGGTGATGGCCCTAATCATTTACCCCGTTCTGATACTGAAACTTTAGTTTTAGCTTTTAATGCAGGTGCAAGCTTTTTTTGTACCTATTTTGCTAGAGCGATGCGCGCGGTTACATTGGCTTTAGGTTGGGTTTCTCGTCACTTAGGGGTTGGTACTGAATACGATAGATGGGGGACAAATGGTCATCATGGTGTTTGTGAAGTTTGGGTGAATGATTTTAAAAAATGGGTTTTAATTGATGCCCATTTTGATACGCATTATGAAATCAAAGGTATACCGCTTAGTGCTTATGAAATACACCGAGCTGCAGTAGAGAATCGCATTAATGAAGTTGATCACTCCAAAGGCCCCGAAGGTCAATTGGTGGATCCATTTGAAAATGGAAGAGGAGGACCAATAGGTGGTAATCAACTTGATACATTTTTCTGGAAGCATTATTATTTAAAGAATACACCTTTCTCCGAAAGTGGTTCTTGGGATTTTTTTAAGTATATTTTGCTGGAAGATGAATCTCACAAAGACAAGACCTGGTATCAGGCGAATCGAAAGAAGCATTCAGGCTATAAAGATAGATTTATTTCTGAAAATATAGTTGATGAAGTTTATTTTGATGTGAATTCAGTTTACCTAGAACCTAAAAAATTATCAGATGGAGATGCCGATCGCGGAATCGTAGCCTTTGATGTCGGAACTTATACCCCAAATTTGAAGGGTTTTGAAATTCAATTAGACAATAAAATCTGGGTTCCGCAAACAGTTTGGACTCGTTTACAGTGGCCATTACATAAGGGCGACAATTCTTTTGCTGTGCGTGCTGTAAATAAATTAGGGCGTAAAGGGCCTATCACGCGATTAGAAGCAAAGGGCGTTTCTTTTATTTATCCGCAAAAGGCGTTATAGGCCGATTATCAAAGCTGGTACGAATATGCAAAGTCTTGTGTATTCCAGCTGAAATAAAGCCAAGTAAGGCTAAAGTTGCGAATGATTATAATCTCACTTGTGTGGCTTTTCTTATTACGGTATATTAGGGTGTGTTCGCCTTATGATGTGGCTTTGGTGAACTCATACGACTAATACGCCCCCCTATAAAAGCTTCACGAAACTACATCATAAGACGAATGCACCCGATTTATATCACAAACCATACCCAGAAAATGTGGTGCCTATTTTTCACCTAAATTCCGCGATTATTTTTCATAAAAATCAATTATTATTCAACGAAACTAGCCTTTCATTCGTTTATATTGCATAGTAATTAAAAATCAGATCTACACTTAATAGGTGAATAAGACATGCAATCAAAATC
>Ga0209573_1003246_pt1 | contig 18347 bp, 19 predicted proteins | sample TNRBio252014_DNA_FD_185870 | JGI IMG/M metagenome (GOLD analysis project Ga0209573, IMG submission 185870) | Wastewater treatment Type I Accumulibacter community from EBPR Bioreactor in Madison, WI, USA - TNR Reactor_6/25/2014_ DNA (SPAdes)... | ecosystem: Engineered > Bioreactor > EBPR >...
CAGCCGGGCGTAGTCGACGATCATCTCCAGCGCCTTTTGCGCGCCGCCCAGCGAAGCCGCACCGACGGTCACGCGACCCAGGTCCAGCGTCTTCATGAAGGTCACAAAGCCCAAGCCTTCCTGGCCGATGATGTTGGCCGCCGGCACCTCGACCTCGTCGAAGATCACTTCAGAGGTGGCAGAGGCGCGGATGCCCAGCTTTTTCTCGATGACGCCGATCTTGGTGCCCATCTCCTTCTCGACCACGAAGGCCGTCACGCCGCCGCGCGCGCCCAGAGCTGGGTCGGTCACGGCCAGCACAGAGAAAAGTTCGGCGAAGGGGCCGTTGCTGATGTAGATCTTGGTGCCGTTGATGACCCAGTTGCCGTTGGAGCGCACAGCACGCGTCTTGATGGCGGCTGCGTCGGATCCTGCGCCCGGTTCCGTCAGGCAGAACGCGCCGATCTTCGTTCCCTGCGCCAGCGGCGTCAGGTACTTCTCCTTCAGCGCGTGCGAGCCGTCCACATAGAGCGCCATGGCAGCGATGCCGATGTGGGCGCCAACCACAGTGGCCATGGCGCTGTCCACCCGGCTGATCTCTTCCATCAGGATCACGTAGCCTGTCTCGCCTGCGCCGCTGCCGCCGTATTCCTGGGGGAAGGGGATGCCGAAGAGGCCGGCCTTGGCCGCCACCTGGATGGCATCCATCGGCACCTCGGCCTTCTCGTCGGCCTCCTCGGCCACCGGGCCGAATTCGTTCTCCATTACGTCACGGATCATCTGGCGCAACAGGTCGTACTCTTTGGGTAGTGTCAGGTCCATAAGGTTTACCTTCTTGCAGGTTGGTGCGAGGGTGAGGGCAAACCGTAACTCGTAACGAGTAATGCGTAACCAGAAGAAGCGTACGCAAGCTCCGGGTTACGTGTTACGCATTACGGGTTACGCCGCGAAGCCATACGCCGCCAGCACACTCTTGGCAATAGCCGTCTGCTGCGAGCGGTTGGTGCCCTCGATGCCCTCGATGGTGCGGCAGTCGCGGAAGACGCGGCCGATGGCGTAGTCCAGGATGTAGCCGTAGCCGCCGTGCGTCTGGATCATGCGGTTGCCCACCTGGTAGGCCACGCGGTTGGCCCACAGCTTGGCGATCGCGGCTGCTTCGCGGTCTAAATTGCCCTGCTCGGCCAGCGAGGCGCAGCGATAGATCTGGCTGCGCAGCGTCTCCACCTCCAGCGCCGAGTCGGCGATGAAGCCCTGGATCGCACCCTTGCGCGCAATCTCGCTGCCGAACTGCTTGCGATCGATAGCGAACTTGACGCCCAGCTCCAGCGCATGGTGCGCGCCGCCCAAGGCGATAGCCGCCATGGAGAGCCGCGAGAAGTCGGCCACCTGGTCCAGCACAGCCTGCGCGCCGCCAGGCTCGCCGAGCACGGCCTCGGCCGGCACAGCCACGTCGTTGAGGTACAGCGGGTGAATTTGCACCCCGCGCATACCCAGGGTCTTGTCGCGCTGGCCCAGCTTGATCCCGTCGGCGTCGGCGGGAACCAGAAACGCGGTCGGCCCTTCCGGCGCCACTGCGAAGATCACAAACAGTCCAGCGATGCCCGCGTTAGAGACCCACGCTTTGGTGCCGTGCAAGGTATAGCCGTCATCTGCGGCCTTGGCCTGGGCCTGCAGCGATCCCAGCGAGATAGCGTCGGGCTCGTTCAACGCCCAGGCGCCGATAGCGCTGCCCTCAGCCAAAGCCGGCAGCCACTCCTCCTTCTGCGCCTCTGTGCCGCAGAGCAGGATGGCCTGGCTGGCCAGGCTGTTGTGGACATGCAGCACCATAGCCGTGCTCATGTCCGACTTGGCAATCTCCTCCAGCAGCAGGGTGTAGCTGATGGGATCCAGCGCGGCGCCGCCGTAGTCCTCCGGCGTTAGCGCGCCCAGAAAACCCTGCGCTGCGGCCTTCTTCAGCAACGCGGCCGGCACGTTCTCGTCGTCGGCCATATGCTCCGCCCGCGGCTCCACCTCCTTGGCTGCAAAGCCCGCGAACATCTCGCGGAACATGGCTTGCTCTTCGGTGAAGGCATAGTTCATGGGGGCCTCCTTGGATGGTAGATTGGGAATTGGTAAATTGGTAAATTGGTAGATTGGTGCGCAGGCTGCGGACCAATCTACCAATCTACCACCTACCAATCTACCACCTAACTATCCGTAAAATTCGCCCGGCGCTTCTCGATGAAGGCCAGGATGCCCTCGCGGGCGTCGTTGGTCATGGCCAGGCCGGTGATGCCGTCCAGCTCGACCGCCAGCCCCTCGGCCAGCGGCAGGTCAGCGCCGGCGTTGATGGCCTCTAGCGCCTTGGCAATGGACACGCCGCCCTTCTCGGTGATCTTCTTGGCCAGGCCCATAGCCTCTTTGACGACGGCGGTGGCCGGCACGACCTTGTTGACCAGGTTGATGCGATAGGCTTCCTGGGCGTTGATGATATCGCCAGTCAGGATCATCTCGATGGCCTTGGCCTTGCCCACCACCCGCTGCAAGCGCTGCGTGCCGCCCCAGCCGGGCATGATGCCCAGGTTGATCTCCGGCAGGCCGAAGCGGGCCTTATCGCCGGCGATGCGCATGTGGCAAGCCAGCGCCAGCTCCAGGCCGCCGCCCAGCGCCACCGCGTTGATGGCCGCGATCACCGGCTTCTGGCTGGCCTCGATCTTGCTAAACAGCGCCTGTCCCTTTTGCATGTAGGCGCGAATAGCAGCCTCGTCGCCCTCCATGCCCTTGATCTCCTTGATGTCGGCGCCGGCAACGAAGGCAAACTGCCCCGCGCCGGTCAGGACGATAGCCTTGACCTCGGCGTTGTTGGTCGCCTCGTCGAAGGCTGCCTCCAACTCGTCCAGCGTGCGGCGGTCGAAGGCGTTGGCCGGCGGATGGTCGATAGCAACCACGGCGATGCGGTCCTGCACGCCGAATTTGATGTTCTGGTACTCTGCCATGGGGGTGTCTCCTGTGTTGGTAGATTGGTAGACTGGTAGATTGGTAAAGTGGTAGATTGGTAGATTGGTCAGGTGGTCGCGTGGCCGGGCGACAGACCAAGCTACCAATCTACCTCGTACCAATCTACCAATCTACCATGCCATATGCTCATGAAAGCCGCGGCCGCTCTGCTTGCCCAGATGGCCGGCGCGCACTTTGGTCTTCAGCAGCAGCGAGGGGCGGAAGCGCTCGCCGCCCCAGGGTTCGTGCAGCATCTGCTCCAGGCCGGCCAGCACCACGTCCAGGCCGATCTCGTCGGCGATGGCCAGCGGGCCGACCCGCTCGCCCTGGTAGGACATGCCGGTGCCGGCGATCATAGCCATGTCGATGTCAGGGATCGTGGCGATGTTCTCCTGGGCGATCATGGCCGCCTCGTTGATCATGGGGAAGACGAGCCGCTCGACCGAGAAGGGCCCCTTGGCGATGCCGCTGGCCTGGATATCGGCGATCATCTGCTTGACCGGCGCGTCGCTCTGTTCGCCGTAGCCGTAGAAGCCGCCGCCCGTCTTCTCGCCGTAGCGGCCGGCCGCCACCAGGCGCTTGAGGATCTGCGGCGACTCGAAGCGCGGGCCATACTCGCTGGCCATGTAGGTGCCGGCGTGCGCGCTGACGTCGATGCCCATAAAGTCCAACAGGGTGAACGGACCCATGGGCATGCCAAACTCGACCATGGCCTCATCGATCTCGCTGGCCGTGGCCGCGCCCTCTTGCAGCGCCAGCATGGCCTCGCCCAGGTAGGGCGCCAGCAGGCGGTTGACCAGGAAGCCGGGGCACTCCTTGACCACGACCGCGACCTTACGCAGGCTCTCGGTGAACTGCACCGTGTCGTCCACCACCTCCTGCGTGGTGTCCAGGCCGGGGATGATCTCCACCAGCTTCATGACATGGGCAGGGCTGAAGAAGTGCATACCCACCGTGCGCTCCGGCCGGCCGCCCTTGTGGCCCATCTCCGAGATGCTCAGCGCCGATGTGTTGGAGGCGAAGATGGTCGTCTCCGGCGCGACCTTAGCCAGGTCCTGGAAGACCTTGACCTTGAGGTCCATGCGCTCCGGCACAGCCTCGATGATGAAGTCGGCGTCCTCGAAGGAATCGTAATCCAGGGTGAACTCGATCAGGTCCATCTTGTCGCGCAGCTCGCCCTGCGTCATCTTGCCCTTATCGACCCGGCCCTGGTAGATCTCGCGAATGTGCTCTTCAGCCTTCTTGAGCATGCCGGGATCCACGTCCTTCACCACCACCGGCAGCCCGCTGAAGCTGATCACCTGCGCAATCTCCGCGCCCATGAACCCAGCGCCGACGACGCCTGCTTTGAATATGTACATGGCTTACCTCTTTTCGGAGTGAAAGGTTGCACGTTGCAGGTTGCACGTTGCAGGTCATCTTGCCACTTGCCACCTGCAACTTGCAACTTGCCACCTGCAACTTCTTAGCTCAAGTTCTCCAAAATCATCGCGCCGCCCTGGCCGCCGCCGACGCACATGGTGACCATGCCGTACTTGTGGCCCTCGCGCTCCATCTCGCCCATCATGGTGATGGCGAGCTTGATCACGGTGGCGCCGATGGGGTGGCCCAGCGCGATGCCGCCGCCCAGCGGGTTGACCTTCTTCCAGTCCCAGTTGTGGCCCTGGCGCTGCATTTCGATGGCGGAAGCCATCACCTGAACGGCAAATGCCTCGTTCAACTCGATCACGCCGATGTCGTCCAGGGTCAGGCCGGCCTTCTGCAAGGCTTTCGGCATGGCGTAGGCGGGGCCGATGCCCATGTAGGCCGGGTCCACACCTACAAAGGCATAACTGACGATCCGAGCCCTGGGCTTCAACCCAAGCTCGGCCGCGCGGTCAGCCGTGGTGACAATGCAGGCAGCAGCGGCGTCGTTCAACGGGCAGGCGTTGGCCGGGGTGACGGTGCCGTTCTTCTTGAAGACGGTGGGGTAAAGCGCGGCCTTGCTGACGCTGAGGGTGGGGTTGACGCCCTCGTCCTGGGAGACGACCTCGCGGGCGACTTCCTGGCCGGCCACGCGCTTGACGATCTCCACCGGCACGATCTCATCCTTGAACTTGTCCATGCGTTGGGCCTTGAAGGCCTTCTTGTGGCTCTCGACTGCGTACTTGTCCTGCTCCTCGCGCGTGATCTCATAGCGCTCAGCCAGGTTCTCAGCCGTGGCGCCCATGATCAGGCCGCAGACCGGGTCGGTCAGCGCCTCCCAGATACCGTCAGTCAGCTCGCCGTGGCGCAGTTTCAGGCCCCAGCGCGCGCCCTTGACCAGGTACGGCGCGTTGCTCATGCTCTCAGTGCCGCCGATCAGGTACATGTCGCCCTCGCCGGACGCCACCGCGCGGTAGCCGCTGACAATCGCCTCCAGGCCGCTGGCGCAGTTGCGATGGACGGTGTAGCCGGGCACGTGTTGCGGCACACCGGCCATCAGCCCCAGCACGTGGCCGATGTTGGCCGCCTCGGAGGGTTGGCCCGCACAGCCAACGATCACATCGTCGAACAGGGCCGGATCGACGCCGGTGCGCTCGATCAGCGCCTTGAAGGCGATCACGCCCAGGTCGACGGCCGTTTTGGGGCGCAGTGCGCCGCCGTGGTTGCCCGTGGGGGTACGGACTCCGCCAACAATTACAATGTCCTTCATCGACTATGCTCCTTACTATTGAGTTGTGCGTAGCCTGGCGGCCGCGCGTTGCGGGAGAAGCGAATGGCCCGGTCAACCAGCCTGCGCCGGGCGATCAAACAACGGCCCACCGGGCGCGGCGCAACAAGCGCCTGCCGGCAGGCCGTAGAAAATGGCTGTGCTGGTGTGCTACACTGGGATCAACGGTGATCATCCTGTTCGTCATCATTGGTCTGCAACACTGCATGATGGTGGTCTGGCCGCCCAAGGCGTTGACTGCTGCTGAGTTTATGCCGCACTGCGTCACAACGATTGTACCCGAATTGATTCCATTTGGCAAACCAGCAACCCCACTTTGCTAGAGCGCCGGTCTTGCTGCGGACCGGTGGGTTGAGTAGGCCGCCGTATCGAACCCAACGGCCCGCAGCAAGACCAATCTACCAATCTACCAATCTACCCCACTTGTGGTACAATTGCGCTATGTCCATCCGCGTTCTATCCCCTGAAGTCGCCAGCCGCATCGCCGCGGGCGAAGTCGTGGAACGGCCAGCCTCTGCCGTCAAGGAATTGGTCGAGAACAGCCTGGACGCGGGCGCGGATGAGATTCGGGTCGAGGTGCAGGAGGGCGGCCGGCGGCTGGTGCGGGTGGTGGACAACGGGGTCGGCATCCCGGCTGATGAGGCGGCGCTGGCCTTCGAGCGCCACGCCACCAGCAAGCTACGCAGCGCCGACGACCTGGAGCACATCGCCACCCTGGGCTTCCGCGGCGAGGCGCTGGCCAGTATCGCCTCCGTGGCCCAGGTGACGCTGCTCACCCGCCACGTGGATGAAGCGGTCGGCAGGCTGTTGCGGGTCGAAGGCGGCCATCTGGTCAGCCAGGAGGGCAAAGGCGCGCCGCCCGGCACGGTCGTGACGGTCGAGAACCTGTTCTACAACGTGCCGGCCCGCCTGAAGTTCCTGCGCCAGCCCGCCACCGAGGCAGGCCGCATCGTCGAGACCGTGCAGCGTTTCGCCATGGCCTTCCCGGAACGGCGTTTCAGCCTGGTCTCCGACGGCCGGCTGGTCTTCCAGTCCACCGGCAGCGGCCGGCTGCACGACGTGCTGGTCAAGGTCTGGGGGCTAGACGTGGGTCGGCAACTGATTTCGGTAGGTGCGGCGGAGGAGGACGAAGGCTTCAGCCGGCCCGGCTTAGCCGAGGCGCCACGGGTAACAGGCTTCGTGGGCCTGCCTACCCTCAGCCGCTCCAACCGCAACCAGATCCTCTTCTTCCTCAACCACCGCGCGATTCAGGATCGCAGCCTGGCTTTCGCCGTCAGCGAGGCCTACCGCAACCGGCTAATGGTCGGCCGCTATCCCGTGGCCGCGCTGCTGATCGAGCTAGACCCGGCGCTGGTGGACGTCAACGTGCATCCCGCCAAGGCCGAGGTGCGTTTCCGCGAGGAGCGGGCCGTCTTCCGCGCCGTGCAGAAAGCTGTCCAGGCCACCCTGGCCGAACACGCGCCGGTTCCCGAGCTGCGCAGCGACGGGCTGAGCTGGTCCATGCCCGGCTGGGCCGAGCGGCGCGAGGCGTTGCTGGCCGCGGGACAGTCCATGCAGCCGTCATTTGCACTGCCGCGAGAGCAGTCAACAGTCAACAGTCAACAGTGGTCCGTGGCGACGGATGGCAGTTCGCAGGAACCGTCTTGGCGTGATAACCCGGCTGTCGCTTCCTCCCAGCCTGATGCCATCGAGGAGTCGACACCGACTCCCGCCAGCGTCGACTCCTCGACCAATTTACCAATTTCCCAATCCACCCCTGCCTTCCCCATCCTGCGCGTCGTCGGCCAGATGGGCGCGACCTACATCGTGGCCGAGGGGCCCGAGGGCATGTATCTGGTCGACCAGCACGCCGCGCACGAGCGCATCCTCTTCGAGCAGATGCTGGGCCAGCAGGCGGCCGGCGGCGTGGCGCAGCAGGCCCTGCTGGAGCCGCTGGCCTTCGAGGCCGGATCCAGCTACAGCGGTCTTTTGGCTGAATATGCCGAGGCGCTGGCCGCGGCCGGCTTCGGCCTGGAGCCTTTTGGCGGCGACACCTGGCTGGTGCGGGCCATGCCGGCCGTTTACGGCAGCGTCGATCCCCGACGCGCGCTGGAGGAGACGCTGGAGGGCATCGCCGACGGCCGCGATCTGGTGGGCGAGAGCAAGGAGGCTGCGCTGGTGGCCGTGATCTGCAAGCGGGCCGCCATCAAGGGCGGGCAGGCGCTGGGCCTGGAGGAGATGCGCCAGCTCGTGCGCCAGCTCGAAGCCTGCCAGAGCCCGGGGTCGTGTCCCCACGGCCGGCCGACGATGTTGGTGTTGAGCCGGATGCAACTTGAGAAAGAGTTTGGACGGCGAGGGTGAGCATATGCCTGTGAACGCCAATAGACCTGATCGCTGGAAAGCGGACATAGCTCAGTCGGTGGACTTCTACAACGACTGGTTTCTTCGCTTTGCACCGCTGACATTTCGAGAAAGCCGGAGCGAGGCAACTGAGCAAGTGTTGCAGGCATTGTCCAGAACGGATAACCTGAGAGATCTGTCGCTGCAAGTTCTTCGTGAAAACCCCGGCGTTCTCAGCATGCTGCGCATGACTACTGCGCCGCCCATTGCGCGAGATCGCTTGGTCGGATTAGCCTCTGTTCCCAAAGCCTTGGTGCAGGCTATGGAGTCGCATAGACAGATTCCGCCACGAATGGCGGAAGACCAAATTGTAGCCAACTTAATGAAGATCCGACAAGTAGTCCTTAGGCTAGTCGATGAGGATTTGTTCCCATGGATGGCTTCTCAAACCGCTCCAACGGAACATGACGTGCGTCGTGCCGCATCAATAGTTGCCGATCGGTTGTGTGGAGTTCTAGCCGACCCAATCATTCGCAATGCTCAAGAACAGCGGCAACTTGCAGCAATTCAAGAATGGCTGCTCGCCAGAGGCTATCGGCTGCTCAATACTAATGAACGCACCACAGTTGGCAACATGCCGCCAGGCACTTTTGCCTTTCGTGTTAATGTACAAGTTGGGGACGAAGAACGGAGTCAACAGTTGAACGTGCCTGTCGATGTAGCGATAATGCCTCTCAAGGCAAAGCCTACTGAATTGCCGCTGTTGGTGGAGGCCAAATCGGCTGGAGACTTCACCAATCCTAACAAAAGATGGAAAGAAGAAGCGACCAAGATCGACAAGCTTCGTGCCAGATTTGGAAACATTCGATACATCCTGTTCCTCTGTGGGTATTTCAACCTGATCTATCTGATGCACGGAGCGACCGGAGGCATCGACTGGGTGTGGGAGCATCGAATCGATGATCTAGCGGAACTGGGGCTGTGACCTATGGCGACTTTTGACGCGATCCGGGTGAGTGAGTTCGAGCTGCTGCGCCTGAACGTGCAGGCGCAACTCGACTCGGCCAAGACCCAAGACGAGCGCAACCGCCTCGGCCAGTTTGCCACGCCCACAGCGCTGGCAATCGACATTCTGGCCTGTGCGCGTGACTTATCGCCAGAGACCGATACTGTGCGCTTTCTCGATCCGGCGTTCGGCACCGGTTCGTTCTACTCAGCCTTGAACCGTGTATTCTCACCCGGACGCATCGCCAGGGCTTGTGGCTTCGAGATTGACCCGCACTACGGCCAGGAAGCACAGCGCCTGTGGCAGGCGACGCCGCTCAAGCTTCATCTGACGGATTTCACGCGTGCCACGCCGCCGGTATCTGAGCAAGACAAATTCAACCTGTTGATCTGCAACCCGCCCTACGTCAGACACCATCACATCCCCACTGCTGAGAAAAACCGCTTGCTGGCGTTGGTCCGGCAGGCGACCGGTATCCAGTTGAACGGGCTGACCGGCCTCTACGGCTATTTCATGTTGCTGTGCCACCCTTGGGTGGCCGAGGGCGGCCTGGCTGGCTGGCTGATCCCATCGGAGTTCATGGACGTGAACTACGGTCGGCAGATCAAGCGCTATCTGCTGGAACGGGTCACTTTGCTGCGCATTCACCGTTTTCGATCCGAGGACGTCCAGTTCGACGATGCCATGGTATCGTCGGTGGTGGTTTGGTTCAGAAACCAGCCGCCGCCAACCGAGCACCAGGTGGAGTTCTCCTATGGCGGCTCGCTCAATGCGCCAGCCACGGTCAAGTGTGTATCGAGCGCTGTGTTGAGCAGAACTGCCAAATGGACTGGTGTGGCAACCTCAGACGGAGACGCGCCAGACACGCTTGGCACGCCTTCACCGCTCCAAGTCACGCTGGGCGATCTTTTCCAGATCAAGCGCGGCATCGCTACCGGCGCCAACAATTTCTTTGTGGTCAGCCAAGAACAGGTTGCCTCGCATGGCCTGCCCTGGGAATTTCTGACGCCGATCTTGCCAAGCCCTCGTTACCTGGACAGCGATGAGGTGTTTTCTTACGGAGACGGTTATCCAAAGCTGAAGCCACAGATGTTCCTGGTCAATTGCAGTTTGCCGGAGGAACGGGTGCGGGTCGAGCAGCCAGCGCTGTGGCGGTATCTGGAGACCGGCAAGGAGCGCGGCATCGATCAGCGCTATCTATCGACCCATCGCACGCCCTGGTATGCCCAAGAGAATCGGCCAGCCGCGCCGCTGTTGTGTACCTACATGGGCAGGCAGACGCCGGGCAAAACTCGGCCATTTCGCTTCATCTTGAACCACTCCAAGGCTACGGCGCCTAACGTATATCTGATGCTATACCCGAAGCCGTCGCTAACCGCCGAGTTACTCCGCAACCCACAGTTGCTCAGTTCGATCTGGACAGCCCTCAATCGTCTGCCGCCGCAGACGCTGATCGGTGAAGGCCGAGTATACGGCGGCGGATTGCACAAAATCGAGCCGGCCGAGTTAGCGAATGCGCCAATCGATGGCATCATGCAGCTAACGCCAGCTTTCGCGCGGAACCTGGGCAAGCAATTGTCATTGTTCGACGCTTGAGCGTCTTCCACCCTTTCCCCCAAGGAGTACCACCCGTGACCGCAGCAACCCAACCCCGACGGGCGCAAGACGGCCCAAACTGGCGGCAGATCGTCGCCACGTATCAAAAGTCCGACGAGCGCCGCGCGGTCGGGCAGATCTTCACCTCTGTCGTGCCCTTCCTGGTCATGATGGTGGTCATGTACTTCAGCCTGCAGGTCTCCTACTGGCTGACCCTGCTGCTGGCCCTTCCCACGGCCGGCTTCATGGTGCGCACCTTCATCGTCTTCCACGACTGCGGCCACGGCTCCTTCTTCGCCAACCGCAAGGCCAACGACCTGGTGGGCGCGATCACCGGCGTGCTAACCTTCACCCCTTATTTCCGCTGGCGTCACGCCCATGCGGTGCATCACGCCACCGCCGGCGACCTGGACCGCCGCGAGATGGGCGACATCTGGACACTGACCGTGGACGAGTACCTGGACGCGCCGCGCTGGAAGCAGATCGCCTATCGCCTCTACCGCAACCCGCTGATCATCTTCACCGTCGGCGCCTGGCTGAGCTTCCTGATCTTGCAGCGCTTTCCCAACCCCAAGGACGGCAAACGGGAGCGCAACAGCATCCTGTATACCGACCTGGCGCTGCTGCTGATCTTCGTAGCGGCCGGCTTGACCATCGGCTTGGGCGACTTCCTGCGCATCCTGCTGCCGGTGTTCTTCATCGGTACCTCGGCTGGCGTCTGGCTGTTCTATGTGCAGCACCAGTTCGAGGGCGTCTACTGGGAGCGCCACAAGCAGTGGAGCTACGTCGATGCCGCCCTCAAGGGCAGCTCGTTCTACCAGCTTCCCAAGGTCTTGCAGTGGTTCTCAGGCAACATCGGCTTTCACCACATCCACCACCTTAGCCCGCGCATCCCCAACTACCTGCTGGAGCAGGCCTACAACGAAAACGATTTGTTCCACGTCAAGCCCATCACCCTGCGCTCCAGCATGAAGTCGCTCAAGTTCCGCCTCTACGACGAGGAGAACCATCGCCTGGTGGGCTTCGGCTACGTCAAAGAGGCGCGCCAGCTGCGCGCAGCCCGGGCTGCGTCCGTACAGTCTTCAGCATGAAGGGGCGCCACCGAGCGTTCGCAACCGTCTAGCAATTGCTCACAGATCACCCGGATTTCACGGATCAGCAACCTCTGATCTGTGTCATCCGTGTAATCCGTGAGCAAAGCCGTTTGCTTCTGATCGATGTCAAGAGCAGGGATGGCCCTTGCCGGATCGACGCCATGGCTAACAACATCCATTTCGACTTCATCGCCTCGATCTACGACCGCGTCATCGGGCCACCCGATCCCGAGCGCCTGCGGGCCGTGCTCGCTCTGCCAACTCCCGGCTGGCTGCTGGACGCGGGCGGCGGCACAGGCCGGGTCGCCGCGCACCTGCGGCCCTTGGTCGGCCGGCTCGTCCTCAGCGACCTGTCGGCCCCCATGCTGGCTCAGGCGCAGGAGAAGGGCATCGCCTGCCCCGTACAAACCCACGTGGAGCGCCTGCCCTTCCCCGACGGTCACTTCGACCGCGTGCTGGCCGTGGACGCGCTGCACCATTTCGCCGACCAACGGCTGGCCGTGGCTGAGCTGGTGCGCGTCCTCAAGCCCGGCGGCCGGCTGGTGATCGAGGAGCCGGACATCAACCGTTTTCCGGTCAAGCTGATCGCCCTGGGCGAGAAGCTGGCGCTGATGGGCAGCCACTTCTACTCACCGCAGCAGATCAGCTACCTGCTGGCCGCCAACGGCCTGGACCCACTGATCGAGTACGACGACGCCTTCACCGCCTGGGTGATCGCCGACAAATGAATCACGCCGTAGGTCCGGCTACCAGCCGGACGCCCCCGCGTTATGCCGTAGGTCCGGCTACCAGCCGGACGCCCCCGCGTTATGCCGTAGGTCCGGCTACCAGCCGGACGCCCCCGCGTTATGCCGTAGGTTCGGCTACCAGCCGGACGCCCCCGCGTCATGCCGTAGGTCCGGCTACCAGCCGGACGCCCCCGCGTTATGCCGTAGGTCCGGCTACCAGCCGGACGCCCCCGCGTCATGCCGTAGGTCCGGCTACCAGCCGGACGCCCCCGCGTCATGCCGTAGGTCCGGCTACCAGCCGGACGCCCCCGCGTCATGCCGTAGGTCCGGCTACCAGCCGGACGCCCCCGCGTCATGCACAAGCGTCCGGCTGATAGCCGGACCTACGAGACTGATGGCCGTGAACAGGCGTAAGTTCTTGCTCCTCGCTATGGCCGCGCTGCTGGCGTGCGGCGCGCTGGCGCTATTCCTGCGCCTGCCGGCCCTGCCCCAATCGGTCATCGACTGGGACGAAAGCTTCTACCTGCTCATGGCGCGCGAGATGCTGCGCGGCCATCCGCCCTACACCGTCATCTGGGACCATAAGCCGCCCGGTTTGTTTGTGCTCTTCGCCCTCGCGCAGATTGTCTTGGGCCAAACAGTGCTGGCCATGCGTCTGCTGGCGGTGCTTGTCGCCACGGCTACCAGCTTCCTGCTCTGGCTGTTTGGCTGGCGCGGCATGGGCAGCGCCGCCATCGGCGCGCTGGCCGCGCTGTTCTACGCCCTCTTCTCGACCCAGAACGGCGGCCTGGCCAGCAACGCCGAGATCATGTTCGCGCCCTTCACCATCGGCGCGTTGCTGCTGCTGACCCTGCGCGCCGGCCTGCCCGCCACGATCCTGCCGCGGCGCCAACTGGTTTTCTTTGCAGCCGGTCTGCTGCTGGGCCTGGCCATCCAGATCAAGACTGTGGCCGGCCTGGAGCTGCTGGCCGCGCTGGCCTGGATCGGCCTGGCGATGGCGGCCAGCCGGCGAGCCGGCCAGCCAACGCCGGCCCGGACAGCGCTGCTGACGGCGGGGCTGCTGATTCTCGGCGCGCTGCTGCCGCTGTTGGCAGTTGCCGGTTACTTCGCCCTTAACGGTCTCTGGGGCGAGTACATTCACGCCAACTTCACAGCCTCTTCGATCTACCTGCGCCTGGCGCCGCCCTTGACGCTGCCCGCCGTAGCCGCGGCGCTGCTGGGGCAAGCGCGCAGCGCGCCCCTGCTCTGGCTGACTGCGCTGGCTGCCGCGCCGCTGGCCTGGTTGCTTCGCCGCCGCCACCCGCACACCGCGCTGCACCTGCTGGCGCTGGGCGTCTGGCTGGCTTTCACCCTGGCCGCAACGCTGCTGTCGCGCCGCTTCTACCCGCACTACTTCTTACAAGCGCTGCCGCCGCTCAGCCTGTTGGCCGCGGCCGTCATCGTCCAGGCCGTGCAGTTGAAAAGCGCGCTGCCGCGCCTGCGGCAGGGGCTGCTGATCGGCTTAATCGTCGCCATCGGCCTGGCTCAGCCGGCCGCGCGCCCGCTCAAAGCCAGCGTGGAAGAAGCGTTGGCCTTGTTGCGCCACACCCAGCGCACCGAGCTGCTGGTCTACACAGCCAGCTACCTGCGGGAGCGCATGACCCCCGACGACTACCTGTACGTGGCCGAAGGCGACCCCATCCTCTATTATCTGACCGACGCGCGGCTGCCAACCCGCTATCTGCTGCCGCCGCTGCTCAACGGCGACCTGGTCCCGATGGTCGGCGTCGATCCGTTGGCCGAGCTGGACCGCATCATGGCGCTGCGGCCAGCTTACGTAGTGTTGGCCGAGGATTATCGCCGTAATCCAGCCTTCCTGGCTCGCTTGCAGGAGCACCTGGCCCGCCACTACGCACTGGAGCGTTCGATCCAGGGCATCTTGCTCTACCGGCTGGCGTCTTGACCGGCATGGCTGGTTAGGGTATGATGCGGTTACAATCCAAGTAACCCGTAACTCATAACCCGGAGCCAGCCACCGCAATTACGGTTACAGGGTTACTCGGTACGGATCATCTACCCTGTTTGCACCTGGCAGGAGCGTCTTATGGTCAAAAAGACCGTCGGTTATGTCGATCTGGAATGGACCTGCCCGCGCTGCGGCAATCGCAACCTGGGCGTCAACAAGAAATGCAGCAGTTGCGGCGCAGCCCAGCCGCAGGATGTGCAGTTCGAGGTGGGCGCGCCTAGCGGGGCGTTGATCGAGGATGAGGCAAAGATCCAGCAAGCCAAGAGCGGGCCGGACGTCCACTGTCCCTATTGCGGCGCGCGCAACCCGGCCGGCGCGCAGCGCTGCAAGGTCTGTGGCGGCGGCCTGGAAAGCGGGGAAGCCCGCCAGGTAGGCCAGGTGCTGGGCGCGTTGCCCACGGGCACGGCTGAGCCGGTCAAGTGCCCGACCTGCGGCGCCTTGAACGCGGCTTCAGCCACCCGCTGCGAGAGCTGCGGCGCGTTGCTGCCCAAGCCGCAGATGGCCCCGCCCCCGGCCGCAGCCAAACCGGCCCAGCCGGCCCGCCGCCTCCCCATCGGCCTGATCGCCGTCGTGGGCATCCTGCTGGTGGTGGCCTGCATCGCCATTGCCCTGCTGTCGGGCGGCGGCGACCGGGGCGGCGCAGCCACGCAGCAGGTGACGGCGCAGGTCAGCGACGCGGCATGGAAGCGCGCCATCCTGGTGCAGGCGCTGCTGCCGGTGCAGCGGCAGGGTTGGCAGCCGGAGATCCCCAGCGGCGCCACGGTGGGCAACTGTCAGGAGCGGCTCTATCGCACGCTGGACGAGCCGGCGGCCGGCAGCGTCGAGGTCTGTGGCACGCCCTACGTGCAAGACACCGGCACCGGCGTGGGCGAGGTAGTTCAGGACTGCCAGTACCAGATCTTCGAGGACTATTGCAGCTATACCGTGCTGGGCTGGCAGGCCATCGCCCCCATCGTCCTGGCCGGAGAGGGGCTGAACCCGGCCTGGCCCAGCCAGCGGCTCAACGATCAGCAACGCGAGGCCGGTCGCGAGGAGGAATACGTCGTCACCTTCCAGACCGAGAGCGGGCCCGTGCAGTTCAGCGTACCCAGCCTGGACCAGTTCCAGCAGTTCACCCAAGGCAGCCGCTGGAATCTGGAGATCGACAGCCGCGGTCGGGTGGTTGGTGTGGAGCCGGCGGAATAGGGCCATGAAGTACTTGAAGATTCACAGCCTGACCAAGGGCCAGTGGTACGACAGAGACACGATACTCCTGCACGCTGCGTTCCAGATACTGGTCGACTTCATGGAGCAAGAGCGGCCCGGTGAGATCACCAACTGGGAGCACGACCCGTTGCATAGCAACGCCTGGCGCGAGCTCACGCAATTGTATCGTTGGTGGAAGGAAGAGCGTCCCAGCCGGCGCGATCCACTGGACGATGTGCCGCACCCGCCGGATGAAGAGTACATCTTCACCGAAGACCGCCAGCTGATCTTCCCCGATCGCGCGAAGTATCCAGAGTATTACGCCGCGATGAGCAAGTCGACCGACCTGGAGGTCGAATGGCTAGAGGAAGACCAGCGGCAACTGCACCGCTTGATCGAGGTGCGGCCGTTCATGTGGACGTAGGGCATATATGATCGCCTATCCCAGGGTCAAGACCGTCCAACCACTGGACGATTACCGGCTGCACGTCACATTTGAGAATGGCGTCAGCAAGATCTATGACTGCACCCCCTTGCTGGACAAGCCTGTATTCGCGCCACTGGCCAATCGCTGGCTTTTCCGGGCCGTCAAGGTGGATCAAGGCGGTTACGGCATCAGTTGGAACGATGATATCGACCTGGCCGAGGCTGAGCTATGGATTCACGGCCAGCCGCTGACGACTGCGCAGCCTGTCGAAGCGTTGGCCTGAGACGTGCCGTGCGCACATGATGACATGGCACACGGCCTGCATGCCGGTTGGTAATTCTCGCATATCGGGCTACAATTCGGCCGAACACGGTCCACCGCAGCAGTACGGCTTCGCCTCCGCTGAGGTTCGCCGTTTCAGCCATCCGGACGGTGTATGCATGTCCTTTCAAGAGCTAGTCCAGCGCCTCAGCAAGGCGGACATCAATGAGATATCCCTGCACTATGACAGCGCTGTTGACACCGAACACGGTTCGGGTGATCACTGGATCTTGATGGCTATCCTGGACAAACACGGATTCCGCACTAATAGCCCATTCAAAGCGATCGAGTTGGCCGAGGAGATCATCACGCTATGGTATCGGCTCCACAAGTAGGACAGATCATCCGCCTGCGATCCTGGCACGGCGTCGTGCTGGATGTGTTCACCAACGAAGCCGGCAAGACCATCCTGCGCGTGCAGACAGTGCGTAACGTCTTCCGCCGTCTCAATCCGGAGTTCATCGAGTTCGACCTGGCGCCGGACGCCATCGAGCCGGCCAGCCTGGACGACCTGCAAGCTGAAGTTGCGAACTACGAAGCGGTGCTGGAACAGTCGCTTCAAGAGTTGGTCAGCCATGCCAGGATGAATGGCGACAGTGTATGACGATACCCGATGAGTTAATCCCAGAATACGACCTGGAATATCGCAAGGGCCGGCCCAATCGCTATGCTGGCAAGATCGACAAGAGCCAGGACGTGATCGTGCTCGATGGCGAAGCGGGCCTGGACGTCGGTCCGACCGCAACACTCGACGACCGTGACGAGTTTCCTGAGGTGACCCAGGCTGACGTGAATCGGGCGACTTTTCGTGTCGGCCTCAAGGCGGCAACGCCGAGCAGGGCCGATAACGAACTAGCTGCCGTGATCAAATCCGAAGGTAATGAGAATCGCTGAAGTACGCTCCCAGCCGAACTACGTCCTGACTATCGTGGCCGACGATGGACGTGTCGGCCAGTTCGATGTCAGTCCCTATTTGAAGTACGAGGCGTTCGAGGATCTGCGCCGGCCCAATGAGTTCGCCAAAGTGAGGAACGGCGGCTACTTCATCGAGTGGGTCTGCGGCGCTGACCTGTCCGCCGACACCATCGAGGCGCGCTGGCAGGTGTTCAAAGACGCCATCGGTGAGCTGACGCCGGCCCAGACGAAGTAAGGGTGAAGACGTATGGCCATCATTTCGATGTTCTATGGTATCATTATCTCGATGTACTACTTGGACACGCGCCAGCACCATCTGCCGCACATCCACGTGCGCTACCAGGAGCAGGAAGTGGTGCTCTCGATCGCTGACGGCGAAGTGCTCGGTGGCGAGCTGCGGCGCAACAAGCTGCGACTGGCGCAGGCGTGGATCGAGATTCACCGCGACGAGTTGATGGCTGACTGGCTTCTGGCCAGCCAGGGACAGACAGTGTTCACCATCGACCCTTTGAAGTAGACGAGGACCTACCGTATGAACCCCCGAGTTGTCGCCGTAACGCCACGACCTGACTATACCCTGGAGCTGACTTTCGCCAACGGCGAGGTCAGGATCTTCAACGTGACGCCCTACTTGAACATCGGCATCTTCCGCGAGTTGCAGGACTTGCGCTACTTCAACTCGGTGCGGCCTGTGCTGGGCAGCATCCAGTGGCAGAACGGCCAGGATCTCTGCCCTGACACGTTGTATCTCGACAGCGTGCCAGTTCCGGCGGCGGAGTTGGTGGCTGTCTGAGCGGTCGTAGCCATGATCAAGAGTGGTTTGCCAGCTATCCATCCCGGCGAGTTCCTGGCCGAGACGCTTGACGAGCTAGGCGTATCCCATGAGGTGCGCCCCTACGACTGGACACGAAAATGGTCAAAGATAATGAAAAGACGAGGTGGCTTGGCTTGGAGACCTGGCCGCTCTCGCCTTCTCTGGGGGGTTGATCCCATTGTAAGCGAGATTGACGGAATGTCAAGTCAGCTCTGTCGGGCTGGCCTTCCGAGCCAACCACTGGCTCTCGAACTCGGCCGGGGTCAGGTATCCTAATGAAGAGTGAATGC